>ERZ773062.105-NODE-105-length-59877-cov-18.984671_pt1 | contig 59877 bp, 56 predicted proteins | sample MGYA00580626_ERZ773062 | MGnify/ENA primary metagenome ERZ773062 (study PRJEB29015, sample SAMEA2738003) | human oral metagenome | biome: human oral; feature: human-associated habitat; material: dental | place: China | collected 2058 ... | reverse complement strand
TCACGGTCTGCTGCGGTTCCGGCGGCGACGACGCCGACGCCGGTGCCCTCGACGAGCGTGCGGGTCATGCGCACTGTCGTGGCCCCCGGGCCCATGTCAACGATCCAGGTCGCGCCGGACTCGGCAGCCGCGCGGATCTGCGCCGGCCAATCCACGGGCGTGGTGAGGACCGCGGAGGCCAGGGTATGGGCCAGCTCAGCGTCGATACCGCACTGGGCAGCCCACTCGTCCACGAGGGCGAGTGCGTCGGCAAGCATGGGGGAGTGGAAGGGCACGTAGACCGGCAGATACTCGCACACAGGGGTCAGCGGGCGGCCGCCGCGCTCGTGGGCGTCGTGAGCTGCCTTGTCCTTGGCGGCAGCGCGCTCGATGGCGGCAACCAGGGATGCCAGGTCGTTCGGAGCACCCGACACCACGTGAGTATCGGTGTCGTTGCGCAGCGCGATCGACACAGGGTGCGAGGTAGAGGGCAGGGAGGCGATGATGCGCTCAAGGAGTGCATCGGACACTCCGCGCACGGACACCATGTAGGTTGCGTCCCCGGCGTGCGGCGCGCGGGCACGGCGCGTGACACGAGCTGCGGCCGCACCGATCAAACGGGCGAGCGCGAACACGGAAGCTGCCCTGGCCTCGTCCCCTGCGATCCACGCACGGGCGATCTCAACACCGAGCACACCCTGAGAATGTCCCTCGAAAGCGGCGGGCTGGTTGCCCACGATGTTCAGGCCGGCGCGCGTCAAGTCGATGAGCGCGGCCAGCTGAGCGGCAACAATACCCGGAACAGACAGGGCCGCCTCGTCGGGACCGCCCACCGCACGAGTCACAGCCTCCTCGCCAGCCTCGGCCGGAATAGCGAAAGGCAGGGCAGCAACCGACTGTGTGGCCAGTGAACGGCGCACCGGGGAGAGCACCTGGTCCGAGGCCTTGATGACTCCGGCGACGATCGCGGCAATCTCGGGATCATGAGCGATCTCGTCGAGGGCAGCGCGCCACGGAGTGGCCTGACCGGCAAAAGTCAGCGCGTAGGGGGTCTCATTCAGAGAGGACACAAACGACATGTTCTTACTTTCCTTCGGGGACAATTCTTCTCAAACGATGCCGGTCACAGGGGACCGTTGTCGTGACGCTTGACGTGGGGAGCGCGCTGATCCTTGGAGGCCAGCAGGTGCAGGGAATCGATGATGGTCTGGCGGGTGTCGGCGGGAGCGATAATGCCGTCGAGCTGACCGGAGGACACCGACACCTCGGGGTTGACGGTCTCCTCCTCGTATTGGGCAACAAGTCGCGCCTTCGTCTCTTCGAATGTCCCGTTCTCACGGGCACCAGCGAGCTCGCGGCGATACATGATCGACGCCGCACCCTCGGCACCCATGACAGCGATCTGCGCGTCCGGCCACGCGAACGCGAGGTCGGCGCCGATCGACTTCGAGCCCATGACGATGTAGGCACCGCCGTAGGCCTTGCGCAGGATGACAGTCACCATCGGCACGGTCGCGTTCGCGTAGGCGACGATGACCTTCGCGCCGCGACGAATGATGCCCGCCTGCTCCTGCTCGGTGCCCGGACGGTATCCCGGAACATCCACGAAGGTTACGATCGGCAGGCCGAAAGCATCGCAGAAACGCACGAAACGCGCCGCCTTTTCCGAGGCATCCACGTCCAGCGTTCCCGCATCATTCATCGGCTGGTTCGCCACGATGCCCACCGACTGCCCATCGACGCACGCGAAACCGATCGTCACGTTGGGAGCAAACAGGTCCTGGATCTCCACGTACTCACCGTGGTCGACGAGCGAGCGTACGACGTCGCGCACGTCGTAGGGCTGACGCACCGAGGTTGGGACCAGCTCCGCGACGCCTCGTGCCGCGGCCTCATCCTCGGGGTTGGCGATGTACTCGTACTTAGGGGGAGCAACCTCGCACGAGGAGGGCAGGTAGTCCAGGAGCGAGCGAACGTAATCGATCGCCTCTTCCTCGGTATCAGCCATGTGGTGGGCGACGCCGGACTGGAAGTTGTGGATCGCCGCGCCGCCCAGCTCATCGAGCGTCACCTTCTCGCCGGTCGTCGCTGCGACGACGTCAGGACCCGTCACAAACATGTGCGAGTTCTCGCGCGTCATGACGATGAAATCGGTGAGGGCAGGCTGATACACAGCACCGCCCGCGCAGGGGCCCAGGATGATCGAAATCTGGGGAACCAGGCCAGAGGCCTCGCACGTCTTCTTAAAGATGCGCCCGTACTGGGCCAGGGCGACGACACCCTCCTGGATACGGGCACCACCCGAATCCTGAATGCCGACAATCGGAATACGCATGCGGATGCCGCGGTCAATCAGGTCGACGATCTTGTCGCCCTCGACCTTGCCCAGGGTTCCGCCCAGAACCGAGAAGTCCTGCGCGTAGGCGGCGACCATGCGCCCCTGCACGCGGCCATAACCGGCTGCCACCGCTGATCCAATGCGACCTGCGCGTACCGAGCCGCCGATAAACTGGCCGACCTCATGCCACACGCCGTCATCAAAGAATAGAGATAGGCGCTCGCGGGCCGTCAGCTTCTTCTTCGCGTGCTGGCGCTGGGCTGCCTTTTCTTCGGCAGCCTGCGCGATTGCGTCCTGGGCCTGAATGAACCCGTCACGCGTGAGCGGGCTGGGTGTGCTCATTGTGCCTCCTCTTCAGTGGCGATGTGGGCAATGCGGGTTCCGGCGGTCACTGTGTCACCCTGCGCGATCGACAGGGAGGTGACGGTGCCCGCGCGCGGAGCCAGTAGTGGCTTTTCCATCTTCATGGCCTCGAGAACGGCCACGAGCTGGCCTTCCTCGACCTGGTCGCCTTCGGCAACGCCCAGGGCGACGACGATTGCCTGCATGGGGGCGACGACGTCGCCGGGAGCACCCTGGTGGGCTCCAGCCTGGACCGCAGAGGCGCCCGCGCGGCGCGGGGCCGAACGCAGTGGCTGGGGCGGACGCGGGGCCGCGGCGGCAGGAGCGCTGAACATGCCCGCCGGCAGCGTCAGGGTTACGCGGCGCCCGTCCAGCTCGATGATGTAGGTCTGACGCGGCAGGTCAGCCGTCGACGAGGCCTCGGCGGGCACAGCCAGATCCGAGTAGTCGTGCCGGGGCATGAAAGTCGTTTCGAACCAGCGAGTGGATACGTTGAAACCGCCCACCCCGCAGAAGTCGGGATCGTTGATGATGTCCTGGTAGACGGGCACCGGGGTGGCCACACCCTGCACCGAGAACTCGGCCAGTGCGCGGCGCGAACGAGCCAGTGCCTGCTCGCGATCTGCGCCCGTCACGATGATCTTGGCGATCATGGAATCGAAGGCCGTCTGGACGGAGTCGCCCTGATCGATGCCGAGCTCAAGGCGGATGCCGGGGCCCAGGGGCCAGTGCACCTCGTCGAGGCGTCCGGCTGTGGGGGTCAGGTCCTTCGACGGATCCTCGGAGGTTACGCGGAACTCGAAGGAGTGTCCACGAGGCTGTGGGGGAGTGGTCAGCGGCAGGCCCTGGGCGATGCGAATCTGTTCGCGCACCAGGTCGATGCCCGTGACCTCCTCGGACACGGGGTGCTCGACCTGCAGGCGCGGGTTGACCTCAAGGAACCAGATGTTGCCGTCCGGCTCCAGCAGGAACTCCACCGTGCCGACGCCGACGTAGTCCACGTACTCGAATAGCGCCCGCGATGCGGTCACGAGCGTCTCGTGCGCCCCTTCGGGCAGGAACGGCGCGGGTGCCTCCTCGACGAGCTTCTGGTTGCGTCGCTGCACCGAGCAGTCGCGCGTTGAGATGACGTGAAAGTTACCCAGCGCGTCGCGCGCCGACTGGGTCTCCACGTGGCGTGCGACCTCGACGAAACGCTCGACGAAGTGAGCGCCGAGGTCAGCGGCATCGGTGTGGCGCGCGAAGAAGAGGTCGAGATCAGCCTGAGAGCGGATGATGCTGATGCCTCGGCCGCCGCCGCCATCTGCACGCTTGAGCACCACGGGGTAACCGGCTGACTCGATAAATGCTTCGACTTCCTCGCGAGAAGTCACGGGCTCGGACACACCCGGGACCGGAGCCACGCCGCATGCCTCGGCGACGCGGCGCGCCTTGATCTTGTCGCCCAGAGCGTCAATGACGCTCGACGCGGGACCGAGCCATGCGATACCGGCATCCTCGACGGCGCGCGCAAACTCAGAGTTTTCCGACAGGAAGCCGTAACCCGGGTGAATCGCATCCGCACCCGTCTCCAGCGCGATTGCCAGGATCTTCTCGCCGTTCAGGTACGTCGATGCCGCATCCTCACCACCCAGCGACAGCGCCTCGTCGGCTTCGCGCGTGTGCGGGGCGGCCATGTCCTGATCGGCGTAGACCGCGATCGTCGCGATGCCCATATCGGTGGCCGTGCGGCAGACGCGCAGAGCGATTTCGCCACGGTTGGCGACGAGGATTCGATTAATTGTTCGCACGCTTCTCCTTGGTGTCGTGAACGGTTGTCAGAGGAATTCCAGTGGCCAGGACATCCCCGGCATTGACGGCGTGGGTGCTCCCGTCGTCCGTACGCACGAGGAGGGCACCGGTGGGCGTCAGTGAGACCGCGACCCCCTCCATCGCCACGCGCCCGCTGGGGTCGGTCGGTGCTGCGAGTGCGATGCGCTGGCCGAGGAGGGGCAGGGCTCGGGCGGCCTCGTCCGCGAGGCCGGATTCGGTGGCGTTTCCGTTGCTGATCAGGGAACGAATACGCTCATCGAGACCACGCAAAACGTCGGCGAGCACAGACAGGGTGACACGATCGGGGGCCTGTGCCGCCTCGTCGTCGCCTTCTGCGTACAGGGAGGTTGCCTGCGCGGTGGCGAGGTTATCGGGGCCTTGAGCGATGTTGATACCGTAGCCGAGGATGACCGCCGTCGTAAAAGGGGACGAGGAAGGGGCAAGCTGGGCAAGAATGCCGCAGATCTTACGTGCCTCGTCGACGAGGACATCGTTGGGCCACTTGAGGCTGACCGTGTGGCCCAGAGGCTGAAGCCGCGTTGTGAGTGCGTCGCGAACGGAGAGCGCGCAAGCGTAGACAAGCCATCCCAGTTGTTCGGAGGGCAGTGACGTGGGCAGGGAGACGATGGTGGAAGCGAGGAGGGCTTGGCCTTCGGGGGCGATCCATGTGCGTCCGAGGCGGCCGCGGCCCGCGCTTTGGCTATTGGCGATGATCGTCGTCAGATGCGGGGTGGGCGTCGTGGTGTCGGCGAGGAGGCTCTCAGCGAGGTCGTTCGTCGAGGGGGTGGAGCGAATGTAGTAGATGAGCGCACTGGTGCCGTCGACCGTGATGCGTTCGGGCGTATCCAAAGCCGTCCCTCCCTTCGGGTCATGCTGTTTGATAGTGGAGACACTCGTCCCCGGTTACTTCAAAGTTTGTCTTAAAACTCAAACCTACGCTTGCGTTTTTTAAAACATTGCAATAGTTTTCGGAAAATCACTACGCGTCCGTAACCAAGGCATAACCCTTGTGGGAAGCGGAAGGCGCGAATGCTGGGTAATAACGCCCTGAGATGAGGATCACCGAGGCTTGTGTTCCGGTGGGTGGCTCGCTGCCCCACGTTGGGTCGCTACCATAGGTGTGAATACGCGTGCGCGAGCGCGCCCCGAACCACCCGAACGGAGTAACGTGGCGGAGTTTATTTATCAGATGATCAAGGCTCGCAAGGCCATCGGTGACAAGGTCATCCTCGACGATGTCACCATGAGCTTTTTCCCGGGCGCCAAGATCGGCATGGTCGGCCCCAACGGAGCTGGTAAGTCCTCGATCCTGAAGATCATGGCTGGCCTGGATGAGCCCAGCAATGGTGAAGCTCGTCTGACACCCGGCTACACGGTCGGCATCCTCATGCAGGAGCCGGTCCTTGACGAGACGAAGACCGTCATCGAGAACGTCCGCCTGGGTGCCGCCGAGATCTTCGGTAAGCTCGCCCGCTTCAACGAGATCTCCGAAGAGATGGCGAATCCCGACGCGGACTTCGACGCTCTCATGGAGGAAATGGGCAAACTGCAGACCGAAATCGACGCGGCCAACGCGTGGGACATCGACTCTCAGCTCGAACAGGCGATGGACGCCCTACGCTGCCCGCCGCCGGACCAGCCCGTCTCCGTTCTTTCCGGCGGTGAGCGACGCCGCGTGGCGCTGTGCAAGCTGCTAATTGAGGCACCCGACCTGCTCCTCCTTGACGAACCCACCAACCACCTCGACGCCGAGAGCGTGCTCTGGCTTGAGAAGCACCTCGCGACCTACCCCGGCGCGGTCATCGCCGTCACCCACGACCGTTACTTCCTTGATCACGTCGCCGGCTGGATCGCCGAGGTCGATCGCGGCCACCTCTACCCCTACGAAGGCAACTACTCCACCTACCTGGAGACGAAGGAGAAGCGCCTCGAGGTTCAGGGGCAGAAGGATGCCAAGCTCGCCAAGCGCCTGAAGGAAGAACTCGAGTGGGTTCGCTCCAATGCGAAGGGCCGTCAGGCCAAATCAAAAGCGCGTCTGGCTCGCTACGAGGAGATGGCTGCTGAAGCCGAGCGTACCCGCAAGCTCGACTTCGAGGAAATCCAGATCCCGCCGGGCCCGCGCCTGGGCAGTGTCGTCATCGAGGCGAAGGACCTGCGCAAGGGCTTCGGTGACCGCTCCCTCATTAGTGGTCTGTCCTTCTCTCTGCCGCGCAACGGCATCGTTGGCGTCATCGGCCCCAACGGCGTTGGCAAGACCACGCTGTTCAAGACGATTGTTGGACTCGAGCCTCTCGACGGTGGCGACCTGACGATTGGTGAGACCGTCAAGATTAGCTACGTCGATCAGTCGCGCGCCGGAATCGACCCGGACAAGACCCTGTGGGAGGTTGTCTCTGACGGGCTGGACTTCATTCAGGTCGGCAACGTCGAAATGCCGTCGCGTGCCTACGTCTCCGCCTTCGGCTTCAAAGGTCCGGATCAGCAAAAGCCCGCCGGTGTTCTCTCCGGTGGCGAACGCAACCGCCTGAACCTGGCCCTCACCCTCAAGCAGGGCGGCAACCTCCTCCTGTTGGATGAGCCGACCAACGACCTGGATGTCGAGACTCTCGGCTCGCTGGAAAACGCACTCCTTGCGTTCCCTGGTTGCGCTGTCGTCGTCACCCACGACCGTTGGTTCCTCGACCGCGTCGCCACTCACATTCTTGCGTGGGAGGGCACTGAAGAGGCCCCCGACAACTGGTACTGGTTCGAAGGCAATTTCGAGGCGTACGAGAAGAACAAGGTGGCGCGCCTCGGCGAGGCCGCTGCGAACCCGCACCGTGTCACGCATCGCAAGCTGACGCGCGACTGAGTCGTGTAATAAGTGGGGGGAGGGCCGGGCGGTCCTCCCCCCACTTGTGTCTTCTCAGGTGGCCGAGTGGCCTGCTCACGCGAGTCGGGCATGGTTGACGAGAATTGACAGAGTCGGTGACTGTAGCGGTGAGCAGTGGATCTCGCTTCTGTCAGCTTACTTTCGCCGGACGTTTGTTCATGTAGTGAATCCCACTTGCCTTTTGCGCAGGTCACATCTAGCATGTGATAGGAATCGCAAACTTTCGACGGCGCGAAAGGGGCTCCTATGGCGATTGAAGAAGCGCTCATCGACGCGCTGGGTGGATACCTCAACATTGTCGAGGTCGAACCCTGCACGATGCGTATCCGTATTCAAGTAAAATCTCAGCGGGACGTTGATGAGGCCGCGCTGCGCGTGGATGGTGTGTTGGCCGTTGTGCGCTCCGGCGATGTTGTTCAGATCGTGTGTGGTGCTCAGTCCGACGATGTGGCCGCGGCGATGATGGGCATCCTCGATGACGTGGTCCATGACACGTCCGCGGATTCTTTGTCACAGCGCGTTCACGCCTAGAATTAAAGCTGTCATCAGCCCGCAACGTAGAAGGCTTTCTCGTGGATACTCACGCACCCGCATCCGACAACATCGATGAGCTGCGCCGTATTGCCGATGCTAATGGCGTGGCTACTGGATTCTGGGACTGGTACGGGAATTGGGTGGGCGTCAGTGCGTCTACTCTTCTGAAGGTCTTTGGCGCTCTCGGACTGCCGCTCGACGAATCTTCGACCGTGGGCGATGTGCACGAGGCGCTGCGCCTCACCGAAGAGCGCGAATGGCGCCGTACCCTCCCTCCGACCATCGTCGCGCGCCAGGGCGGCGGCTACATGTTCCCGGTGCACGTGCCGGACGGCTCGTGGGTGAACGTCCAGTGGGTGCTTGAGGACGGCCGTAAGGGTGCGTGCGATCAGGTGGATCGCTACGTCGCCCCGCGAATGATCGACGGAGAGATGGTCGGCCGCGCCACCTTCGATGTCCCGCACTGGATCCCGCTCGGCTGGCACCGGCTTGTGGCCACCGTCGAGGGCGGCCACGTGGAGTCCGCAACCCTCATCGTCGTGCCGAACGCTCTGTCGTTACCGCTCTTAGAGTCGTCGCGTCGTGTGTGGGGCGTCAATGCTCAGCTCTACTCAACGCGGTCGGCGTCCTCGTGGGGCATTGGCGATGCCACAGACCTGGCCGATCTTGCTGCGGTCTGTGCGGACAAGGGAGCGGACTTCCTGCTCATCAACCCGGTTCACGCCTCGCAGCCGGTCTCTCCGCTGGAAACCTCTCCTTACCTTCCGGTGTCGCGTCGGTGGCTGAACCCGATCTACGTTCGCCCCGAGAGCATCGAGGAGTACTCGTCCCTGCCCGAGGCCTCGCGCGCGGCCATCGAGCAGCTTCGCGACGAGACACGCCAGTTCGCTAGTCGTGAGGATCTGATCGATCGCGATCGCTCGTGGGAGGCCAAGCGCAAGGCTCTCGAGATCATCTTCGCTGCCCCGCGCTCGTATCATCGCCAGAGCCAGCTCGATCGCTTCATCGAGCGAGGCGGCTCTGAGCTGTCCAACTACGCGCTGTGGTGTGCACTCGTTGAGCGCGAGGGAACGATTGAGCTTCCCGAGGACTTGGCTCGTTCCTCCGCGCCTCGCGTTGAGCTTGAGCGCCTCGAGCTCGCCGATCGCGTTGACTTCTACCAGTGGTGCCAGTGGGTCGTCGCCGAGCAGCTCGAGCATGCACAGCTGGTGGCGCGCGAAGTTGGCATGGAGATCGGCATCATGGCCGACCTGGCCGTCGGTGTGCATGGCTATGGCTCCGAGAAGTGGAGCCGTCCCGAGCTCTTCGCCTCCGGCATGAGCGTGGGAGCTCCGCCGGACGTCTACTCTCAGCAGGGGCAGAACTGGTCGCAGCCGCCGTGGTCGCCGCGTAGCCTCGCAGAGTCGGGCTACCTGCCTCTGCGAGATATGGTCCGCGCCGCTTTGTGTAACTCCGGTGCAGTGCGCATCGATCACATCCTCGGCATGTTCCGCCTCTGGTGGATCCCGGATGGGCGCGCTGCCACCGAAGGCACCTACGTGTACTACGATCACGAGGCGATGTTGGGCGTCATCCTGCTGGAGGCCCAGCGCGCCGGTGCCGTCGTGATCGGCGAGGACCTTGGCGTCGTTGAACCGTGGGTGCGAGACTACCTGCGCGAGCGTGGGGTCCTGGGCACCTCCGTCGTGTGGTTCGAGAAGGAGGGCGGCGGCTGGCCGCTGCGCCCCGAGCACTACCGCGACCGCGCACTGGCCGCCGTCAATATCCACGACCTGCCGCCCACCCTCGGCTATATTCGTGGGATCCAGACGACGCTGCGCTCGGAGCTCGGTCTTCTGACCGATGACATTGAGACCGTGCGTGCGGGCGATCGCCTTGAGCTTGAACAGGTTGCCGTCCGACTGCACGAGTACGGCTGCATTGACGGTGCCGAGCCTAGCGAGCGTGAGACCGTCGAGGGGCTGTACCGCTATGTTGCTCAGACTCCGTCGAAGCTCGTTGTGGCATCCCTCGTCGATGCGGTGGGCGACGTGCGCCCGCAGAATATGCCGGGCACGGGTGCCGACCTGTACCCGAACTGGTGCGTGCCCCTGTGCGATTCCGATGGTGAAGAGGTCTTCATCGAGGACCTTCCGACCGATGAGCGCCTGACCTCGCTGTTCTCGCTGCTGAGCGGAACCGTTCGCTGACGGCCAGCGCGTGTTCAACGTGTGTACCCCGCGCCCCTTTCGGGGCGCGGGGTACACACGTTGAAGCGGAACTTAGCTGTCGTTCACCGAGAACAGAGGGTCGAGGATCGCCACGCTGCTCGCTGTCTGATCGAGCGCGGAGGTGATCGACGTGCCGGGCGGATTGACGACGATGACGGGCACGCACGGGGACAGGGCGGCTGCGCGGACGGGGCCGAGATCCCAGTGGATGAGGGGTGTGCCCTCGTCGACGATCTCACCCTCGTCGACGAGGGGAGCAAAGCCTTTACCGCGCAGGCTCACGGTGTCAATGCCCAGGTGAATGAGGATCGAGACGCCGCGTGTCGACGTCACGATGGCCGCGTGTGACTTGAGCTTGGTAACGACTCCATTGATGGGGGAGCGGACGGTCACGCACGACGCGTCGGCGTCGGGTATGAGCGCCTGTCCGTCCCCGACGACGCCGCTGGCAAACACGGGGTCGGGTACCTGCGCGAGCGCTTGGACGTGGGCGGCGAAAGGCGCTCGGACGAGGAAGCTCACCGGCTGGCGTTCATCTGCTCGACGAGGTCCTCGGAGTCGGGACCCATCACGACCTGAACGGCATCGCCGACGATAACGACGTCGAAAGCTCCCGCCTCTCGTAGCTTTGCCTCGTCGATGAGGTCGGTGTTGGCGGCGTCAAGGCGAATGCGGGTAATGCAGGCTTCGAGATTGGTGATGTTGTCCCAGCCGCCCAGTGCTTCAACGAGGGTCGTTGCGGTGTCCATGGTGTCCTCCTTGGCTCAGTCACCAAAACCATTGCGGTTTGCCTCACACTTATGGTATCGCGGAGCTGCACAATTGAACACCGTTGCGGGCACCGAGCGCGTCACATTATGAGACGGCGACACAAGCGCTAGATCCGCGGATTCTGGCCGCGGGAGTGAAGCCCATGGCGACGCCTGCGGCGATGGCAGCTGTCGTGAACACATACAACGCGGCTTCGATACCGATGCGTGACGCAACGATGCCTGCGGCGAGGGAACCCACCGGCATGACCCCCCAGACGGCGAAGCGGAAGATGGCATTCATGCGGCCAAGCATGTCGGGTGGGCATATTTCCTGCCGCAGGCTCATTTGCGTCACGTTGTAAACGGTGAGGAAATAGGAGGAGACCACTGCGCTGATCGCGATGATCCACGCCGCCGCTGCGGGCACGTGAATCGAGACAGGTTGGACGAGGAGGATCGCTACCCCGCCAATGTTGGTGATGACGATGCATCGCCCCACGCCCAGGCGCGCAACCCACGCGGGGCGCGTGACTGCTCCCAGGATGCCACCGATCGCTCCGGCGCTGAGCAAGAGCCCGAGCTGGGTCGCGTCCATGCCGAGCGTGCGCAGCACGAGTAGCGGCAGGAGCACCTGGATACCCGCGCCGGCAAAAGCCATGAACGCGGTGCAGGTAAAAAGAGGGAAGAGGATGCGCTGACCTCGGACGAAGGAGAGCCCCTGCGCAATTTGCGATCGCAGCGAAGCGTCGGTGTGGGTGGGGCGAGGCTCGGGCGCGCTGATGCGCCAGATCGCCCACGTCGAGAACACGTAGGTTGAGGCGGTGAGCAGATACGCCAGGGGAGGGGCGATCACCTCGAGGAGCCAACCGCCCAGGCCCGGGCCTCCCGCGCGCCCCACCTGGTAGGAGGCTTCCAATCTGCCGTTTGCCGCCCCGATGTAGCGGTGCGAGGCGATGAGCGGGACGTAGGACTGGTACGCGACGTCGAAGAAGACGGTTGACAGGCCCAGGAGAGCGGCAACCACCATGAGGTGGGTGAGCGTGAAGGAAAAGAACGAGTAGGCGATCGGAATGGACACGAGGGCGCCGATGCGCGTGATGTTCGCGATGATCATGACATTCCGTTTACGCCAGCCGTCCACCCAAGCCCCGGCTGGCAATCCGACGAGGAGGAATGCGAGGGTCTGAAGTCCCGCAAGGATGCCGGTCTGTGTCTCGCTCGCGTGGAGCACGGTAATCGCAATCGCCGAGGTGGCCAGGGAACCTACTTGAAAGCCGACCTGCGCTGCTGTCTGGCCCGCCCACAGGTGCATGAACGCGGAGTTACGCGTGAGGGGATGGTGCAGCCAGCGCCGAACGGTTGCGATCACAGCGCATCGCGGAGGCCGTGGCCCCAACCCCGATCACCGTCTGTCAGGCCAGCGGCGGTGAGTGCCCAGGCAAGGCCGTCCTCGTGTACGGACGGCGCGACGATGTCCGCGACTTCGAGGAGGGCCTCGCATCCATTCCCGATGCTGATGCCGAGAGCGGCGGTGGCCACGGCCTCGACGTCGTTGTTGGAGTCACCGATGGCCACGGATCGCTCCACGGGGATGCCGATGTGCTCGCAGACTGCCTTAACGCCTACCGCCTTGGACAGATGATTCGGGAGGATCTCGAAGGGAATGAACCCGGCTGCGCCCACCGAGCCGATGATCGCCCGGTAGCCCGCTGGCAGGGCCTCTTCGATTCGTTGCACGGATGCGTTTTCCGGCGGTACGTAGGCGGTGACCTTCGTGAAGGAAGCACCGTCAATGTCGACGATGAAAGGAGTGATCGACTGAGCGTATTCGATCCAGTCCTGCGGGTCGAGGCCCGCCCGGGGCACGAAAAAGTCGAGGTAGCCCTCGGACGGCCCCATCTGGTCGGGGCCCTGCCAGACGTAGAAGGCGTCGAGATCTTCCCATAGGCGCGTCAGGGTCGTGACATGTTCGGAGGGCATTCGATCGTCGAGAAGGACGGCCTCGCCGACGGCAACGTATCCTCCTGCGCCGCTGACGGTGCCCTCGAAGCCAAGATCGAAGAAACGAGGGTAGATCTCCGGAACCGAGCGCCCGGTGCAGATAAACAAGCGGTGGCCCTCTCGCCGCACCTGCGTCAGAGCCTCGATTGCTGACTGTGGGATTCGCTGGCGCGAATCGCACAGCGTTCCGTCGATGTCGACGAAGACCGCGCGGGGTGGGACAGCGTCGTTGTGGACGTATGTGGGACCATCCGTGTCACTCATAGAGCCATTTTATCCCAGCTGAAGGAAGGCCTCACACGTGCAGAACACGCTCCCCAAACGACAGATCATGCACGTGGTCGTTGACGGAGCGAGATCGTGGACCACACTGGAACCATTGACGGCACCCGCGATGGAGCACGAAAGGCAGTTCACGACGATGGAACACTCAGTACTGACGGACGCCAACGACCTCACTCTCCTACAAGCGGCGGCTCTCCTGTCCGGAGCGAGTGCCTGGGACTCGCGCGCGATCCACTCCGCGAACGTGCCCTCCTTCGTGATGAGCGACGGCCCCCACGGCGTGCGCCGACAGCTCGGGGACGCTGACCACCTCGGCATCGCCGAGGCCGAGAAGGCGACCTGTTTCCCGACGGCCTCCGCCCTCGCGGCCACCTGGAACCCTGACCTCGCTCGTGAGATGGGTCAGGCTCTCGGCCTCGAAGCGCGTGGACTGGGCGTCGACGTCCTGCTCGGGCCTGGACTCAACATCAAGCGCTCCCCACTGTGCGGACGCAACTTCGAGTATCTCTCCGAGGACCCGATCCTCGCCGGACGCATGGCCGCCGGCCTCGTCGACGGCATCCAGTCCACCGGCACTGCGGCGTGCCCCAAGCACTTCGCGGTCAACTCCCAGGAGCTACGCCGCATGGCGTCGGACTCCATCGTGGACGAGCGCACGATGCGCGAAATTTACCTGACTGGCTTCGAGATCGTGTGTCGCGTTGCCAAGCCGCGGGCGATCATGAGCTCCTACAACCTCGTCAACGGCGTTTACGCTCACGAGAACAAGCACCTGCTCACCGACATATTGCGAACCGAGTGGGGTTTCTCCGGCATGGTCATCTCCGACTGGGGCGGTTCGAACAGTGCGGTGGAGGCTGCGCGCGCGGGCGGCAGCCTCGAGATGCCTGCCCCCGGCCTGGCGGGTGCCCGCCAAATCGTCGCGGCCGTGGAGGACGGAAAGCTGGATGCGTCTGACGTCTACGCGCGTGCCCAGGAGGTTCTCAACGTCGCAGCCGCGAGCGCGGCCCTTCCCGCGCCCACTCCCTACGACCCCGATTCGCACCATGCGCTCGCCACGCGTATCGCCTCCGAGGCGATCACGCTCCTACGCAACGAGGACGAGATCCTGCCCCTGAGCGTCGGGACCAGCGTCGCCCTTATCGGTGACCTGGCCGCTACGCCACGCTTCCAGGGCTCGGGTTCCTCCCAGGTGAATCCCACGCGCGTTGAGGCCCCGCGTGATCTCCTCGCCGCCGGGGGCGAGGCCGCCCGAGGACTCGTCCTCGCTGGATACGCGGCCGGATACGAGCGCCACGGTGGCACGAGCGACGCTCTCGTTGCCGAGGCCGTGGACCTCGCCGCGCGCGCTGACGTCGCGCTCGTCTACGTCGGACTCGACGAACTCGCTGAATCCGAGGGCCTGGATCGTCCCCACATGCGCCTGCCCGAGGGCCAGGACCGACTCGTTCAGGCCGTCGTTGCGGCCAATCCCCGCACCGTCGTCGTCCTGACAGGTGGGGCTAGCGTCGAGATGCCGTGGGCGACCTCCGTGCCCGCGCTCGTCAACGGATACCTGACCGGCCAGGGAGGTGCCGCGGCGATGTTGGACGTCCTCACCGGTGCCGTCAACCCCTCGGGACGCCTAGCCGAAACATACGCGCTCTCCTACGAGGACCACCCGACCGCCGCCTGGTACCCGGCGACCGGCCCGCTGTCCTACTACCGCGAGGGCCCATTTGTCGGTTACCGCTATTTCACGTCCGCGGGCGTGGACGTGGCATTCCCATTTGGATTCGGCCTGTCGTACTCGAGCTTTCACTACTCCGACCTTGCCCTGACCGAGGAGGGGGCATCCCTCACGCTTACCAACACCTCCTCGCGCGACGGCGCAGAGGTCGTCCAGCTGTACGTGAGCGCCCCTGGAGGCGTGTTTGGTCCCGACCGGGAACTCAAGGGTTTCGCCAAGGTCGAGGTCGGTGCCGGTCACTCCGTCAGCGTCACGATCCCCTTCGACCGATACACCTTCCGCCACTGGGAGAGTTCGCGCGGCGCGTGGGAGACCGAGGGCGGCACATGGACGATCCGCGTGGGGCCTCACGTTGCCGACACGCCGTTGAGCGCCACCCTCGAGGTCTCCGGCACAACCCCCGAGCCGATCGATCCCGCCTTGGGGCACTACTTGAGCGCCGACGTCGCAGGGGTGACCAATGGTGAGTTCGCCGTCCTGCTCGGTCGAACGATCCCCACCGCCCACCGGGCAGACGAGCTGTCGGCCGCCGACCCGCTCTGCGAGATGACGCGAGCCAAGACCTGGCTCGCTCGCGTCGCCGGACGCAAGCTGCGGGCCCTCAAGGCGAAGGCGGACGCGAAGGGCACCCCGGATCTCAACATCCTCTTTGTCCTTAACATGCCCTTCCGCGCCATCGCGAAGATGAGCAACGGCGCAGCAAGCCCGGAGATGGTCGACGCGATCCTCGACGCGGTCAACGGGCGACCGCTGCGCGGACTGGCCCGCGCAGCCCTGGGCTTCATCTCCAACGCGAGGGCCAACAAGGCAACCGTGCGGGAACTCGACCAGACCCGATGACGCGGCCCCGGCCTCGTCGGGCATACTGACGGAAAGGAACACCCATGCAGGCTCTCAAGCGCTGGTGGACCGCCTTTGAAGACAAGCACACGACGGCGGCTCAGTTCATCGTCTTCTTCATTCTCTCCAACGGCATCACGGTGCTGCAGCTGGCGCTCATGCCCGTCTTCAAGTGGTTGTTTGTCCAGATGTCGCTGTCGAACATCCCCGTTCAATTCCTGCCCGTGGGAGTCTCGCACGGACACACCGTCTACCTCTTCGACTACCCGGCGGGAGTCCTACAGTTCGGTGGCGGCGGAGGTCTTGCCTATTTCTTGGCCGTTGAGATCACGCTGCTCATCGCGCAGGTTATCAACTTCTTCGCCCAGCGCAACGTCACCTTCAAATCGAACTCCTCCGTGGGCAAGGCAGCCTTCTGGTATGCGATCGCCTACGTCGTCATCACGATCGCCGCGGCCGCCCTTCAGGTTCTGTATAAGGACCCGATCTACGCGTGGTCAATCGACAAGATGGGCCTGACCGGTGAAACATTCGCGGATATCGTCACGATGATCATCAACGCCGCGATCTCCTTCTGGGTGTTCTTCCCCATTTTTAAGGTGATCTTTAAAAAAGAAGCCGCGGAGGGAGACGCGCAGGTCAGCACGGCACAGTAGACTACTCCCAGACCAGGGAGAGGAGACCCCATGAGTGCGCCGTTGCTGACGGTCATCGTGCCCGCATACAACTCCGAGGACTACCTCGATCGGGCGTTGACCACGCTCGTCGGATACGGCGACGAGCTCGAAGCGATCATCGTCAACGACGGGTCGAAGGACCGTACCGCGCAGATCGCCGACGAGTGGGCTTCTCGCTACCCTTCCGTGAAGGCTATCCATCAGGAGAATAAGGGCCACGGCGGTGCCGTGAACGCTGGCCTGGCTGCCGCCACGGGCACGCATGTGCGCGTCGTCGACTCCGACGACTGGTTGGACCGCCGTGCCACGAACGCCGTGCTCGACGTCCTGCGCGAGGAACGCGAGGCCGGGCGCGACCTGGACCTGCTGGTGACCAACTACGTGTACGACAAGCAGGGCAAGTCGGTGAAGGCTGTGATCCGCTACCGCAACGTCCTGCCACGCGGGCGCACCTTCGGCTGGGCGGACCTGCGTCGGTGCCGCTACGACCAGTACCTCATGATGCACGCTCTCACGATGCGCACAGAGGTCGTGCGCGCCTCCGGCCTGGTTATGCCCGAACACACCTTCTACGTGGACTACCTCTACTCCTACGTGCCGCTTCCCTACGTGTCCACGATCCGCTACCTGGATGTGGACCTGTACCACTACTTCATCGGGCGTGACGATCAGTCCGTCAACGAGAAGGTCATGATCACCCGCCTGGACCAACTGGCCCGCGTCAACGAGGCCATGACACGCGCGCTGCCCCCGCGCGCCGAGGTCGAGGATAAGCTGTGGCGCTACATGGTGCACTATCTGCGCATCAACGCCGTGATCTGCTCTGTTATGGCCCAGCTATCGGGCACTCCCGAGCATCTTGCCCTCAAGGAACGGATCTGGGAGAACATGGACCAGATCAACCCCGAGGCCACGGACCGCCTACGCCAGGATCTGCTCGCAGGCATCGTTCGTCACGCCTCCCCGACGATCGTGCGCGGCGGCTACAAGGTCGCGGGATTCGTCCTCGGTTTCAACTGAGCGTGCTGCGCCGGTTCTTTCAGCTACCGCGACGCAAGCTCTAGCGTCATACGGTGGAGGGTGAGGCGCCTGTTGATGAGGGGAAACTCGACGTTCTCGTCGCGCTCAATCCATGAAAAATGGAGTTTATCCGCGACCCTGCGAGAGGCCTCATTGCCGTCGAAGTAGCCCAGAGTTAGCATCGTCATGCCCAGCGCCTTCGCCCGCTCGACGATCGCTGCACCTGCCTCGGTGGCGTAGCCGCGGCCCCAGTACGGTGAGCCGATCCAGTAACCCAGGTCCGCGACCCCGGGGACATCTGGATCATCTATGCGCAGGCCGATTGCTCCGACGAGCTCGCCGCCGTTGAGCTGGGTCACCGCGTAGGTTTCGGGGGACGCTAACACGGTGGACAAAGCCTGGTGGGCGTCCTCGATGCTGGTGTGGGGTGCCCATCCGCACGCCAAGCCGATGCGGGGATCCTTCGCAAGCTCGTAGAGGTGGGGCGCATCGGTGGCGCGCCATGGCCGCAAGCGCAGCCGCGGGGTATCGATGATGGTCATGCGTGTTCCTGTGGGGTCGTTGAGGGCAGTAGGATCGTCAAGGTAAACCAGTGGTTCTCAACCTGCGTTATCGCCTGACCACCGTAGTGTCGTGCCGTCCATTGGATCGATTTTACACCCCATCCGTGACGCACGGTGTCCTGCTTAATCGTCGTCAGCCGACCACCCGCGTCTGTGTTCAGATGCCCGTCGAACCAGTTCTCCACGCGGATCACCGTCATCTGCCCCCGCTGAAAGAGGGCCAACCTAATGAGGCGTCTATCCGGATCCGGCACGCGGCGCGAGGCCTCGATCGCGTTATCGAGGGCGTTTCCGAAAAGCGTCGCGATATCCATTGAGGACATGCGCTCCAGCAGCGTTCCGTCCGCGACGACCGTCAACGTAATACCCGCCGCCGCGCAAGCTCGTCCCTTCGTCGTTAAGACCACGTCAAGCACGGCGTTGCCACTGTGGTACTGCTGGCCGATCGCCTCGATGGAGGACTCGAGCTCCGCGAAGGACCGGGCGGCCCGCCCGGGATCGAGTTCCGCTCGGATGGCCTCGACCCGGTGCTTGAGATCGTGGTGGGCGCGGGCAACCTGCTCCATGTCCTCCTTGGCCGCCAGATACTGGTGGTGCTGGGCGTCCAAAGATGCCTGGATCGAGGCCAACTCGCGCTCGGTGGCGCTTTGCTGGATGCGTTCGACCTGGGCAAAGAGGATCGCGTAGCCAGCCAGATCGACGAGCGTTCGAATGTAGAAAACCTCCAGGCCGGCACGGCCCGAAAAGGGCGTGGCCGTCGAGATGAAGCTTAGGTTCGATAGGGCGAAGATTGCGATGCCGATGAATACGCCGGAAGCGAGGTCCGCCAGGCGCAGGATGGGCAGCGCTCCCTGGCGGAAGACGCGCCGTTCGAAAACGTACGCTACGCCCAGACACGCTGAAGCGATGACCGCGTAGCCGCCGAAAGACACCGGATGCCAGAAGGGCTTGTCGGCATGGGAGTAGACGACGACCTGCCAGGCGAGAGAGGCCGCAAGCTCGGCCACGATGAAGGCGCGTGCGCTCATGTGTGTCACCCAGCGCCAGTCCAGTGCGGTTCCCACGCGGATAACGACCCACACGAGGGCGTACGCCACCATCATGCCTGGCACCCACAGGGTCAGCGGAGCGCGGCCCATCAGTTCGTGCGCGGTAGTGAGCACGGCGAGGCCACCGAAAGCGGCGGTAGCCAGACGCCAGCGCGGCGCGGCGGCATCCGGGCTGAGCGCATGGGTGGATGCCGAGCGCGCGACGACGAAGACGTACACGAGTGCCGCGCCCCACTCGGCGAGGGCAGTGAACAGGCGAGGAATGTCGGGCAGAGAATCGAACACGTCAGTGGATCCCGCCCGCGTAGACAGCCAGGGCGCTCATGAACGCTTTCTTACGGGGGCGGGAGATGCGCAGGCTGTGCCCGCCGGTCATGAGGCACTCCTGGTCGGCGACGCCGCGCACGTGCGCGAGGTTGACGAGGTAGCAGGAATTCGAGCGGAAGAAGTCGTGCCCGGCGAGCTGATTCTCCATGGCTTTGAGGGAAGAGGTGATGGAGTAGGTGTCGCAGACCGTGTGGACGTCGAGGCGGTGCTTGATCGACTCGACGTAGACGATGTCGGCGACATCGATGCGGTGCGTCGAGGTGCCCAACTGGAGCAGAAACGAGGCGCCGCGCCGCTTGGCAACGGCCCTGAGACATCGGTCAAGTTCCTGGGAGAAGGCGAACCATGGCAGGGGCTTCATCAGGTAAGACAGCGCCCCCACCTGGTAGCCGTGGATTGCGAACTGCGCGGCGGAGGTAATGAAGACGAGAACAACCTCCTGGTCCACCTCGCGGATTGCACGAGCTGCGCTCATCCCGTCCACGTGCGTCATCTGGATGTCCATGAAAATGATGTCGTACACCGGCTTGTAGTCGCCGATAATGGCACCGCCGTCGTCGAAGTAGGTGAGGTCGAAAGAGACCCCGTTCTCATCGCTGTAGCGTGCAAGGTAATCGGCCAGGAGCTGGCGCGAGGCGGCTTCGTCCTCGACGACCGCGATGCGAACCATGCCCGATCCTCCTCGATGTCTCAGCTGATAGAAACAAGGATAATCGAGTGCGGATGCTCGCCTTGAGCGAGTCCACGCGCCGGCCTCGTTGATCACACGGGACGCACCCGCAGGTGGGGGCCGCTACGATTAATCTGACTGACGTGAAAGGGGAGTGGAGTGGATCTGCTCGTTGTTGGATCGGGCTTTTTTGGCCTGACGTTCGCCCGCGAAGCTGCGGAGCGATTCGGCATGAACGTGACCGTCATCGAGCGACGCGACCACATCGGAGGCAACGCCTACTCCTCGGTCGACGAGGACACCGGCGTCGAAGTGCACCGCTACGGCACCCACCTCTTTCACACCTCGAACGAGCGCGTGTGGTCCTACGTCAATCGTTTCACGGCGTTCAACGACTACCGTCACCGCGTCTATGCCAACTACCGGGGTGTCGTCTACCCGCTGCCCATCAACCTGGGCACGATCAACCAGTTTTTCGCAGCCGCCTATTCGCCCGCTGAGGCCCGCGCACTCATCGACGAGCAGGCTGCCGAGATCACGGGTGAGCCCGGCAACCTCGAGGATAAGGCGATCAGCCTGATTGGGCGCCCGCTCTACGACGCGTTCATCGCGGGGTATACGGCGAAGCAGTGGCAGACGGATCCACGCGAGCTCGCCGCGTCCATCATCACGCGCCTGCCCGTGCGCTTCACATACGAGAACCGATACTTCCAGGACCGCTACGAGGGCCTGCCCCTGAATGGTTACGGCGCGTGGATCGCGAACATGGTCGAGCACCCGCGCATTAGCGTGCACACAGGCGTGGACTTTTTTGACGAGAAATCGCCCTTCTCGAAGGCCGCGACGCTTGGCCAGGTTCCCATCGTCTACACGGGCGCGATTGATCGGTACTTCGACTATGAGGCCGGCGAGCTCGGCTGGCGCACCCTCGATTTCGAGACCGAGGTTGTGGACGTTCCCGACTATCAGGGATGCTCGGTCATGAACTACTCCGACCGCGACGTGCCGTTTACACGCATCCACGAGTTCGCGCATCTGCACCCCGAGCGTGACCGATCGGGTGCGACCAACACGATCATTCAGCGCGAGTACTCCCGCTTCGCGCGCCCCGGCGACGAGCCGTACTATCCGATCGCATCGCCATCCGATCGTGCCACGCTCGGTGCCTACCGCGATATGGCGGCCGGGGAGAAGAACGTGCTCTTCGGCGGGCGTCTCGGCTCGTATCAGTACCTCGATATGCACATGGCGATCGCCTCGGCCCTGACCAGGGTCGACGAGGCCGTGGTGAGCTGGCGCTGACGGGTTTTCTGTCCCTATGGCATCGATCGTCTGGTCGGTCCTGTCGATCGCGCTGATCATCGCGATCGGCTGGGTGGCTCGCCGCGCTGGTGCACTCGGCCCGGAGGCGGCTGGCTCCCTCGCCTCTGTCACGTACTGGGTGGCCAGCCCAGCGATGCTCTTTCACGCTATCGTCTCGACCGGGACCTCCGGAGTCTTCGGAGCGCCGCTCGGGGTGGCCGCCGCCTCGGGTGCGGGAACGGCGCTCATCTTCGCTCTCGTCGCACGTGTATTCCTGCGCCTGAGCCGTGGAGAGGCGACTCTGGGCGCCATGGCCTCGTCGCTGAATAACGGTGCCTACATTGGTATCCCGATCGCCGTCTACGTGCTGGGCGATGCCTCGGCGGTTGTGCCGATCCTCGTGTTCCAGCTCGGCTTGTTTACGCCGATGTTCTTCGTGCTGGCCGATGTGGCCGGATCGGGACAGCACCCTAGCGCTGTCGGCGTTGCTCGCGTGATCGCCTGCAATCCGATGGTGATTGCTGCTGCGTGCGGGTTTGTGTTCTCCGCAGCTGGGTGGTCGATGCCGACGCTTCTCGATGTCTCTAGCTCCATGCTGGGGGCGGCCGCGCCGCCGATAATCCTCCTGTCATTCGGTGCCGCTCTCGTGGATCGCCGCCGCGCCTGCGGCGGTAGGGGCGTGTCTGCAGTAGCAGTGGCAGCGGTCTGCAAGTTAGCGGTGCAACCTGCGATCGCGTGCGCGGTCGGGTTGTTGCTCGGGCTGAGAGGTCCGGCCCTGCTTTCCGTCACCGTCATGGCCGCACTGCCTTCCGCGCAGAACGCGTATATCGCGGCCACGCGTGCTCAGGCGGGGGAGCGTATCGCGCAGGGCACCGTCCTCGTGACCACCTTTGCTTCCCTTCCTGTTGTCGTCGGCATAGCGGCGCTTTTCCACGTGTTGAGGCTTGTTTCCTAACTCGGGTTTGCCGGCAAGAAACAGGCGTTGAGGGCTCCTCACGGCGTCTCTGTCAGCAAAGTCCATGCAAAAGAGGTCAAAAACACGTTCTGTATCGTGGACTGTGGCTGACATTGTCATGTAGTGGCCATAGTCTGGCTGAGAATTATCCCGAAAACATACGAATGCAAGGACTTCACTTGATGTCATCCTCCGCATCCAGCCCCGCGCCTCGTGCGCGCGACTCGTGGAGCGGCCAGACTGGCTTCCTCCTGGCAGCCATTGGCTCGGCCATCGGCCTGGGCAACATCTGGCGTTTCCCCGGCGTCTCCTACTCCAACGGCGGCGGCGCCTTCCTGATCCCGTACCTGGTCGCCCTGGTATTCGTCGGCATCCCGATGCTCTGGCTCGACTACGCGGTCGGACACAAGTTCCGGGGTTCACCGCCGTGGGCACTGCGCAAGATCATCGGTGGCGGCGAGTTTATCGGCTGGTTCCAGACCTTCGTCTGCTTCGTCATCATGGTCTACTACGGCGCTGTCCTCGCGTGGGGCGTGCAGTACACGATCTACTCCGTGAACGAGGCCTGGGGTGCCGATCCGACGGCGTTCTTCCTCGAGTCCTTCCTTGAGAAGGTTCCTGGCGACACCTTCTCGTGGGCCCCTGCATGGGCCGTCATGATTCCGCTCGCCCTCGTGTGGGTCCTCGTGCTGCTCGTCATTGGCCGCGGCCTGTCCAAGGGCGTCGAGGCGGCGAACAAGGTATTCCTGCCGCTCCTCGTTATCCTCTTCCTCGCGCTCGTCGTTCGCGCCCTCTTCCTGCCCGGCGCCGTCGAAGGCCTCAACGCCTTCTTCACGCCGAACTGGGCGGCGCTGGCCGACCCCAAGGTGTGGCTGGCGGCCTTCGCGCAGATCTTCTACTCGCTGTCCGTGGGATTTGGCATCATGCTGACCTACGCCTCCTACCTCAAGCCCAAGTCGAACCTGACGGGCACGGCGCTCGTTGCCGGCTTCGCGAACTCCTCCTTCGAGATCCTCGCGGGCATCGGTGTGTTCAGCGCCGTCGGCTTCATGGCCCACCAGCAGGGCGTCGCCGTCGCCGAGGTCGAGGGGCTGACGGGTCCGATCCTGTCCTTTGTGACCTTCCCGCAGATCATTTCGATGATGCCCGGGGGCCCCATTTTCGGTGTCCTCTTCTTCTCCTCGCTGGTCCTGGCCGGCATCACCTCGCTGCTGTCCCTGCTCCAGGTGGTCTCCGGTGGCCTGCAGGACAAGTTCGGCTGGTCGCCCGCCCGCTCGGCCCTCGTCTTCGGCGTTCCCGCGACCGTCGTCTCGCTGGTGCTCTTCGGTACACGCTCGGGCCTGAACAACCTGGACATTGTCGACAACTTCATCAATTCGATCGGTGTCGTCTCCTCCGCGATCATGTTCGCCGTCCTGTGCGCGGTGGCTGGACCCCGCCTGGGTGCCTTGCGTGCCCACCTCAACTCGGTGTCCAGCGTGAAGGTCCCCAAGGTGTGGGAGCCCCTCGTCGGCATCGTCATCCCGCTCGTCCTCTTCATCATGATGGCCATGTCAGTCGTCGATCTCGTGACGAAGGGATACGAAGACTACCCGGGCGGCTACGTGATGCTCTTCGGATGGGGCGCGGTTGCAATCGCCGTCATCGCCGCCCTGATCTTTACCTTCATCCCGTGGAGGCACCGCACGGTAGACACCCACGCGACGGTCACCCAGATTCTCGCGGATGACGCCGACGCAATTGCTTCGACCGAAGGAGATGCCCAGTGACCGCTCCCGCTATTGCTCTGATGATCCTGACGATTCTGCTCGTCTGGGGTGGACTTGTCGCCTCCGTCGTCCTGCTGCAGGTCCTGTCGGTGCCCACCGATGAGGAGACCGAGGCCGCGCAGCGCGCTATCGAAGATGCGCAAGCTGCGAAGCAGTAGGGTGGCATCGTGAAGCTCGTAGCCTTTGATCTCGACGACACCCTGGCGCCCTCGAAGTCGCCGCTGCCCGCCCGCATGGACGAGGCGTTGCGTTCCCTGCTGGACCACGTGGAGGTGTGCATCATCTCCGGCGGCCAGATGGGCCAGTTCCGCGCCCAGGTGCTGGACAACCTGCACGCCACGGACGAGGAACTCTCTCGCCTGCACCTGATGCCCACCTGCGGCACGCGCTACTACCGCTACGAGGGCGGCGCGTGGGTCGAGCGTTACGCGCACGACCTGGATCCCGAGGTCGCCGCCCGCGCGATCGCATCGCTTGAGCGTCACGCGCGTGAGCTCGGCCTGTGGGAGTCCAACCCGTGGGGCAACATCATCGAAGACCGCGGCTCGCAGATCACCTTCTCCGCGCTGGGGCAGGAGGCTCCGCTCGATGCGAAGCGCGCCTGGGACCCGGACGGCACTAAGAAGGCCGCTTTGCGCGACGCCGTGCAGCCCGACGTGCCCGAGCTCGATGTTCGCGGCGGTGGCTCGACCTCGGTCGACATCACCACCCGCGGCATCGACAAGGCGTTCGGCATGGGCAAGCTCGTCGAAGAGACGGGCATCCCGGCCTCCGAGATGCTCTTCATTGGCGACCGCCTGGATCCGGAAGGCAATGACTACCCTGTCAAAGCCGCCGGTTATGCGACGCGCGCAGTGCCTGGATGGGAAGAATGCGTGGACGTCATCGACGAGATCGTGGCATCCATGAGCTGACCCGTCGCAATACAGGACGAGGCCGGGGCTGGGAAACCAGCTCCGGCCTCGTTGTGGGTTAGCGTGGCGGTCGCGGCGCGAGCCTGCGGTTCGTACTCGGTTAGGAAACTCCGATGCCCCTGGTCGCCCAGAAGACGACGGCGGAGGCGGCGGCGACGTTCAGCGAGTCGACCCCGTGGTCCATGGGGATCTTGACCGTGTAATCACAGGCTGCGATGGTGCGCCATCCCAGTCCGTCGCCTTCGGTGCCCATCACCATTGCGAGGCGAGCATCCGGCCCTCGGAGGGCGGGTAGTGAAGCGAAGTCGTCGAGGGATACCGAATCGTCCGACAGAGCCAGCGATGCGACCGTGAAGCCCGCCTCCTGGAGGGCGGCGATGTCACTCGGCCAGGAATCCAGGCGGGTCCACGGCACCTGAAACACCGTTCCCATCGATACGCGAACCGATCGCCGGTAGAGCGGGTCCGCACACTGAGGGGTCACCAGCACGGCGTCCACGCCGAGCGCGGCCGCGCTACGGAACGCGGCCCCCACGTTCGTATGGTCGACGAGGTTTTCCAAGACGACGACGCGGCGCGCAGGCTCGCCGGAGCGCGCGGTGGCCAGCAGGCCAGCGAGGCTGGGCAGGACGGGCCGCTGCATGGCGGCGAGGGCACCGCGGTGCAGGTGGAAGCCTGTCATCCGCTCCAGGATGTGCTCGTCGGCCACGAAGACTGGGACGTCCGCGCCGTCGCGAGCGCCCGTTGCTGCCTCGATGAGCTTGTCCAAGGTCGGGAGCCAACGCTTCGACATGAGGAAGGAGCGTGGGCGGTGACCTGCGCGGATGGCTCGTTCGATGACGTTCGCGGATTCGGCCATGTACAGGCCTCGTTCCGGTTCAATCTTGGAACGAAGCTTGACGTCTTTGAGGCGCGTGTAGTCGTCCAAGCGCGAATCCGCAGTCAGCTCCGCGCTCGTGAGCTCAATAATCATGACGCTCCTTACGCGTGCTGGAGCGCGCGGGAGACCTCGCCCGGCCAGGACGGGCCCTCGAAAATGAAGGCAGAGAAAGCCTCCACGAGGTCGGCACCCGCGCCGATCATGCGCAGAGCATCCTGCGGGGAGGAAATGCCGCCGGTGCCGATGAGGATCTGGTCGTCGTTGAGGTGATGAGCCACGAGTGAGACCACCTCAATCGCGCGAGGGAGCAGGGGAGCGCCGGAGACGCCGCCTTCCCCCAGGTCGTGGTTGATCGTTGTGTTCGTGGCGACGACACCGGCCAGGCCGAGTTCCTTCGTCAGCTCGACGATGGCGACGATGTCCTCGTCGGCCAGGTCGGGCGCGATCTTGACGAAAAGGGGCATAGCTCGATCGGGCGCACCGGCCTCGCATCCGCGGCGGGCGGCCTGCAGGATCGGGCGGAGGTGATCGACCGACTGCAGGTCGCGCAGGCCCGGCGTGTTAGGAGAAGACACGTTGACGACGACGAAGTCGACCCATTTGGCCAGCGCCTTGGCGCAGTACTCGTAGTCGGCGGGGGCGTCCTGTTCGGAGGTCACCTTGTTCTTGCCGATGTTGGCACCCACGATCGCGCGGCGACCGGCGGGCGTTGCGCGCAGCTCGCGCAGCTTGTCGGCTGCCGCGTCCGCTCCGGCGTTGTTGAAGCCCATGCGGTTGCGCAGGCCTCGCTCCTCCATGAGGCGCCACAGGCGCGGCGCGTCATTGCCCGGCTGCGGGCGTGGCGTGACGGTGCCGATCTCGACGAAGGCGTAGCCGAGCGCGCTCATGCCGAGCACGGCCTGCGCATCCTTGTCCATTCCGGCTGCCAGGCCCAGGCGCGAAGGCAGGCGGCGCTGACCCAGCATGAGGGGGACCTCGACGCCTCCGACCACCCGCGTGGGGCAGTGAGTCGGATCGAGGTAGCCCAGCGTGGCTCGCATGAGCCCACGCGTCGGGGCGAATCGGCCGGCCACGGAAATCGCTCCCAGCCCCCAGTGGTGTGCATCCTCCGGATTGGAATGCGAGATGAAGTGTGTGAAAGCCCAGTTGTACGCGCGACGGATCATGCTTCCTAGGATAGATGATCAGTCCCACCATGCCCACCACCACCGCGTCGATGATCCGTCCCGAATGAGGACGCGCATCTCATCGGGAGGGATCGCGTCCTTGCCCAGGCCGAGGACCGAGGCAAGCGTGAGCCAGTGCTGGTAGCTCGGGTAGCGGTCGTCGTCGATGGGGGCGGCGGTGTGTGCGACGATCGCCGACTCCGGTACGAGGACCGTGTCGATGCTGACCCGCTCGTCGCGACGAGGGGCGCGGATGACGTATCCCTCAAGTGTGAGACCCTCGACGCGGGAGGCGGCTCGCAGCAGGTCGATGATGCGTGGAGCGTTGTTTTGCCGGTCGTCGCGCGCTTCCTTCGGGAGCAGCGAAGCGAGTCGACGCGCGTCCGTGCCCGCCAGGTCCGCGAAACGCGCGTAGTCGCCCAGATCCCAGCCGTCGCACAGGTACGGAGCCAGAAGCGTCGACACGCCACTGTCATCCAACCAGTGCGAGGGGCCGTACATTCCCTCGGGGTGTAACGCCTCCTCGTCGCACGCGGTATCGCGGGTTGGGGTCGGGGCGGTCGTTGTGTGCATGGTGCATCCTCCTGTCCGTGTCGGAGCCTCGATGCTCCGACATAGACAGGATTGCGCGGGCGATCACGAGATGGCCAGCGACAAGGCGGCACCTGTGGATACGTGTGCCGCCGCTGCAAGCCCTGTGGATACAACACGTCGGCCCCGCACCATGTGGATGGGGCCGACGTGCTCAGCGATTACTTCGGGAATTCTCCGCGAGCAACCTGCGGGCGCGGCGAGCGCCAGCGGCGCGGCATGATCATGCGGGAGAAGGCGTAGTAGCCCGTGCCGGAAGGAATGTCCTCACGGGGGTGAGCCTCGGCGAAGGCGCCCTTGAGCTTGCGCCACACGAAGAAGGCCTCGATCGCGGTGATGATGAACGAGCCGTACATGAGGGCCGAGGATCCGTAGAGCATGTACGCCTGATACTGCAGCGGGATCTTGTTGCCGAGCATCGACAGCAACATGATGAGGATGATGGACGCCATCATGACGGCGAGGATCCACTCGGAGAAGGAGTGGCGTGCATCCACGTAGTCGCGCACGAAGCGGCGTGCGCGGCCCTTGTCTCGTGCGGGCAGGTACTTTTCCTCGCCGGTGATCAACGCGCGCTGTTCGGCGTCGAAACGTGCGTTGCGGGCGGCGCGGGCGGCGCGCTTGGCTTCCTTACGGTCCTTGGGAACCAGCGGTCGGATCCGTGCGGCCTCGGCGGTCTTACGCTTCGGCGTGGGGCGGCCTTTTTTGCCGTCGGGCGTCGTTGAGACGGGCTCGATGTTCATCGAGGTCTCGTCGTTGTTGTTCTTGCTTCGTCCAAACACGCTTCAAGGCTAACGGATAGCCCGCCCGCCGTGCACTCCCATGGTCTACCCTGGGCGTATGGCTGATACTTCACACGCATTGTTGTCCACGTCCGTTTTGCGCGAGCGCCTGGAGGCGGCTTTCCCGTCCCTGCTGGATGAACTCACGCAGATCGTTGCCATTCCGTCGGTGTCGTCGGATCCGGCGCACGCGGCTGACCTTGAACGCAGCGCCGAGCACATTCGTGAGCGTTTCGCGGCCCTCGGGCTTGATGCCAAGGTCCTGCGCGAAACCGGCGAAGACGGTACCGAGGGCAAGCCCGCCCTCGTCGCCCACACGCCCCACATCGAAGGCGCACCGACCGTACTGCTGTACGCGCACCACGACGTACAGCCGGTGGGCGAGCTGGACCGTTGGAGCATGGATCCCTACAAGGCCGAGGTTCGCGGTGACCGCATCTACGGCCGCGGCTCCTCCGACGATGGTGCCGGTATCACGGTGCACCTTGGTTCGCTGTCAATCCTGGGTGAGGACCTGCCGGTCAACGTCGTCGTGTTTATCGAGGGCGAGGAAGAAATCGGTTCCCCGTCGTTCACGGCGTTCCTCGACGCGCACAAGGATGAGCTTGCTGCCGACGTCATCGTCGTGACGGACTCGTCTAACTGGAAGGTGGGCCAGCCCGCCGTCACCTCGACGCTGCGCGGCAATGCCATCGTGACCGTCGACGTGACCGTTGCGGACCACGCCGTTCACTCGGGTGCCTTCGGTGGCCCGCTGCTCGACTCTGTTGCGATCTCTTCGATGCTCATCGCCTCGCTCTTCGATGAGAAGGGCGACGTCGCGGTTGAGGGCCTGGGCGGCTCGGATCAAGCCGACGTGGACTGGCCGGAGGAGGAGCTGCGCGAGGCGGCCGGAATGGTCGACGGCCTCCAGCTCGCCGGTTCCGGTGACATCGCGGCCCGCATGTGGACCAAGCCGTCGATCTCGGTCATCGGCTTCGATGCTCGCCCCGTTTCCAACGCTTCGAACACGATCGCTCCGCACACGCGCTTCCGCCTGTCGATGCGCACCGTGCCGGGCGTGGATCCGACGCAGGCCCAGGCCAAGCTCGTCGACTACCTGCTGGCCCATGCTCCCTTCGGCGCGCGCGTCGAGGTCACACCTGAGGATGCGGGTGCCGGCTACCAGGCCGACATGGATTCCCCCGTGACGAAGGCGCTGCACGAGTCCCTCACCGAGGCCTGGGGCGTGCCCTCGGTCAACATCGGCGTGGGCGGCTCAATTCCCTTCATCTCGGACTTCCAGCGTATCTTCCCGAACGCGCAGGTTGTCGTCACCGGCGTCGAGGACCCGATGACGAACGCCCACTCGGAGGACGAGTCGCAGTCGATCTCGGACCTGAAGGCCGCGATCCTCGCAGAGGCTCTTCTACTCACGCGCGTGGCGACCCTGTGAGTCGTGTCGTTGTCGCCGGTCGGTGGGACGGGGCAACCCCCGACCTGCCGACCGGGGAAGCGCTCAATGCCATCGGCCGGGGCGTTCTGGGTGCCTCGGACTCGACGGTGGTGACGGTTCCCGTTGGGACCGGTCCCACCTTCGAGGAGGCGATGGCCGCCTCGCGCTCTCAGGCCTTGTTCGTGCGCGTGCCCACCGAGGCTTCCTCGTCGCTCGAGGCAGGCCGGCGCGTGTTGGATTCGCTGGGTGACGGGGGGACGGTGGTCGTCGAAGGGGGACACAATGCGTCTGTCGATTGCGGCGTGGGCTTTCTCGAAGGGCTCCTGGGTTGTTCCGGCATTGATCCGAGGAACACGGATTCGCTTGGCGACGCTCTCACGCGTGCTCAGGGCCTGATTGCCGACACCGACCTGGATCTCGTATGCGCGGCGTCGACCGCGCGCCCCCTGCTCGGCCTCGATTCTGTTCTCGCGGTTGCACCCGATCTTGAGCCTATCGAGACTCAAGACACCGCACTGACCGCTGCCCTCACACAGGCGTTTGCGAACCGCCCGCTGGGACGGCGCCAGCTCCTGGCGGGTCAGGATGCGCACCCTGCCCGTCATCGGGGCTCCGGTGCCGGTGGTGGCGTCGGCGCTGTCATTGCTGCCATTGGTGGACGCATCGTGCCCACGGGCGACCTGCTGTCTCAGGTGCTCGCCTTGGAAGACATCCTGGGAGACGCCGACCTCGTTATCGTCGCGGAGCCAGAGCTGTCCTCCCCGCTCCTCGCTGAGTCCACCCTCGACGCCGTGACAAGCGCTGCTGGAGCGAACGCGCTGCCCGTCGTCGGCGTCACCCACAGGTCCACCCTGTCGCACTTTGAGAAGGCCGAATGGGGGATCCACGGCGTCTTTGAGACGGAGGGATCCGTCACGCTTGAAGACGCAGGATGCCGGATCGCCCGCACCTGGTTACGCTGAGCGCGCATCTCAGCCGTGGCGCGAGGCCGCGGCGGGGGAGTAGTGTGTCAAAGGAATACGTCTATTCGTCACGAAAAGGAGCACCATGTCCGAGTCCGCAACTCAGGCTCCCACCCACGAGGTCATTCTGACCGACGTCGCAGCCGCGAAGGTCAAGAGCCTCCTCGAGCAGGAGGGTCGCGACGACCTGCGCCTGCGCATCGCCGTTCAGCCCGGTGGCTGCTCCGGCCTCATCTACCAGCTGTACTTCGACGATCGCGCGCTCGATGGCGACGCGATTCGTTCCTTCGATGGCGTTGAGGTCGTCGTCGATCGCATGAGTGTTCCCTACCTGAGCGGTGCCACGATTGACTTCGCCGATTCGATCGAGCGTCAGGGCTTCACGATCGATAACCCGAACGCCCAGAACACCTGCGCCTGCGGCGAATCCTTCCACTGAGCCGAAAGAAACACCATCTCATGATGTCCTCCCTGCGCCGCTTCGGCGCTCTTGCCGGTGCCGCCGCGCTCGCCTTCGGACTTGCGGCATGCGCCGACGCCTCCTCGTCGTCTTCCTCCTCCCAGATCGACTACTCCGCGTGCTCGGTGGACGACTCCGGCGAACAGAACGCGAATGTCGACCGCAGCGGGAATGGGAACTTCCCGTCCATCTCGGGCGAGGAGACTCCCGTGATCGCCGCGGGTAGCGGCTCCGAGCCGACGTCGAAGGTGCTCGTCAAGACACTCAAGCAAGGCGACGGCGCGCTCGTTTGTCCGGGCGCGACGATCAAGGCGAACTACGTGGGTACCCTGTGGGACGGCACGGTCTTCGATTCCTCCTTCGAGCGTGGCGACGCCATTGAGTTCTCCCTCAACCAGGTCGTCAAGGGCTGGACCTACGGGCTCGCACACACCCGCGTGGGTGACCGCGTCGAGCTGGTGATTCCGGCTTCGCTCGGCTACGGCGGCCAGGCCCGCGGCAACATTCCCGCGAACTCGACCCTCGTGTTTGTCGTGGACATCGTGGGGGTGGCGACTCAGAACCTCGCGGACGACGCGGTCCTCAGCAGCGGCGTGGCCACGGGCGAGGAACTGCCCGCCGGCGTCACCGTGACCGGCGAGCCGGGCGTCGAGCCGACCCTGGCGATCGACGAGAGCGTTGCCGCTCCCACCGAGCAGAAGATCTACACGATCTACAAGGGGTCGGGCGAGGCGCTCACGGACGATCAGGCCGTCCTGTACAAGCAGGTCGTCGGCGGCTTTGGTACCAACGGACAGACCCAGTCCTCCTGGGCGCAGGATCCTCTCCAGGCTCCCGTGAAGGAAGCTGAGCTCACGGGCGTGACCGTCGGCTCGCGCCTCCTCATCGTGGCACCGATTCCGGGCGAGGAAGCGCAGTCCGGCCAGGAAGCGACGCCTGATCGGGCAACCGTCTTCGTCGTTGACATCGTCGGTACGTCATCGATCCAGTGATCGCGCGCCGAGTTCGTTGATCATCAGCGGGCGGCTCCCTGTGTGGGAGCCGCCCGCTAGCCGTTAGAATGGGAACATCGCGTCGATTTGGCCGACATATGCAAGGAGAGCTTCCATGAGCGAAGAAACCGTCACCATCCTGGTTTTCAGCGACGACAAGGACAAGCGAAGCGCCGTGATCAACGGCATCGGGCTGCGCGCGTCGAAGGACACGCCCCGTATTGAATGGGTCGAGGCCGCCACGGGCTTCGGCGTCCGTGACGCTTTCGATCAGCAGGAGTTCGCGATGCTGATCCTCGACGCTGAGACGAAGAAGGAGGGTGGCATGTCCGTCGCCCAGGATCTGCGTGAAACCCGCGACGACGTTCCCCCGATCGTCTTCCTGACCGCGCGTGCGCAGGACGAGTGGCTGGCGACTTGGGCCGGAGCGAGCGCGATTGTGGCCGATCCCATCGATCCGATTATTCTTCAGGAGACCGTCGCTGACGTTCTACGTGGAGCCGAGTGATGGCCGCGCATGAGTGGGCACCTATTATCGGCGCTCTGACCGCGGGGGAGAGCCTCGACTACGGCCAGTCGTACTGGCTGATGGACCAGGTGATGAGCGGCGAGCTCGGCGAGGCGCGCCTGGCTTCCTTCCTGACGGCGATGGCTATCAAGGGTGCCACGGTCGATGAGATTCACGGTCTGGCCGATGGCATGCAGGATCACGCGACACATGTCGACCTGCCCAGCCGTGCCCTCGACATCGTGGGCACGGGCGGCGACGGCTACAAGACCGTCAACATATCGACGATGTCCGCGATCGTGCTCGCCGCCATGGGGATCCCGCTGGTTAAGCACGGTAACCGCGCTTCCACGTCGAAGTCGGGTTCCGCCGATGTCATCGAGGCCCTCGGAGTCAACCTGGACCTCGAGGCCGACGCGCTGCGTCGCGTCTTCGATGACGTTGGAATCGCCTTCCTGTTTGCGAACAAGATGCACCCCTCGATGCGTTTCGCCGCTCCCGTCCGCCGTTCTCTCGGTTTCCCCACGGCGTTCAACGTCCTGGGACCGCTGACGAATCCGGCACGCGTCCAGGCGTGCGCGATCGGTGCCTCCCGCGAGGAGAACGCGCGTCTCATGGCGGGCGTCTACGCCTCGCGTGGCCTGAGTGCACTCGTCTTCCGCGGTGCCCACAGCGGCCTCGACGAGCTGACGACGACCGACGTGAACCAGGTGTGGATCGTTACGGGCGGAGCCGTCACGCCCACTCAGTTCGACGCGCGCGAGTCCTTGGGCATGGCCTCCTCGACGATCGCGGACCTCGCCGGTGGAGAGGCCGCGGATAACGCTGCCGTGGCGCGCGACGTTCTCTCGGGCGGTGGAGCAGACGCGGTTCGTGACGCCGTTGCGCTCAATGTCGGCGCGGGTATCCTGGCCTGGGAAGGCCTGGAGACTCCTGTGACGGAGGAGGATTTCGAGCAGCGTATGCGCGGTGCCGTCGAACGCGCCCTCGGCGCGCTGGCCGACGGGGACGGAGCCCGACTCATCGAACGTTGGGTGGCTGCTTCGAACGCATAGGGAACGAGCCTGCGTCACGAACGCGGGTCGAAAAGCTGATGGGCGGTTGCGTGGGCCAGGAGGTCGCGCAGCCGTCCGTCGCTTAGTGGGCTGTTGGTGGGCTGAGACCAGGGAAGCGGCCCGTTCCATTCGACCAGGCGCGTCCCCTCGCGGCATAGCTCCGCGCACAGGAGAGCGGTTTCGGCCCACGAAGCCGCCTGCGCGGCCATCCCGTCCGTCTCAAGTGGGCGCGTGGAGGAAAGAACGTCGATCCAGGGAGAGGGATCGGAGCGCGGGGGCACGACGACGGAGTTGATGTGGCGGCCGTGGGAGGCGACGTGCAGGATCCAGCCAGGTTCGCCGCCGTCGCGGCGCGTACCCCACACGATGCGTGGAGCGGCCAAGATCGGGCGCATCGTCGAACGCTCGACTCCGGTCATGTAGGCGCTCAGGTCATCTCGCGCGGCAGCCGCAGGCTCGAAGAGGCCTTGGGCGGACAGCCTCTCCATCACGTTGGTGAGCGCGTGGGGAACGCGAAGCGTCGAGGCTTCCATGGCCTCGTCAAGGATCTCATGGGCGTGGTCGGGTTCGGCCTGCGCCAGCACCCGCTCGATTGCTCCCGCTGCCCGCTGGGCGTGCGCACGAGTGCCAAAGGGGCCGAGGGCGCGCGCAAGCTCCGTGAGCATCACCTTTGCCACCACCCGAGGCAGACCGTCCTCGGCGACAACCCAGTGCTGAGAACCCTGCCGCCTCGAGGCGGAGTTGTAGGGCGGCGCGAGAGCCTTGATGTCGCGCAGCTCCCGGATCCTCGCCTCGAGGACTGATGAGGTCGGATAGTGGCGCACTCCCGAGGCCAGGGAGACCATGCGCTGGACCTTCGGGCGTTTCTCGGCCTTCGTGTAGTAGCTTCCCACGCGTGAGCGCAGGGACGAGGCCGACCCTACGTAGAGGGTGTCGCCTGCGGTGTCGACGAAGTGATACACCCCGGGGGAGCTTGGCAGCGCGGAGACGAAGGGGGGAGTGGAAGGGCGTCGTGACGGTGCCTGCTCGGTGAGCGCGATGAGGTCCTCGACATCGGTCACTCCCGCACCCGATAGCAGGTCGATGAAGCCCAGGAGGATCTCGGCCGTCGCGCGGGCGTCTCCGAGGGCCCGGTGCCCCGGCACGGTGGCCGTGCCAAAGTACGAGGCGACCGTCCCGAGCTTATGGTTGCGCACGAGTGGGCGGGGCAGGGCCAGCCGCGCGAGAGCAAGCGTGTCGACGACGCGGACTTTAGGCCAGGGCAGCGAGCTCGCGCGGGCCGCACGGCGCAGGAATCCAACGTCGAAGGCCGCGTTGTGCGCGACGAGGACGGGGGACCCCTGCGTGCCGAGGCCGGACCAGTCCATGAAGCGCTGCAAAACGGTGGCGATCGCTTCGGCGTCGGCCACCATGGCGGGCGTGATGCCTGTCAGCGAAGTGATGAATGGGGGAATGGGGCGCGAGGGTTTGACCAGAGAGGAAAACTCGTCCGCGACCGCTCCGTCGCGTAGGCGCACCGCGCCGATCTCCGTGATTTCAGCGCCCGCTCCTAGGCCGGTGGTCTCGAGATCGACGACGACCCAGTGCCCGCTTGACGCCGGGGTTCCCACGGCCTCGAGGCTCGGGGCGAGCTCGACGGATGACGCCCTCGTTAGGGCGTCCGAGACCACCGATCGCGCGAAGGGACGGGCCGACTCGCCGGGCGCTATGGTTTCCCCACAATTGCGCACGGGAGTTCGTTTCGTCATAGAGTTGATACTAATTCGTTCGCGCGCTCGCGCGCCCGTCGAGACTCGAGGAGTGACAGTGGCGTTCTATCAGGCTCTCAAGGCGACAGGAAGCCCCGTTCTTAAGGCGGCCTATCACCCGTGGATCCGCGGCAAGGAGAACATCCCCGCCGAGGGACCCGCCATCCTCGCATCCAACCACAACGCTGTGTGGGACTCGGTGTTCCTGCCGATGATGCTCGATCGCGAAGTCGTCTTCATGGGCAAGGCCGACTACTTCACAGGCACCGGTCTCAAGGGATGGATGACGAAGGAGTTCATGCGCGCTGTCGGTACCATCCCCGTGGACCGCACCGGCGGTCGCGCCTCCGAGGCCGCGCTCAATGCCGGTCTCAAGCGCCTGCGTGAGGGCGAGCTCTTCGGCATCTACCCCGAGGGCACCCGAAGCCCCGATGGTCGCCTCTACCGTGGAAAGACCGGCGTTGCGCGCCTCGCGCTTCTGTCCGGCGCACCCGTCATCCCTGTGGCAATGATCGGCACCCACGCCGCGCAGCCGATCGGCCAGAAGATTCCGTCGCGCACGAACATCGGCATGGTCATCGGCGAGCCCCTGGACTTCTCACGCTACCGCGGCCTCGACAAGGATCGCTACGTGCTGCGCGCTATCACCGACGAGATCATGTACAACCTGATGCTCCTGTCCGGCCAGGAGTACGTGGACCTGTACGCCGCCGACGTCAAGGCGCAGCTTGCCGCCGAGGGTGCTTTCGAGGGGCCCGTCCCCTCCAATGGTCGCCCCGCACCCGGCGGACGTACCGCTCCCGACGTCCCCGTTCCCACCGCTCCCGAGCAGGAGAGCGAAGACGAGGAGAAGACGTCGGACAAGGAATAATCGAGGCCGACCGACCTCATCAGTCGGCGGCACGCACAAGCGTTTCGTGGGACGGGCGTCCTTGGCGAAACGTGATGTGGGACGGGTAGAATGAACGTGCTCTGCGCCTGCGCGCGGCTTTGAAGGTCAGGCAGCCCCATCGGGCAGCCGGGACGCCATAGTCTGCGGGCGCGGGCGCTTACCTAACCAACCTGAGAAAGGTGACATTCATGTCGGTCCGTCGTGTTGCCCTGCTGACCGCAGGTGGCTTCGCCCCGTGCCTGTCCTCCGCCGTCGGCGGACTTATTGAGCGCTACAACGAAATTGATCCCACCGTTGAGATCATCGCCTACCAGAACGGCTACCACGGCCTGCTCACCGGCAACTACGTGCTGGTGGACGAGGAAGCGCGCAAGCACGCTGCCGTCCTGCATCGCTTCGGTGGTTCCCCGATCGGTAACTCCCGCGTCAAGCTGACGAACAAGAAGAACCTTGTCGAGCGTGGCCTCGTCTCCGAGGATGAGGATCCGCTGCAAAAGGCCGCCGAGCAGCTGCGTGCCGACGGTGTGGACGTTCTGCACACCATCGGTGGCGACGACACCAACACGACGGCGGCCGACCTGGCCGCCTACCTGGAGGAGCACGACTACCACCTCACTGTCGTGGGCCTGCCCAAGACGATCGACAACGACGTTGTGCCGATCCGTCAGTCCCTGGGTGCCTGGACCGCGGCTGAAGAGGTCTCCGAGTACTCCCAGAACGTCATCGGTGAGCACCGCTCCAACCCCCGCATGCTCATCATCCACGAGATCATGGGCCGCCACTGCGGTTGGCTGACCGCCGCCGGTTCGAAGTGCTACCACGACTGGCTGAAGACCCAGGAGTGGGTGCCGTCCATCGGCCTGTCGCAGGAGCGTTGGGATATCCACGCCATCTTCCTGCCCGAGATGAAGATCGACCTGGACGCGGAGGCAGCGCGTCTCAAGGCCATCATGGACGAGCAGGGTAACGTCAACATCTTCCTGTCCGAAGGCGCTGGCGTCCCCGAGATCATCGCGGAGATCGAGGCTGCCGGTGGCGAGGTCCAGCGGGACCCCTTCGGCCACGTCAAGCTCGACACGATCAACCCCGGCCAGTGGTTCGCCAAGCAGTTCGCCGAGAAGATCGACGCCGAAAAGGTCATGGTCCAAAAGTCCGGCTACTTCTCGCGTTCCTCTCGCGCCAATGCCGACGACCTGCGCCTGATCAAGTCGATGACCGACCTCGCGGTCGAGTGCGCCTTCAAGGGTGAGTCCGGCGTTATCGGCCACGACGAGGAAGACGGCGACCGCCTCAAGGCCATCCCGTTCCCGCGCATCGCGGGCGGCAAGCCCTTCGACATCTCCGCCCCCTGGTTCCTCGAGATGATGGCCGAGATCGGCCAGAGTGTCGAGCCTGCCGGCGAGTGAGTCGCTTCGCGTGATTCCTTCGATCACTCCCGGACGCGGCGGCGAGCCTGTGCGCAAGCCTCGCTCCCGCCGCGTCCCCGAGCGTCTGTGGTCGCCCGAGTCCGGGGAGCTAGCTCCCTGGGACACGTGGCGCGGCCTGGACGCTGCCCAGCAGCCTACCTATGCGAATGATGAGCACCTCCTTGAGGTGACGGCTCAGCTGCGCCGTCAGCCGCCGCTTGTCTTCGCAGGGGAGGTTGACGACCTGCGCACGTGGATGGGCGCGGCCGCCCGCGGCGAGGCCTTCGTCCTCATGGGCGGGGACTGCGCCGAGACCTTCGCTGAGGCGACGGCGGATCACGTGCGCCTAAAAATTCAGACACTGCTCCAGATGGCGGTCGTGCTCACCTACGGTGCCTCGCTGCCGGTCGTTAAGGTCGGACGTATCGCGGGCCAGTACGCCAAACCCCGCTCGTCCGACATGGAGACGCGCGACGGCGTCACGCTGCCGAGCTACCGCGGCGACGCCGTCAATTCCTTTGAGTTCACGCCCGAGGCGCGCGAACCCGATCCGCAGCGCCTCCTGTCGCTGTACAACCACGCGGCCTCGACGCTGAACCTGATACGCGCCTTCACGAAGGGCGGCTACGCGGACCTTCGTCAGGTACACCGTTGGAATCAGGGCTTCATGTCGAACCCTGCCTACGCGCGCTACGAGTCGCTGGCGGAGGACATCCACCGGGCGATCAAGTTCATGGGCGCTGCGGGCGTCGACTTTGAGACGCTGCGCGACGTGGATCTATTCTCGTCGCACGAGGCGTTGCTTCTTGAGTACGAGTCGGCCATGACCCGCATCGATTCGCGCACGGGCGAGCCCTACAACACGTCTGCCCACTTTCTGTGGGCAGGGGAGAGGACGCGCGAGGAGGAGGGCGCTCACATTGAGCTCCTGTCGCGCGTTCGTAATCCGATTGGGGTCAAGCTCGGTCCATCGACCACGCGCGACCAGATGCTCTCACTCATCGACCGCCTCAACCCCGACGGCGAGGAAGGACGACTGTCCTTCATAACGCGCATGGGTGCCGACCGTATCCGTGAGGCGCTTGTGCCGCTGCTGGAAGCCGCTCGGGAGGACGGGCGCCCGGTGACGTGGATGACCGACCCGATGCACGGCAACACGATCACGTCCTCGACCGGCTACAAGACGCGGCGCTTCGAGACGGTGATGGACGAGGTTCGTGGCTTCTTCGAGGCTCACGAGTCCGCGGGCACGGTCCCGGGTGGATTACACGTCGAGCTCACCGGAGATGACGTCACCGAGGTGATCGGCGGCAGCGAGCATATCGATGACGAGTCCTTGCACGACCGTTACGAGACTCTCGTGGATCCTCGCCTTAACCACCAGCAGAGCCTAGAGATGGCCTTCCAGGTCGCCCAGTACCTCGCGAAGGTTTCCTCCTCCGAAGAGTGAAACACTAAGGGCCAAGAACCGCGGCCTCGTCCGTCATGGACGAGGCCGCGGTGTTGTTGGTGCGCGCGAGTGCGGCGGGTGGGCCGCGCGTCAGACAACCGTGATCGTGACGACGCTGCCCTTCTTGAGCATTGTGCCGGCGGCGGGATCACTCTGGCGGACGGTGCCGAAGAATCCGCCGAGAATCGCTTCTTCCGAAACGGAGAAGCCCGCGTTTTCAAGGATCGTGCGTGCCTCCTGGCGCTGGCGCCCCACGACGTCGGGCACCGCGACCTTCTCGGGGCCCTTGGAGACCGTGTAGGCGACGGCGTCACCGCGGTGCAGGATCGTACCCTCGCTGGTCTGCTGGGAGATGACCTGGCCCTCCGCGACCGTGTCGGAGAACGCTTCGGTTGGGGTTGCGACGAGGCCGAGCGCTTCGATGGCGCTCTTCGCGGCGTCGGCGGTCATGCCGCTCAACGATGGGACGCTGAGGGGCTCGCGGCCCTTGGACAACACGACGTCGACAGCCGTGTCATGCGGTATCGACGTTCCGGATGCCACGGACTGGGAGATGACCTGTCCGCGCGGCACATCCTCGGAGTAGGCGTCTGTGATCGCACCGAGGGCCAAACCCGCCTCGGTGAGCGCCTTCTTCGCGTCATCCTGAGTCTTAGCGGTCACGTCGGGCACGACTTTCATGTCCACACCCTTGGATACGTAGAGCTGTACCTCAGCACGTTTGTGGACGGGTTCGCCGCCCCGGGGATCGGAACGGGTGATCGATCCGGAGGCGACGTCGTCGGAAAACTCTTCCTCAACGGTCGAAGCAAGGCCCATCGAGTTCAGCTCGGCCCGGACTTCAGCGAGTGGTCGACCGTCGGTCGCGGGCATGGTCACGTAGGAGCCCGGTCCGTACTCGGTCCACCACCAGCTGCCCCCGATACCCGCCGCCGCGAGCAGCAGGATGACGAGGCTCACCCACAGGGCGGCGTGCCCGTAGGGCTTGGTTGTGCCCTTGTCGTGCACCTCGGGAACTGGTGCCGAGGTGTGGACCGTGGCAACGGTGGAAGGAGTGGGGCGTGGCAGCGGCCTCGTGAACTGAGCGGAGATGACCTCGGTGTTGAGCGCGCTGGTCTGTGAGGCACCGCTGCGATCGGCAGGCGCAACGTCTGCGCGTTGGCTAGAGAGCTCCGAGGGGATTGACGCAGCTGCGCGCGTAACCAGGTCAATTGCATCCGATGCGTCGACGGGCCGTGAGGCGCGATCGCGGGCCGTCAGAGCGGCGACGAGGTCGTCGATCTCGCGGGGTATCCACGGTTGGGTGATGGATGGGCTGGGAACGTCGTCGGAGACGTGGTGCGTCGCGATCTGCAGGGGAGACTCGCCGGCCCAGGGTACGGCACCGGTCAGCATCTCGTAGAGCATGATACCCACGGAGTAAATGTCTGAACGAGCGTCGGCCTCGGCGGTCGTTGCGATCTCGGGTGCGATGTACGCGACCGTACCAAGCATGTTGCCCGTCGACGACATCGACACCTCAGAGGCCGCTCGTGCCAGGCCGAAGTCGGTCACCTTCGCAGGGCCATCTGTGGGAACGAGAATGTTCTCCGGCTTAATGTCGCGGTGTATGACGCCGACGCGGTGAGCGGCGCGAAGCGCCTCAAGGGTGTCAGTCGTGTATCGCAGTGCCTGGGGGATCGTGAACGCTCCCTGCGCGCGCAGCAGCTGGCGCAGATTAGTTCCGTCAATCAGCTCCATCACGAGGAAGCCCTGCCCGGTGATCACGCCCTGATCGAAAACGGACACGACACCCGGGTGAACGATGCGAGCGGCGGCGCGTGCTTCGCGGCGGAAACGCGCGACAAAATCTTTGGAGTCCGCCAGGTGTGGATGCATGACCTTGAGGGCGACGGGGCGCTCCAGGCGCTCGTCCTGGGCGATGTACACGGTCGCCATGCCACCGCGCGCTAACCGACGGGTGACTCGGTATCGTTCGTCGACCAGGAGCCCGATCAACGGGTCGGTCTGGTCGAATGTCTGTTCGTCGCTCACCTGGTCGATTCTATGAGAGTTTTCGCGAAAATACGGGAAGTGAGGGTGTCGGTGCGGCGCGCGAATGGGGTAATCTTGCGCTCATGACCAGTGCTGATATCACCGTGTTGCCCATCGACGAGGTCTGCCGACTGCTCGGCATCGAGGAGCGTCGCCTCAAGCAGTTGATCCGTGACCGTGTCCTCATTGAGGCACGCGGAGCGAGCGGTGTGCGCGGCGTCCCTCAGGAGGTGCTCGTCAAGGGCACGAACGGGTGGGAACCCCTTCCGTTCCTCCAGGGCACGTTGACGCTCCTGGCTGACGACGGCTTCACCGCGCAGGAGTCGCTTGCGTGGCTGTACACCATGCAGGACGAACTGGGTGAGCGCCCCATTGACGCGCTCATCTCGGGCCGCCACCATCGCGTCAATCGGATCGCCTCGACGCTGGCCTTCTGAGTTTCCGCCCCCTCGGCGGATATTCAGGAGCGCCGGGTGGTGAGGATCGAACAGAGCTCGCGAAGCAGGGTACGGGAGTCCTCGTTGAGGCTGGAGGTCTCGAGTGCGGCGTACCCGTCGGCCACGAGGCGCGCAATCTCCGCCTCGTGCGCGGCGCGCCCGTTGCGCTCGACGATCTGGGTAGCGGTCGCGATCTGCTCCGCCGAGGCCGGGGCTACCCCGAGTACGTCGGTGAGGGCGCGTCGCTCGGCGGGGGAGGAGGCCTCCCACGTGAGCGCCAGGAGAGCGGTGCGTTTTCCTTCCCGCAGGTCGTCCCCCGCGGGCTTACCGGTGACTGCCGGGTCTCCGAACACGCCCAGATCATCGTCGCGCAACTGGAATGCCAAGCCCCACGGGGTAAGGATCGTTTCGAGGACGTCCAGCAGCTCGGTGACACAATCAAACGACTCGGCTCCACAGATCGCGCCGAGTATCGCCGGGTGGACGACCGAGTAGTGTGCGGACTTGTGAAGCGCGACCTCCAGCGAGTCGTTCGTGCTCAGTGCGTCCGTGCGCTGAGGGTCCAGCGGAGTCTGCTCGGCTGTGATGTCCAGGTACTGGCCGAGCGCCACCTCCGCGTGCATGTGCGCGAAGCGCCTGGCGAAGGCGCGTGCGCAATCCTCGCGTAGCGTGAGCGCCTGCTCGTCTGCCGCCGAGGTCGCTGCGGAGAACAGGAAGTCGCCGACGAGGATGGCGGCGTGACGACCGAAGTCCGTCGAGGATCCGATCCATGACGATGACGCGTGATGGTCTGCCAGCGTCCGGTGCGGGGTTGGCATGCCGCGGCGCTCATCCGCCTTGTCGATGATGTCGTCGTGGACGAGGGCGCTGGCCTGGTAGAGCTCGAGAGCCGCGCTGAGATGGGGCAGCGAGACCGTTTCGAGTGCTGTGTCGGAGCTAATCGCGTAGCCGACGTGCGCCATGAGTGCGCGGAATCGCTTGCCTCCTGACACCGACGTCACAACGGCGCGGGAAAACTCCTCGGATCTGCCGGAAGCGCCGACGCGAGAGAGGAGATGGGTGAGGCTAGCAGTCGTCGCCTCATCGATGTGGGCACGCAGCGTTGCGAAACTGTCGCTCAGAGTCATGTGGCCACTCTAACCGAGGAGTGCGCTGATGTGCGGCCTTAAGGTGGGGCATCCTCACACCTACCGCCAGGAAAACTATGTGGCAAGGCACTAGACTGGCGGTGGTATGCCGATTTGCAATCGGCTCTGTTGTGCATGCCCATCAATGAAAGGGACCCGTGTGAGTGCATCTCGCGCTTCGGCAAAGGACTCCGCGACGACTGAGGAAAGCACGGAGGTGACGACCCCCGCCAAGAAGACGGCGCGCGCCAAGAAAGCCACGGCGGACGCGGCTAGCGCCCCCGCCGGGGACAAGAAGTCTGCCGCGAAGAAGGCTCCCGCGAAGAAGGCTCCCGCGAAGAAGACGACCAAGAAGGCCGCCGACGCCGAGGGTGTCGAGGAGAAGGCTCCGGCTAAGAAGGCCGCCGCCAAGAGGACGACCAAGAAGGCTTCCGACGCCGAGGGTGTCGAGGAGAAGGCCCCGGCGAAGAAGCCCGCGAAGAAGGCTCCCGCGAAGAAGACGACGACGAAGGCCGACGCGGCCGAGGGAGATGTGCCTGCGGCTAAGAAGCCTCGCGGACGCAAGAAGAAGGAAGAAGAGGTCGTCCCCGACATCGAGGATGCCGAGGACGTCGACTTGGAGCCCACGGGTGAGGATCTCGAGGATCCTGATCTCGAGGCCGACGCCAACGACGAGGACGTGGCCGGCACCGAAGAAGAGACCGAAGAGGAAGACGCGAAGGTCTCTGAGGGTGCGGCTCTGCGCGAGCGAACGAACGCGGGCATCCATGTCAAGGGTGGATTCGTCGTCTCCGATTCGGACGAGACTGACGAGCCTGTCCAGCAGGTGACGGTCGCCGGCGCAACCGCCGACCCGGTGAAGGACTACCTCAAGCAGATCGGCAAGGTCTCCCTGCTAAACGCCGAGCAGGAAGTGGACCTGGCCCGCCGCATCGAGGCAGGCTTGTACGCCGAGTACAAGCTGAAGAACCTGGCCGACGAGATGACCAGTCGCGAGCGTCGCGAGCTGCACTTTCTGGCCCAGGATGGACAGCAGGCCAAGAACCACCTGCTCGAGGCAAACCTGCGTCTCGTCGTCTCCCTGGCGAAGCGATACACCGGACGCGGCATGCAGTTCCTGGACCTCATCCAGGAAGGCAACCTGGGCCTTATTCGCGCCGTTGAAAAGTTCGACTACACGAAGGGCTACAAGTTCTCGACCTACGCCACCTGGTGGATTCGTCAGGCGATTACCCGCGCGATGGCCGACCAGGCCCGCACGATCCGCATCCCGGTTCACATGGTCGAGGTCATCAACAAGCTGGCCCGCGTCCAGCGCCAGATGCTGCAGGACCTGGGACGTGAACCGACTCCCGAAGAGCTTGCCAAGGAACTCGACATGACCGCTGAGAAGGTCGTCGAGGTTCAAAAGTATGGTCGCGAGCCGATTTCGCTGCACACGCCGCTCGGCGAGGACGGCGACTCGGAGTTTGGCGACCTCATCGAAGATTCCGAGGCTATCGTTCCCGCCGACGCGGTGTCCTTCACTCTGCTTCAAGAGCAGCTGCACCACGTGCTCGACACGCTGTCCGAGCGCGAGGCGGGCGTCGTGTCGATGCGCTTCGGTCTGGGCGATGGTCAGCCGAAGACCCTTGACGAGATCGGTAAGGTCTACGGCGTGACGCGTGAGCGTATCCGCCAGATTGAGTCCAAGACGATGTCGAAGTTGCGCCATCCGTCGCGCTCGCAGGTTCTGCGAGACTACCTCGACTGACTCATTCGAGACACCCATGGGGGCCGGGAACAATCGTTCCTGGCCCCCATGACAATATCGTCACAATGTGTGGCTGTTCGGGTGGCATCGTCGCGCATCAAGGCTTCGATGGGGCAGGATGATCTCATGTTTGAGGGTGCACTGATTCTTGTTCTGACTGTCGCTCTGGTTCTCGTCGTCGCCGGTGGCGTCGTCGCAGTCCTGGCGCTCTCGCGCCGAAGCGCCGACGAGTGGAAGGGCGTCATCAAGCGTGAGAGCGAGGAAATTGCAGCCGAAGTGAAGACGCATCACTCGCTGCCCAAGCGTGCTGCCACATCGCCGGATGGTCCCATCGTTCCGCGCACTGCGTCCCTAGACTCGTTGCTGCAGGGTGGCGAGCCTAAGAGTGCATACTTCGATGCCGATCGCCTGCCCGGCATTGACCGGCTCGAGACGGTGACAGGCCGCGTGAGCGAGCGTCTTGACCGCGGACGGCGTAGCGGCAATGGCGGTGGTGTGAGTACGCAGTAGTTACCGCAGGCGTCACTCAGTGATGCCGCACTCAGGTTTTTGGTGACAAGTCTTCATAGGGGATAATGGCCCTATGGACGCTTTTATTTCCTACCTCCAGTCGCCGTGGGCGATCGTGATCGCCCTGGCGGTCGCTGTACTTATCGGTGTGCTCATCCGCGTCGCCGTCAGCTCGCGGCGACGTTCCTCCGACGATGTGAGCCTTCAGCCTCAGGTTCAGGCTCCGGCAGAACCTCGTTCCGACGCGCCAGCCGACGCTCCGCGCGACGAAGCCGACCAACCTCGAGCAGGTCCGGCCGATGCCGCTGAGCCCACCGTCGGGGAAGCGGCTCCGGCTCCCGAAACCTCCGCCTCCTCGATCGAGCGCCCTGAGCCGCTTCGCGGCCGCATGGAGCGCCTGCGTGAACGCCTGGCATCGTCCGGTTCTCTGGGCCGCGCCATCTTGGGTGTGCTGAGCCGAGGCCAGCTCGGTGCCGCGGATTGGGAGGAGATCGAGGAATCTCTCCTTATTGCCGACCTTGGACTTGAGGCCACTGACACGCTGATGGAGGCGCTGAAGCGCCGTGTCGCCGTCGAGTCCGTCACCGATGAAGCGCGCATCCGCGAGATTCTTCGCGAGGAACTTCTCGCCCTCGTTGACCCCGACATGGACCGCTCCCTGAACCTTGAGCGCCCGCAGGTCGACGGTTCCACCAAGCCTGCCGTCGTCCTGATGGTGGGCGTGAACGGCACAGGCAAGACGACGACCGTTGGGAAGCTGGCCCGTATCCTCGTCGCCGAAGAGAAATCTGTGATCCTGGGCGCCGCCGATACCTTCCGTGCCGCTGCTGCCGACCAGCTGGCCACGTGGGGCGAGCGTGTGGGTGTGGATGTCGTGCGCAGTGAGCGCGAGGGTGCCGATCCGGCATCCGTCGCCTTCGAGGCCGTACGTGAGGGCGTCTCCCGTGACGTCGACGTGGTCCTTGTCGACACCGCTGGCCGCCTGCAGAACAAGTCCACGCTGATGGACGAGCTCGGCAAGATCAAGCGCGTCATGACGAAACAGGCCCCCGTCTCGGAGGTCCTGCTCGTTCTTGACGCCACGACCGGCCAGAACGGCATGAAGCAAGCCGAGGTCTTCGCTGAAGCGACCGGAGTGACGGGCATCGTCCTGACGAAGCTCGATGGCTCCGCCAAGGGCGGTATCGTCGTGTCCGTCCAGCGCGCGCTGGGCGTCCCAGTGAAGTTTGTCGGCCTCGGTGAGGGTGCCGACGATCTGGCACCCTTCGACCCGCGGGGATTCGTCGACGCGATCGTCGGTTCCGCGCAGGGCTGAACCCTCCGTCACGACATGGCCTGGGCCCCGGTGAGGCGACTCCCGGGGCCCAGGTGCGCTAACCTGTGCCTAGTACAGCCGCCATCTTGGGAGTAAACACGTGTTTGGAAACCTGTCAGATCGCCTGACCCAGTCCTTCCGCAGCCTGCGCAGCCGCGGCGTCCTGACCGAGTCGGACGTCGATCACGCGATTTCTGACATTCGCCGCGCCCTCATCGACGCGGACGTCGCGCTCCCGGTCGTTCGTCAGTTTACTTCGCAGGTTCGCGAAAAGGCTTACGGCGCGGCTCGATCGAAGGCCCTCAACCCTGGCCAGCAGGTCGTTTCCATCGTTCACGAGGAACTCGTTGAGATCCTCGGTGGTGCGACGCGTGAGCTGACCTTTGCCGAGTCCGGCCCAACCGTCTTCATGCTCGCTGGTCTCCAGGGTGCAGGTAAGACCACCCTGGCGGGAAAGCTGGGCAAGTGGCTGCGTGAGGAAGGCAAGACCGTCCTGCTCGTTGCCTCCGACCTCCAGCGCCCCAATGCAGTCCAGCAGCTGCAGGTCGTCGGCGAACGTGCCGGTGTCAAGGTGTGGGCTCCCGAACCCGGTAATGGCGTGGGTAACCCCGTCGAGGTTGCGCGCTCCGGCGTCGAGTTCGCCCGCCAGAGTGGCATTAACGTGGTCATCGTCGATACCGCTGGTCGCCTCGGCGTCGACCAGGAGATGATGGACCAGGCGATCGCTATCCGCGATGCCGTGAGCCCCCACGAGATCATGTTCGTTCTCGACGCGATGGTCGGTCAGGACGCGGTCTCCACGTCCACGGCCTTCCGTGATGGCGTTGGCTTCACGGGCGTTGTCCTGTCCAAGCTCGACGGTGACGCGCGCGGCGGTGCAGCGCTGTCCGTGCGCGGCGTGACCGGCGCTCCGATTCTTTTCGCTTCGACGGGCGAGGGCCTCGACGACTTCGAGCGTTTCCACGCCGACCGCATGGCTGGCCGCATCCTCGACATGGGTGACATCCTCACCCTCATCGAGCAGGCTGAAAAGAAGATGGACGCCGAGGAGGCGGAGAAGGTCGCGGCCAAGGCGATGGCAGGCCAGCTCACCCTCTCCGACTTCCTGAACCAGCTGCAGCAGATCAAGAAGCTCGGCTCGATGAAGAAGATGCTCGGCATGATCCCGGGTGCGGCTCAGATGCGTGACCAGATCGAAAACTTCGACGAACGCGAGGTGGACCGCGTCGAGGCCATCGTTCGTTCGATGACCCCCGCCGAGCGCGAGGATGTGTCGATCCTCAACGGATCCCGTCGCGCCCGCATCGCTCGCGGTTCCGGCACGACGGTCACCGAAGTCAACCAGCTCGTTCAGCGTTTTGAGGCCGCGCGCGAAATGATGGCCCAGATGGGGCAGATGGGTGGGGGCATGCCCGGCATGGGTGCCCTGCCTGGTCGCGGTGGAAAGGCCAAGCAGAAGGCCAACGCCCGTAAGGCGCAGGCGCAGCGTGCTCGCATGAAGAAGAGCGCGCGCTCAGGTAACCCCGCGAAGCGTCGTCAGCAGGAGCTCGAGGCCATGCTGCCCCCATCGGAGCGTGGCGCCGCGCAGGGCTCGTCCTTTGGTGTCTCCCAGGAAGCGCCCGCCCCGCGCCCGACGATCGACGATCTGCCGGACGACGTCAAGCGCATGCTCGGCCAGCTCTGAAGCATGGACTTCTCCGGTCTCGCCCTGTGGGCGGATCACGCGTTAGAGCGTCCCCGGTGGGTGCGCGGCACGTGGAGGGTCGACGGCGGAGTGATTCGTCGCATCAGTGATGATGAGACCGCGACTTCGGTGGGCTTCATCGTGCCAGGCATGGTCGATACACACTGCCACATCGGATACTCGGATGTCGGTTCCGTGTCTGAACGCGACATGGTGGAGCAGGCCCGAGTCACGCTCGCGAGCGGTGTGACCGTGGTGCGGGACTGCGGTGTTCCGGTCGACAACTCGGCCGCCGCTCGTGCCACTGGCCTGCACCTGATTCGATGTGGTCGCCACGTCGCGCGTCCCAAGCGCTACATGCGTGACCTTCCGCTGGACGTACAGGACCAGCGCGAGCTTCCTGATGTCCTCGCGACGATGGCGCGTTCTGCCGACGGATGGGTGAAGATCGTCGGCGACTGGATCGATCGCAGCGCCGGCGCTGACTCCGACCTCATGCCCCTGTGGGATACCGCTGTGCTCACGGATGCTGTTGCCGCCGTTCACGACGCCGGGGCCAGGATCGCCGTACATGCCTTCTCTCATCGCGTCATCGACTCGCTCATTGAGGCTGGCGTCGATGACATCGAACACGGCAGCGGCATCGATGCAGATCAGGCCAGCGAGATCGCGGCTCGCGGCATCGCGGTGACGCCGACGCTGCGCCAGGTTGAGCTTTTCAGGGACTTCGCAGCCCAGGCCGGGGAGAAGTACCCCGTGTACGCGGCGACGATGCAGCGCATGTACGACACGAGGTGGGACCACTTCCAGATGCTCGTCGACTCCGGCGTCCTTCTTCTCATGGGAACTGACTCGGGCGGCTACCAGGATCATGGGACAATCACGGGTGAACTCGAACTCTGGCTGCGTTGGGGTGCGCCCGCCCAGGCCACGATCGATGCGGCCACCTGGGTGAGCCAGCACTACTTGGGCTACCCCGGCCTCGTCGAAGGCGGCCCTGCCGACTTCCTGATCCTGGATGAGGATCCGAGGAGTAATCCGCTGGAGTTGTCCAGGCCAGCGCGGGTCATCCTCGACGGAGGTAGCGTGTGGGAGCGGCCGTCCGCCTGAACGGGCGGCAGTGATGGATTTAACCGATTCGCGCCACGCGCCGCAGCTCCCTGACTTGGGATATGCGCGCGAAATATGGAATAATCGCTTGCTGTACCCGGCGGTTCGTAGACCCTCTCACTGCGTGCCGTCGTGTCCCGGTCCGATGCGACCCCTGTGTTTCCCACCTCGGGACGCAAAGGTCCACACCAATCTGAAATGGAGAGACCACTCAAGTGGCAGTTCGAATTCGCCTGAAGCGCGTGGGTAAGATCCACGCCGCCCAGTACCGTGTTGTCGTCGTCGATTCGCGCAAGAAGCGTGACGGACGCGTCATCGAAGAGGTCGGCTACTACGATCCTCAGCCCAACCCGTCGATCGTTCGCATCGACTCTGAGCGCGCCCAGTACTGGCTCGGCGTTGGTGCTCAGCCCTCCGATCAGGTCCGCAATCTGCTGGTCCTGACCGGTGACATCGCCAAGTTCAACGGCAAGGCCGATGCGGTTTCCCGCGTCATCGTCTCCGAGAAGGACAAGGCCGCCCAGGCCGAGCAGGCCATCAAGGACGCCGAGGCAGCTGCCGAAAAGTCCAAGGCCGCCGCTTCCGCCAAGAAGGCCGAGGAAGAGGCCGCCGCAGCCGCTGCTGAGGCCGAGGCTGCCGAGCAGGCTTCCGAAGAAGCCGCCGGAGAGGATGCCTGAGCATGCTCGCCGACGCGTTGGAGCACCTGGTCAGCGGCATCGTTGACCACCCCGAAGATGTCGAGGTGACGCCTCGCTCCATGCGACGCGGCCAGCTTCTTGAGGTTCGCGTGAACCCCGAGGACCTGGGGCGCGTCATCGGACGCGGCGGTCGGACGGCTCGCGCGCTGCGCACCGTCATGGGTGCGTTGTCCACGCGTGGCACCGTCCGCGTTGACGTCGTCGACACGGATCGCGAGTAAGACTCGCACACGTCACGAAGGGGTCCGGTATTGCCGGGCCCCTTCGTTGTATCCTTCGGGGGAGTCCCCGTTCATCGTGAGGAGAACACATGCAGCTCACAGCAGCTATCGTCGGCCCTGCCCACGGCCTGCGTGGCGAGGTCATCTTGGACGTGCGCAGCGACGACCCTGAGGTTTTGGCGCCCGGTGCCAGTCTGGACGTGGCCGGGGATCATCGAACGCTCACGGTCCGTGCAGTGCGCGTTCACAGGGACCGCGTGCTCGCCTCCTTCGAAGAATGCGTGACCCGCGAGGACGCCGAGGCCCTGCGAGGTTCCCGTCTGCTCGTCGATGCCCACCCCGAGGAAAACGCCTGGTATCCGCACGAGCTCAAGGGGCTTGAGGCGCGCACTCCCGACGGCGTTCTCCTCGGAACCGTCAGCGGTCTGACGCCCGGTGCCGCTCAGGATCTCCTGCTCGTCGCCACCGGTCGCGGCACTGTCATGGTGCCCTTTGTGACGGCGCTCGTCCCTACGGTCGACGTTGAGCGCGGAGTCGTCGTCATCGATGCGCCTCCCGGCCTCTTCGATGATGAAGCCGTTTCGGAGCGCGAGGACCGCTAGGCTCGTGCGTTTCGATCTCATCTCTATTTTCCCCGACTATTTCGCGTCGCTGCGCCTGTCCCTGATGGGAAAGGCGGAGGATGCCGGGCTCGTGCAGCTGCAGGCGCACGACCTTCGCGATTGGGCCAGCGGTAAGCACCGCAGCGTGGACGATACCCCCTACGGTGGGGGTGCCGGCATGGTGATGCGCGCGGATGTGTGGGCACGCGCCCTGGACGAGGTTCTTTCCGTGCCGCTTACGCGCGGTGACGGTGAGCGCGCCGATGCCTCGCCCCGGCGCATTCTCGCGATCCCGACCCCCTCGGGCACGCCGCTCACCCAGGCGCGCGTGGAGGATCTCGCGCGTGCGCACCAGATCATTGTCGCCTGTGGGCGCTACGAAGGCATCGATGCGCGCGTCGCCGAACACTACCGCGGCAGCGGTGTCGAGGTCGTCGAGTTCTCGATCGGCGACTACGTCCTCAACGGAGGCGAGGTTGCCGCAATGGTTCTTACAGAGGCGGTCGCGCGCCTTCTCGAGGGCTTCATGGGCAACCCGGATTCCCTCGTTGAAGAGTCGCACTCCGGCGCGGGACTCCTCGAGTATCCCGTGTACACCAAGCCCCGGGAGTTCCGCTCACTTGAGATTCCCGAGGTTCTTCTCGGCGGCAACCACGCGGCGATTGAGCGCTGGAGGCGCGATCGTGCGATAGAGAAGACGGTGCGCGTTCGCCCCGACCTTGCGCTTCGTCTCGACTCCTCATCTCTGACGCACGAAGACCGTGCTGCGCTCGCCGCATGCGGCATTGCCTACCCGCGTGCGGGTGCTGCGGAACGCCTGGAGATACGCCTGGCCACGCTCGAGGACACCGTCGCGGTTAGTGAACTTGCCGCGCGGACGTTCCCGGACGCGTGCCCGGCGAACCTGCCCCGAGAAGCAATCGACGAGCATATTGCCACTCAGCTCGGCGTCGACGTTTTCGAGGCCCTCATCTGTGCGCCCGACCATCATCGCCTGTTCGTCGCCGAGGTGTGGGGCGGCCTTATCGGTTACGTGCTCACTCACGTCGGGGCCCACGGGCTTCCGAGTGAACTCGTGCGCCCCGGACGCGTCGAGGAAGGCAGCGCCTACCTGTCGAAATGTTATGTGGACGAGGCGTGGCGGGGCAGCGGCGTTGCGGATGCGTTGCTCGAGCGCGCCGTTGCCGATGCCCGCGAGATTGGGCACGTAGCCGTCGTTCTCGGGACCAACCGCGGAAACAAGACCGCGCAGGCTTTCTATAAGCGCCACGGGTTCCGCAAGCGTTCGAGCCGAACCTTCGCGGTGGGCGGTGTGCAGAACTACGACTTCGTCATGGTGCGTGATCTGGGCGACTGACGGGTCTTCGCGCTAGCCGACCACCGGGTGGGTATGTGATAATAGCGGGGATTGTGCGCGGTTCATCCTGCCGCAGGGGGACACCGTGGCGCACAATCAAACGTTCATGAGCGGGCTTGACCCGCCCAACCAGGCGCTTGTGACCTGCGGCAGATGCGTCAAGGAGAAACAATGCAGAAGCTGGACGCCGTTGATGCGGCATCGCTGCGCGATGACATCCCTTCGTTCCGAGCTGGCGACACCCTCAAGGTGCACGTCAAGGTTATCGAAGGCAACCGCTCTCGTATCCAGGTCTTCCAGGGCGTCGTGATCGCGCGTCGCGGCCACGGTGTGTCCTCCACGTTCACCATCCGCAAGGTTTCCTTCGGTGTGGGCGTCGAGCGTACCTTCCCTGTTCACGCCCCCACGATCGACCACATTGAGGTCGTCACCAAGGGCGACGTGCGCCGCGCTAAGCTCTACTACCTGCGTGAGCGTCACGGCAAGGCTGCGAAGATCAAGGAACACCGTTCCGGCAAGGCCGAGTGAGGCCAGCCGGGCTCAAGCCTTGGCATTTTTCACGGAAAGGCCCGACACCGCGCGCCGGTGTCGGGCCTCGCCGTATCCTGGGATGGTTGATGCGACGATAAGGAGATTGCATGACCCGGAAGCCAGTCCCGACGCTCGGACCCTTGCACTCGCCTTCGCTTCGCGATCGTGATCGCGCGGAGGCTCGTGCGCGGCGTAACCCCCTCGTCTGGCTGCGCGAGATCCTTGTGATTATCGTTGTCGCTTTGATCATCTCGTCGCTTCTACGTGCCTTCATCGTTCAGGTGTTCTGGATTCCCTCGCCGTCGATGCACAACACGCTCGTTGAGGATGACCGCATCGCGGTCTCACGCATCGATGCGTTGCGTTCGAACGTGCGCCGCGGCGATGTGGTCGTTTTCGACGACGATCTTCATTGGCTGGGCTCGACTGAGACTGCTTCGCCCTCCGTCCTGCGGCGCCTGGGTGAGTTCACCGGTTTCGTTCCCGGTGGCGGCGAACAGACCCTCGTCAAGCGCGTGATCGGTGTCGGTGGCGACCGTGTGACCTGCGCGAACGCGACCGGCAAGGTCAGCGTCAACGGCGTGGAGATCGACGAACCCTACGTCCCTGACGGGCAAGTGCCGTGCGGTGAACGCACCTTCGACATCGTTGTTCCCGAGGGGCACCTGTGGGTGATGGGGGACAACCGCTCGAACTCCGCTGATTCTCGTTACCATATGGGCGCCGGACAGTCGCCCTTCGTGCCGGTCTCCTCCGTCGTCGGCACTGTCCAGGCTGTCATCTGGCCCTCCGCGCGCTGGACGACAGACATCGCGCACCACGAAGTTTTTGCCGCCGTTCCCGCCGCCTCATGACGACCGCTTCGCGAGACCTCGAGGTGTCCCTCGCCCGACGGTGGGGAATTGTCGCAGGGATGGATGAGGTGGGCCGCGGGGCTCTCGCCGGCCCCGTCGCAGTTGGCGTCGCTCTGGTGAGTGTCGAAGCGGAGCCCGTCCCCGAAGGACTCACCGATTCCAAGGCGCTGACGCCGCGTCGGCGAGAGGCGCTTGTTGAGCCCGTACGCTCGTGGGCGCTCGATTCGTCCGTCGGTTACGCGTCGCCGCGAGAGATCGATCAGTGGGGCATTATCGCGGCGTTGAGGCTCGCGGGTCGCCGGGCCCTCGCCGACGTCGCCGGCCGCGGCCTCGTCCCCGGTGGCGTTCTCCTGGACGGATCCCACGACTGGCTGTCTGCTCCGGATGATCTTTTCGGCGCGTTCGGTGGCCCCGAGGATCCTTTCGGCCGTGAGCTTCCCGTCCACATGCAGGTCAAAGCCGACGCGTCCTGCGCGGCCGTAGCGGCGGCTTCTGTCCTCGCGAAGGTCGCGCGCGATCGCCTCATGCAGGACCTCGACGATCCCGGATACGGGTGGGCATCGAACAAGGGGTATGGGTCGGCCGCGCACACGCGAGCCATCGCGGAGCTCGGCGTCTCAGATCACCATCGTCGTTCCTGGAAGATGCCGACGCAGGCCACAAAGTGAGGCACGCCGGGGTGGCGTGGCGTGGGCCGACGCCCAGCCCGGCATGATGGTGGCGTGAGTGAAGAAATCGAAGGATACGAAAATAACCTGGAGCTGGAACTCTTTAAGGAGTACCGCGATGTCATCGGGTTGTTCAAGTACGTCGTGGAAACCGAGAGGCGTTTCTACCTGTGTAACCACGTCGACGTGCAGGCGCGCCCCGTCGGCGGCGATGTGTTCTTCGAGCTGACGCTCAGCGACGCGTGGGTGTGGGACATTTACCGCTCGTCGCGCTTCGTGCGTTCGGTGCGTGTGATCACGTACAAGGACGTTAACGTTGAGGAGCTCTCCAAGCCGGAGCTCGATATTCCCTAACCAACAGACCAACCGCTCCGCGTTTATCCACAGGCCATTTCGCGATCCGCTCCCTATCCACAGGGGGCGGTTTTCGCGTTGAAGCAGGGTCGTTGCTTGGCGCACTGTGGTCGTGGAGGTGGTCCATGATGGAATGCTTAACACGGCCCGATCGACGGGTCTTAGGTGCAGCGGGGGAGTATACCGCCCGCCTACTGCTGCAAGAAGAGGGCTTGCACCTTCTTGAGACGAATTGGCGCGATGGAAGGCGTGGGGAGCTGGACATCATCGCGCGAGACGACACGGATCCACGTCGCTCCTGGACAGTCGTGGTGGAGGTGCGTACCAGGGTTGGGCGCAGGCGAGGTAGTGCGCTTGAATCGGTTGATCATCGTAAGGTGGCCCGGCTTCGCGCCCTGACGGGTGCGTGGTGTCGGACGCACGGGCCCCTATCCTCGAGGGTCCGCATCGACGTTGTCGCCATCACCGTGGACGCCCAGAGGCTGAGCGAGTGGCCCGCTCCCATGGACGAGGCCGTGGATCTTCGCGCTCTGGACGCGCGGGTGACCTGGTTGCGGGGCGTGCAATGAGTGGGCCGGGACTCGCGCGCACTTACTCGATGAGTGTCGTCGGCATCGAAGGACACCTGGTCGATGTCGAAACCTATGCCGGTTCGGGACTCGTGGCGTTCACTCTCGTCGGGCTGCTTGACACCTCCGTGCGCGAGGCGCGTGATCGTGTGCGCGCTGCCTTTGAATCCTGCGGACTCGACGTGTTGGACCAGCGCATCACCGTCAATCTTTCTCCGGCAGGGATTCCGAAGTCCGGGTCGGAGTTCGACCTGTCGATTGCCGCTTCCGTGGCTCTGGCTACCGGTCTCGTCTCCCCAGCGGCTTTCGAGGATGCCGTCATCGTCGGGGAACTCGCGCTCGATGGGAGTATCCAGCCGGTGCGCGGTGTGCTGCCGGCTGTACTAGCTGCGCGATCTCGTGGGGTGCGACGGGTGATCGTGCCTTCTGCCTGCGCGCAGGAGGCCAGGCTGGTGAGTGGGATAGAGGTGATTGACTTTGCTCACTTGGCCGACATGATTGCATGGGCCGGGGGAGACGCCGTCAAAGCGCCCTTTCATGGTCGTTTAGGGGTCCGACGCGACCGCGCTGATGCGGCGGATCGATTGCTGTGTGACATGGCAGATGTGCGCGGCCAGCCCGAGGCCGTGTCTGCGCTTGAGGTCGCGGCAGCGGGAGGGCACCACGTGTTCTTGCTGGGAGAGCCGGGCACCGGAAAGACGATGCTCGCCTCGAGGCTTCCGACAATTCTTCCCGACCTCGACCCGGATACCGCTCTGGTCACCACCTCATTGCATTCGGTAGCCGGACTGCTTCCTTCGGGCATGTCCCTCATGACACGCCCACCGTTTCAGGCGCCGCACCACTCCGTGACGATGCCCGCGCTTATCGGTGGGGGAACGCGCATGCTCGTGCCTGGGGCGGCTTCTCTCGCTCACGGGGGGATTCTCTTTCTCGACGAGGCGGCCGAGTTTGCGCCCTCCGTCCTCGATTCTCTGCGCGAACCGCTTGAATCGGGGGTAATCCACCTGCATCGTTCCGGTGTGCAGGCTCGCTACCCCGCGTCCTTCCAGCTGGTGATGGCGTCGAACCCGTGCCCGTGCGGTGGGGGAAACGGCGGTCGACGCTGCACGTGTTCGTCGGTGAACAGGAGGCGGTACCTGGCGCGCTTGTCCGGCCCGCTGCTGGACCGCATGGACATTCGTATCGACGTACACACGCCGACTCGGGCGGACATGGCTGCGACGAGCGCGCGTGATTCGGCATCGATACGCCAGCGCGTCGTCGAGGCACGTGCGAGGGCACGCAGGCGCCTCGAGGGCACACCCTGGTGCCTGAACGCCCAACTGCCCGGGGCGTGGCTGCGACACCACTCCGGCATCGATGACTCGCTGATCAACCAACTCGATCGGCTCGTCGATTCGGGGCGCTCCTCGATGCGCGGTGTCGACCGGATGCTGCGTCTGTCGTGGACTCTCGCCGATCTTGCCGAAGCGCCCCGCCCTACGTTTGACCACATCGTTACAGCACAGCAGTTGCGAAATGGAGGCGGCCATGATGAATGAGACACTATTGTGGGAGGCTGCCTGGTGGTCTGCCGTCGCAGAGCCCGGTGACCGGTGCGCCCGTGTCGTCCGCCGGGCATTAGGGGACTGCGGAGCACGCGAGTGGCTGCAAGACCGGTGGGTGGGTGTGCCAGCGCCGCTTGCAGTCCACCACACGGTCGACTGGTTGACGCAGTGGTCCAGGTGGCGCGAGCGTGCGCTGTCGGTCGACATTGATGCCGACCTCGAACGCGTTGCGCGCGCCGGCGGGGGATTCGTGACACCGAACGATCCGCGGTGGCCCGAACAGCTCGCATGCCTGGACCAGGACGAGCCGGCGGGGCTGTGGTTCCTGGGCAGTCTTCCTGAGGCACCGCGGGCGGGGGACTATCTGTCCATCGTTGGAGCGCGTGCCTCTACCGGCGCGGGAAACAGGTGCGCCCGAAACATGTCGGCATTCGTTAGCTCCGCGGGCGTCACGGTTGTCTCCGGTGGTGCAATTGGTATCGATATCGAGGCCCACCGCGGAGCCTTGTCAGCGCACGGTCGTACGATCTGCATTCTCGCCGGTGGCGTCTCCAATCCGTACCCGGCCTGCCACGGCGCCGACTTCCGCAGCGTCGTCGATAGCGGTGGGGCTCTCGTCTCCGAGGTTGCTCCCACCGCCAGACCCGCGAAGTGGCGTTTTCTCACCCGCAACAGACTCATTGCCGCATGGAGCCGCGCGACGGTGGTCGTCGAGGCCGGCGCGCGTTCCGGAGCTCTGGCGACGGCGCGCCGTGCGATGGAGTACGGGCGTGAGGTGGGTGCAGTGCCTGGGGCGGTCGATGCTCCTATGTCGGTTGGATGCCTGGAACTCGCGCGCAATGGAGCCACGATCATCCGTGACGGTAGAGACGCGCTAGAACTCGTGCGTCCCGTGAGCGCCGAGGGCACCGAAGTGCTCTTCGGCATGCCCGTCGAAGATGACCGTGGCGTTGCAGCTATGGAACCCATCGCCAGGCGGGTGTGGGATGCTCTCCCGCGCAGCGCACCCGCAGATGTCGGCGCGATCTGTGTGGCCGCGGGGCTCGGACGTTCCGAGGTTAACCGTGCTCTCATGGACCTTGCCGTCGCCGGCTTCGTAACAAGTTCGACCAGGGGGTGGGCACGCGCGCGCTGAGGTGAGGCCTTAGGATGGCCGCATGAGTGAAGCTGTTGGCGATCGTTGGTGCCAATACCTGACCTTGAGTCGGCGGATGAGCCCTCACACGGTCGACGCCTATCTGGGCGACCTTCGGTCTCTTCTCGACTTCCTAGGAGTGGGGTGGGATGCCACGCCCGCGCAACTCGCTACGGCGCTGACGCAGCGTGCTATTCGATCGTGGCTTGCACAGACGGTGGCTGCCGGTGGTGCTCGCTCGACGGTGGCCCGCCACACTGCGGCCATTCGACACTTCACCGCGTGGGCCACGCGGGAACAGATTCTTCCGAGGGATCCGGCCGCGCTGCTCACGAGCCCGCGGGCGGATCAGCGACTGCCGACACCGCTTGATGAGTCTGATGCTCGCACGCTTGTCAATTGCGCACAGCAAGAGGCTCGCGCAGGCGGGCCAGTACAGATACGCAACTGGGCGATCCTCGAGCTGACGTATGCCTGCGGTCTACGCGTGTCTGAGGTGTGTGCCCTCGATATCTCCTCGTTGAACCGAGAGGCACTGACTGTGCGTGTCGTCGGTAAAGGAAACAAGGAGCGGGTGGTCCCCTACGGGCCTCCCGCCGCCGACGCACTCGATCACTGGGTGGTGCGAGGCCGCCCTCAGCTGGCCGCAGAGCGGAGCGGTTACGCTCTATTCCTTGGCGACAAGGGCGGTCGAATCGATCCTCGCATCGTGCGTTCGATGGTGCACAAGATGGCGGCGCGTGCCGGCGTTCATGACATCGCCCCCCACGGGCTTCGGCACTCGACGGCAACTCATCTGCTGCAGGGAGGCGCCGACCTGCGTGCGGTGCAAGAAATGCTCGGGCACTCGTCGCTGTCGACTACCCAGCGCTACACCCACGTGGATACCTCACGTCTGAGCGCGATCTACCAAAGGGCACACCCGCGCGCCTGAGCGCCCACTCGCGCGCTGTGGGCGGCTCGCGGATTGCCCACTCTCCGCCGCGCTGCGAGCTGCGTTCGGCGCGTTGTCGTCAAGCCCGGCCAGGCCCCGCTCCGCCCTGGCCTCGTCTGGAATGTTGCGGGTTCGTGCTTCTCCCGATCCTCGCCACGCCCTTGCGATGTGACGGGTGCTCGTCAGCGTCCGTCCCAGGGCAGGAGACGAGGATGCCCGAGCGTCATGCGTATCGGATCGGCGTATGTCCGTCGTCCGGTTTTTGCGCCCCAGTGCAGCGTCTGGGAGTCTTCCTCGACGAGACCGATCACGTCACCTTTGTGGACGTGGTCGCCGACGGCGACGGCGGGCATCACGGGAAGATAGGTCGACCAGACATCCCGCCCGCCGGCGCTGTGACGAATCGACACCACGCCCCGTCCCGCGACCGGCCCAGAAACGGTGACCGTGCCTTCTGCGCACGCGTAGACCGGGGAGCCAGCCGGATACTGCAACGTCACTCCGCGGCGCCCGGGAAGCCAGTCGTGGGCGGGCGGGGCGAAACCTTCGACGATGGGCACGGGAGTTCCCGTTGGCCACTGCCACCGGTCCTCCCGCGGTGTCGCACGAGTCGGGGACGTGATCGTGATGAGTAGCGCGATAACGAAGAAGAGGGCCAGTGACGCTACGCGGAGGCGGGTGCCTCGTGATCTCACGGTATTCATAACAACAGCGTGAGAGTTGCTGACCGGATCGTCCAGCTACGCAGTGCCCCCTGTGGATACAGGCGGCCTGAATGATGCCCCTGTGGATGGCGGGACAACAGCGCGTCTTGCGCATACTGGCCTTGGAGAACGCACACCCAGTAGGCAACGTCTCATCGACCTAGATGCGGTGGATTGGGCGTATGTGGGGTAAGATAGCCGGGCACTTGCCGTGTGCAGGTGACTTCGCGTGCCATTATCGCGACCCACGGGTAACCGCCAGGGTGGCGAGGCGCGGCGGCTTCGGTCCCTTCGGGGATGGTCGCCGGTCATGGCACCAGGGTGCGCATCGCGCACAGCAAACCGATAACCCCGGGGGAAACCCCACTGATCACTCGCGACTTGCGGGGAAAGGACGAACCATGGCAGTCGTTACCATGCGTCAGCTCCTCGAGTCCGGTGTCCACTTCGGTCACCAGACTCG
>ERZ773062.102-NODE-102-length-61925-cov-4.112559_pt1 | contig 61925 bp, 61 predicted proteins | sample MGYA00580626_ERZ773062 | MGnify/ENA primary metagenome ERZ773062 (study PRJEB29015, sample SAMEA2738003) | human oral metagenome | biome: human oral; feature: human-associated habitat; material: dental | place: China | collected 2058 ... | reverse complement strand
TTTAACCATAAAAAGACACCTCCATGTGCATTTGATTATATTGTACCTAATCCAACTTGGAGGTGTTTTTATTTAATTCTCATTTACGGGGGTCAGTGCCGTGAGCATGCCCACCCTTTTTATGAAGAAGGCCGATTGGGCTGACTTCAAACAAAAAGAGCCTCAAAAGTTGGACCTAAGATCCAGCTTTTGAGGCTCCTTTATACTTTGCAGGCCTTAATTTCTAGCCTTATTCTTCCCGATACAAATCTGCCTGTAGGGCATACAAATCAGCATAGTAGGCGTTATGCTGCAGTAACTGGTCGTGGTGATCAAAGCCGACGACCTGGCCGTCTTTTAAGACTAATACCTTATCGGCTTTTTTGACCATGGCCAAGCGGTGTGTGACAAAGAGAACAGTCTTATCTTCCGCCAGTTCAAGGAACTTGGTAACAAGTTGATTCTCTGCGCGTGCATCTAAGGCAGCAGTTGGCTCATCGAGGATGAGAATAGGTGCTTGAGAATAGAAGGCACGTGCCAAGGCAAGTTTTTGCCATTGGCCGCCCGAAAGCTCGCGGGAATCTTCAAAACGTTTGCCTAGGGTTTGGCCCAAGGTTAGCAAGTCGCCTTCTTCAATTCCGCCACGTTGCAGGCTGGCTTGCAAGGCAAGGGGGTCATCGACTTGGTCAATTCGTGATAAGGCCACATTCTCTCGGACCGTCAGGTCAAACTTAGCGAAATCCTGGAAGACGGCGCTGAACTGTTGCCGGTAGTGGTCGATGTCTAGGTCCAAAATATTATGGCCATCAAATTGTACCTGACCTTGATCCGCCAGATAGAAGCCTAACAAGAGTTTGATTAAGGTAGACTTGCCGGCCCCATTTTCACCGACCAGGGCGATTTTTTGACCACGTGCTATGTCAAAGCTGACCTGGGACAGGGTGGCTTTATCTGCGCCTGGATAAGTGAAGCTGACATTTTGAAATTCGAGTGAGTCAAATTCACTCGGAACTTCTTGATTTCCAAAACTGGTTTCTTCCTCAAGTTCCAAGAAGTCAAAGAAATTAGACATATAGAGGAGCGTATCATAGAGCAAGCTCGAATCCTCTACCAAGCGGCTGACACCTTGAATGGTGTAGGTGATTGCAGTCGCAAAAATCATAATAGCGCCCACGGCGAAGAGTCCGGACTTGACCCCTTGAACAAGATAGGCAAAGCTCAGGACGCTGACAAGGCCAGTCACTACCAAAAAGGCAGTTGAGAGCCAGAGCTGACGCCGTCGGTTGCCTTGAACTGCGGAGCGTATTTGGCTGAAAATTTGCCGATACTTATTTTGGAAGTAGCCATGTAAATGATAGAGACGGACTTCCTTAATATAGTCTGCTGTCAGCACAAGGCTCGCGTAGTAGCTTAGTTTGCGCGAATCCTCACTGTTGGAAACTAGGGTTTCAAAGGCCTGTTGCTGAATCCGATAAGCCATCAGACCTTGAGGAATCAGCACCATGATTAAAATCACCGCAATCAGCCAATGGAATTGGCTGAGGAGGGCGAACATGGAAATCACCAAGAGGGCATTGCTGATGAGACTGGTCCCGAAAACTAGCAAATTGACTGGACGCCAACTGGCTTCAGAACTGATTAAATCAATTTTATTGTAGAAGTCATGATCTTCATACCAAGCCAAGGTCTGAATAGATTCCGCCTTCTTCATTATCTGATCATTAAGGGCAAAGGTTAATTGGTCAGTCAAGCGCCCCTGTAAATAAAGGTTGAGAGGGGTCATGGCATTGCCCACTATAAAAGCTAGCCCCCAAGCTAATAGGAGCCAGACTCCTTCTTGGCTACCACTTGCCAGTTCATTCATGAGCTGGTTAATCAGATAGAGCGTCAGGGAAGGCAGCAAGGCTTGTAGGGGAATCGTAATCAAAAGTCCCAGCGCTAAGCCACCCGCTGCCTGCCAGACAAAACGAAGACTGCGGTAGTAGAGCGACATATAGGATGTGAAAGTAGAAAATAGGCTCATAAATTATAGGCTCAAGCAGCTTATAGCACTTGAGTTAGGTTCCCTGAATCGTAGGAGTTATTGGGGGGAAAGAAGCTTTCAGCTTGACTAGCCACATCCTTACTAGTATGAAATGCTACCTTCCCATTGTTTGTTTGAGTCACTGAATCTTTACCCCAAATCATGATAGCCAAAGGATACTTTGAGTCATGATTAAGGAATCCATAGAAAGCAAAATTCGACATGCATAAACCTCCGTTCATCGTGATGACTTTATAAGTGTTGATCGATGACGACTAGCATTTTAAATAAGTTTAAGGCACATCCTTTGTTTCAAGGAAGTGACCTAGTTAAATTGAGTCATGGGTATCACTTCTTTCAAGTAAGGCTTGGGAGTCAGATACATAGGTTTACTAGTATTATACAAGGAAAAGTCAGAAAGTCAAATCTATTTCTACTTATAATCTAATTATATGTGTATATCATTAGATTGATAACATACCTCAAATAAGAGAGAGTGGCTGAGAAATCATTCAAGCTAAAAGCCAAGTTTAAGCTAGCCAGCTGCACCTTAGATAAAAAAGCAGTAAATCGTAAGTGATCTACTGCTGATTGCTTTTTGGGGAGCTTATTTAGATTTGTCAATTTCCTTGGCTATTTTGCTCTTTCTAAGTTTCCTCTTTGCCACCTTACTTAATAGAACAAGGGGATTGAGGCTGTAGGGTAGTTGCCAGTGAAAGTAGTTGATCCACTCTATGAGGGCGAAGAGCCAAATGGCTACTGCTATCAGGCTAACTGGCCAGGAGCTGAACTCCATTAGGATGATTGGGATGCCGAGGGCTAATAGGATGAGGTCTACTTGTCTGAGTAGGCCATAAATTCGGCCTGTCTGCTTGATCGCAAAGCTAAGCTTGCTAAGGCGCTTGATCAGAATCCACCAAAAAAGGGAACCTTGTAGCAAGATAAGGCTGACTAGCAAGAGGGGGTAAGCAATGGAAATCAGGGCTTGTGGGGAGAGCAACCATTTTTTGAAGAGCAAGAAATTGAACCAAAAGACGGCAAGAGCAACTAATTCTCCGCTGGCCAGACTATAGAGTTTTTGCTTGATATGACCTCTCACAGTATGCGACACCTCCCTTATCTTAAATTCTAAAGGGCTTAGGAGCCAAATACAAGTTTAATTTAAAAAAGGGCTTCCATATTGCTTGGCATTGGTGTATAATGAAAAAAATATTAAATCAAGAGGTGAATTTAATGAAAGAAACTAGGCCATTTAACGTCAATTCCCTCAATAGCACTGGCTATTATTGTTCTTAATTTATGGTATCTAGCGAGTTAGGAGGAAACACCATGAGTCATACGCACTATACACTAGCAGCTAATCGTCAGTACGCAAGCAAGCGGACCTTCTTTTACTCACTTCTAGCAACTTTCATGCTAGTCCTATCCCTTCTCACGCCTAGTCTAGCCCTGGCTCAGTCTAATGCCTTGTCTGGTACTTACCTAGCGCAATCTGCCCACCTCATTAAGAAGGTAAGTGTTACGGAAACCGGTATGGAGCTTGAGATTGATGCTGAGCAACTAGCTAAGCAAAGTCAAGCCTTCCAAACTTTAATGACCGTCAACCAGCGAGCGCTAGCTAAGAAGATTAAACCCGGCATGACTAGCCAGGAAATCGAGAAAACGCGCCAAGAACTGGGGCTGGATGTGGCTGCCTATCAGAAAGCCCTAGGCCAAGAAGTAGAACCAGATAAGATGGTAGAAGTCCTGGAGAATCAAGTGTCCGGTCTCTACGCCCATGTTAGAGAGACAGGGACCATCTATTTGCGGCTAACCAAGCCAGAACTGAGCCAGTCAGAAGGCACTATTCGGGTTCGCTTACTGGGTGAAGAAGTCCTGACCTTGACTGAGGTCTCAGATCAGGGCTTTAAGTTGGATCAGGTTTCCTTTGTTAAGGAATAATCTCTTAAGCACCTTGCCTGAGGGCAGGGTGTTTTTGTCTTTGGGAGGGCCTTTTGGGCTTGCAGTTGCTACTTTATCTCGCTACAATAAAATGAGAAGACATAAGGAGGCCGGTCATGACATTTCCAGCAGGATTTCAAGCAAAATATTTAGCCCTATTGGGCCCAGAGGAGGGGCAGGCCTTCCTAGATTCCTTTAAGTTAGAGGCGGAGTCGGGCTTCCGGGTCAACCCTCTCAAGGCCAGTCAGTCAGCTTTGCCTGAATCAGCCCAGCCCATGCCGGGCACTCCTTGGGGTTACTATGGCAAGGTGGCAGGCAGCTCGACCGCCCATGTGACGGGCTTAGTCTACTCTCAAGAGCCAGCTGCTCAAATGGTGGGCCAGGCAGCCGCGCCCCAGCCAGGGCTCAAAGTCCTGGACTTGGCAGCAGCTCCTGGGGGCAAGTCGACCCATTTGCTGTCATATCTGGATAACCAGGGTCTCTTAGTAGCCAACGAAATTCATCCCAAACGCAGCAAGATTCTAGCTGAGAACCTGGAGCGCTTCGGGGCTCGCAATGTGGTAGCAACCAATGAGTCGCCAGAGCGCTTGGCCCAGGTCTTTCCGGCTTACTTTGACCTGATTGTACTGGATGCCCCCTGCTCGGGGGAGGGCATGTTCCGTAAGCAGGCTGAGGCCATGGACTACTGGACGCCGGAATATCCTAGCCAGTGTGCGGCGCTGCAGCGAGAAATTCTGGAGCAGGCGCTGCTGATGCTTAAGCCGGGCGGGACCTTGGTTTATTCGACCTGCACTTGGGCGCCTGAGGAGAATGAGGACATTGTGGCTTGGTTACTGGAACACTATCCGCTGACCTTGCTTGAGGTGCCTAAGCTCAATGGCATGGTACCGGGTCTGACCTATCCTGAGATGGCCCGCATGTATCCGCAACATTTCCGGGGCGAGGGGCAGTTTGTAGCCAAGTTCAGCTATGAGGGTCAGGAGACTGAAGGCAAGTCTCGTAAATTCAAGCCCCTTAAAGCCAAAGTGACGGCTGAGCAGCTCAAGCTCTGGCAGGACTTTGCGGCTAGTCATTTGACTGTGATCTTGCCAGGTGTCCTCCAGACTTTTGGCGACCATCTCTATCTCTTGCCAGAGGGTCTGCCGGATTTAGGCAAATTACGGATTGCCCACAAGGGTCTGCATTTGGGCGAATTCAAGAAAAAACGCTTCGAGCCTAGTTTTGCTCTGGGCTTGGCGCTGCGGCCGGATGAGACGGTTAGCCAGGTGGCCCTATCCGAAGAGCAAGTCACCCGCTACCTGGCCGGCGAGACGGTCGATTTGGCAGAGGACAAACCAAATGGTTGGTACCAAGTCCTAGCGGGGGGCAACGGCCTAGGTTTCGCCAAGGTTACCGGCCGAGTGCTCAAGAACTACTATCCAAAAGGCCTGCGCCTTCGCCGCAGCTGAGTGGAAACAGGAGAAAGGCTGGGAGCTAGTGGACCACTAGCTCAGGGCGGAAGCTCGGAAAAAGGGGCAAACCGGGACAAAAGTTGTGAACCAGTGGCCCACTCCGTCGAGTGGACCACTAGCTCGTTGAGGAGGCCAGAAAAAGGCGCAAACTGGGTCAAAAGTCGTGAGCCAGTGGCCCACTCTTTTGAGTGGACCACTAGCTCGGCGAGAAAGCCCGGAAAAGGGCACAAGCTGAGTCGAAAGCTCATAAGCCAAGAAGAAAACACACAAAAAAAGCGAGGTAGCACTGGGCTGGCTCGCTTTTACTTTGTCTACTATGAGATTATTCAGCTTCAGCGTCTGAGGCTGGAATAATAGAGGTTGGGATTTCGTCGATGGTGCCGAAGTACCAATCAACAGAGTCGCCGGCTTTGAGGACTTGAGTTTTAGCCCCGTGATCAGCCACTTGGCCGTTTAAGAGGTAAACCCAGGTGTTTTCGCCGTCGTTAACGTTGTCGAAGAAGTTGTCGATGACTTGTTCTTCTTCATTGTATTTGAAGCGGATTTCCTTGTTAGATTCCATCGCTTCGAAGACGGTCTTACCAGCAGCATTTGGTACATCAAAGCTACCGATGACTTCGCCGTGTACATAGAACTTGAAGGTAACGGTGGTAGATTTTTCTTCGCCAGAAGCTTTGGATTCGCTACTGTGGCTTTGGCTAGAAGTGCTAGCAGAAGAACTAGAAGCAGCAGAAGAGCTAGATTCTGAAGATGAGACAACTTGGGCAATGTTAGAGCCAGATACTTGTGGACTTGGTTGGTTGCCCTTCAATACCCCTGATAAAATAGCCCATAAGGCAATAATAATCGCAATTAAGAAGACAATCGCCGCAAGTACAAGTGCTAATCGTTTGTTTTTCATACGATCCCTCCTGATTAAGTGTAGTTACCTATACGTTACCAAGAATCAAGCGGAAAGTCAAATCTTTCGCAATTGTAACCGGATTAGCTAGCATATTATTTCCGTCTTGACGGGCTTTTGGTTATAATATAATGAAGGAAATATATCATGTCAAAAGGAGTGCCGTCATGAGAGTAGAGACCCATTCAGCCCAAGACACCCAAGCCTTGGCAGCCAGCCTGGCTCCCGTCTTACCTGCAGGAACCTGGATTCGCTTGGAAGGGGATCTGGGGGCTGGCAAGACCACCTTTACCCAAGGACTGGGCAAGGCCTTAGGGATTGCGCGAGCTATTAAGAGTCCCACCTATACTATTGTGAAAGAGTATGACTTGGAAGGCCAAGCGGCGCCTCGTCTCATTCATATTGACGCCTACCGACTGGAAGAAGGGGGCGCCGATACGGTGGACTTGGCTTCCTATCGCCAGCAGGGCGACTTGGTCCTAGTGGAGTGGGCTCAATTTATCGAAACGGAACTCCCGACGGCCTATCTTGACCTGGCACTCTCATACGGTCAAGAGGTCGACGACCGGGTCTTGACCATCCAATGGGTGGGTGGCCAGGAGCCAGAATGGTTGAGCCAATGGAGCAAGGAGGTAAGCGACCATGCCAGATAAGCAGGATGTAGAAGTCATTATTCGCCAGGCAGAAGTCGGCGATGCTCGTGCTATTTTGGGTATGTTGTGCCAGATTCGCCAGGAGTCACCCTATGTGGTCCTAGCCGATAATTCCGATGATGTGGAGGCACAAGTGACCATTATCGAGCAATATGACCAGCATCCCCACGCCCTCATGTTAGTTAGCGAAGTGGATGGCCAGCTGGTGGGCTTTGCGACGGTTCAGCCTCAAGGACTGCCGGCGCAAGCTCATGTGGCCGAAATCGGCGTCTGCCTGATTGCTGAGTATTGGGGCTATGGCATTGGTTCCCTCTTGATGGAGACCATGCTGGACTTTGCCCAGGGGGTGGGACTGCGTGTCCTGCATCTGGAAGTCATTGCGGACAACCTGCCAGCTATCGGCCTCTATAAGAAGTTCGACTTCCAGGAGCGAGGTCGACTGACGCAACGCGTGGCCCGTGGCGGCCGCTACTACGATACCATCCTGATGGAACATGTCCTCAAGGATTCAGGCCAGTAAATTATGTGAAAAGAGGTTAATTTATGGTGGATTTAGCCAAATTACAAGATATCTTAGGGACTTTGACCATCAAAGCCAATGAGCCCTTATCCAATTATACCTACACCAAGACCGGGGGGCCTGCTGATCTCTTAGTCTTCCCACGTTCGGTGGAGCAAGTCCAAAGGGTCCTAGCCGCAGTCAAGCAAGAAAACTTGCCTCTAACCGTTCTGGGCAATGCCAGCAACCTCATCGTCAAAGACGGTGGTATCCGGGGCCTGGTCATGATTCTAACGGACATGCAGGAGTTGGTCATAGAAGGCAACCAGTTGAAGGCAGCCAGTGGGGCGGCCTTGATTGAAGCTAGCCGTCAGGCAGCGGCGGCCGGGCTGACTGGCTTAGAATTTGCCTGTGGCATTCCGGGTTCCATTGGTGGGGCCATCTATATGAATGCCGGCGCCTATGGGGGCGAGGTAAAGGACGTCATTAGCCAGGTGCAAACAATGACGCGTGACGGCCAGCTCAAGACCTACGCGGGAGCGGACTGCGACTTCAGCTATCGCCACAGTCGTTTCCAAGAAGGGGACGAGGTTATTTTAGGCGTCACCTTCGATTTAGCGCCAGGAGATCAGAGCGCTATTGATAGCAAGGTGGCCGAGTTGACCCACCTGCGTCAAAGCAAGCAACCGCTCGAGTATCCGTCTTGCGGCTCAGTCTTCAAGCGGCCTGAGGGTTACTTTGCCGGCAAGCTAATTCAAGATGCTGGCCTGCAGGGCTATCAAGTCGGTGGGGCGCAAGTCTCGACCAAGCACGCGGGCTTCATTGTTAATGTAGACCATGCGACAGCTACCGACTACTTGGAAGTCATTGAACACATTCGTCTGGTGGTCTGGGCTCGGACTGGGGTCTTCATGGAGCCAGAAGTACGGATTATTGGCGAAGATTAAGCTAGAAGGACAGGTTATTAGACCTGTCCTTTTTACTTGGCGTTATGCAAACTTAATCTAAAAAATTCGCAAATATCGTTGACTATTAAGCTGAGATGGTTCACACTAGAGCAGTAAGATGAATTTATGAACAAAAGGAGTGGGACGACTATGACCCGCAGCGTCATCAAACTGGCCGTGTTTGCCCCCCCATTAAGTGGGCATCTCTATCCCGTTCTGGGCTTGATGCAACCCTTATTAGATAATCCTAACTATGATATTACCGTCTATACAGGCGTGACCAAGGTGCCGGTAGTCCAGGCTTTGGGCTTTAAGTGCCAGGCCCTCCTGCCTGATCAACCAGACGTCTTCGACAACATTGCTTCGACCGACACCAAACTCAATGCCTCCACCCTCTACGGGCAGATTCAGGCTGCCATCACCATGTGTCAGGACCTCATGACCCAGGTGGAAGCGATTTTGAGAGAGACTCAACCAGATGTGGCGACCGTAGACTTTGTCTTCGCGCCCCTCGGCATGGTCTGTGATAAGCTTGGCCTGCCATGGTTGACGACCAACCCGACACCTTTTTCAATCGAAAGTAAGACCGACGCACCAGCCTTCTTAGGTGGGCTCAAGCCACCAAGTAACTGGCACCAAGCCTTGCGCAACCGTCTAGGGCGGGGCGCCGTTCATGGCTTCAAACGTCTAGTCTATGGTCTCTTCGTTAAGAAGGCCCTTAAGCGCTTCGACCCCGTTATCTATCAGCAGTTTAAGCTCTATCGTGAAAATGGCGAAGAGGGCTTCTATTCGCCTTACTGTATTCTGGCTCTAGGTATGGAAGAATTGGAGTTCCGCAAGGATTTTCCAGCTCATCTGACCTGGTTAGGTCCGACCTATCCTAAGAAACCAGTAGCTGACTTCCAATTGCCAACCGACCTGCCAACGGTCTTGGTGACCAATGGGACCCTGCTACCTTGGGGCAAGGAATCCCTGCTGACGATCGTCAAGCGTCTGGCTCAGGCTCATCCGGATATTTGCTTTTTGGTGACGGCCGGCAGTGAAGCCCGCCAAGACCAACCGATAGAGGCCATTATGGACAATGTCTACCGCTATCAGTACATTGATTACGAGGCGGTTCTACCTCATGTCGATTACGTCATCCACCACGGTGGGGCCGGCATCCTCTATGCCAGCATCCGCCATGGCAAGCCGGCCTTGGTCATTCCCCATGACTATGACCAGTTTGACTATGCGGCGCGACTTGAGTGGGCCGACGCCGCCTTAGTAGCTAGCCTCAAGCGGCCAGAATCTATTGAAGCTGGCTTTAAGCAGCTCCTAAGTCGGACGGATTGGACCGCTATGAAGACCTTGCAAGACCAACTCCTGGCCTATCCAACCCAAGAACGCTTAGAAGCGGCCATTGCCCGCGTCCTCAAATAAACTAGATTCAAAAGGTTGAAGCAGTTCTTAGCTTCAACCTTTTTGTTTTTGCCCACAAAAAAAGCCTGGGCCATAGCCCAGACTTGGTTTGCATGATTAAACTTGTTCTTGGTAGTTGGTCTTGGTTTGGTTGAGCCAAGTGTAGACGATCCCGATTAAGAGGCCGCCACCTACCAGGTTACCAAGGTAAGAAACACCCCAGTGGCGTAGGACATTGACTAATTCAAAACCTTTAGCTCCTTTGAAAGGTGAGAAGAGCAAGATAGACATAGAAGCGAAGTTTGCTACCACGTGCTCGTTGGTCATGTAGACAAACATGAAGATTGCAGAGAGCACTAAGGTGAGGCGTGCTGCTTGATCCTTAACTAAGACGAAGCAGAGAATGGCAATGTTAACTAAGACGTTAGCGACAATCCCTTCAAGGAAGACTTGGCCGTTGCCACGCGCGAGTTTCGTTTGGATAATACCGACAATGGCTGAGTTCTCATTGAGGTTAGCGAAGGCTGCGGTGTTGCCTAAGAGATAGCCAGCGAATAAGGTCCCAACTAAGTTGAAGATGGAACAGATTAAGAGAACTTTGAGTGCTTTTTTCCAGTCGATGGCCTTGCTGAAGGTCCCTGCAGTGAGGAACATCATGTTGGAAGTAGCCAGTTCCCCGTTGAGGAAGACAACGTAAGCCAAACCAAAGGCGAAGATGAAGGCGAAGAAGAAGCGGCCTAAGCTTGGGTGCAGGGTGTTGATTTGATCAGCAGCAACAGCCCCAGCTGCGGTTGACAAGGTCAAGAAGGCGCCGGCATAGATAGAGCGCGCTGCATAGCGACCTAGGCTCTCTTCCAGAAGCGCTGCTTTCTTGGTGCAGGCTTTTTTAATAAAATCTACGAATGGTGATAATGACATATCTGACATGGTTTTCCCTCCAATAAAAGATAGTTTCATTATAGCGCATTTTTGCAGGCTTGATAAGTAGCTGAGGCAATAAAATGACAAATTTTCGACAGCCTTTTCATTTGGCTGTACCTGTGCTAGAATAGGCCAGTAAATAAATTAAACAAAGGAGTCTCCCATCTTGCAAGCACGTCGCCTAATTCTCCCCAGCCTCATTGTCCTAACAGAACTCGTAGGCCTAACCTTCAATCTCTATCCTAATAAATGGCACCAGTTAACCTACTATACCTTGTTATCCAATATCTTGGTCTTGGTCTTCTTCGCTTGGCTAGTGCTAGGGCGGCCGACGCCATCCGCTAGCCTAACCCGTATCAAGGGGGCAGTGACAACGGCCATTCTCTTGACCTTCTTCGTCTACCTGGTCTTGTTGATGCCGACTGCGACACCCGAGCAGTTCTGGCGGGTCCAGAACTTTGCCCTTCATTTTATTGCGCCTATTCTGGTCATTCTAGATTGGCTGCTCTATGATGCCAAAGGCCACTATCGTTGGTTTGAGCCCTTGACTTGGACGGTGCTGCCCCTTATTTATATGACCTTTGCCCTGATACGGGGCGCTGTCTTCCACCTGCCCATCCCTAACGAGAAGGCCTCACCTTATCCTTACTTCTTCCTCAACATTGACCGCATTGGCTGGTGGGGCTTCAGCAAATATTTTGTGGCCATTTTGGCGGTCTTCCTCTTATTGGCCTATGGCATGCTAGCCCTAAAAAGAGCGCCAAAAGTAGTGCGTTTTCATGAAAAACACTAGTACAGATTAATTCTCATATAAAACAGACTAAAGGCGGAATCTAAAAGATTTGCGCCTTTTTTGTTTTTTTTAGACTGAACACTTTTTTTTTAGGCCTAAAGGGTGTAAACTAGGAGTTAGAGTTTTATTACTAGAAAAAGGAAGTGGCCAAATTATATGGTAATGTTCAAACGCTTAGCTAACAACATCAAGGGTAAACACCTCAAGATTGTTTTCCCAGAAGCTAACGACAAACGTGTATTAGGGGCAGCTGTTCGTCTACGTGTAGATGACTTAGTTGAGCCAATCCTCTTAGGGAATGTAGAGGAAGTCAAGGCCTTGGCAGCACAAAACAGCTGGAATATCGACGCCTTCACCATTATTGATCCAGAAACTTATGCAGAATACGATGCGATGGTAGCAGCTTTCGTAGAACGTCGTAAGGGTAAAGCTACTGAAGAGCAAGCACGCGACTTGCTCAAAGACGTGTCCTACTTCGGGACCATGTTGGTCTACATGGGCTTAGCAGATGGTTTAGTTAGCGGGGCCGTTCACTCAACAGGTGACACCGTTCGTCCAGCCTTACAAATTATCAAGACCAAGCCAGGCATTACCCGTACATCTGGGGCCTTCATCATGGTACCAGCTGAGAGCGACGGTCAAAAATTAGTCTTCGCAGACTGCGCCATCAACATCAACCCTTCACCACAAGAATTAGCTGAAATCGCAGTAGAATCTGCGCACACTGCTAAAATCTTCGACATTGAGCCACGCGTGGCCATGCTCAGCTTCTCAACCAAGGGCTCAGCTAAGGCGCCTGAAGTGGACAAGGTTGTAGAAGCAACTAAATTGGCGCAAGAATTAGCGCCAGAAATTCTCATCGACGGGGAACTCCAGTTTGACGCTTCTTACTCAGAAATCGTGGCTGACCAAAAGGCGCCAGGTTCTGAAGTAGCCGGTCATGCAACGGTCTACATCTTCCCAGACCTCCAATCAGGTAACATCGGCTACAAGATTGCGCAACGTTTGGGTCGCTATGAAGCCGTAGGTCCAATCTTACAAGGTTTGAACGCGCCAATCTCTGACTTATCTCGTGGTTGCGTGGAAGAAGATGTCTACAAGGTAGCCATTATCACCGCTAACCAAGCTTTAGCAAAATAAGCCATGAAGAAGAGGCTGGGCAACCAGTCTCTTTTCTTATCTATGAGCTTGCAAGGCTCGTCGGATAGGGCGGACATGTGTTATAATAAATCATGTGCTAAGAGCACCTAGTCCCCGTACCTCAGTAGGATAGAGGATTCGCCTCCTAAGCGGACTGCCGCAGGTTCAATTCCTGCCGGGGACGTCACTAAGTAAGAGAGTCTGACCATTCGCCCGAGCGAGTGGTCAGGCTTATTTTTGTGGGCAAAATTACTTGGCCTGCTAGCAAGATAGTGTTAGCTTGTCGCCAGCTTGGCCCTGGCTAATGGTAGGGCTTCATTTGGCTAGAGTATAGGACTTTAATAGCCTCTTGAGGAGGGATAGATTTCTAATTTATGAATTTATGATGAAGATTATTGATTTAATCTAGACTTCTTATTGACATGGCCCACAGGGTTGATTGAATGTGGTAATATATGGGTAAAGGAGGCGAGAGTATGAATCGCTTAAGAAAAATTGGCGCTGCCCTTGCAGTTGCCGGAATGTTAGCGACCTATGTACCTTCTGGACTGGTCCTAGCGCAAGTGAATCCTAACTCACCGATTGAAGTATCGGTGGATATTCTGTTACAAGTTGATGCCAATCCGCCAAAACGTCAGGAAAATGCGACCTACGAAATTGTGGACGAGGCAGGTAATGTCGTTTATCGTCATGAATCTGACGCCCAAGCGAGCGAAGTACCTAAGTTAACCGCTGGTAAGTATCGTTTACGCTTGTATGATGGCCAAGGCTTCAAACGTGCGGACAAGGTTCTCAAGGCACAAAAAGTTGAAACCTCTATTCCTAAGCGGTCAGAACAAGATATCGCCGCCAACAAGCAATTACAGGAACAGTCTGACAAGGGCAGTCTCAAGACAGACGACCAAGGTCAGGCCTACTATGAAGTGGCCTTCGAAGTCAAGGCAGGTCCTGACTTAGAAAGTGCTGACCATCAGAAAATGGTCTCTAAATTAGCCGTTACCCTATCTGACCAAGAGGGGGCAGGCAGTGCGCCACAAGCACCAGCCCAATCCTCTAGCCAGGCGCCAGAGGTGAAGCGCAACTTGACGGTCAAGGTCTTAGACCAAGCGCAAGAAATTGTGCCGGGTGCCACGGTCACCGTGGAAGGCCAAACAGCTGTGACGGATGAAAACGGGGATGCCCACTTCAAGGATCTCACACCTGGAACAGTTCACTATGCCGTGACCCAATTGCCAGCAGGTTATGAAGGCAACCCAAGTGGTGAAGCTGAACTCCCAACTGACACCGACCATTCCATTACCTTGCAAGTAGCCAAGAAAGCTGAGCCTCAAGTGACTAAGCGCGATTTAACCGTTAAGGTTCTGGACCAAGAACAAAAGACAGTAGCCGGCGTAACGGTAACAGTAGAAGACCAAAGTGCCGTAACGGATGAAAATGGGGATGCCCACTTCAAAGGCTTGACACCAGGAACGGTTCACTATGCGGTGACTCAATTGCCAGAAGGCTATGAGGGGACACCAAGTGGTGAAGCCCAACTGCCAAGCGACACCGACCATTCCATTACCTTGCAGGTAGCCAAGAAGGCTGAGCCTCAAGTGACTAAGCGCGACCTAACCGTTAAGGTTCTAGACCAAGAACAAAAGACGGTAGCCGGCGTAACGGTCACTGTGGCAGATCAAACCGCAGTAACGGATGAAAATGGGGATGCCCACTTCAAGGGCCTAACGCCAGGCAAAGTGCACTATGCGGTAACCCAATTGCCAGAAGGCTATGAAGGCACACCAAATGGGGATGCCGAACTGCCAGCTGACACTGATCACTCCATTACCTTGCAGGTAGCTAAGAAGGCTGAATCTTCTAGTCAAGCGCCAGCAGCTAAACGCGACTTAACCGTTAAAGTCCTAGACCAAGACCAAAAGATTGTGTCCGGCGTAACGGTTACTGTAGAAGGTCAAAGTGCTGAGACCGATGAAAATGGGGATGCCCACTTCAAAGGCTTGACGCCAGGGACGGTTCACTATGCCGTAACTGATTTACCAGACGGCTACGAAGGCGCACCAAATGGTGACGCCGAATTGCCAAGTGACACCGATCATTCCATTACCTTACAAGTGACTAAGAAACCAGCACAACCAGCGGTTGAAGCTGTCAAACGCGACTTGACTATCAAGATTTTAGACCAAGATCAGAAGATTGTAGCCGGCGTGACCGTGACGGTTGGCGACCAAACGGCTGTCACTGACGAAAATGGGGATGCCCACTTCAAGGGCTTAACGCCTGGTAAGATTCACTATGCGGTAACCCAATTGCCAGAAGGCTATGAAGGCACACCAAGTGGTGACGCTGAATTGCCAAGTGACACCGACCACTCTATTACCTTACAAGTGAGCCGCAAGGATCAAGCTTCTGCTTCAAGTTCATCCTCTTCTTCTCAGGCTGAGAAGCGCGACCTGACTGTTAAAATCTTGGACAATGCCGGCAAGGAAGTACCAGGCGTTAGCGTCAAGATTGGCGACCAAGTACAAGTTACCAATGAATACGGCCAAGCTGTCTTCAAAGGCTTGACCCCAGGGACCTTCCACTATGAGATTGTCAACTTGCCAGAAAATTACACCGGCGCCCAAGCAGGAGACGCGGAATTACCAGCTGACACCGATCATTCCATTACTTTGACTGTTCAACGTCAACAAGCAGTCGCTAATGTGACGGTGAAAGTCATGGATGACAATAACCAAAGTGTCCCAGGTGTGACGGTTTACTTAGGTGAATTGGAAGGCCAAACGGACGACCAAGGCAATATCCTCTTCGAAGCCTTGGAAGCAGGTAAGTACACTTACGGTATTAAGGAAGTGCCAGAAGCTTATCAAGCTGAAACAGGTGCTCAAACCTTAGATGTGGCCCCAGGTGCCGACTTACATCCAATCCTCAAGGTCAGCCGTAAGGCCCAAGTAGCCAGCTTGGAACTCAACGTGGTCAACGTTGCTGGCCAAGCAGTAGCAGACGTAACCCTAGCCGTAGGCAACCAACAATTGAAGACGGATGCCCAAGGGAAAGTCACCTTTACCAATCTTAAGGCAGGGGACTACGACTACTATGTAGTGGCTGTGCCAGAACCTTACCAATTGGATCAAACCAAGATTAAATTAACGCTGGCCAACGGGCAGACGGCTAAGCGGACCATTCAATTAGCTGAGAAACCAGCGGCTTCCTCAAGTTCGAGTGCTTCATCTGACAAGGTGACAGCGACTAAGACTTCTGGTGTAGAACGCAAGGACGGCAATTTGCCATCAACCGGTGAACAAGTCATGGCTTGGTTAACACCACTGGCTCTTGCTCTCCTAGCTCTCGGCGGCGCTATTCTCTTCTTCCGTCGTCGTAAGAATCAAGCGTCTACTGATGCCTCACAAGATGAAGATCATGAAGCATAATCAAGACTAGCTGGTCACCTCGCTTTAGAAAGTATTCTAGGCGAGGTGACTTTTTTGCTAGCTTAGAAAAAAAATAATGGCTCCCAGGCTAATAAAGTGTCGCATTTTTTTGGACAGTGGAGTATAATAGGATTGTAGTCAAGGATATAAATATAGCGAGGGCGATAGCATGCGGTCAAAGGACAAGAAGAATCTACTTTATAATAGCTTATTGGCACTTATTTTGTGCCTGGTCTGTATTGTCTGCATCTTATCCGTCATGCTCTTCCTACAGACCCTTGAAGGGCAGGACTCTTCTCAGCAGTCTAGCTCAAGTCAGTTAGCCTTAACAGGGCAGTCTCAATCTTCAGCCAGTCAAGAGTCCAGTAAGAAGGAAGTAGAAAGCAAGCCCCAAGAACTGGTCAAGGGTTCTAACCATAACCAGGCGGCCAGTGCCTATGCCTATAAGGCCCAGGATGTGCGTAAGCTCCTCTACGATTCTAAAGCCTCAGATAAAAAAATAGTATTTTTAACCTTCGATGACGGGGTTAACTTTGAAGTGACGCCTAAGATTTTAGATGTTCTCAAGGCTAAGAAGGTGCCAGCCACCTTCTTCGTAATTGGTAAGACGGTGGGAGACAAGACCCGGCCCTTGTTAGAACGGCAAATTCGCGAGGGACACGCCATCGGGATTCACTCCTACAGTCATGATTACAATCGCCTCTTTCCGGGCGGGGTAGTCGATGTCAATCAAGTAGTCAAGGAAGTCAAGGAAACCCAAGCTTCTATGCAGGAAGTGCTAGGTCGGGATTTCCACACGGCTGTCTGGCGTTATCCAGGTGGTCATATGTCCTGGAAGGGGACCGAGGAACTGGATGCCTCCCTTAAGAAGCTAGATGTGGACTGGATGGACTGGAATGGTATGTCTGGCGATGCGGAAACACCGTCTGCTCGCCCAACCACGCCTAGTGACATGCTAGCCTACATGGAAAAATCCTTCTATGTAGCGCCAGATGCCAAGGTGCGGGTCATCCTCATGCACGATGCTTCGGATAAGCAATTGACCATTGAGGCCCTGCCTCACATTATTGATTACTTCAAGTCTCAAGGCTATGAATTTGGGGTGTTAACATGAGTCCACTTGCTTGGTTAGGCCTAGGCTTGGGCATGGCTGCCTATGCCTTGGCCACCTTTTGGGGCTGGCACTTAGGCCCTAAGTTACAGGAGCGTCCCTGGATTCGCAGCCAACTACTCTTGTTGACCTGCGGCATCTGGCTAGAATTAGTCTTCTTCGATTTATTGCCTTCTACCCAGCCCACCCTTATGGGGATTTTGGGTTTCCGAATGGCTACTTTGTTTAGCCTCATTCTCTTCTTTACCCCAGTTATCCTCATGTCAGGTCTTCATTCCTTTGTTGGCTGGGCACCGAGCGGGCGCCTGCGCCTAGGGGCCTTCACCCTCCAAAATATGCTGGAAGGGGTCCTGATTTACAGCCTCTGCCGGGTCAATCCCTGGTTGGGAACCGCCTATCTTTTCCTAACGGCGCCACACGCCTTAGTGGAAGCTATGACCATTCGGGAATTAAGCCGTCCAGCCAAGGCTGGCACCTGGCTCTGGTTGGTGCTAGGTAACTTGGCCGGGCTAGGCCTAGGTTTTGTCCTAATCGAGGGCATGGGATCTCTAATCAGCCTAGCCGTCTTCAATCAACTCATGGCCGGCTATCTCTTCTATGTGGCCTTTGTAGACCTCTATCAAGAGGTTGTCCGCCAGGCTAAGCGCCCGATCATTCCCTATGCCGTCTTCCTCGGCATGGGACTCATGGGTCTCTTGAATGTGCTGGTTTAATTGAATATAAAAATAACGAGCTAGGATGCTTCCTAGCTCGTTTTTCTTATCCTAATAAGTGTAAGCCCATCATATAGACGGCAGTGCCTAGCGCGATGCTAAGGAGGAAGTTACGCTTCCACAGGTGGCAGACAGCGGTGATAAGGGCTGCACCAATCAAAAGCAGACTGTCCTGGGGCAGATTAGGGCTGAGATGGCGGAAGGCATAGACGACTAGGAGTCCCATGACGGCAGTGGGTAGCACTTGGCCTAAGTAGCTTACGAAGGCGGGTGGCCGCTTGTGTGCTGGGAAGATCCAGAAGGCTAGAAAACGTGTCAGCACCGTTCCTAGAACGACTAGTGCGATGGTAATAGCTTGCTGCCAGGGTGTCATGCGCTCACCTCCTGGTCTTGCTGCTTCTTCTGCTGCCTGTAGCGGTAGCCAAAAAGGACTAACATGAGGATCATGGCCGGAATCATAAAGTTTTCCGGTCCGAAAAGGACCAAAGAGAGGACCGATGCGCCTAAGCCAATAAAGGCTGCGGAGTGTTGACGGTGGGAACGCCATTGTTCAATCAGCAAGACAATGAAGAGGGCATTGAGGACGAAGTCCATGCCCTTGATATTAATGGGCAGGTAGGGACCAATAAAAGCCCCCATGGCTGTTGCGCAGACCCAGTAGAACTGGTTGAGCCAGGTCACATGGAAGTAGGCCCAGCCTCGGTCAAGGTCTTGAGGTAGGTCTAGCGTCACATTAATGGAGAAGGACTCATCACACATGCCGAAGATTAGATAGGGTTGCTGCCAGCCCAGATGGTGGTATTTGTCCAGCATGGCCAGGCCATAGAAGAGGTGGCGGGCATTGACCATGAGGGTCAAGAGCAAGGCCTGGAGCGGATTGAAGGCAGCAAGCAAGAGCTGCAAGGTCACAAACTCCATGGAACCAGCGAAAATGAAGAGGGACATTAAGACCGGCAAGTAGGGAGGGAAGCCCTTGCTGACGGCTAACATGCCCAGGGAGAAGCCTAGGAAGAGAAAGCCCGTCATAATAGGAATGGTCTTAGGGAAGACATAGGAGAGTGCACGTTTCATTGATTCACCTCGGCATCGTTAATAGTCCCATTCTAATTGCCTTCCTTGGCCCTGTCAAGTCCACCTGACTTATGGTATAATGTCCAAGTGAAGATTTAACGTGAAAAGAGGGAAGTCACCATGACCTTATATTACCAAAGTACTCGTAACCCAGAAAACCGTGTCACTGCTTCTCAAGCCATCCTCAAGGGGATTGCTGAAGACGGGGGCCTCTATGTGCCGGTGGAGCATCCGAAACTGCCAGTCCCTCTGGCTGACCTAGTGGGCAAGTCCTATCAGGAGGTTGCCTTTACCGTCATGAAGGCTTATTTTGATGACTTCAGCCAGGAAGAATTACAGGCCTGCATCGATGGGGCCTATAACAGCGACAAGTTTGACACGCCAGAATTGACCCCAGTTAAGAAGGTAGGGGATGCCTACTACCTGGAGCTCTTCCATGGCCAGACCATCGCCTTCAAGGATATGGCCCTGTCCATCCTGCCTTATCTCATGACCACTTCGGCTAAGAAACAAGGCTCTGACAAGGAAATCGTCATCCTGACTGCCACCTCCGGTGATACCGGTAAGGCGGCCATGGCTGGCTTTGCGGATGTGCCCGGCACTAAGATTGTGGTCTTCTATCCTAAGGGCGGTGTCAGCCATATCCAAGAACTGCAAATGCTGACTCAAAAGGGTGACAACACCTATGTAGTAGGCATTACCAGCAACTTTGATGATGCCCAAAGCCAAGTCAAGGCCCTCTTCGGGGACCAAGCGCTCAATGAGCAGATTGCCGCGGCAGGCTACCAATTCTCAAGTGCCAACTCTATTAACATTGGGCGTCTCATTCCCCAAGTGGCCTACTATGTCTTTGCCTACTTGCAATTGGTGAGTCAAGGGGTTATTGGCCTCGGCGAGGCCATCAATGTGGATGTGCCAACCGGTAACTTCGGTAACATTTTGGCGGCCTACTATGCTCGTCAAATGGGCTTGCCAATCAAGACCTTCATCTGTGCCTCTAACAAGAACAATGTCTTAACTGACTTCTTCAAGACCGGCGTCTACGACCGTCAACGTCCTTTCTATGTGACCAACTCACCATCCATGGATATCCTCATCTCTAGCAACCTAGAGCGTTTGATTTACCATGCGACCGGCAATGATGCGGCCCAAACGGCTGCTTATATGAAGCAATTAGTAGACCAAGGTCACTACCAAGTGACGCCTCAAATGCAGGCAACTTATGCTGATTTCTATGGGGGTTACGCCGATGAGGCCCAAATCGAAGCTAGCATTAAGGCCGTCTATGAAGCGACCGGCTATGTCTTAGACCCTCATACGGCAGTAGCCACTTCGGTTTACAGCGACTACCGTCAGGAGACAGGCGACACCACGCCAACCTTAATCGCGTCGACCGCCAGCCCTTACAAGTTCCCACGCTCTGTCATGCAGTCCTTCCAGGACTTAGACCCTGAGGTGGATGACCTGACCCTGGTGGACCAATTGGAAGCCATCTCTGGTGTGCCACAACCTGCGGCCGTTCTCGAAGTCAAAGAGGCCCAAATCCGTCATAATGAAGTCGTGGATGTGGCCGGCATGAAGGCCAGCATCTTGGCTAAGTTGGGGCTCTAATTGTCAAATTCCTAAGAAAGAGGGTGCTTAAGATGATTAACTATCGTCATGATAAGGAGATTTCTGATGTCCAGTTGCGGCCGCTCTATCAGGCAGTCGGTTGGACTGCCTACCTAGACCAGGTATCTGATCTGGGTCAGATGCTGGCGGCTTCCCAAGATGTCATCAGTGCCTGGGACCAAGACCAGCTAGTGGGGCTGGTGCGTACAGTGGGCGATGGCCACTATGTGGCCTTGATCCAAGACATCTTAGTTCTGCCAGCCTACCAGAAGCAGGGCATAGGCCGACAATTGCTGAATCAAATTCAGGAAGCTAGCCAGGCCTATCGTCAGGTCTTTCTGGTGACTGACACCACGCCTTGGAATCAGTCTGTCCGGGAATGGTATGACCGCCGCGGCCTAGTGGGATTTGCCCAGGCGGAGCTAACTGGATTTTTAGCCAATCAAGGAGATTAGGACGCTGTCCTAGTCTCTTTTTATTTGCTATGGCTAGGCAAATAATTCGTACTGGGGACCTTAAAGTGGTAGACTAAAGTTATCATAGTAGAAAGGAGGGGACTGAGATGTTGGAAGATAAACTCGACCAAGCTGCTGGCAAAGCCAAGGAAGTGGCAGGTAAAGTAACTGGCGACAAAGGCCTTGAAACTGAAGGCGTCGTTGAAGGCGTCGTTAGTAAAGCCAAAGAAGTGGCTCATGACGTGGCTGAAGCTGCCAAAGGTGCAGTGGAAGACATCAAAAATTCCTTGGGCAAATAATCCAAGTAAAATAAGCTTAGCATCACCAGTACCCCTCGTTCTAGGGGTGCTTTTTTTGCTTGGAGGGAGAGAGGCTAGCTTAATAAATCTCTTGCATTCTCCGCCAAGTAAGCGTATACTAAAGGTAATTCACCAAGGAGGTACTTGTGCCGATGAAAGTTAACTAAAATTGTCAATTACTAAATAAAGGATCAAGATGGCTTTATTTAGTGCGGTCAATTTTAGTGAAGAGGTACAAGCAGCTAGGTCAGGCGCACCTTATATTAGGGCGCAGACTCTTTCTTTGGCTTCATCCATTTGCTTCCAAACAGGGACCGACGCTAGATAGGGCATCGGTCCCTCTTTATATAGGAGGTAGCGGATGTTACACGTTGAAAATTTTACCATGACCCATCAACAAGACCTCAAGGTCTTAATTCCTTCCCTGTCCTTTGACTTGAAGCCAGGCGACAAGCTGGCCCTGATTGGCGAAGAAGGCTGCGGCAAGTCCTCGCTCTTGAACTGGCTCAGGCAACCGGATGCGCCCCTGCCTTATGTCGAGGTGACGGGCACCTGTTCTAATTCCTTTGGCCGGACGGTCTGGATTGGCCAGACTTTTCCAGCCCAAGATGAAGGCCTGACCATCGAGGCTTATTGCTTTGATCCGGTCTTAGCCGAGCAAATAGACTATGGTTACTTCTATCAGCTAGTCAGCCAATTAGGCTTTGACCCCGACCGTCTCACCAGCCAGCAGCTCATGGGGACTCTGTCGGGAGGCGAGAAGCTCAAGTTACAGTTGGCCCGGACCCTGGCCTTGGAGCCGGACTGTCTTCTCTTGGATGAGCCTTCCAATGACTTGGACTTGGCCACGCTGAACTGGCTGGGTCGGACCCTGGCTAGTTTGCCGGCAGCGGTCCTCTTTATTTCCCATGATGAGGCCTTCCTGGCTCAAGTGGCCAATCGCATTCTGCATATTGAGACCATTCATAACCACAAGGCCAGTCGGGTTCATCTGGTCAATCTGGACTATGAGACCTATCGCAGTCAACGGGAGGCCCAGTTCCAGCGTCAGGGCCAGCTGGCCCGCAAGCAGCAGGAGGAGCAGGCCAAGCAGGAGGCCCGACATCGGCAAATGCATGACAAGGTCCAACACCAATTACGTCAGGCCCATGATTCTAGCCTGGGTCGTCTCTTGGCTAAGAAAATGCGCAACGTTAAGTCTGTTGGCCGGCGCTTGGAGCGTCAGGCTGAGGACCTACTGGAGATTCCCATTCAAGAGGATGCCATCTTGGTCAAACTGCCTTGCCCCCATCCCTTGCCCGCCAGCAAGTGGCTAATCAACGAGCCGGACTATGTGGTTCGCCTAGAGGGGCGCGCTCTGACTCAACCCCTGACCCTGGAGTGGCGGGGCCAGGAGAAAATTGGACTGGTGGGCCCCAATGGGGTGGGCAAATCCACCTTGTTGAAGCAAGTCCGTGACTGGCTGACTGACCGGCCTGGCATTCGTCTGGGCTATATGCCCCAAGATTACCGCCAGGTCCTGCCTCAGGATCAGACGCCCTTGGACTTTCTCCAGGAATCGGGAAGCCAGGAGGAGAAGACTAAGCTCATGACCTATCTGGGTAGCCTACGCTTCGACCCTGATGAGATGCGTCATCACATTAGCCAACTGTCTGGGGGCCAGCAGGCCAAGTTGCTCCTGCTTAAGTTGAATCTGATGGAGGTCAATGTCTTGTTACTGGACGAGCCTAGCCGTAATTTCTCGCCCTTGTCTCAGGCTGAAGTAAGGCAAATTTTCCGCGACTTCCCCGGGGCCATTCTGGCGGTTTCCCATGACCAACTCTTCCTAGACCAAGTCTGTGACCGGCGTCTGGCTTTGGAGCCAGCCGGAATCTAGTAGCGGAATCTCCTTGTTGAAAGCTAGGCCTTTGTGATAGAATGAATAGGTATTGGACTTGAGAGGAGCAAATCAATGAAACACCACGAAGGAATCCTGCTAGCCATTTGGATTGGCTTACTCAGTAGCCTGGCGGGTGCGGTCAACGTGACGACGCTGTGGCTAGTGGCTACGCCATCGACCCATATGACGGGCAACCTGTCCCAACTAGTCCTAGCCTTAGTGCGGGGTGATGGGGAAGCGACCAGCCGTCTGACCTTGACCTTGCTGGCCTTTATGGCTGGGAGCATTTTAAGCGGCCTCTTATTCTCTGATAAATCCTTTCGCCTAGCCAACCGTTACGGCATTTTGCTGATTAGCTTTGGCCTCTTATTGGGCTTAAGCTATGTCCTCAACTGGCAGGCTAGCTGGCTCTATCTCTTGGCCTTCGGTATGGGGACTCAAAATGGTATGTTTATCTACTATCGCGGCATGATTGTCCGCAGTTCGCATTTTACGGGTTACTTGACTGATACGGGCTTTGCGCTAGGACGTTACTTGCGGGGCTATAAGGAAGATGTCCACAAGATTACCTTCTACATGGCAAGCATTGCCTGCTTCCTAGTAGGAGGGCTCCTGACCTATATCTGGCTTAATCATTCTGCTATCAGCATGATTTTGGTCTTGGCCCTGGCCTATCTGCTGACGGGGACCTATTACTTTATTCTCCGCCACTGTCATCAAGCAGCCTAAGCAAAATCCCCTTATATCTTATAGGATATAAGGGGATTTTTTACTTGGTAAAAAGAAGCTGAGACTTAGTCTCAGCTTTTGGCTTCTAGTTGAACTTTTTTCTCTGCTTTAGCCTTAAGTAGATAGACTAGAATCAGAATGGCGAGGACTTCGATGATTAGGCAGTAGAGACCACCTTCTAGTCCGAAGTCGCCGCCAGTCCAGAGCTTAGGGCCTTCTAGGCGGGTGCGCCAGATAGGATAGGGCAGGCTCATGCCGGATACTTGGATGCCCAGAACAGGCCCTTGCACGAAGTTCCAAGCCGAATGGGCCGCCCCCACAAACCAGATATTTTCCGTATAGGCGAAGAGTAGGGAGAAGGTCAGGCCGGCCAGGGTCAGGTTGACTAGGGCCAGGGATGAGACATTGGGATTACCCAAATGCATGGCCGCGAAAATCAGGGAGTTGGCCAGGACCGCTAGCCAGGTTGGAAAGCGTAAGGCCAGACCATTCATGAGATAGCCCCGGCAGATGACTTCTTCGCTCAGCCCCTGAACCAGGAAGCCGGCTAGGTAGAGTAGGGTCACTAAGGCGGGCGTCTGGCTAATGCGTTCCAGCGATAAGTGGCCCAGCAGGGCGGGGATGATGAGGCAGGCCAGCAGTTGTAGCCCACCCAGGATAAAGCCTAGCAGATAAGGTCTTATCAAGGGGCGCTTGAAGCCCATGGATTGCCAGGACCGTCGGCCCAGGGTCCAACCGTAGAGGGCGAAGCCCAAGAGAGGAATCAAGGTCGAAAAGAGGGCCATGACGTTTACGAGTGGGGCCACCAAGTCGGGGTGGGTCCAATTGAGGATTTGGAAGCGGGGGTGTGTGATGCCCCATAGGGTGGCCTTGGTCTGCCAGTCCTGAAGGTAGTGAAACAAGAGGGGGAAGGCCAGCATGGAGAGCATCCAGCCCCAACCAGATGCTTGGCTTGATTTAGCTTTGATAAATGGCATTAAGCCACCTCCTTTCTTCTAGTATAAGGCTATTGGCAGGTCAAGGCAAATGTAAAAAATCAGCCAATCTCGGAATCAGTTCCATATTTTTCTTGATTTTTCGGCCATTTCCTAAGCTTAGGAAATAACTTTAGCGATTAGATGGCACATAAAATGTTATAATAGAATTGAGAGAAAGCGATGTCACAGCCTAGGAGGAGGGCGCTTATGCAGACACGACAGGAACAGCTCATGGTCATCCTGGCCCAGTCACAAGGCTGGCTCAAGGGGCGGGACCTGGCGGCTTTGTTGGGTGTCTCCGACCGGACCATTCGCTCTGATATGAACAAGTTAAAGCATGACTATCCCGGGGCCATCCAGACTCATCACCACAAGGGCTATCGGCTAGTGGCCCAAGCCCTGGAAGACTCCAATCAGCCCAGTCCTCTGGGCCTGCCACAGAGTCAGGAAGAAAGGCTACATTATATACTCAAACTCCTATTGGCTGACAGTCAGCCTCAGACCCTCAAGGAGCTGAGCCAAGACCTCTATGTCAGCCCCCAAACCCTAACCATGGACTTGCATCAAGTCGGTCAGCTGGTGGGGGCCTATCCGGACTTAGACCTAGAACATGATGCCAAGGGCTGGCAGCTTAAGGGCCCTGAATTCCAGAAGCGCCGGTTCTATCGGGAGCTCCTGACCTCGGAACTTCAGGGCGATTTCTTGAATCTGGATAAGGTCTTAGCTATCTATGAAGAATTCGACATGGTCTGGGTGGCCCACTATTTCCAAGGCCTGCTTCAGCAGGCAGACTATCAGATTCGGCCTGCCAGTTTACCTATCTTACTCCTGCACGTCGGGATTGCGGTTCAGCGTATGCTAACCGGTCAATTTCTCTATCATCGTCAGAATCTACCGCCTCTGGCGGCCAAGGAAGAAGCCTTAGCTCGCAAGTTCTTGCAGGGGGTGGGTAAGCAATATAAGTGTCGGATCCCAGCTTCTGAAGCCTACAGTATTGGCCGTCTCTTGGAAGCTTATCAGGCTATGCATGAGCTAGCCTCACAAGTCATCTATCAGGGCCGGCCCCTGGATTTGACCCGTCTGGTTGAAGACTTGGGCCAGCACCTACAAGACTTGGTGGGCTTGGATTTTCTTAGTGATGCCGACTTTAAGGATCGCTTCCATCTCCACCTACAAGGCTTGATTGAGCGCCTCCATTATCAGGTGGAGCTGCCCAATCTCTTCCTGCAAGATATGAAACGCCAGTATCCCCTGGTCTTCGACCTAGCCGTGACGGTCAGCACCTGGTTGGGAGCTCGCCTAGGGGTGGTCTTATCCGAAGCCGAAATCGGGTTGATTGCCGTCCATATTGGCAGTTCCTATTCTCGCCTGGAGCGACCATGGAAGGCACGAGCCATTTTGTTGGCGCCCCAGCACTATCCCCTTATGCAATCTTCAATCGACCGGCTCAAGGCTAGCTTCGGCCACCGGCTGGAAATTCTAGCCCAATATGATTATGTCAGTGAAGCCCAGCTCCTGCATCAGCCGGTCGACTTAGTCATTAGTTTTATGCCTCTTGCTCAGAGTTTGGGGCTCCCGACCTTGCAGGTCTCTACCTTCTTCAATGAGGAAGATGAGCTAGCCTTGGTCAGTCTGCTCAACCAAGTAGAACAGCGTCAGACAGCCATCCAGCTGGCCCTACAATTGGGGGACTTTCTGGAGTCACGCTTCTTCTATCAAGACTTGCAGGCCGATAGTCCCGAGCAAGTCCTGACCCTCATGGCCCAGGATTTGGCCCAAGCCGGTTATGTGACGCCGGACTTTCTGCCTTCGGTCTTGGAGCGCGAAGCCCTGTCTTCGACGGACTTTGACTATGCCTTGGCAATTCCCCATCCCTTGCAAGCCCACAGTCACCAGTCGGTGCTGGCCATTGCCAATTTAGCCAGTCCCATTGAGTGGGGCCGCTACCCTGTTAAACTCGTCATTTTACTGGCGCTTAAGGACAGCGACTGGGCCTTCACACAAGTTTTCTTCAAATGGCTTGGTCAGTGCCTAGCCCATCCGCGTCAGCTCAAGGCCCTCTTAGCCGCTAGCAGTCGCGACGACTTCTTGGCCGCTATTGTGGGCGAATTTCCCCATCCATCTCGTTAGCAAGTTTATTTTATAGGAAAGGAGGTAATGGTATGGATGACTTAGAGTTGGTATTCTTCAAGATGATTTCTTCCTTGGGATCCGCCCGATCTTCCTTCATGGAAGCCATGGCGCTAGCCCGGACAGGTGACTTCGCCCAAGCCCAGGCGGCCATTGAGCAAGGGGAGAGCCAACGGATTGCCGGTCATGATCAGCATTTCGACCTCTTGCAGGCGGATGCGGCAGGGGACCATCCACCTTTCTCGCTCTTGTTAGTTCATGCCGAAGATCAACTCATGAGTGCTGAACTGCTCAAGGTGACAGCCGAAGAAGTTCTGGCCCTCTATCAACGTTTGGACCAGCTCACCACCTAGATAAGGAGGAAATACCATGAAACGTGTCTATTTATTCTGTAGTGCCGGTATGTCGACCAGCCTGGTTGCCAGCCGTATGCAGGCCGTGGCGGACGACCACAACCTGCCCATTGAAGTCAAGGCCTTCTCAGATTCTAAGCTAGATATCATCGTGGAACAGTATCATCCTGATGTCATCTTGTTAGGGCCTCAAGTCAAATACAAATTCAATGCCACCCGGGACAAATACGAGCCCCAAGGCATTCCCGTTGAAGTTATGAACCTAGACGATTATGGTAACGTCAATGGCGAACGCATTCTCAAGCGCGCCATTCAATTACTCAAGCAGAACAAGCAAGGCTAAGTACAGATCTCATTATAAGAAAAGAGGTAAGTCACATGTTTGCAAATCTTGAAAAAGTCATGGGCGGGACAGCCGAGAAACTCAGCAATAATAAGGTATTAATTGCCATTCGTGATGGTTTCTTGGTGACCACGCCACTCATTATTGTCGCTTCCTTCTTCATTTTGGCCGGGAACTTCCCAATTGAAGGTTATACCGACTTTATGGCCCAATTCTTCGGCCAAGGTTGGGAAAACCACATGGATGCTGTGATTGATTCCACCTTTAGTGTCATCGCCCTCTTAGGTTCTATCGGGATTGGTTATGCCTATGCCCGTCAGCTGGAATCTGACCCTATTGCAGGGGCAGCCATTTCCGTTGTCTGCTTCTTGATTCTGACACCTAAATCCCATCCTGCCTTCACTAACGAAGCCGGCAAGGTCTTCAATGGCTTGGCTAACACTAATATGGGGTCCGCCGGCATGTTCGTAGCTATGATTACGGCCATTATCTCGGTCCGCATCTTTGTAGCCATTGAGCGTAAGGGTTGGGTCATCAAGATGCCTGACGGGGTGCCACCAGCAGTTTCTCAATCCTTCGCGGCTTTGATTCCTTCGCTCTTTGCCATGTTAACCTTCTTCTTGGTTTACCTTGGCTTCTCACTCACCGATTATCACTATGCCCACACCTTTATCTATACCAACCTGCAAGCACCTCTCTTAGGGATTGGACGTAGCGTCTTCCTAGAACCACTGACCCAGTTCCTGTCCACCTTCTTCTGGTTCTTCGGGATTAATGGACCAGCCGTTACCAACACGGTCTTCGCGCCAATTGGTCTGGCTCTGACCACTGAAAACTTGGAAGCCTTCAAGAATGGCTTGCCATTGCCTAACATCTTCACCAACGGTTTCAGTAACTTCTTCACCAACTTCGGGGGTGGGGGTTCTACCTTGGCTTTGGTCTTCCTCATGGTGGGGATTGCCAAGTCCAAACGTATGAAGACCTTGGGCCGTTTGGCTATTGTACCTGGGATTTTCGGGATTAACGAAATGATCATCTTCGGGCTACCAGTCGTACTTAACCCAATTATGTTGGTGCCATTCCTTGCAACACCACTGGTTAACACCATTTTATCCATTATCGCAACAGTTATCGGTATTCTGCCACGAACTACCGGGGTCAGCATCCCATGGACAACCCCATTCTTCTTCTCTGGTTGGTTGGCTACTGGGCATTTGATTGCCGGCTTCTGGCAAATTATCTTAATTGTTATCGACTGCCTGATCTACTATCCATTCTTCAAGGTAATGGACCGTCAATTCTTGGCTGAAGAAGAGAAACCAGTTCAAGACCTTAAAGACGATTTAGATGATATTTCCTTGGACGACTTGTCCTTCGATGATTTATAGACAACTGAAGAGTTCAGCCCTATCCTGCTGAACTCTTTTTGCTGAGGAGGGAATAAGGATGAAAGTAATCCTATTATTCGACCAAATTCAGGCCGGTTATGGGGGCAAGGAACGCCCCAACACGCCACTGGGATTGGAAAAGGGCGGGATTGGCTCTTATCTCATGTTTAAGGACGTCTTCGCGGCTCACGACCTCAAGGTCCTGGCGACCGTCTACTGCGGGCCTGATTATTTTCAGGCTAATAAGGAAGAAGTCCTACACAAGATTGCCAATCTCATGAAGAAGGCGCAACCAGACGTCCTCTTGTGTGGCCCTTGCTTCAACTATGACACCTACGCCCAAATGGCGGCCGAAGTCGCAGCCTATATTCAAGACCAGACGCCAGTTCGGACTTATGTGGCCTGCTCCGCCGAAAATGAGGCCGTGGTCGACCGCTACAAGGACCAGGTTAAAATAATCCAGATGCCTAAGAAGGGCGGGGTAGGGCTGACAGATGCCCTGCACCATATTGCTGAAATTCTCAGTGGCCCAGCAGAGGCCGATTGGCCCCACTTCTTCCACTAGGAGGTGCCTTATGGATTGGACAACCTTCTATGATTTGCCTGCCTTGACGGGGGATGAATTCGACCTGCATCAAGCCCTGTCTCAGGCCCTGACCGACCAAGGGCTCAGTCTCTATCGGGATCAACTGGGCTCCGTCTTGGGCCTCAAGCCAAGGGAGCAGGCGCCCTTTCGGGTCATGCTGACCACTAACCTGGATGAAAATGGCGGTCTGATTCAAGCCATTCGTCCGGATGGCCTCTTGGACTTCGTGGCCCTAGGCCGCTATCAGAAGGCCGACTATGTCAACCAAATGGTCCGCCTCTTAACCCGGGACCATGTGCCTCATGTGGGTTATGGGGTCCTGGTAGAGGGACAGCCCTATCTAGCGCTAGGTGCGGCCTCAGCCCAGCAAGTGGCTGACTTGGGCATCCAGGTAGGCGATAGTTTTGTCTTAGACTTTTCCCGCCGGCAAATAGGTGGGGGCGCCTGGCTAGGTCGTAACTTGGCCAATCGGGCCAGCCTCGAGCTGATACTGGATATGAGTCGCCAAGTTCAAGATAAGCTAACTTATGAGTTGGCTGTGGGTGGCATTAGCCAGTCCCTAGTGGGGACCCGGGGGGCCATTACGGCTACCAATCTTATACAACCAGACTTGGCCCTGGTGCTGGATGCCAGTCCGGTTCCTCAGGCTGACTATGACCCTAAGTGTCTCTATTTGCGCTATTTTGATAAGACTCTCTTACCTAACACGGCCTTGCTGGAAGCCATTCGCCAAGTGGCCCAGGGTCTGGGTTACCAAGTCAAGGGCCAGGTTCAAGAAGCCGGGACCGATGGGGCCTTTATCCATAAGACAGGCCTGGGAGCACCGACCTTGGTTATTGCCTTGCCGCTCCTCCAGTCGCCAGGCCTCTATCAGTGCCTGGATCCAGCTAGTTTTGAGCCCGTGCGAGACACCCTGGTGGCCTTCTTGAGCCAACTGACCCCAGCCCAAGTGCGAGACTTTGGCTTTGGCAGTCGGGGAGGTGGCCCTTATGACCACTAAAGCTCAAGGTCAGGTGGACTGGCAAGTCCTGTCAGATTTATGTAGCTTACCCGGAGTGTCGGGCCATGAGGCAGGCATTCGGGCCTACTTGGACCGGCAGCTGACCATGTGCCAGCAAGGTACCGATCCCTTGGGCTCTGGCCTCTACAGCCTAGCAGGTCAGTCCCAGTCGCCTCTGTCCTTGCTCTTTTCCACCCACATGGATGAAATCGGTTGGGTGGTGCGGGCCATTGATGAGGCAGGCTATGTCTTTATTCAGGAAGTGGGACGCTCCTGGTCCCATACCCTCTTGCAACAGGAGGTTCAAGTCTTCACCCAAGATGGCCGTGTCTACACAGGGATTCTGGCTGGGCCTCAGGTTCATAGCCTCAGCCCTGAGCAGCGCCAGCAAGTGGTGCCCATGGACCGGGTCTATCTGGACCTAGGGGTGGACAATGGCGACCAGGTCCGAGCTCTGGGTATTGAAGTGGGCGACTGGGTTTGCCCGGTGACCACTTTTCAGGCCCTAGCTAATCCTGACTATCTGGCCGCCAAGGCCTTCGATAATCGGGTCAGTGTGGCCCTAGGAGTCTGGACCATGCAGGCCCTGGCCCAGGGTGCTTGTCCCAACAAGGTGACCCTAGGAGCGACCGTTCAAGAAGAAGTGGGCTTGCGGGGGGCGCGGACCGTGGCCCAAGCCGTTAAGCCCCACATTGCCCTGGCCGTGGATACCTGTTTGGCAGGCGATACGCCAGCCGACCACAATCCCATTAAGCTAGGCAAGGGCGTCTCCCTAACGGTGGCCGACAATATGACCGTGACTCACCGGGGCCTTTTGCGTTATCTAGAGGGAATCTGCCAGCGGGAGGGGATTCCTTACCAACTGGGCTGCTTCCTAGATGGGGGGACGGATGCGGGCAATATCCATAAGTCCCAGACTGGGATTCTAGCGACGACCCTGTCCCTTCCCATGCGCTATATGCATACCCACCGGGGTATCTTGCATCGGGCCGATGTCCTAGCGGCCTACCGCCTCATGGTGGCCGTAGCGCGGGACCTGACGCCTACTATCTACCAGCAGCTGCTGGACCAAAATTATCATTACCAAGTATAGAATCAATGACAGAAAGAAGGTGACAGCCATGTGGGGAATCATTGCGACCTGGCGGATGGCTCTAGAAGGAGTCCAGGCCACCCTGCCTAGCTTGGCAGGCGGTGGCTCTGCGGGTGACGCCATTGAGCAAGCCATCAGGGCCGTCGAAGACTTTCCTTATTATAAATCCGTCGGTTACGGCGGTCTGCCTAACCGCCAAGGCCAGGTAGAGTTAGATGCTGCCTATATGGACGGTAGTCGCCTGGACTTTGGGGCCGTTTGCGGGATTCAGGATATTGCCAACCCCATTGGCGTGGCGCGCTGCCTTAGCCAGGAGCCGGTCAATAATGTCCTAGTGGCCCAAGGGGCCCGCCAATATGCCCTAGACCATGGCTTTGAAGCTAAAGAAATGCTGACAGACCGGGCTCAAATCCACTATCACAATCGCCAGGTGGAGCTAGCACAAGAACAAGGTCTGTCGGCCTATGACGGCCATGACACGGTGGGCATGGTGGCCCTGGACGGCCATGACCACATGGTAGCGGGTACTTCGACTAGTGGCCTCTTCATGAAGCATCCCGGCCGGGTAGGCGACTCGCCAATTATTGGCTCGGGTCTCTATGTGGATTCCCAGATTGGAGGAGCCACCGCTACTGGCTTAGGGGAAGATTTGATGAAAGGGGTCTTGTCCTATGCCATCGTTCAGCTGATGGCTACGGGCTACCATCCCCAAGAGGCCTGCGAAAAGGCCGTTTATGACTTAGACAGACGTCTGAGAGCCCAACGCGGCCAAGCCGGCGATTTGTCGGTAGTGGCCATGAACGCCAAGGGCCAGTGGGGGGCTGCGACCAATATTGACAACTTCTCCTTCGTGGTGGCCAGCAAGACCACGCCTTTGACCGTCTACCGTCTTCATCCGCTGGCTTCTGGCCAGATGGAATTGGAGCGTGCGAGTCAGGAATGGCTAGATGACTATGTGCGTCAACGTATGCGGCCCTTGGAGGTGAAGTAGGCATGAGCCAGAAGCAAATCCAAGCACTCAATGACTTGCTGGAAGACTTGCTGCCCCAATACTGGCAGGACCTAGCCCAACTGATATCCATTCCCAGTGTGCAGGGCCCAGCGGAGCCAGACGCTCCCTATGGATCTGGACCTAAGGCTGCCCTGGCCTGGGTGCTAGACCGAGCCAAAGCCATGGGCTTTGAGACGGTTAATCTAGACCATAAGGTTGGCTACGCCCAGTGGTCGCCTGACCCTAACCAGGCGACCTCAGGCGCTGGCTATTATGGTATTTTCGGGCATGTGGATGTGGTGCCAGCCGGTCAAGGCTGGCGGCAGGATCCCTGGACCCTAACCAAGAATCAAGCACAAGATCGCTACCAAGGGCGTGGCGTCCTAGACAATAAGGGGCCGATTCTGGCCAATCTCTATGCCGTCTATGCCCTCAAATGCCTAGGCTATCACTTCCGCCATCCCATTCGGGTGGTTTTTGGGACCAATGAGGAGACAGGCTTTGGCTGCATCCAGCATTATCTGGCTCAGGAAGCAGCACCTCTCTTCGGTTGGACGCCAGATTGCAAATGGCCGGTCGTCTATGGCGAGCGAGGGCGTTTGCGGGTGGCCCTTAGTGTGGACTGGGATCAAGTGGCCAGCCTCTTTGACTTTGTCAATGCCTATCTGCTGACCGGCACCAAGGATGGTCGGGAGCTGGGCATTGCCTATGAGGACCAGGACTTTGGCCGCATGATGCTAAGGGGCTATCAACTGGGGCTGACGCAGGGCCGGCCTTGGGTAGCCTGGTCCATGGCCTATCCAGGAGCCTGCAGTCAGGAAGACATTCTGGCCCAAATTAAGTCGCGCCTGCCGGAGACAGGCCAAATAGAAGTCCTCAGCCATTGGGCGCCCGTCCTCAAGGACAAGCACTCGCCTTATATTGAGGCCTTGCAGCAGGTCTACAATCAAGTGACCGGCCAAGCCCTTGGGCCAGTTACGACCACTGGGGGCACCTATGCCAAGTTTGTACCTAACATCGTTGCCTATGGGCCTTCCTTCCCGGGCCAACGGGACATCGCCCATTTGCCTCATGAATGGCTAGGCATTGAGGATTTAGAGACGGATCTAAAAATTTATAGCCAGGCCTTACTGGCCTTATGGCAGCTAGAACAAGAAGCGGAGGAGGCAAGTCCATGGCTCTAATCGAGTTGTGTGCCGGCAGTGTCAGAGATTGTCTGATAGCCCAAGAAGCAGGCCTGGACCGGATTGAGCTCAACAGTGGCCTGGCCCTGGGGGGACTGACGCCAACGGTGGCCTGTCTGGAATTAGCCAAGGCCAATGGCGTGACCCTGCCAATCATCTGCATGGTCCGCCCACGTGGCGGTGGCTTCGCCTATGATAAGCTGGAAATCAGGCAAATGCTAGCAGAAGGCCAAGCCTTGTTGAGAGCAGGTGCCCGTGGCCTGGCCTTTGGCTGTCTAACTGAGACGGGTCAGCTTAATTGGGATGCCAACCAGGCCCTGATTGAGCTCTGTCAGACCTATGGCGCCCAATCGGTCTTCCACCGGGCCATTGATGTGGTGGCCCAGCCTGACCAAGCCATTGAAGGCTTGATTAAGCTAGGTTGCCAGCGGATTTTGACCAGTGGGAGAACCAAGAGCATTGAGGAAGGGCGAGACCGCCTGGCCCATTATCAAGCCCAATATGGCGCAGACATTGAATTTGTAATGGGGGCCGGTCTGAATTTGGCTAATGCGGCGGACTTGGTGGCCTACACAGGCATTCAACAAGTCCACGGTAGCTTCAAGACCTGGTACCAAGACCCTACGACCCAGCAAGGCCCCGTTTCATTTGCTTACGATCCTAGAGGAGCCTATGAAGGGGCAGACCGGGACCTAGCGCGCGCGCTAGGCCAAACATTAGGAAAGAAGGAGTAATATGGTAAGACGTGTATTAGAATGCCTGCCCAGCGACTATGCTGGCTACAGTGCAGAAGAACTCAAGCAAGCCATCTGGGCCGCTGAAGGCCGGACCGTTTGTTGTGAAATGGTGGCGCCTGTGCCTGCCTATATCAGCAACTTGACCAATGCGGAAATCGCCAAGGCCTTCGGGGCAGACCTCATGCTCTTGAATGGGCTAGATGTCCTTAATCCTGTCATTTGTGGCTTGGATCAGGGGACAGAGGATCCCATTCGCCGTCTCAAAGCCCTATCAGGTCGCCCTATTGGGGCCAACCTAGAGCCTGTCGATGCTGACGCCATTATGGTAGAGGCACGTAATGTTCTGCCTAAAGGTCGGACCTGCTCAGTTGAGACCCTAGAAGCGGCCGACCGCCTAGGCTTAGACTTCATTTGCCTGACGGGTAACCCTGGAACGGGGGTGACCAACAAGGAGATTGCCCACTATGTCAAGGTGGCCAAGCAACATTTCTCAGGTCTGGTCATTGCCGGTAAAATGCATGGGGCTGGGTCCAAGGAGCCAGTGGCCAGCATTGAAACGGCCAAGGACTTCATTGAGGCCGGAACCGACATTCTGCTGGTGCCGGCCGTGGGAACAGTGCCGGGCTTTACCGATGATGAGCTGGTGGCCATCGTCAAGTACGCCCACGCTCACGATGTCCTAGTCCTATCCGCTATCGGGACCAGTCAGGAATCTAGCAGCCCGCGGGTGGTGGAAGACATTGCCATTCGCAATAAGGTGGCTGGCGTGGATATTCAACATATTGGGGACGCAGGCTTTGGCGGCCTGGCCAATGTGGAAAATATCTTCGCCTTATCAGTGGCCATACGGGGCATGCGGCATACGGTGAGCCGTGTGGCCGGCTCCGCCATTCGCTAGTGAAGCAAAAGTAGACAAAGAAAGCCAGGTAGTTGAGCTACCTGGCTTGTTTTAGTCTGGGCTGACCACTGATTGGATAATGGTAAGGACCACTTGGCTGGCCTTTTCCATGCTTTCTAAGCTGACAAATTCATACTGGCCATGTAGGTTCTCAGCGCCCGTGAAGAGGTTGGGAGTCGGGATGCCCTTATAGGTGATGATGCAGCCATCTGTCCCACCCCGGAAAGGCTTGATAAGAGGCTCAATGCCACAGGCCTTGTAGGCGGCAATGGCCACTTCAACCGGCGTCATGTCTTGCTTGAGGATATCGTACATATTGTAGTATTCGTCGTAAATTTGACATTGGATGCGGGGCCGGTCGTAGCCTGCATTCTGTTGGGCCACAATCTGACGGAAGAAGTCCTTGCGAGCCTGGAAGTGCTCCTTGTCATGGTCGCGAATAATGTAGGTGGCCTGAACTTGGCCAATATCGCCGCTTTGACTGGACAGCATATAGTAGCCCTCGTGTCCCTCGGTCAATTCTGGCACCTGGTCTTGGGGCAGGCGGGCGAAGAGCTTGGCGGCTTCGGCCAGGGCATTGACCATGAGGCCCTTGGCGGTCCCAGGATGAACGCTGGTCCCGTCGATGGTCAGCATGACCCGGGCGGCATTGAAGGTCTCGTATTCCAACTTGCCCACTTGGCCGCTATCCAGCGTATAGGCAAAGTCTGCCGGGAAGTCTTGGGCTTGGAAGCGGTGGGCGCCCTTGCCGATTTCTTCGTCAGGTCCGAAGGCTAGCCAAATATCGCCGTGAGGCAGGTCAGGATGGGTTAGCAGGTGGATGACTGCCTCTAGGATGCTGACCAGACCTGCCTTGTCGTCGGCCCCCAGCAGGGTGGTACCATCCGTAGTAATCAGGGTCTGGCCTACATAATGCGTCAAGTTAGGAAATTCGGATACCCGCATGACAATGTCCAAGTCAGGGTTCAAGACAATATCCTGGCCGTCATAGTCTGCATGGACCTGGGGCTGGATATTTTCAGCATTGAAGTCGGCCGTATCCACATGGGCGATAAAGCCAATGGATGGCGCCTTCTGATGGGCTGGTAGGTTGCTTGGCAATAGGGCCGTGACAAAGGCGTCCACTGGATTGAAGCGCACTTGGCTGAGACCCAGGTCCTTGAGTTCGCCCTCCAACATGCGGAGGAAGTCCAGTTGACCGGGTGTGGTCGGCACGGCATCCGAGTGCAGGTCGGACCGGGTGTTGATTTTAGCATAGCGGATAAAGCGTTGGAGCATGGATTCCATGGCGGAGCCTTCTTTCTCTTAATCAGTTAAGTCTAGTATAGCACTATGACGGGCCAGACCCAAGTTAGACCTTGTTGGCAAGGATGAGGATTTGTGATAGACTGGGGGGCAGTAAGGCCTGGTACAGAGGAGGAAGCCCTATGCGGATTAGACAGACAGAAAATGGGGATTTGCCGGCTTTGATGACTTTATACGAACAAGCCCGGGCCTTTATGCGGGCCCAGGGTAATCCCAATCAGTGGCCAGACGGCTATCCGCCTCAAAGCCTTCTAGAAGCCGATATAGCGCAAGGCCATTCCTATGTCCTAGAGGACGAAACTGGCCAGCTAGTGGGCACCTTCGCCCTGATAGCTGGAGAGGATCCGACCTATGGCCAGATTGACGGCCTAGGTTGGCGCAGTACTAGTCCCTATGTGACCCTTCACCGCCTGGCAGCCAATGGCAAGGCCCGGGGCGTGGCGCGGGCAGCTTTCGACTTCGCTAAGTCCGTCTGCCCCCACATCCGGATTGACACCCACGCCCAAAACCTTCCCATGCAGCAAGCCATCCTGGCCTACGGCTTCCAGGAGCGAGGCACTATCTATCTCCAAGACGGCTCGCCCCGGCAGGCCTATGACTATCTAAGTGTATAAATGTGTGAGGGCTGGCACTGGGGTGCCGGCTCTTTTCTGATGGCTCGGGACAGTTCATTGGTCCCGGCTTCTTTTTTGTTGTATAATAGCAAGGTTACGAAAGGAGAATGTGTCATGTCACTCATTCGCAAATTAGGCTGGTTCTTCAAGCTGGAAGCCCGCCGCTATATGATTGGGATTCTGGCCTTATCCTTGGTCAGCGTCTTCAACTTGATTCCGCCGCGCATTATCGGGCAAGTCATTGATGCCATTGCAGGCGGCAATCTGACCCCTAGCGAGCTGGCTATCAATCTGACCTGGCTAGTGGGAGCCTCCCTTATTATGTATGCCCTCCGCTATGTTTGGCGACTCTTTATTCTAGGGACCGCCAATAGTCTGGGCCGGATTCTGCGGACTCGCTTATTTGAACACTTTACCCGCATGGCGCCGTCCTTCTATACCCGTTATCGGACCGGGGACCTGATGGCCCATGCCACCAACGACGTCCAAACCCTGGTCATGACGGCAGGGGGCGGGGTCATGTCGGCCGTGGATGCCTCGATTACCGCCCTGGTTACCCTGGCTACCATGTTCTGGATTCTGGATTGGCGCCTGACCCTGGTGGCCATTTTGCCTCTGCCAGTTCTGGCCTGGGGGACTAGTCGCCTGGGACGCATCAACCATGAAGGCTTTAAGCAAGCCCAGGAGGCCTTCTCCGAGCTTAACAACTCGGTTCAGGAATCGGTCTCTGGCATTAAGGTGACCAAGTCCTTTGGCTATGGAGCCCAGGAAACGGCTAAATTCCAGGCCACCAACCAGATGGTCTGGGCCAAGAACCTGCGAGCTGCCAAGTACAATGAGCTCTTCCAACCCATGGTCTTGGTTTTCGTGGGGGCCTCCTATCTGATTAGCCTGCTCTACGGGGGCTATCTGATTAGTCAGGGCCAGTTCACTGTCGGGGAAATGGTCACCTTCATGACCTATCTGGACATGCTAGTCTGGCCCCTGCAAGCCATCGGCTGGCTCTTCAACATTATGCAAAGGGGCTCGGTCTCCCTGGATCGGATTGACAAATTGCTGCATGAGGAAAGCCCAGTCCGTGAGACAGAACATCCTCTGCCTAGTATTCAAAATGGTCGCTTGGACTATGACATTGAGTCCTTCGCCTATCAAGATTTGACCACCTTAGAGGATGTCCACTTTAGCTTGGAAGCCGGCCAAACCCTGGGCATTGTCGGGACCACGGGGTCCGGTAAGACCAGTCTCTTGCGCCTACTCTTGCGGGAGCAGGATGTCAATGTGGGTAGCATTCAGTTAGATGGCCACGACATCCGCGACTACCGCCTCAGCGACCTGCGGAGCTTGATGGGCTATGTGCCACAAGACCAGCTGCTCTTCGCCATGAGCATTCGAGACAACGTCCGCTTCGGTCAAGCTGACTTGGATGATGCGGCCGTTATCAGAGCCACCCAGCTCTGTGGTGTCTACCAGGATATCCAGGCCATGCCTGAAGGGCTGGATACGCTAATCGGGGAGCGGGGCGTGTCCCTATCTGGTGGTCAGAAGCAACGTCTGGCCATGAGCCGGGCCCTGATTTTGGATCCAGACATTCTGATTCTGGACGATTCGCTATCAGCCGTGGATGCCAAGACTGAGCATTTGATTTTGGAAAATCTTAAGTCGGAACGTCAGGGCAAGACCACCATTATTACGGCCCACCGTCTGTCAGCCGTCGTCCATGCCGACCTGATTCTGGTGATGGAAGAGGGCCGCATTAAGGAGCGGGGCAATCACCAAGAATTGCTGGCGCAAAATGGCTGGTATGCCACCACCTATCGTAGTCAGCAACTGGCTCAAAGCTTGGAAGGAGGGGACTTAGATGCCTAATCGTGCTAAAACTTTTGGCCGCCTCATGGCCTATATGTGGCGTTACAAGGGGACTGCCCTGATGGCTCTGGTCTTCATCTTCCTGACATCGGCCGTGACGACTGCCATTCCACTCCTGGCCCGGTATTATATCGACCACTTTATTGGGGGTGGCTTGGTGGCCCAAGGAGGCTTAATCCTCCTGGCCTACTACAGCCTCTTCCTGGTGCGGGTGGCCTTTACCTTCTTAGGTAACTACACCTTCGCCCGCGTGGCCCAAAGCGTGGTCCGCGACTTGCGCCAAGAGTCCTTCGACAAGCTGCAAAGCCTGTCCATGTCTTACTTCGACCAGACGCCGGCCGGGGCCATCGTGTCCCGCCTGACCAATGATACTCAGGCAGTGGCCGATATGTTCAGCGCCATCTTCTCTAGTTTCCTCAGTTCCTTGGTCATTGTGGCGGTGACTATTGGGACCATGCTTAGTCTCAATGTGCCCCTGACCCTGCTCATGCTGGTCTTTATTCCCATTATGTTTGGCTCTATTGCCCTCTATAACAGTAAGTCTCGCGATTTGATTGCCATGACCCGGGCTAAGCTGAGCGACCTAAACGTTAAGCTGTCGGAAAGCATTGAGGGCATGCGGATTGTCCAAGCCTTTGGCCAGGAAGGCCGTCTTTTGGCGGAGTTTGAGGCCATTAATGCAGACCACGTGACCTATTCCAATAAATCCCTCAATGTCAACAGCCTCTTCCTGCGGCCGGCCATGTCCTTGCTTAAGCTCTTGGCCTATGCTGTTATCCTGGCCTATTTTGGGGTCACCTGGCAGGTGGCTGGTGTGACCGCGGGTCTTATGTATGCCTTCATTCAATACTCCAACCAGCTCTTCAACCCGCTGATTGAAGTCACCCAGAACTTTTCCATTCTGCAAACTTCCATGATTGCGGCAGACCGGGTCTTTGCCTTGATTGACCAGGAGGACTATGAACCGGCCCAAAGCGGTCAGCTGACAGAAATTGGGGCGGGCAGTATTGAGTTCAAGGATGTCAGCTTCTCCTATGACGGTAAGCGGGATGTCCTCAAGCATATTAGTTTCAAGGTGGAAGCCGGCCAGACGGTGGCCTTTGTGGGGGCGACCGGGTCTGGTAAATCGTCTATTATGAACCTCTTCTTGCGCTTCTATGAATTTGATCGCGGCCAGATTTTGATTGATGGTCAGGATATTAAGTCTTATTCAGCTGATGCCTTGCGGTCGGCGGTGGGCTTGGTTCTGCAGGATCCTTTCCTCTTCCATGGGACCATTGCCTCCAATATTCGCATGTATCAAGAGGGTTTGACGGATGAAGCCATGCGCGAGGCGGCACGCTTTGTCGATGCCGCAGACTTTATTGAGAGTCTACCAGCCGGCTACGACAGTCCGGTGACGGAGCGGGGGGCTACTTTCTCAAGTGGTCAGCGCCAGTTGCTAGCCTTTGCCCGGACCATGGCCACCCAGCCTAAGATTTTGATTCTGGATGAGGCCACGGCCAATATTGATTCGGAGACCGAGGAAGTCATTCAAGCTTCGCTGGCTAAGATGCGAAAGGGGCGGACAACCTTGGCCATCGCCCATCGTCTGTCGACTATTCAAGATGCGGACTGCATCTATGTCCTGGACCAAGGGCAGATTGTCGAGTCGGGCAACCACCAGGAGCTACTGGCTCAAGGTGGGCTCTACTACCGCATGTATCAGCTCCAAGCGGGCATGATGAACTAAATAAGATTAGCTTGAGGCTGGGACGGGTGTCCTAGCCTCATTTTTGTGTGTCGCCAAAGTCAAAGGCTAGCCTCGCTCCCACCAAATCGGCCCTCCTAGGAGCCGGACCGGCTGCAGCCTCCCTACGGGAGTCTTCCGCCTTGCCTAGCTATGGAATCTCTAGGTCGCTGGCGCTCCCAGAGCTTCTCATGCGCTCGGCATCCTTTGGGCTCCAAGGAGACCGATTTGGCCGCGAGGCTAGCCTTTGACAAGGGGTGAGTGTATATGATTTTATAGGTCTATACAAATTAATTAAAAAACAAACTAACAGAGGGAAATGACTAATATAGATAAGTTTCTTGCTAAAAAGTAGTGTAGAATGCTGATTAACAAAGGTTTATAATGAAATCGTAAGTAGCAACTAGTTTGTTATTTTAGAAACAAATTATTTTTTAAGGAGGTAGGAGTTATGCGCACAAAAACTCTTGCAATGGTCAATGGTATCGTCGGTCTAGTTGGTGGAATTTTTTTGCTTTTTGGTCCTTTCTTTGTTTTAGGAACTGCAGCTGCTACTATGAGTAGTGATGCAACAGCCGGTTCAGTAGGGATTTTAACACTAATTAAAATTGGTATTTTAGTTCTAGGTATTATTGGAGCAGTCCATTATAAAGGAGACATTCGTGTAGGAGCTGCACCTTCAGTTTTGTTAATTGTGGGTGGAGCAATCTCTTTAATTCCTTTATTAGGTTGGGTAGGAGGTATTATCGCCATTGTGGGCGGATCACTATACCTAGGTACACTTAAAAAATTTACTATTATTTAATTCAAACAATATAGATACCTACCGTATGAAGGCTGCCTTATCGATTGGCGGTCTTTTTTTGGATTTATATATAGGCGAATGCGCTAGCTAGAGTTTTGTCTGCCCTATATATTTTGTTATAATGAGAAAGTAAGCGAAAGGGGGGCAACCGTATGACCATTACAGCACAGGAGATTTTGGCGCAAAGGCTCTATCATCAGGCTTTGCTTGAGTCTAAGTTGACGGGGGCAGAGGTCTTGGCCAAGAGTCTGGGGATTCAGTCTCAGTATGTGACCCATGGTATCTATAATTACTTCAACCGTCTGACTGATCCCAAGGCGGATAGTTATGCGGACTTAACAGAACAAGGTATTCTGGCTTGGGGCCAGCGGGGGACCTACCACTTCTATGATCGTCCGACTTGGGAGGCCTTGTCACTGCTTCTGTCGGAGTCAGTCTCCTGGCCTTGGAGCCATTTGGCTGAGCAAGGGGTGGAGGTGGCGGCCCAACTCGAGCGCCTGGCCGGCTATCTGGCTGACGGTCCTCTGACACGTGAGGCCCTCAAGGATCGCTATGGTCAGGAAGAGTGGCGCCAACTCTTCCGCTGGGGTGGGCTCTTCTTGGCGGCTTCGCGTCAGGGCCAGCTCTATCAGACCCTGAGTCAGGGCGACCGACAAGTTCATTGGCAGCCAGCGCCAGAAGGCCAGGATCTGCAACAAATCAAGCGTCAGCTGCTGGCGACCTATTTCTCTTTCTATGGTCCGGCAACTCTGGCGGATGCGGCCCACTTTTTCGGGGTGCCCCAGGCCTTCTTCAATCAGGTGGACCTGTCTGACTGGTTAAGTTGTCGCTATGGCAAGCAGACCTTCTACTATGAAAGTTGGCAGGATGCGGCCAAGTTGCCGACTGTCCTGGTCCTGGGCAAATTCGATGCCCTCTTGGTTTCCTACAAGTCCAAGGATATCTTGGTAGAGAAGGACCAGCATCACACCATCTGGCGCAAAGCCGGCCAGATTCCGGCTCTGATTCTGATTCGGGGCCAGGTCAAGGGCGAGTGGAACTTGCGCCAACAAGGCGATCAAGTCAGCTTCCAAGTAACTAGTCCCCAGCCTTTGGCAAAGGCTCACCAGGCCAGCATCCGCGCTCGCTTCAAGGCCTTTGCCCGCTGGTGGGGCAAGCAGGTCAAGGCCATTGACTTTGTGGTGGAAGCCTAATACTGATTGAGAGGCGAATGATGATGAAACTATTAATGGTTAACCTGCCTTTTTCGGGGCATACTAATCCAACGCTAGAACTTGCCCGGCAATTGGTCGAGGCCGGCCATAAGGTTAGCTATATACATGCAGAAGAATGGCGCCATAAAATTCTAGCGACAGGTGCAGACTTTATCCCCTATGATCCGGTGACGACAAAAAGAAAATGGTTGGGTTCTGAGGTTCAAGCCTGGAATCAGGCCTATCAGACTCTAATCAGAGTGGGAGTTGACTATGATGCATTGATTTATGAAATGCTCTTCCTGCAAGGGAAGCAGGCTGCTGACCAACTAGGGATTCCTGCCTTCCGTCTCTTTTCTACCTTCGCCTTGAATGAAGCGGTACTAAGTGATTTTGCCCATTCAGGTGGTTGGTACATGACAAAAGCCTTCCAGTTTCCTTGGCTTTGCCGTTTTATCGGTCGTAGATTGCAGAAGAAGCAGATGATTAGCCGAGGGGATATTGTAGCAGAGCTCTGTCATAATCAGCCTAAGCATAATTTCGTCTATACACCAAGGGATTTTCAGCTCTATTCCGATCAATTCGCGCCGGAACTGTTTGACTTTGTTGGTGCATCGATTCCTCAGGAAACCGGACAGGATGATTTCACCTTGCCTGATATTAAAGGTAAACTAATTTATGTGTCGCTTGGGACACTGCTTAATACTAGTCGGGCAGGCAGACGCTTCTTCAAACTCTGCATCGAGACCTTTGCCAATCAAAATGTCACCCTCATCCTATCGATTGGTCAGGGGCAGAATATCGCTCAATATGGTTCCTTGCCTGATAATATCCATATCTATGATCGGGTTCCACAACTAGAGGTCCTACAGAGGGCTGACTTATTCATTACACATGGTGGCATGAATAGTGTTAATGAGGCCATTTATTTTGGAGTTCCAATGATAGTACTGCCGATTGGTAATGACCAACCTACTGTGGCCAAACAGGTGCAGGCTTGTGGCCTAGGACGGGAACTCGCCATTCGGTCTATTGACTCGGCTCATTTACAAGAAGCGGTGGAGGACGTGCTCAGCAATCCACACTACGCTGACCAAGCCAGATACTTTGCTGACTTATCAGTCCAAGCGGGTGGCAACCAAGCCATTGTTGCCAAAATTGAAGCTTTGATGTCTGAGCGGCAAGCCTAGACCCTGTTTTCTTCCAGTCAATCTGCTATAATATAGAAGTACAAAGAATTTACACAACGAAGGAAGATAGAATGAAACTGATCTCATGGAATATCGATTCACTCAATGCGGCCCTAACTAGCGACTCGGCCCGGGCCCAACTCTCCAAGGCAGTCCTAGACCAGCTAGCGCAAGCAGGGGCAGACATTATTGCCATTCAAGAAACTAAGTTATCGCCGACGGGTCCAACTAAGAAGCATGAAGAAATCTTGGCAGAATACTTCCCAGGCTATGCCCACACTTGGCGGTCTTCTCAGGAGCCAGCCCGCAAGGGATATGCTGGAACCCTCTTCCTCTATCGGGAGCACTTGCAGCCTAAGGTGACCTTCCCTGAAATCGGGGCGCCGTCGACCATGGACTTGGAAGGCCGGATTATTACCCTAGAATTTGACGATTTCTATGTCACTCAGGTCTACACGCCTAATGCGGGGGATGGCCTCAAGCGTTTGGCAGAGCGTCAGGTCTGGGATGCTAAATACGCCGACTACCTGGTTAGTCTGGATGCTAAGAAGCCCGTCTTGGCGACCGGCGACTTCAACGTTGCCCATCAGGAAATCGACTTGGCCAACCCAGGCGCAAACCGCCAGTCTGCGGGCTTTACCGATGAAGAACGGGCAGGCTTTACCCATTTGCTCAGCCGGGGCTTTACCGATAGTTTCCGTCACCTACATGGGGACGTGCCGCATCAATATACCTGGTGGGCCCAACGTAGCCGGACCAGCAAGATTAACAATACAGGCTGGCGCATTGACTACTGGTTGGTGTCTGACCGGCTTGCGGACAAGGTGACCAAGTCCGAGATGCTGGATTCAGGGGCGCGCCAAGACCACACACCCATTCTGTTAGAAATTAACTTATAAGAGGAGGCAGTCCGATGACACACTATCCTGTGGAAAGCACAGAGCTCATGCCGGAAGATTTTTATGAGAGAGTCTTCACTCATGGCTATGAGACCTACTTCAATCATCCTAAGCCTGAGGGCTTGGACCAGTCCTTCATCTGGCAGATGAAAGACGGGGAGCGCTTGGTAGCTGCCATGAATGGCAAGATTCGTTATCAGGCCATGGAAATCGATAACTTGGCTATTGACCCGGACTATCAAGGGCAGCGCCTGGGCAGCCAGTTTATAGACTATGCCAAGGACTATGCCCGTCAAATAGGGGTGACCAGTATCCTCCTAACAACGCGGACCTATCAGGCCAAGGACTTCTATCTCAAACACGGTTTTGAGGTCTATGGCTTCTTGGAAGATGTCCCAATGCCAGGGGTCGGGGTCTACTATATGATCTATCGACTTAAATAAGCAAGCTAAGGTCGGGAAGGGATTCCCGGCCTTTTTGCTAGCTTAACTATCTATAATCAATATCATTAAATAATACCATCTTGACGATAGATATTATTGACAATCTAAATTAGAGAAGCTATAATAAGAGTGTAAAGTAAATTGATTATAAATAAGAGGTGAGATTATGAAATGCTTAAAATACAATAAACGAATTATTGAGACCGTGCTCTGCCTAGGCTTTATCCTATTGGGACTGGTCTTTTTAGAAAGTCAACCTGTCTGGGGACAGGCAAGTTTTATTCTAGCTTTCTTGATTGGGGGCTATGAGCCAGCCCTGGAAGGCTGGAAGGAGTTAGTGGAGGAACGTCACCTTAATGTGGATGTCCTCATGGTCCTGGCTGCTTTGGGTGCGGGCATCATTGGTTACTGGCTAGAAGGGGCCTTACTGATTTTTATCTTTGCCCTGTCTGGGACTTTGGAAGAATTAGCTATGAAGAAGAGCCAGGATGCCATTACAGCCCTTATGGCCCTACGGCCAGATAAGGCTTGGCGCATTCTGTCCGACGGTCAGTTGGAAGAAGTAGAAACCGGCGACCTCATGATTGGCGACCGTCTGCGGGTCAAAAAAGGCCAGGCGGTACCAATTGACGGCAAGTTAATAAGTGACTGGGCTAGTTTAGACGAAGCCATGGTGACAGGGGAGCCAATCCCAGCGGACAAGGCAGCGGGTGACCTAGTATTAGGTGGGACCCTCAACGTGGGCGCTGAATTGGACATGGTAGTCACCGTAGCCCAAGAAGATACTCTCTTCGCTAAAATCGTGGCCCTGGTCAAACAAGCCCAAGGCCAAAAGAGCCGGGTGTCTAGCCTGATTGAAAACTTAGAAGATGGTTACGTTAAGACGGTACTCTTCCTGGTTCCGACCTTTATCGTGGCAGTTCACTTCTTGCTGGGTTGGTCCTGGTTGGACAGTTTCTACCGTGGCATGATTCTCTTGACGGTGGCTTCTCCTTGCGCCTTGGTGGCTAGCTCTACACCGGCTGTCCTAGCGGCTATTAGCCGGGCTGCTCGTATGGGCGTCATGGTCAAAGGCGGTCAAATCATGGACCAGATTGGCGATGTCAACCTGGTGGTGATGGATAAGACTGGGACTTTGACTCAAGGTCAACCCCAAGTAGAAGAGGCTTGGTTTGCGGAAGAGGCGACTGACTTGAATGCCTTGGTGGCAACGGCTGAGGCAACCTCTACCCACCCTGTGGCTCAGGCCATCTTGAACTATGTGGGCGACTATCAAGCGGTGACCTTGGATCAGCTTGAGGACGTGACCGGGCGAGGTTTTACTTGTGCCTATCAAGGGCATAACTGGCGGATTGGTAAGGCGGATTTCGTCTTAGAAGCAGTGGGGCAAGTGCCTGCTGACTTAGAACAAGTCCTAGCTGAGCAAGAAGCAGCCGGCAAGACCCTAGTCTTGGTGTCTCGTGACCAAGCATTAGTGGCCTGGTATGCACTCTTTGACCGAGTGAAGGCAGAGAGTAAGGCCACAGTGGAACTACTGCATCAATTAGGCGTCCAAGTGGTCATGATGACTGGGGACCACCAGGCAGCGGCCCAAACCATCGCTAATGACTTGGGCATTGATCAAGTGCAGGCCAACTGCCTGCCGGATGACAAGGCCCGTTTGGTGGCCGACTACAAGGCCCAAGGCTATTGCGTGGCCATGGTGGGGGATGGTATTAATGATGCGCCAGCCTTGGCTCAGGCGGATGTCAGCTTTGCCATTGGCTCAGGGACTGACATTGCCATGGAAACGGCCGACTGCGTCATTATGGACGATTTGACTCGGGTGCCTCAGGCCATTCGACTCTCTCGTCGCATGAAGACCATTATTATGCAAAATATTATCTTCGCCTTGGCTGTGATAGTCTGCCTGATTGCAGCCAACGTCTTCCAAGTAGTGAGTCTACCGCTGGGTGTGGTGGGCCACGAAGGTTCTACGATTTTAGTTATTCTCAACGGCTTACGTCTCTTAGGTTTTCGGCATAACCCATCAGACCTTAAGTCAGTCCAAGCGGCACAAGTAGCCCAATAGGTAAGAGGCTGCGCCACTTGGAGGTGCTTTTTCAGATGGCTGGCTCACACTGCATGTGGGGCCAGTTATTTTTTTGTAAGCTTTTCCTTAGGCTCAAAATATGCTATAGTAAGGGAAAGTATGAAGGAGGGCGTCTCATGAGATTATGGCATCAAGCCTTGATTGACAAGTTGCCAAGACAACAGTTGCTAGGACAGCATCGGGAGTGTGCGGCCTTGCGGGGCAAGGGTTGGGGCAAGCCCCACAGTGTGGTTAACTATGTCTTTGAACATTCGCCCTACAAGCTCTATGCCTACCACCGCCTGATTATGGAGGAAATGGTCCGCCGGGGCTACCGGCCGGACGACCAGTGGTGGGAGCCCAGCTACCGTGGCAAAGTTATGCCAGCTTATGAAGCTAGCCAAATCCAAGCTCAGCCGCTGGGGTCTCCTATTTATGCTGAGCATGACGCGGCTTATCTGGCTGAGTGCTTAGCTAATTTGCGAGCCAAGGGTATTGAATTAGAAGCGGAAAACTAGAAGGGAGATTAAATCATGATTAAAGGATGGAAGAAACTAGGGCTCTTAAGCCTGACTGCGACTATTTTGTTGGGGGTTGGCGCGCCGGGTGTGCAGGCTCAAGACGAGCAGCTAAACCGTATCATTAAGACGAGCCTCCAAAGCAAAAGCGTCCACACTAAGCTCAAAGTTTCCATGACCCATAGTGATCTTGAAGAGAATCATACACAGACCGTGCTAGAAAGCGAGTTAGATGCAAGCCTTGACTTAGATAAAATGGCGGGCAAGGCTGTCATTAGCTTGGATAAGTTTCCCGGGGCAAGCAAAGTCAAGTTAGCCTTAGTAGATGGCTACTTGTATGGTAAGGCGGACGGTAAGGAGTTGGATCGAATTGACCTCAAGTCTCAAGTGCTAAGTTGGAAGTCAGACTTGGAGAACTTGCGTCAGGTGGAGAGTTGGAATAGTCCTCAATACAAGGGGGAGCTAGCGAAATATTTCAAGAGTGTCCAAGAAGATCAGGGTTACCTCTTGCAATTATCGGAAACCATTGATGGCAAGCAGCTCTATCGTGACTACCAAGAGTTCTGGGACCAGGTCAAGCAAGAGGCCTTGCACCAATTGCTGCTGGAGACTAGTAACCCTACCATCTATGGTGATTTTGCGAACTTTATTGACTATGTCTTAAACGAAGAAGCCTTTGGTGCTTTCATGGCCCGTAAGCCAAAGATTTTGGTGCAGACGGACAAGGATTTCCGTGTGACCCATGTTACGGTTGATTTTCAGTTTAGTATTGACCAGGGGATGGATCTATTCTCTGGCTTAACAGGAATCTTCCATGTCAAGTTGGAAGCGGACTTGGACCAATATGACCAAGCTGTGTCAGTAGAAAAGCCCTAGGGCTTTTGAGGAGGAAAAGAGATGAAATGGTTTAAAAAATTAAGCCTGCTGGCCATGGCCGGCGGCCTTTTGGCTGGGGCTGGTGGGGTGGCGCCGGCCACCGTTAGTGCGCAAGCTCCGTCCCTGGACCAATTACTGAATGAGACGGTCAAGAAGATGGCCAAGACCCAGACAGTCCATACCGTGGGAGAGCTGAAAATCTCTGCTAACATTCTTGGTTTGGGGGATGATACCCTATTAGAAGGCAAGTTTGAGACCAGCTTGGATTTGGACAAGGCCAAGGGCTTTGGCAGTGTCTACTTTAATAGTTCTGCCGGCGACTATAAGCTGATTGCATCCCTAGAAGACGGCACTCTTTATGGTAAAGAGAACGGAGAAGATCAGTTACAGACGCTGGATGTTCGGACCGAAGTGGACGAGTTTCAAGCAGCTCTCAAACAACTCCGGGCCATGGATCAAGGGTTCACGCCTGCAGATCTGGGCATTGATGCAAAGCTTTTCGAGATCAAGGAAATAGAGAATGGCTACGAGTTGCGTTTGCGAGAGGATATAGACGGTAAACAAGTCTATCGCGATAACCAAACTTTCTGGAATATGGTGAGTGCGCTCACGATTTATCAGAGTCGCGACGATGAGAGTCAAACTGATCAGCAAAAAAACATGACCGAGATCCTTACTCGGCATACCATTAACGAAGATGCCTTCGGCGCTTTCTTCGCTAACAAGCCTAAGTTTGTGGTCCAAGTAGACAAGGACTTCCAAATTCAGTCACTTGAGCTAGATATGTCCTTCACCATTGAGAAGGATCAAACCAAAGAAATCGGCTTCTCCGGAACTGCTCGTATCCAAGGCAAATTAACTTTTGACCGCTACAACGAAGGCGTTGAAATCTTGCGCCCATAAGCTAAAAGCTCCCGTATGAACTGCACCCCATAAGTTGGATTTTTATTGTCCAACTTATGGGGTGCAGTTCAGTTGCGGGAGCTTTTTGTATGCCGAGGGGGGCGTGCCTAGTTTTTGAGCAGAAAAGGTGCTAAAACGTGTAGCCACGTCGCATTGGAGTAGTGCGATGTCGCGTTGGGGCTCCAACGCGACGTGGCGTGCGGCGGGAACTTGTTTTTCGGGCAGAAAAGGGTGCAAAAGGAGTAGCCACGTCGCATTAGAGGAGAGCGATGTCGCGTTGGGAGTCCAACGCGACGTGGCGTGCGACGGAAACTTGTTTTTCGGGCAGAAAAGGGTGCAAAAGGAGTAGCCACGTCGCATTGGAGGAGTGCCATGTCGTGTTGGGGCTCCAACGCGACGTGGCAGGCGCCGGGAACTAGGTCTTCAGGCAAAAAAGAGGGAAAGAGGAGGAGCCACATGGCTTCGGGCACTCGCCCCATTTGCCACGTAAAAAGATAGGGCGCCTTTCCAAACTTGTGTTATAATGAAGGTGTAAACAATTTTTCAAGGGGGCATTAGGATGAATCCAACCTTAAGTTATCTGCAAGAACTTCTAGCTATCGCGTCGCCAACGGGCTACACGCGTGGCGTTCAGGACTATTTGGTATCGACTCTGGAAAAAATGGGCTACCAACCGGTGCGCACTTCCAAAGGACTGGTACATGTGACGGTGCCGGGCCAGGACGATGACCACCACCGCATTGTGACGGCTCACGTTGACACCTTGGGGGCCATGGTGCGCGCGGTCAAAGGCGACGGCCGGCTCAAGCTGGACAAGGTGGGCGGCTTTCCTTGGAATATGATCGAAGGGGAGAACTGTACCGTCCATGTGGCGACCACCGGCAAAACTGTATCTGGGACAATTCTCATTCACCAGACTTCGACCCACGTCTACCGCGATGCGGGGACGGCTGAACGGACCCAAGATAACATGGAAGTCCGACTAGATGCCAAGGTTACCAACGAGGAAGAAACCCGCGCCCTAGGTATTGAAGTGGGCGACTTTGTCTCCTTCGACCCACGCACCACCATCACCGACACCGGCTTCATCAAGTCGCGCTTCCTCGATGACAAGGTGTCCGCCGCTATCCTGCTTAACTTGTTACGCCGTTACAAGGAAGAGGGCATCACCCTGCCGGTGACGACCCAATTCGCCTTCTCGGTCTTCGAGGAAGTAGGGCACGGGGCTAACTCTAGCCTGTCGGACAAAGCGGTGGAGTATCTGGCGGTTGACATGGGCGCTATGGGTGACGACCAGCAGACCGACGAGTACACCGTCTCCATCTGTGTCAAGGATGCCAGCGGTCCTTATCACTATGAATTCCGCCAACACCTTGTGGAACTGGCTAAGGCCAAGGACATTCCTTACAAATTAGACATCTACCCATTCTATGGCTCCGACGCCTCGGCCGCTATGTCAGCGGGTGCCGAAGTCAAGCACGCCCTCTGCGGTGCCGGCATCGAGTCCAGCCATTCCTATGAGCGGACCCATGTGGACTCCGTGGAGGCGACCGAGCGCTTGGTGGATGCTTATCTCTTGAGTGACTTAGTTAAGTAAGATGACAGGGAAGTGACGAGCGTGACCATTACCTTTAGAGAGATAACAAGCGACAACTACTCCCAAGTCTTAAATCTCAAGATTACTCCAGAGCAAGAGGCAGCCAAATTTGTGTCTCCGGTCGTCCGATCCTTGGCAGATGCTTGGTTTTACCGTGAAGAAGGCATTACCTATCCCAAAGCCATTTATGCAGATGAGGATTTAGTTGGCTTCATTATGTATGAATTGGATCCAGAGGAGCAGCATGTCTTTGTATGGCGCTTCCTAATTGACCAAGCCTTCCAAGGCAGAGGCTACGGCCGACAAACCATTGAAGCAGTAGTTGAAATGGCCAAGCAGCAAACCCAGATGACCAAGGTGGTGGCCGATTACGTGGACGGTAACGAGCCCATGAAGAAGATTTTGCTAGGTCTAGGCTTTGAAGAGACTGGCTTTGACCCAGACATCAATGAACACATTATGGTCTATCAGTTATAAGAAGAAAAGGTCCCCTTATGATCAGATAAGGGGGCCTTTTGCTATAAATGACTATATATGTATCTAAATTTATGGTATAATATAGCCATTAAAAGGGGGTGTCGTTGATGAAAATTATTCCCATGCGCGATTTAAAAAATACAGTGGCAGTTGAAGCCTATTGCCAAGAGGAACAAGGCCCAGTCTTCGTAACTAAGAATGGCTATGGACGACTAGTCGTCATGGACATTGAATACTATGAGAAGACCCTCCGCCAAATGGAAGAAGCAAAATTTCTATATCAAGGGCTGGAAGATATTCGAGAGCAGCGTCTAAGAGACGGTGAGTCCCTTATCGCTGATATGAGGGAGCGTTATGACCTATAGCTATGAGTTCACGCAGAAGGCAGAAGAAGACTTAGAAGTGATTCTGGACTATCTGACCAAGGAACTTAAGAATCAGCAAGCTGCTAATAAGTTTCTTGATGCAGTCCATGAGTGTTTGAAAAACTTACTAGTTTTCCCAGAAAGCGGGGAGCGGGTGCGCAATCCCTATTTGCCAGCTATAGGCATTCGACGAAAAATCATTGGTCACTATATTATCTACTATGCGCCATATCCCAAGGAACAAAAGCTGCGGATTATCCGCCTAGGACATGGTCTTCAGGATCAAGCCCATTTGTTTATGGACCTTAAGTCGCATTAAACCAAGCAAACGCCATGGCTAGGTAATCATACCGAGCCATGGCGTTTTGTTTATTCCTAATCCTCCATATCAAACAGCAACTTATACTTATCCAAGATAAGCTTCAATTCTTCTTGGGATAGTCTTTCCTCTACCTTAGTGACACCTCGCGCCGCTAAGTCTAAGGCGATGGTCTGGTCTAGCATGACCTTGCCCTGGATGGTTCGAGTGCTAGTCAGCTCATGATAGGTGGGAAAGTTGCGACTGGTGGTGGTGATGGGGGCCACGATGGTCAAGCCACTCCCCTCTAAGTTGAAATTTCCTTACAATCCGATTATAATTAACTTGTAAAGGGTTACAAACAACCCTGCGCATTCGCATCGCAACTTATGCAAGATTATGTCAGACCAGGAAAGGAGGTAGCCAGGCCAGGAAGGGCCGCGAGTCCCTCGGAAGAAGGGACCAAAGGAGTGAGTCAGGAGGATTCCGATGCGAGACTTCTGAAGCACCTAACAATCAAAGGAGGTCTTTGTACCATGTTTAAGTTGTTACAAAAAATCGGGAAAGCCTTTATGCTGCCGATTGCCATTCTGCCGGCAGCCGGGCTATTACTGGGGATTGGGGGCGCCTTGTCTAATCCGACCACGGTGGCGACCTATCCCCTACTCAATAATCCAAGCCTACAAGCTATTTTCCAAGTCATGAGTTCGGCCGGCGAAATTGTCTTCGCCAACCTGTCCCTCCTGCTCTGTGTGGGCCTCTGTATCGGCCTTGCCAAGCGCGACAAGGGGACGGCAGCCCTAGCTGGGGTGACCGGTTACCTGGTCATGAAAGCCACCATCGGTGCCTTAGTCAAACTCTACATGGCGGAGGGTTCTGCCATCGACACCGGGGTGATTGGTGCTATTGCGGTCGGTGCCTGTGCAGTTTGGCTCCATAATCGCTATCATAATATTCAACTGCCACAGGTTTTGGGCTTCTTCGGGGGCTCCCGCTTCGTTCCTATCGTGACATCTTTTGCCTCAATCTTCTTAGGGGGCGTCTTCTTCCTAATCTGGCCACCATTCCAACAATGGCTAGTGTCAACAGGGGACTACATTTCCCAAGCGGGTCCGTTTGGGACCTTCCTCTACGGCTTCCTCATGCGTCTCTGCGGGGCGGTCGGCTTACACCACATGATCTACCCAATGTTCTGGTACACTGAATTGGGTGGGGTGGCTCAAGTTGCGGGTCAAACCGTAGCCGGGGCACAAAAGATCTTCTTTGCTCAATTGGCAGATCCAAACCACACTGGTCTCTTCACCGAAGGAACTCGCTTCTTCGCTGGGCGCTTCTCAACTATGATGTTCGGGTTGCCAGCTGCCTGCTTGGCCATGTACCACTTGGTGCCAAAAGACCGTCGTAAGAAATACGCAGGTCTCTTCTTCGGGGTTGCCTTGACCAGCTTTATCACCGGGATTACGGAACCAATCGAGTATATGTTTCTCTTCGTGAGTCCTTTCCTCTATGTGATTCACTCCTTCCTGGATGGGGTCAGCTTCTTCATCGCCGACATCCTCAACATTTCCATCGGGAACACCTTCTCTGGTGGGGTCATCGACTTCTCCCTCTTCGGGATTCTGCAAGGGAATGACAAGACCAACTGGCTCTTACAAATTCCATTTGGCTTAATCTGGGCCGGCCTCTACTATGTGGTCTTCCGCTGGTTCATCACCAAATTTAACGTGCCAACGCCAGGTCGTCTGGAAGAGGACTTGGACGAGGATGCCAAGCCAGTGGTCGACACCAAGGACAGCCTCAAGCAAGATTCAGTTAGAATCATTGAAGCCCTAGGTGGTCCTGAAAATATTGAAGAAGTCGACGCCTGCATCACTCGCTTGCGTGTATCAGTCAAAGATTCAGGCAAGGTCGACAAGCCAACCCTCAAGGCCATCGGTGCCGTCGATGTCTTGGAAGTCCAAGGCGGCATCCAAGCAGTCTACGGGGCTAAGGCTATTCTCTACAAGAACAACATCAACGAGATTCTGGGTGTGGATGACTAGGAATCTGATTAAGGCTGGGGTGACCCGGCCTTTTTTGGTTGAAGGAAGGGAATGATTAAGTATAAGTAGTTTAATGCAAAAGGCAGAACGAGATCTGAAATCATTTGTGAAATTATATAGCTTAAAATTTGTGAGTAAGTATGTAGAAAGCTTATCTAATATGCTATAATGACGTTGGATACTGATTTTGAAAATTTAGTAGAGGAGAATGGTGACACCATGGAAACTATGGAAATAGCCCTTGATTTATTAAGATTAGATTTTTTAAATCCGAGATTTTCAGTTTTTAATTTTGAAACCGAGGAAGAGGTTATTGATTACTTAAAGAAATTTGAGCAATTAGATGCATTGATTAATTCTATTAATCAGAATAAGTATCAAACATTAGGTGAGAGAATTATTGTTATTAAAGATAATGACGACGGTTATATAGTATTAGAAGGAAATAGAAGAGTTGCAGCCTTGAAGGAAATACATGTTGGAAACTTAAGAACTTTTACTGTTCCCGCGGATATTGTTTTAGATCGAGAGGATGCACTTTTTAAGATAGCATCCAAGCACATTGCCAGTATCAAGGAATGGTCTCCGGTTGAAAAGAGGGCTTTCTACAGAAATCAATTTGAAGCTGCGATGAAAAAAGGAAAGAAAACAAAAGATGCTTTAGAGCATATTGCTAGTATTTCTCCAGAGACAGTTGCGATAATTAAAAAGGATATACAGCATTTCTATTTTATTATGGATGTATATGAAGAATATAGAAAAGAATACGGTAAAATGCTTCCTGAATTGAAAACAGACATTTTAGCTACTCGAATTTATACTCCTCTCATGAAGAGACTGCAGCTTAAAATAGATAATAAGACACTACGTCTAACTCTGCCAGAAAAAGAACAGTCTATTCAATTATATAAAAAAATATTATTTACAGTAGGGGAGTTGATTTGGGAATCGGGGGAAATTAACACCCGTACTTTAAAAAATTCGGAATTTGATGATACTATTGCGACTAAGTTTCCAAAATTAGATAAGCTAATAAATAGATTTCTTGAAGCAGAGTATGAAGAACATAGTAGTGAAACTTGTGCTGAGGATTCTACTCATAATCAAATTGATAAGACCTCGTCTGATCAGAGTGTTGAAGCAGAAAGTAATGTTGGGATTCAGATGGAAGAAGTCGCTGAAAAAGATCTAGCACTTGTAAATAACAACGTGTATAGAGCTGACGGCAAAAATGAGTCGGAGAAACCCAAAATACAATTGAATATTATCGAACCTAATGTTCACGTAACAGCATTGCCTTACAATCTTAAGTCTAATGTTGAGTTATTCGTTAATAATAAAAAGCAGAGTGTAGATACTGTTAGCTTTGAATGCGATTCACTTACTTTAAAGTCACATATAATTGAACGTGATACTAGGAATGGAATCCTTCGAATAGCTGCAAAGTATGGACAGTACCACAAAAAGTTCAATGTGACTATTAAAGTTGATAACTCACCTAAAAAAGCAACTATAATTAGTCAGGATTGGGCCTCAAAGCAAATACAATTACTAAGCAAAAATGACGACAATAAAAAGATGATAAATTGCATTCAATTTTTAAGCGAAGTCAATTATCATGAAGAATTTTATTGTCTCGCATGTTCTGCTACACTGAGATCTTTGATGGAATTTTCGATTAGATGTTATAAAATGAATCAAGGAGTTACGGATAATAAAATCCTAGAGCAATTAAATGTAGCTGGTGAATTAAAACAAATAGCCAATCAGAAATTAGATCAATTGTCATTGAAAAAAGAAATCAAGAATTTAGATGTTAATTATCAAATGCTTAATGGTTATTTACATGATCCAACTAGTACTATTGTTGTTGATGATTTACTCAATTGTTTTAATCGAGTCAAGGCTGTGTTAGAATACATTTATAAATCGATTTCGAGTAATCAGTAATTTTAAAAACTAAAGGAGGTGTATCTTTAGGTGCCACATACAAAATCTCCGCTTCGCTACCCAGGGGGAAAGACTCAACTTGCAAAATTTGTAGGTAATGTAATCTCAAAAAATAATTTATCGGATGTAGTATACTGTGAGCCATATTCAGGTGGGTTCGGAGCTGGCCTAGAACTGCTGCTTTCTAACCAAGTGAGCCGTGTTGTTATAAATGATTTTGATATGGGAATATATAGTTTATGGTATGCAATTTTGAATGATAAAGAGCATCTTATACAAAAGATATTAGAAGCAGATATTTCAATAGAAAACTGGCGTATTCAGAAGCAGATTTATTTAGATAATATCAATGCTAAACAGTACTCATTGGACTTAGCTTTTGCCTCACTTTTCTTAAACAGGACTAACAGATCTGGCATAATTAAAGGTGGCCCCATTGGAGGCATAGACCAAGTAGGTAAATATGATTTGTCATGTAGGTTTAATAAGAACACCTTGATAAAAAAAATTAATGCAATATACTCCGTTAGAAAGCGTATAGATTTATATAACTTAGAAGCGAATGATCTAATAGAGCAAGTACTGATTAAAATTCCAAGTAATCAATTGTTTATATTTCTTGATCCTCCTTATTATAAACAAGGTAAAAACTTATATCATAATCACTTTACCCATGAACATCATCAAGCATTGCGTGATTACATGATGTTGTTGTTGGATTATAATTGGATTATTACGTATGATTATACTACTGAGATAGGTATGTTGTACCGAGATTTTCCAATTCTTACTTATAATATTAGATACTCAGCAAATAGGGTGAGAAAGGAACGTGAATACTTAATACATAGTCATAAGACCATAGTTGAATCCTATGACTCTGTTCAATTTTGTAGTGAGTGTCGATAATTAATGCTTAATATCTGGTGCACATCAACTCAAGGGTTATATCAGAACTTAATCATCTAATGATAATCTTTTTCACTTTGGAGGCGACCATGGACAATACAGAGGACCGCTACAATAAGAACTTACTAGTAACAGACTACGGTTATTCGGCTGTTAACTCACTAACGACTGCTGCAATCGATGAAAGTAGACGCATTGCTCATGATCCATCGATAGCAAGCTACTCCACCATCGAATCCTTGAGAAAAGTCTTAGACCAATAAAATTTCATATAGCCTAGTTGCACAAATACTTAAACCTAAGACACCCCCTCGGGTGTCTTTCTTTATGCCAGCTTGAGAATTTGTTATAATAAGGAAGCAAAATAGGCTGGCTGACGCCTAGTTTAAGACCCCAACCACCCAGCCAGCAGACAAGGAGGTCCGGCTTATGCAATGGACAGAGCTATTATCTACTGCCCGTCTATCGGGTAGCGCGACCCAGCATCGTAATGAATTTGATGATGACTACAAACGAATTGTGACCAGTCCGTCTTTCCGGCGGCTGCAGGACAAGACCCAGGTCTTTCCCTTGGAGCGCATGGACTTTATTCATACGCGTCTGACTCATTCCCTGGAGGTGGCCATGATTGGCCGGACCCTGGTCTCGGAGATTGCCCTCAGTCTGGCGGATCAACTGGAAGGCGTGGCCGATTCAGAGCTGGCCGTCAGTCAGCAGGAATTCATTGTCCGACAGGCCGATATTGCCCGTATTGTCGAGTGCGCTAGTCTCTTGCACGATATTGGCAATCCGCCTTATGGCCACTTTGGCGAGGATATTATCCGCCAGTGGTTCAAGAAACGCCTGCCAGCCATTCTGAGCGAGCAGTTGGATCCCCAACTGCCCCAGGATTTTCTGGCCAGCGACTATGTTCATGACCTCTATCATTTTGAGGGCAATGCCCAGGCCCTGCGGATTGCGGCCAAGCTCCACGACTTCAAGGGTAGCTTTGATGGCCTGGATTTAACCGTGGCGACCCTCAATACCATTCTCAAATACACACGGGCTTCTCACCAGCCTAAGACCGGCGCCATCACCCATAAGAAGGTAGGCTATTTCCATGCGGAGGCCGACCTCTTCCAAGCCATTACTAGCCAAACGGGGGCGGGCAGCCAACGCCACCCGCTGACCTTTATCCTAGAAGCGGCTGATGATATTGCCTATCTGGTGGCCGATATGGAAGACGCCCTGGGCAAGGGCGTCCTGACCTTCGCCATGGTCAAGTCGGACCTGCTAGCTAGCCTTAAGCGGTCAGCTCAGGACAGCCAGGCTTCGCGTCAGGTGGTTCACATTCTGGAAACTATTGATGAAGAAATCTTCAGCATCAACCGTTTCTTCGAGCACCTGCGCAATGTCTTAATTGCCGGTGCCACCCAGTCCTTCGTGAGACATTATGCTGACTTAATGGCCGGGACCTACGACTTTGACCTCTTCAAAGACTCGGATGTGGCGCCCCTCTATCATCAGTTGCGGTCTATTTCTGAAGAGCGAATCTATGACCACAAGTCGATTCTGCGCCTAGAAATAGCGGGCTATTCGACCCTGACCTATCTGCTTGATAGTTTCGTGCCGCCCCTGGTGGCCTATGATACAGCGCGCCGACTAGACTATGTGGACCTTAAGAAGATTGGCATTATTTCCGAGAGCCAGAAGCGGTCCTACCATTACTTTGCGCAAGGCAAGTCGGAATTAGAGAAGCTCTACCTACGCTTGCTCTTGGCCACGGACTTCATCTCAGGCATGACCGACAGCTATGCCCACCAACTCTACTTAGATATGGTCGGAATTTCCTAAAGCTTATCACTCAGCTCCCTCATAGCAGGGGGCTTTTTTGATGTTATCAAACTATTTAACAAGTAGTGCAATATTTTTTCATTAGACTATTGACAATCATTACGATTGGGTGTAAGATGCTAAACGTAAGAATTACCATTATATATAAAGGAGTCATCATTCATGACTAAAAAACGCATCTTATTATGGGGGATTAATGGCGTCGTTCTCTTGAGCGCCGGGGCCGGTTTGTGGGGCCTTAACCAAGAACTTAGCCAATCTCAAGCCCGTTTACAAGAGGCCCAAACGGCCATGTCACAAGCAGAAAGCGACAAGGGGCAATTATCTAGCGATTTGGCCGCAGCCCAAGCCGAAAAAGAATCCTTGGCTTTGGATAAGCTGGAGCTAGAATTCAAGGAAAAAATGGGTAAACAAAAGGTCATCGTGGGTAAGGTCTTTTCCAACGGTTACCTTAAGAAACACGGCAACCACTATCACTTTGTCTATGGTAAGCCACCGGTGGACGCCATCTATGAAGACCAGGACCAAGCAGGGGCTAGTAGCTCAAGAAGGGGTGGAGGCGATCACTATGTCTTTAACCCAGCCGATATTGTCGAAGAGAATGCGGATGGTTATGTAGTCCGTCACGGCGACCATTTCCACTTTATCTCCAAACGGGACTTGGCCAATGCGCCAACTGTGCCTAATGCCCACACACCAGGGGGCTGCCGCCTAGTGCGGATTCCTCACGGTGACCATTTCCACGATGTCTTGGATTGTGGTCAAGGCTTAGGCAATCTGTCCTTCGATGATGAGCCAGTCAGCCCAAGACCAAATGGTCCAGTCGCTAGCCGGCCAGCTGGCCCAAGCCAACCTGTGGCACCAAGTCATCCAGCTGATCAATTGACCCGACCAAGTCAACCAACGACGCCAAGTCTGCCAGTGGATCAGCCAGCTAGTCCAAGTCCGGCTCCAAGTCAACCAGAACAACCAAGCACGCCACAAGGGCCGACTTCCCTCTTGACCTTAGATTCTCCTGAGATTCAAGGGCATCTGGATTACATCAGCTATGCCTATGGGGTAGAACGGGATACTATCAAGTTGCAGGCCGTCTATGATGATGCAGGCAACTACCGGGGTCAAGTCTTTGCCTTCCAAAATACGGAACAAGGCCAAGACAAGTCTCACATCCATCCTTGGGTAGTGCCACTCTGGACCTTGGAAGTGCCTAGTCAGGATCCAAGCATTGACCCTGAGTTACGCTTTGCCCGCGAATTAGCAGGTCTTGCTAAACGCATGGGTATTCCTCAGCGCATTATTCGCATTCGCGATGGCTACTTCGAGGTACCACATGGCGACCACAGCCACAATATCCGCATCCGCAATGTGGAAGGGGCCAAGGCTTATGTAGCCAACAAATTGGCCAGCCTGCCAAGCATCCATGTGCCAGGGGATTTGGATGAAGCGACAGTCAAAGCCTACATCGCCACCCTGCGCCAAGTCGCTAGCCAACGTTTGGCTGGCCAAGAAGTAGCCCTAGCCCGGATTGAAGCTGGCTTGCAAGACATTGAAGAAAGCCTCAAGGACAAGGGCAACTCGACCCAAGGCTTCCTCCAACTCTTAGATCGCTTTGCGGCCCGCTACATCTTCCAAATTGAAGACAATAGTGACAAACTGTCCGAACGTCTGGCCAAATTGAATGCCCAACATGAGAGCATCCTTAAGGCCATTAGCGAGCTTAACTTGACCAACTATGGGGTGACCGCTGACCAATTGCGGGAACAAGCCAACAAGGCCATCGAAGCACAAGACGCGGTGGGCTTAAGCCGCTTAGCAGCCTATGTGGCGGCCCTCAAGGACGCTAACGACCGTCCTGGGGTTGAAGCCATGAAGCATCTCTACTTCTTGACCCAACACGTCCAAGACAAGCCATTGTCTTATGACTTGCGGGAACAAGTGTCGGATATCATTGCCCGCCTATCCAAGACTAATGCCGTCTTCGGTGGGGATGACCCAGCAGAACCGCTTTTCGCCCCCGCTATCTTAGCTAAACAAGCCATCGAGCTAGCTCACGCCCAGTTCAATGGCAAGGTTGATACCCGCGTAGGCGACAAGTATAAGGCCATTACCCAAGCTGGGGAAGATGGCGGTCCAAGCATCTTGGAGAGCAACAAGTCCTTCACCTCCGAAGTCTTAGAAGACGCCGACAAGGATAAGAGCCTGCCAGTGACTAACTTTGAAGAGGACAAGGCAAGTGAGGCTTCCTCATCCTCAGACCAAAGCTCATCCCAGTCTTCATCCAGCTCAAAAGCTGATGCAGCCAGCGATCAGAAAGACGAAACGACTGCAAGTAACTAAATCTAACCCCTCTATTTAAAAACCACCCCCCATCAGCGGCCGAACTGATGGCAGGGTGGTTTTTAGCTTGGCTGGCTAGG
>ERZ773062.101-NODE-101-length-63020-cov-17.755404_pt1 | contig 63020 bp, 55 predicted proteins | sample MGYA00580626_ERZ773062 | MGnify/ENA primary metagenome ERZ773062 (study PRJEB29015, sample SAMEA2738003) | human oral metagenome | biome: human oral; feature: human-associated habitat; material: dental | place: China | collected 2058 ... | reverse complement strand
AACCCGTGTTACCGCCGTGAAAAGGCGGTGTCTTAACCCCTTGACCAACGGACCTGAGCTTTTTAACTCTTTCTATTATACCTGCTTTTAGAATCTTGTCAACTAGTTTGATTTGTTTTTTCTGAAATTTTTTACTGCTTTTTCATAGATTAGTTTTTATAAATAAGAAAGAAAGGATATAATAGTATCCTCTCTTGTATCTCATCTACTAATATTTTAGTTTTCTTCAGCCATCTTTGATTTGACTTCATCATATGATAGGGCACGTGATTCCTCTTCTACTGATTCAGGCATTTTCCCTGTTTCGTAAAGAGATTTGATTTGTGTACTATCCAATGTTTCATATTTCAATAAGGCTTCAGCAATTAATTTATGCGTTTCACGATTTGATTGAATAATTTCAGCTGCTTTATTACGTGCTTCATTCAACAATGAACGAACTTCTTCGTCAATTTCATAAGCTGTACGCTCTGAAATTGTTTTTTGTGGGGATTGAGCACCAAACATAGCATGATTACCTTCATACTGAACCGGTCCAAGTTTTTCACTCATACCATACTCAGTAACCATTGCACGCGCCATCTGTGTAGCTTGTTCAAAGTCGTTGGATGCACCTGTTGTTTGGACATTGAAGATAATCTCTTCAGCAACACGTCCACCCATCAAACCTGCTAATTGTTCTTTCATATCTTCTTTAGATAGTAACATTTGATCTTCTTTTGGAAGAGCAATCATGTAACCACCTGCACGACCACGAGGAACAATTGTTACCTTATGAACGACGCGTGCATTGGACAAGACCAAACCAACTATTGTGTGTCCTGCCTCATGATAAGCAACCATTTCACGTTCTTTTTGAGAAACAGTTTTATCTTTCTTAGAAGGCCCTGCAATAACGCGATCTTCTGCCTCATCAATATCTGAAGCATCAATCACTGACTTATTACGACGAGCTGCAACCAAAGCTGCTTCGTTCAATACATTTTCCAAATCTGCACCAACAAAACCAGGAGTTTGTTGTGCCACCAATTTCAAATCTACATCTTCTGCTAATGGTTTATTTCTAGCATGAACTTTTAGAATTGCTTCGCGTCCCTTAACATCTGGACGACCAACCAATACTTTTCTGTCAAAACGACCTGGACGAAGAAGAGCTGGATCTAGAACATCTGAACGGTTGGTTGCCGCAATAACAATGATTCCTTCATTTCCTTCAAAACCATCCATTTCAATCAAGAGTTGGTTTAGGGTTTGTTCACGTTCGTCGTTACCTCCACCTAAACCGACACCACGTTGGCGACCAACAGCGTCGATTTCATCAATAAAAATAATGGCTGGTGCTGCTTTTTTAGCATCCTCAAATAGAGAACGGACACGGCTTGCACCAACACCGACGAACATTTCTACAAAGTCAGAACCTGAAATACTAAAGAATGGTACACCAGCTTCTCCTGCAACTGCTTTAGCAAGTAATGTTTTACCAGTTCCCGGAGGTCCTTCTAAGAGAACACCAGCTGGGATACGAGCACCTAATTTTGTAAAGCGTTTTGGATCTTTTAAAAATTCAACAACTTCAACAAGTTCTTGTTTTTCTTCCTCAGCTCCTGCTACATCTGAGAAGCGAACTTTGATATCTTCTTTGTTAGCAGCTTTAGCTTTACTTCGACCAAAGCTCATTGGATTTCGTCCATTATTTCCTCCCATATTGCCCATCATTGAGAATAGGAAGAAGAATAAGATACCAAATGGTACGATAGACACTAGGATGTTAATCCACATACCACTTGAACTCTCATGTTTCACTTCAATTTGTGTTTGATGTTCACCTGCTAACTTTTGTAAATCAGCAACAGTGGTATCTGATGGTAGGATAATACTAGTAAATTTTTCTACCTTTGTAGCAGAAGGAGTGAAAAATTGAATCCCAGTTTCCTTCTTTTCTGTTTTTGCAGTTTTGTATTCACCAGATACCTCAATAACACTACCGTTTGGTTGATAGGTCATTTCTTTTACGTTATCATTGGTAATTTCCTGCACCAATTCTGAGTACTTGATCTGTTGACTATGACCAGCGGCTCTTCCAGCAAAAAAGTACTGGAATCCTGTCACTAGCAAGAAAATCATCAACAAATAAAGAAATGGATTTTTTATGAAACCATTATTTTGTTTTTGCATTCAACAACTTACCCTTCTATTTTGAGTAAACTTCCTCTTTTAATACGCCTACATAAGGAAGGTTACGATAATTTTCATTATAGTCTAGACCATAGCCTACAACAAACTCATTTGGAATTGTAAAGCATGTATAATCTGCTTCAATTTCGACAGTACGTCCCTCTGGTTTATCCAACATAGTAACAATCTTAACAGAGGCTGCTTCTCTTGCTGTAAACATATCTCTCAAACTCTTCAAGGTTTGACCAGTATCGATAATATCTTCTACAAAGACAACATGTCGACCTTTAATATCTTGAGTTACGTCTTGTTTGATATTAATGACACCACTACTTACAGTCCCACCATGATAACTAGAGACCATCATAAAGTCCATTTCAAGATGTGTATCAATATATTTGATTAATTCAGCCATAAAAGGAATAGATCCTTTTAAAATTCCAACTAAAATCGGATTTTTACCCTCATAATCTTTTGTCAACTGAGCACCCAATTTTTTAGCTGCTTCTGTAATTTCATCTTGTGAAATCAAAATTTTCTTGATGTCTTGTTCTAACATGATTTTACCTATCTATTTTTTCTATATAAAGTACCGTGTTCATTATATCATTTTTCATTTTTTTACTCAAATCACTGGTTTCAATTCCTAAAACTGAACAAATTTGACCTGATTGCTCAATGATTATCACTTTTTCCCGTTTTTCTATAGGGATTTTTAAATCAATAAAAAATCGTCTTAGTTTTTTTCGATGTCCATTTTTTATCAGATAGTCACCTGGCTGTCGATGCCGTAAAATTAAGGATGTTTCCCGTGAAACATATATTTTTTGAACTCTATCTCCTTCTAAAGGAAGTCCAAATGAAAATAGATATCCTTCATAGTAAACTTGGTTTAGATAGTTTAACACACACTCACTACTTTTTTCATCAGACTTTGGTCTGATTTTACCAATTTGAAAGTGCTGGTATTCTTTTATAAGTTCATAACCATTTTTTATATTATGGCGATATTGACTCTTAGTTTTTAAAATATGATGAATTTCTTGAAATTGTTCTCTTGTTACATTTAAATCAGCAAAACGACTAAGGTATTGTTGTAGTAAAACTCTTTGTGTTGCTTCACTAAAAGATAAAAACTGAGTTAAATCTTCTACATCAACTGCTTGAGATAATTCAGCCAAAGCAATTTGATAGTCAGAAACTTCTTTTCCAAACTCTAAAATTGCTTTTTTTACCTGAACATTTTCTTTTTCTAACTGTGGCAGATAGAGGTTGCGAATACGATTGCGAAGATAGTGATTTTCTTTATTCGTTGAATCTTCAAAATGCTCAATTTCAGGAAAATCCTTCTTATAAAAAGACAACAAAGGACGAATCAACTCTCCCTTATCAAATATTTGTCTTTCTTTAATAGCTGATAAATAGTGTAGTCTAACACCTCTAATCAATCGCATAAAGATTGTCTCAATTTGATCATCTGCATGATGAGCTGTTACAAGAGCTGTAGATGAAGTTTTCTCCATCACTTCTCTAAAAAATTCATAGCGAAATTGACGAGCATTCACTTCTGAAAAATCTCCAGTAAAACAAGCTACATAAATTGGAACTCCAGCTTGTTCAGCTAATTTTCTTAATTCATTTTCTTCCTTATCTGACTCTGGTCGTTGTTTATGATTTACATGAGCTAAAAACAATTTAATACCAAGTTCTTTTTGATAGGTCAAAAGAAGTTGAAAAAGAAACATCGAATCCAATCCACCAGACAAGGCTAGCACAACTCTTGAATGTCCTTCAAAGTAACCTTTTTCTAGAAAATGATTTAAAAAATCGCGGTCTCTCATTTTAGGACCTCGTAGACATCCTTAGCAATTTTAGAAATGGTATCGTAATCAGAATTTTTGGTAAAGATTGAAATAACGAAAGGAGAATCTGTGTAGACTATTCCTACATCGTGTTTAAATTCATCTGCATCCCCAATTTTATGGGCTACCTTAACAGAAATATTCTTAGCAATCCGCTGATTATCAAATGATGTTTGTGATAGGGATTCTAAAACAAAACCATTCTGATTATAAATAGATTCCATAACTTGACCAGCCATTTTAGCTGAAGCCATCTTATCTGTCACATTCCACTCTTCACCTGCGATAGTAGTCATCTCTTTTTTAAAGGCTTCATCTGATTTATTCGTAATATAATAAGCAAGAATATTATGAGCTACATTGTCAGATTCTTTTGCAGTTTTTGTGATTAAATCTTTGATTGTGTATTCTTTATTGTCCGCTGTTTTAGGGAGACTTCCGCTTCCTTCCGGTTTATAAGAACCAGGGAAATCATTAACTTCGGAAACATACTTCAATTTCGTGTCAAGTTGGTAATCACCTTGATTGATTTTTTCCTGAACAGAATAAAGATAAGGTAATTTCATAACACTAGCAGCGTACATTTTTTGATTTTCATTAATGCCAGCTTCCTTACCTGTACTCAATTGTTTAATATAAATAGAGAACTGTTCATTTTGATAATTTGCAGATAGCAACTCTTGTACTTTCTGAATACGATTATCATCATCGGAAATATAATCCGTCGAAATCCAGCCCGTTTGCTTGATATGTAAGAATTCACGACCTTCAGCAAAAATAGACATATCTGCTTCAACTTCTTGATAAGGCGCTAAAGTAGACTTTAATTCTTGTTGATCATAAGGACTATTATAAACGACAAATCCTGGTTCTAGCCATACTCGCTTAGAAAAATCGTTTACGATGGAACTATCGTATAAAAGTCGTTTATCAGCCATCACAAATTGATTATTAGACAATTTAAAGACAGGCTGTCCTTGTTTATTTAATCGCCATTCTAAAACAGATAATTTTGTTTCCTCATTGACTTTTCCTGATGCATTAATTAGGTCTTCTGTAGAATAAACTGGTGTCTCACCATAAAATTTTGGAGATTCTATAATATCTTGATAATAAAAATGATACGGAGTATGAGTTAAAGAATAAACTTCTTGTTTTGGAATAATAACTGGATTCTCAGTGCTTACTACTTGAACACTTTTTAGGAAAATAGGAAGTAGTAATATCACTAAAAATTTACGCATTCTTTTTCCCCTCTTCTTCTTGCAGTCGTAACAGATGATTCTTTTGAGCTAACTCATCTAATTTTTCATCTGACTGACTTAAAAATTTTTCGATAATATCTAATAAATTTTCCATTTCACATTACCTAGGAAGTAAGTCCGGAATTGTATAAACTTCCTCCCATGTTTTTGAATAATAATATTTTGCACGGGAATATTTAGCCGCATAGGATTCATCTTTTAGCTTAGTTGCTAAACTAGCTTCTTTATCCTTTTCATCGCTCAAGTCCTGATATTGTTTTTTCAAATCAGCTAGTTGCTGGCGACGTGTTAGTAATTGTTGGTAACTTTGTGCTAAATTGTAAGTTGGTAAGATGAATAGCAACATAATCAGAATCAAAACCCAACCCATAAAACGATTACGTTTTTGACGTTCTTCCATCATGTATTTACGTCGTTGGTGTTCATTTTGAATAAATGAATTATTCATTTGGACTATTTTTTTATACATCGTCTTCTACCCTTGTTTCACTGATAATTTCATACATTCCAGCTGCATCTTCTTTTTTTGTGCTATCTTTCATTTCGAGCACCTTTACAAGCAACAATTTATTTCCAAAACGAATTTCAACCTGATCATTGATTTTTAAATCAGTTGAACTTTTAGCTAGGATACCGTTTACCTTGATTCGCCCTTTATCTGCAACTTCCTTAGCTACCGTACGGCGTTTAATAATTCGTGATACTTTTAAATATTTATCTAATCTCATCTTATAATACCTCAAATTATTATTGTACCATTTTTATCCCTTTTATAGAAGAAAAAAGTTAATCCCTAATGTGACTCTTTTAAGTCTTTTATCTTCGCTAACGATTCTCCAAAGGTTAAGAGTCCTTCTAAAATCTCATAATCTTTTTTATTTCTAATATCAAAAATAACTTCGATTAAACCTTGATTTTCAGAAATATTAGCCTTCAAATTTGTCTGAGAAAGAGCCTGGAAATAATCTTGGGTTAAAAATAGCTGTTGGGATATCTTTTCAAATTGAATGACAAGCTTATTATTTCTTCTTTCAACTCGATTGACAAATACTTTATCTAGATAAGCTTTAGCTAATCCAATTTCTAAAAGATAAGCAACAACATCAGGATACTCACCAAAACGGTCAATTAACTCATCTTGTAATTCTTCATAGTTGACACGGTTGTCAATTTGACGAATTCTCTTGTAAATTTCAATTTTATGTCGTTCATCTGAAATATACTCATCCGGAAGATAGGCATCAATTTGTAGAATTAACTCAGCATTTCCTTTTTCACGTTTCTTATCAGTTCCATTCTTCTTAGCAATTGCTTCTTCCAGTAACTGAGAATAGAGTTCAAAACCAACTGAATCAATAAAACCGGACTGCGAACTTCCCAAAAGATTACCCGCTCCACGAATGGATAAATCGCGCATAGCGATTTTGAAACCAGAACCCAATTCAGTGAAACCTTTAATTGCCTCCAATCTCTTCTCAGAAACTTCTGTCAATGATTTATCTGGTCGATACATGAGATAGGCATAAGCAATACGATTACTACGACCAACCCGACCTCTAAGTTGATACAAGGTTGACAATCCCATGTGGTCCGCATTTTCTATAAACAAGGTATTGGCATTTGGAATGTCTACCCCTGTTTCAATGATTGTTGTTGTTACTAAAATATCATATTCACCTTCAATAAAGTCAAGTAGTGTATTCTCCAAACGAATTTCACTCATTTGACCATGAACAAAACCAATAGAAGCTTCTGGAATCAGTTCTTGTAACTCTGAAACCTTCTTTTCAATCGTGTCAACTTTATTGTAAAGATAGTAAACCTGACCACCACGATCAATTTCTCTCAATACAGCATCTCGAATGACACGATCATTCTGTTCAAGGACATAGGTTTGTACAGGATATCGATTGGTTGGGGGAGTTTCGATGACAGATAAATCTCGAATACCTAGCATAGACATATGTAGAGTTCGAGGAATTGGTGTAGCTGTCAAAGTTAAGACATCAACCTTCTTTTTTAATTCCTTCAAAGCTTCCTTATGTTTGACACCAAAACGTTGTTCCTCATCGATGATGATCAAGCCTAAATCTGCAAATTCAACATCTTTAGATAAAACTCGATGGGTTCCTATCAGGATATCAACTTGGCCTTTTTTCAATTTTTTAAGTGTTTCAGTCTGCTCTTTTTTACTTCTAAAACGACTTAAAACATCTACGTTGACAGCAAACTGCTCAAATCTTTCCTTAAAATTACTATAATGTTGCTGAGCCAAAACTGTAGTAGGTACTAAAACAACAACTTGTTTATGATTGTTGACAGCCTTAAAAGCAGCTCGCATGGCCACCTCAGTCTTACCAAAACCAACATCTCCAACCAAAAGTCTATCCATTGGTTGAGATGCCTGCATATCCTTTTTAATTTCATCTATACTTCGAAGTTGGTCCTCAGTTTCAACATAAGGGAAAGCCTCATCAAAAGCAACCTGATCTTCATCATCTTTTGAAAATGCAAAACCTTCAAGTTGACTCCTCTCTGCATATAACTTAATTAAGTCATCTGCAATGTCTTCAACTTGATTTTTAACTTTTTGCTTAGCTTTTTTAAAACGTCCATCGTTTAATTTGTTTAACTTTGGAGCCTTACCGTCACTTGAAACATACTTAGATAAGGTTTGGATTTGTTCTACAGGGATAGAAATACGATCTCCATTTTGATATTGGATACTTACATAATCTCGGTGAATCCCTTTGAGTTCAATCGTTTCTATTCCTAAATATTGACCAATCCCATGAATTTGATGAACAACATAATCTCCTTTTTGGAGTTCACTATAATCCTTTAATCTTTCAGCATTGCTAATATTTTGTCTTCTGTATTTGCGTTTAATCTTCTTTTTGAAAATTTCATATTCAGTGATGAATACAAGATTCTCATCCACAAAATGAAAACCATGACGAAGGTTTCCTTCAACAAGATTGACAGTTCCTTTACAGATTTCACTTTGATTACTATTGTCAACTTTAATACTATATTCATCAAGAATCGTTGACAGTTTTTTTAGTTCTGTTTGGCTACTTGATTGAAGAACAATCGTATATTTTAATTTTTTATAGCGTTCAATTTCTTCTTTCAGAAAAGAAAACTGATTGAAGAATTCTTGCATAGGATATTGATTAAATTGATAAAGATGATCAAATTTTAGATTTCCAAGACCTTTTTGAAAATTCGAAAAGAAACTCGCTGGTAAATATTTTTTCAACTGACTTTCTACATCAGCAAAATATTGTAAACTTGATACTACTTTACTATTGTGTAAATCATCTGTAAAGTAGCTAGCTGTTTCCTTATCAAAAATATCATACTGATTCATGATTTTTTGAAAATCATCAAAGATAATAGGCGCTTGGTTCAAGTAGTCAATCAAGGTCCACTGTTTTTTATAAAAAACAGACAAAAATTTACGAATATCAGCATGAAGAACTTGCTCTTTCACACAACTAAAAACTTCTTCTAGGTACGACTTTAATGTAGGTGAAATAGTTTTATCCATCTCATATTCTAAGAATTGTTGACCACGATTGTAATCCTCAACAGTTAATAAAATGTCACTAGCTGGATAGATTAAGACTTGAGATTGACTATCTTTTGATAATTGTGTATCTGCGTCGAATTCTCTAATCCCATCTATTTCATCACCAAAAAATTCTATTCGGTAAGGAGATAGTTGTGAAGTTTCAAAGATATCTAAAATATCCCCTCGAAGACTAAATTCGCCTTGACTTTGAACTTGAGTAACGTTTTTATAACCAAGTGAAATCAATTGATTTTTTAATTCTCTTTGTTCACATTCTTCGCCAACTTCAAGTTTTAACACACTGTTATCAAAAACTTGAGGATCTGGTAAGAATAAACGGCTAGCTGCCATGTTACAAACTAATATTCCTTTTTGAGATTTATCTCTTAGAAAACCCAAGGCTTCAACTCTTGAAAAAATCTTTTCTTGAGACGATACTAAAAATTCTACCATTGGTGAATCATCTACTAAAAATGGATAAACCATATCAGTACCCAGGATAGAAATTAAATCATTTACTAGACGCTCAGCTTCTCCATAAGTAGATGTCATTACTAAAATCTTGTTCTGATTTTTAACACTACTTGCAATAGCTAAAGACTTTGCTGAACCAGAGAGACCTAGTAGTAATTCCCTCTGCTTGAGAGATAAATTCTCATCCCATAATTGTATCTGCTTGTTCTCTAAAAAGAATTCGATTAATGACATTCCCTTACCCATTGTATTTCTGCATTGTTTTTTCAAAGTTTTTCTCTTGTAAATAATAATTTACAGCATCGTCAACCTTGTCAATAGACTGTAAAATACCTATATAGTCATCCTTGTCAAATTTACTCAAAACGTGGTGAACAACAGACATTCCTTTTTTAGGTCTACCGATACCAATCTTTACACGATTTAAAACCTGTGTACCAATATGTTGGATAATTGACTTGATACCATTATGACCGCCAGCTGATCCTTTAGCGCGAAGTCGAATTTTTCCTACTTCCATGTCAAGATCATCGTAAATAATCAGTAAATCTTCGATATCTAAACCATAGTAAGTTAATAAAGCATGAACTGCTTTCCCACTTTCATTCATAAAAGTTGTTGGTTTCACTAGATAAATTTTTTCACCATTAAGGAAAAATGAAGCTAACTCAGCTTGGAATATTTTATCGTGTGTAAAGGATACATTCTGTTTTTTTGCTAGTTGGTCAATCAACATAAAACCAACATTATGCTTTGTCTCAAAATATTTATCCCCTGGATTTCCCAATCCTACAAGTAATTTTGTCATTTAAATTTCCTTTCAAAAGCCAAAAGGGTTGGAATTTTTTTCCAACCTAATTGACACTATTAAAAATGTTGATTATACGTTGAAGCGGAATTCCATAATATCGCCATCTTGAACGACATATTCTTTTCCTTCTTCACGCAAGCGTCCAGCTTCCTTTACAGCCTTTTCAGATCCGTATTTAATCAAATCATCATAAGACATAGTTACTGCACGAATAAATCCTTTTTCGAAGTCAGAGTGGATAATTCCAGCTGCTTGAGGAGCTTTCATACCACGTTTAAAGGTCCAAGCACGAACTTCTTTTTCACCAGCTGTGAAGTAAGTTCCAAGTCCTAATAGATGGTAAGCTGCACGAGTCAACTTATCCACACCTGATTCTGTCAAACCAATGGCTTCAAGAAACTCTTTTTTATCTTCATCGTCTAACTCAGAAATTTCTTCTTCAGCACGTGCCGAAATGACCACTACCTCTGCATTTTCTGTTGCTGCGAATTCACGAATTTGCTTCACATAATCAATAGAGTCTGGGTCTCCAACAACATCCTCATCCACATTCGCTACATAAAGAACTGGTTTCGTGGTCAAGAGGAAAAGACCTTTGACAACCTTTTGCTCTTCATCTGTAAATTCAATGGTACGTGCTGACTTACCGTCTTCAAGGACAGGCTTAATCTTTTGAAGAACATTAAATTCTGCAACTGATTCCTTATCTTTTTGTGTACGTGCCATCTTTTCCACACGCGCATAGCGTTTATTAACAGATTCTAAGTCAGCAAGAATCAATTCTAGGTTAATGGTATCAATATCTGCTAATGGATCTACAAAAGCATCTTCACGACCTTGCTCACGCATGACATTTTCATCATCAAAGGCACGAACTACATGGACAATGGCATCAACTTCACGGATATTGGCCAAGAATTTATTACCGAGACCTTCTCCTTTTGATGCACCTTTTACAATCCCTGCAATATCTGTAAATTCAAAGGTTGTTGGGACTGTCTTTTTAGGTGTGATCATTTCAGTTAGTTTTTGTAGGCGTTCATCTGGAACTTCTACCATCCCAACATTTGGATCAATAGTCGCAAATGGGTAGTTTGCTGCCTCTGCTCCTGCTTTTGTAATTGCATTAAATAGGGTTGATTTACCAACGTTTGGCAAACCCACGATACCTGCTGTTAAAGCCATAATTTCTCATTCTCCGTTCACATTTCAATCTTCAATATTATAACACAAAAAGGGAAAACTTGCTAACCCTCTAATTCAGTGTTTCTAGTCGATGATTTTATTCATTTTTCTTTCAAAATCATAGCGACTCATCATGACAACATGATCACAATTACTGCATTTTATTTTGATATCTGCACCTAAACGTGTAATTTCCCAACGATTCGCTTTTTTACCTGTAGACTTGATTGTACAAGCGTGTGGTTTTTTCATTTCAACAAAATTTCCAACTTGATACATACTACTCTCCTTTTCTTTTTCGATTATATCATAAAAGAGGCGAGCTAGGCTCAACCTCTTTAACTTAATTTGTACGAACTGGTGTAATCAGCTGCATGAAATCTTCATCTGTATCAGCTGGTACCAAGGTAAATGGACGAACTGCTGAAATGAAACTGATTGTTACCTTTTCACTATTCAAGGCTTTTAGTGCTTCAATCAAGTAAGTTGGGTTAAAGCTAATAGTTAAATCTTCACCAGATACAGCATTTGTATCGATTTCTTCGTTTACTTTACCAACTTCTGGAGAATTTACATGAGCTGTAACTACTCCTTGTTTGATTTCTAATTTTACAGTTCCATTTTGAGTAGCACTTGATAAGAGACGTGCACGTTCCATAGATTGACGTAGATTCACAACATCAAAAGTTACTGTCGTATTAAAATCTGTTGGAATCAGACGATCTGTATCAGGATAATTACCTTCTAAGAGACGTGTATAGAAGCTAATATTTTCGCTTCTAAAGAGAATTTGGTTGTTTGCGAAGAAAATCTCTACTGTTTCGATATCGTCCGTAAAAACAGCTGAAAATTCGCGTAGAGAGCGACTTGGGATAACAACATCAAAATTATCACTATTTTTTTCAAGAGTTAATTTTTTCTGACTGAGACGATGTGAGTCTGTTGCAACTGTTTTTAATTCTTGATGATTACTCAAAACAAAGTGAACACCAGTCAAAATAGGACGGCTTTCTTGTACACTAGCAGCAAAAGCAGTTTCATTGATAATTTTCTTAAGAAGTTTTGTTTCAAGAACTAGAGGATTACTTGCTGCAATTTCCTGAATACGTGGATACTGTTCGCTGTCTTTTCCTTTCAGAGTAATTTCTGATTTTCCACTTGTTAGTACAATTTGATGCTGCTCAATCTCTTTGAAATCAAGAGTCACATCTGGAAGACTTGAGACTACATTGATAAAGAATGAAGCTTCTAGAAGGATAGAACCTAAAGAGTTAATCAAAAGACCTGCATTTTCATCTTTTTGAGAAATGAAATTCTCAATTGAAATTTGACCATTTGATCCAATTAATGTAATTCCTTCGTTAGTCACATCAATTTTAATAGTTGATAAAACAGGAATAGCATTTTTTGAACTAATAGCACGTTTTGTAATATTTAATGATTGCAGGAATAAATTTTTATTAATAGAAAAATGAATCATGGAATCTCCTTTATTTATTTTTATTATTAGAAGGTTAATAGTAATAGTAGGCTGTGTGAAATCTGTGGAAAACCAAGTTTAGTTTAGAAAAATCAAGAAGTTATACTTGTTTAAAATTTGTTAATAAATCAGTAAAATTTTAAACACTTATCCACAAGTTATTTGATTTTCTTTTTAATGGTTTCGATTTCTATACGTAATTTATCATCAGTTTCAATCATAGATTTGATTTTTGCATGAGCATGAATGACGGTTGTATGATCTTTACCACCAAATTCTTTTCCGATTTTTGGAAGACTGTTATCAGTTAATTCTCTAGCTAGGTACATAGCAACTTGGCGAGCTAGAACAATATTCTGAACACGTCTAGTTCCTTTCATCTCCTTAATGCTCACATCATAAAATTTTCCGACTTCCTCTTGGATTTTTTCAATCGGAATGACGATCATGGTGCTGACGCTTTGTTTTCTAGCACGTATAGCCTCAGATGCAATATCCACAGTTATAGTGTTGATTTGTTTGACTTTAGCCATGAGACTAATATCTTTGAGCGCACCTTCTAATTCACGTACATTTGAATCAAACTGGCCAGCCAAATATTCGATGGTGTCAGGTTGAAAATGATAATCTAAATCCTCTGTTTTACTATTTAGGATAGCGATACGAGTTTCGAAATCAGGTGGAGTAATATCCGTTGTTAATCCCCATGAGAAGCGCGTGACAAGTCGTTCAGGTAGATTTTCTAGTTGTTCTGGCCTACGGTCACTCGTTAAAATAATCTGTTTATTATTACTGTGAAGTTTGTTAAATGTATTGAAAAATTCATCCTGAGTTTGTACTTTATTTCCACTGAGAGATTGAATGTCATCAATAAGAAGGAGATCTAGACTTCGATAGGTTTTTTTAAAATTATCCATATCATTGAGTCTTAAATGATCTAAAAATTCATTAATAAAACTTTCAGCAGGAATATATTTTACACGCGCATTAGGATTTTTTTTGAGAATTTCATTACCCAAAGCATTGAGCAAGTGAGTTTTCCCCAGACCAGGTCCCCCATATATAAACAGAGGATTATAAGTTAGTCCAGGATCTTCCGAGACGGCTAAAGCAGCAGACTTAGCCCAAATATTTCCATCACCTTGGATAAAATTATCAAAAGTATAGATGTCTCTTAATCCTGTTTCTGAATAGGGTATAGACTTTTTTATTTCTTCCTGTTGATGATTACTGTTTTCAACATTGCTTGCTATATCGGAGGTATTAGAATCTTCTTTAGTCAATACATATTGAGCTTTTATCTCAGTGTCATAGATTTGAAAACCGACAGCTACAATAATATCATTGAGTTTTGTACTCCAAACCATTTCCATTTCAGATCTTGGCAAAAATATGGTAGCTACATTTTCCTCAACCTTTATTAATTCAGCAGGTGTTGCGTAGAAATCAAACATTGATCGTGTCAATCTCTCTTTAGCTAATTCTAAAATCTGATTCCAAAATTGTTTTTCTTTCAACAACAAACTCCTCCTTTTCTAAATGGTGTAATCTTAAACACTATTTTATCACATAGCAAGCATTTTTTCCACAACTTGTGAAAAACAATCCACAATGTTTAAAAGATTTATCCACAACTTGTGGATAAAAGGTCTAGATTTTGATTTAATAGACTTTTTCTATACTAATCCAGTGGATAAATATGTGAGTTTAGAAAAATAAAATAACAGCCTTATTTCAGGCTGTTAATAAAACGTTGGTATTCTTCTTGATTATGAAAAGAGATAGTTATTTTTCCTGCCTCTTTTTTTTGAAGGACGATTTGGACATCTAATCCCAACAATTTTTTCAAATTTTCTTCTTCTTCTTTGATAAAGTGATCTTTTTCTTTGCTTTTCTTCTTATTTTTTTCTTCTTTAAGTAGATGTTCCACCTGCCGAACTGATAAATCCTCTTTCTGAATGCGATTGAGTAAATTTTTTTGTTCTTTCAAAGGTAGTTGGATTAGAAGTCTAGCATGTGCTTGAGACAATTTTCCAGTTTCTACTTCTTTTAAAATAAAATTAGGGAGCGTTAGCAATCGAACAAGATTAGTGATATAAGGGCGTGATTTCCCCATTTTTTCAGCAATGTCTGCATGAGTATATCCTTTATCAATTAAAGATTGATAAGCTTTTGCTTCTTCAATCGGATTTAAGTCTTCTCGTTGTAAATTTTCAATGATTGAGTGAACCATCATATCCTGATCAGATAATTTTTTGATGATTACAGGAACTTCTGATAGCCCAGCTGCTATCGATGCCCGATACCGTCTTTCTCCAGCTAGGATTTCATATCCGATAACTGGAGATTGACGGACAATAATGGGTTGAATTAAACCATTTTCTTTAATAGATTGGGCAAGTTCTTGAATCTTTTCTTTTGAGAATTCTTTACGAGGTTGATAGGGATTTTTTTGAATATCACTGATACGAATTAGTTTGAGTTCTTCCATATCTCTACAGTATCATATCTTTAATATTATGTAAAGTAGGTTTACAAATATGTAAACTATTAATTTAAATCACTTGTACTCTTATCTAGTTTGATTGTAGTTTTTTCTTCTTTACCATTACGGTAATAAGTTACAGTCATTTCATCACCAATAGAGTGACTGTAAAGTGCATTTTGCAATTCAGTAGTAGAAGAAATCTTAGTATCATCTATTTTTGTGATAACATCATATTGTTGTAAATGTCCATTTGCAGGCATATTTTTTTGAACAGAACGAACAGCTACACCAGAAGTAACGTTATCAGGAAGTTTTAATTTTTGTAAATCAGCAGTGCTAAGGTTTGTCAAATTAACCATCTGGATACCAAGAGCTGGTCGCGTTACTTTTCCATCTTTTTCCAACTGTTTGATAATATTCTTAACATCGTTTGCAGGAATAGCAAAGCCAAGACCTTCTACGGATGTTCCACCATTCGAGGCAATTTTACTTGATGTAATACCGATAACTTGTCCCTGGATATTAATCAAAGGACCTCCAGAGTTACCAGGGTTAATAGCTGTGTCTGTTTGGATGGCATTTGTTGAAATAGCTTGACCATCTTCAGATTTCAAAGAAACGTGTCTGTTCAAGCTTGATACAATACCTTGTGTAACTGTATTTGCATATTCTGAACCCAAAGGACTACCGATTGCGATAGCTGTTTCCCCAACAGATAATTGACTTGAGTCACCAAACTCAGCTACTGTAGAGACCTTTTCTGAAGATATTTTTACTACTGCAATATCAGAATAGGTATCAGAACCAACAATCTCACCTGGTACTTTTGTTCCATCTGCTAGACGAATATCAACTTTTTTAGCTCCACTAATAACGTGAGTGTTGGTTACAAGATAAGCATCATCCCCATCTTTTTTATAGATAACACCAGAACCTTCACTGTTAATTTGTTCAGTGTTTGAATCTGTATCAGTATCATCAGTTCCAACAAAACCACTTTGAGAGTTTCCTGAATAAGTGATAATCGATACAACTGCATCTTTAACTTTATCTACAGCCTGTGTAGTAGAATTTTCATTTTTCGAAGCTGTCTGAGTGACTGCTGCACTATTTTGTTCTCTGTTTCCTTGTTTTTGGTTGAACTGAAGAACAGCCAAACTTCCTAATAGACCACTAAAAAAACTAATAAGTATAACTAGTAAAAGTTGTCCAATCGTTTTTGAAAACTTGTTTAAGTTTTTCATAGAATCCTCCATATTTGATTAATTAGTGAAAGTATAAGATTATTAACTTAATTCTAACTTAAAAAACTTAAGTTTTCAACAATCTGTGGATAATTGTTGAAAATTTGTGAATTTATTGTGTTTTTCACCTTTTTCATTTGTGAATAAGATGTGAATAGAATGCGATTATGATAAAATAGAAACATGAAAATTAAAATTGTAACGGTTGGAAAACTAAAAGAAAAGTATCTCAAAGATGGAATTGCTGAATATTCTAAAAGAATTTCTCGTTTCGCTACTGTCGAAATGGTTGAATTAGCTGATGAGAAAACACCAGATCGTGCTAGTGATTCTGAAAATGAAAAAATCTTGGATTTAGAAGGAAATCGAATTCTTTCAAAAATTGGAGATAGAGAATTTGTTGTCGTTTTAGCCATTGAAGGGAAAACCTTGTCTTCTGAGGAATTCAGTAAACAGTTAGAACAAGCATCTATTAATGGTTTTTCAACCTTAACTTTTGTTATTGGTGGAAGTTTAGGATTATCCAATAAAGTGAAAAAACGAGCTAACCTATCAGTAAGTTTTGGTCGTTTAACTCTCCCACATCAATTAATGCGTCTAGTTCTTGTAGAACAGATATACCGAGCCTTTACCATCCAACAAGGTTCTCCCTATCATAAATAGGATTGACTATTCTCAATTATTTTGATAAGATAAACTAGTTAGGTCTCATAGCTCAGCTGGATAGAGCATTCGCCTTCTAAGCGAACGGTCGCAGGTTCGAATCCTGCTGGGATCATATACTAGATTTAACGCTGGGGAAACCCAGCGTTTTTTGTAAAAATTGACAGTTCAGGTACAAAAATGTGCAGTTGAGAACTAAATGTTTTAAAACAGACTCCGTTTTGTATAATAAGCTTGTAAGTTAATTTACAAGAAAAAAACAATAAAGGAGAATTTAATATGGAAAAAACAGTTAAATTAGAGCAGTTCAAAAAACTTACAGAAGAAGAGTTACAGGAAATTCAAGGTGGGGATTGGAGATTTTTAGGCTCAATACGTGAACTTATATTTCCAAAGAAAAAATAAATAAAAGGTAAAGAGTAATGGATTTATTTGGATTATTTATAGCTATTTTCTATTTTTTTATAATTAGCAAAAGTTATAGATGGATATGTAAAGTAACTAGAAAAGAACAATTTATTTTTCTATGTTATACACTTATTTCAGTGTTATTACTTGAGGAATTTATTAGTCTATTAAACTTAGGTGGCTTTGGTATATCTAAATTTTTATTTCCATTACTTATTTCCATTTACCAGATAGAATTAAAGAAATATAATAAGTACAAGGCTATTTTTATCAGTCTACTATTGTCTTTACTATATCATAGTACTCATACTTTTATAGCAGTAATCATATCCTCTATTACAGGTGATTCTTTTGTAACAAAATATGAAGATTTGTTTTTTGTAGTAGTTTTATTGCTGACTTATTTTGTAATAAAAAAAATTATTTTTTATTTTCACTTGGAGCTCAATTATTTTGATAAAGATTACCTCTATTCATTTTTAAAAAAAGTTATACTTGGTCTCTTTGTTTTACATATTCTATCATTCATTTCAGATATGGTAAGTACTCATGCGCATTTTAATAATTTTGGTAGTATTTTAGCAACAATTGTCTTTATTTGTTTATTACTAATTTTCTTTGCAATGAATGCCAATAAGGTTCAAGTTGAAAAAGAAATTGCCCTAAAACAGAAGAAATTTGAACAAGAACATTTACAGACCTATACAGATGAAATTGTTGGTTTGTACAATGAAATCCGTGGTTTTCGTCATGATTATGCAGGTATGCTTGTCAGTATGCAAATGGCTATTGACAGTAAAGATTTACAGGAAATTGACAGAATTTACAATGAAGTCTTAGTAAAAGCTAATCAAAAATTACGTTCAGATAAGTATACATACTTTGATTTAAACAATATAGAAGACTCAGCTTTACGAAGTTTGATTGCTCAGTCTATTGTATATGCCAGAAATAATGACGTAGAGTTTACACTAGAAGTAAAGGATATTATCACAAGGTTGTCAATTGATTTACTTGATCTTGTGCGTATTATGAGTGTATTATTGAACAATGCTGTTGAAGGTGCTGCAGAAAGTTATTTGAAACAAATGGAAGTTGCTGTGATTAAAATGGATTTGGAAACAGTTATCGTGATTCAAAATTCATGTAAAATTACCATGATACCTTCAGAAGATTTGTTTGAACTAGGTTTTTCTACTAAAGGTAGAAATAGAGGAATTGGACTTAATAATGTCAAAGAGATTTTGGATAAGTATGAAAATATCATTTTAGAAACAGAGATGGAAGATAGTACGTTTAGACAGATTATTAGATTTAAGAGAGAGTTTGAATGAAAGTATTAATTTTAGAAGATGTTATTCAACATCAGGTCAGACTAGAAAGAACCCTAGATGAAATTTCAAAGGAATTAAATATCCCTATTTCTTATAAAACAACAGGTAAAGAACGAGAATTTAAGGAATACATCGAAAATGATGAAGTAAACCAGCTTTATTTTCTAGATATTGATATTCATGGAGTTGAGAAAAAAGGATTTGAGGTAGCACAGTTTATTCGTCGCCACAATCCTTATGCAATTATCGTATTTATCACTAGTAGATCAGAATTTGCTACCTTAACTTACAAATATCAAGTATCCGCCTTGGATTTTGTTGATAAAGATATCAATGATGAATTATTTAAGAAACGTATCGAACAGAGTATCTTATATACCAAGAGTATGCTGCTTGAAAATAAAGATGTTGTGGATTATTTTGACTATAACTACAAGGGAAATGATTTGAAAATTCCCTACCATGATATTTTATATATTGAAACAACAGGAGTATCTCATAAGTTAAGGATTATTGGTAAGAATTTTGCCAAAGAATTTTATGGCACTATGGCGGATATTCAAGAAAAAGATAAAGATACTCAAAGATTTTATTCTGCTCATAAATCATTTCTTGTCAATGTAGGAAATATTAGGGAAATTGATCGAAAAAATTTAGAAGTGGTTTTTTATGAGGAACATCGCTGTCCGATTACCCGTCTCAAGGTTCGGAAATTAAGAGATATTCTGGAGAAAAAATCTAAAAAGTGATTGACAATTAGTAAGAAATTGATATAATGGTTATATCTGCTACAGATAGATGGTCCGTTGGTCAAGGGGTTAAGACACCGCCTTTTCACGGCGGTAACACGGGTTCGAATCCCGTACGGACTATATTATCCGCCATAGCTCAGTTGGTAGTAGCGCATGACTGTTAATCATGATGTCGTAGGTTCGAGTCCTACTGGCGGAGTTAAACAAAAAGAACACCAATGGTGTTCTTTTTTTTGTCTCTAATTTGCATCTCCCAACATTTTCATAAGAAAGTTTGTCATTTCTTGTGGACTTTCTTTTTTTCCATGAGCAATCCAGGTTTGGCATACACCAAATAGTGCGTTTGTTAGATAAATACTGCTATACTCTAACTCAATATTGTTTAAATTTAATTGCATAAAACGTTTTTGGAGGTCAGTGCTAAGCATAATGTGAAGTTTATTTCTCAAGAAGTTTTGTATCTCTTTTGTACCATTTTCAGATAGAAGAGCAGCTAGTAAAGGTTCAGACTCTAAGTATTCAAACACTTCTAGAATAGCATCTCTTTTATGATTTGCGTGTTTTTGGAAAATATACTCAAAGGTATGAAAAAGCTTACTTTGGTAATGTTCAATCATATCATACTTATCTTTGTAATGAGTATAAAAACTAGAACGACTAATTCCAGCTTTTTCTGCCAGCTTAATAGTGCTAATTTGATCAAATGGTTGTTCCGTTAATAATTGAACCATGGCGTTCTCAATAGTACGTTTGGTTTTTAAGCGTTTATTGCTCTCTTTCATAGTTCCTCCTTGTGAACAAAAATAGACTCAGTGTCTAAAAATGATAATTTTGACTTGTAAATAAGAATTTTTAATGTATAATCTATTATATCAAAATTTTAGACAATATGTGTAAAAAAGGAGACAATATGTTTAAAGAATGGAAAGCAATTTTTAAAAAACCAACCTTTATCATTGTAATGATAGGGATTTCTCTTATTCCTGCTTTATACAACATCATATTTTTATCATCTATGTGGGATCCATATGGCAAATTATCTGAGTTGCCTGTAGCGGTCGTTAATAATGATAAAGAAGCATCTTATAATGGAAACACAATGACTATTGGAAAAGACATGGTGTCCAATTTAGAGCAAAATAAATCATTAGATTTTCATTTTGTCAGTGAAGAAGAAGGTAAGAAGGGTCTAGAAGACGGTGATTACTATATGGTAGTAACTTTACCAAGTGACTTATCTGAAAAGGCTGCTTCTATTCTATCAGATCACCCAGAACAAATGAATATTAACTATCAAACTTCTAGCGTCCATAGTTTCATTGCAAGTAAGATGAGTGATTCTGCCATGACACAGTTAAAACAAAATGTTTCTGCTAATGTAACCGAAACCTATACGAAAGCTTTATTTCAAAAGATGGGAGATTTAAAATCTGGTTTAACGAAGGCAGCTGATGGAAGTGAACAATTGGCCAATGGGGCTAGTCAGTTAGCTGTAGGAAGTCAGACATTGTCTTCTAATCTTGATACTTTAGCTAGTTCAAGTTTAACCTTTTCTGATGGCACAAATCAATTTACAAAAGGGTTGACAACGTATGTAACAGGAGTAAAGCAACTGAATAGTGGCTTAGGTACATTTAATGATGGTTTACAGAACTATACAAGTGCAGTTTCACAGGTTGACACTGGACTTAATCAATTATCTTCCAAGACTCCAGAATTAGTAGCAGGTGTCAATCAGCTAAATACTGGAATGAAGTCATATGCAGGAGGAGTTTCGCAACTAAATACAGGTCTCAATCAATTTTCAGTTGGTGTCAATGCTTACACAAGCGGTGTTGACAAGCTATCTATTGGGGCAAATCAATTATCTAGTCAATCAGATACATTGAGAGAAGGTATTACCCAATTAAATAAAGGGATTAAAGAAATTTCGACTCAATTGAATACTTCATCTCAACAAAAAGAGGAAATCACTCAATTAGCAACTAGTTTAGATGAATTGAATAAAGCACTTCAAGCTGTAACTATTTCAGATAATACTGAACTTAAAAGTACAATATCTAATGATTTAGCGAATATATCTACTTTTGCTCAAACTATTGTGACTAATAGTCAAACAGAGCAAGAGAAAACTCTTACCAATCTTCAAGCAACAGCGACTTATCAATCTCTTACTGATACTCAGAAACAAGAACTGACTGCAGCTGTTTCAAATAATTCTAATTCTACGATAGAGTCAGCAAAAGCAATTTTAACGACGGTAGGAGATTTAAAAGAAAATTTGGGAAGTGTAAACCAACCAGTCTCTAATCTTTCTACTTTACAGACTAAAGCAAATCAAGTATTACCTGTGGCCTCTAGTTCCTTGACATCTATGTCAAGTGGATTTACAAAGTTGCAAAATGCTGTAGACAATCAATTAGTTCCTGGAAGTCAATCGATTAAAAATGGAGTTAATGATTATACTAAAGGGTTGGATACTATTTCTTTAGGTGTAAACCAACTAAGTGAAAAGAATACAACTTTAACAACAAGTTTGGATCAATTGGTTTCTGGATCAAGTAAGTTGACAGAAAACTCTTCAACCTTGACAACTGGTTTGGATTCGATAGCTGGGAAAACTCCAGAATTAGTAACAGGTATCGAAAAACTCTCATCTGGTTCTAGCCAATTAAATAGTAAGAGTTCAGACTTAATTGCCGGACTTGATAAAATACAGCTAGGTTCTAGTCAATTAATAGATAAATCAAGTCAATTGCTTGCAGCTAGCTCTCAGTTAGGAGGTGGAGCAATGAAAATTGCTGATGGTGCTGGAAAATTAGCAGATGGTGGAACAACTTTAACTGCTGCTATTGAAAGTTTACAAGTAGGAGCTACTGGACTAGAACATGGATTGAACAGCGCTAGCAATCAATTAAAATCAGCATCAACAGAGTCTAATAATGCAGAAGTATTATCTGAGCCTTTGAGTCTTTCAAAAACAGATAATGATCAAGTTCCTGTAAATGGAATTGCCATGGCTCCTTATATGATATCTGTTGCACTTTTTGTTGCTGCGTTATCAACAAATATGATTTTTGCTAAGTTACCTTCAGGTCGTCATCCTGAAAGTCGTTGGGCTTGGGTTAAATCTCGTTTCGAAATAAATGGCGTTATAGCTGTTTTAGCAGCTGTCTTAGTCTATGGAGGAGTTCATCTTATCGGTCTAACGGCAAATCATGAAATGAGAACCTTGTTCTTAATCATCATCGCAAGTTTGACCTTTATGTCTATGGTAACCGCGTTAACGACATGGAATAGTCGCTTAGGTGCTTTCCTCTCTCTTATTTTACTATTATTACAATTAGCATCAAGTGCAGGAACTTATCCGCTTGCTTTGACTAATGATTTCTTTAAGGCTGTCAATCCTTGGTTACCAATGAGTTATTCAGTTTCAGGATTGAGACAAACAATTTCTATGACAGGGAATGTTCATTATCAGGTAATTTTCCTTCTCGTAACTTTAGTTCTATTCATAGGAATAGGTATGCTTGCTTATCAACCTAAAAAACTGGAAGAAGATTAAAAAAATCGACCAATTTGGTCGATTTTTTATGTGCATGAATCTTGTCAAGAATTTATAAATCTAATAATAGAATGTTTCACGTGAAACAATGAATATGTTGAATAGAATCAGATTGACAGAACTATCAACTAAAAATTTTTAAGTTCTACCTAATCTTTCCAAAGTTCTTTGACTTTTGCTTGAACTTCAGCATTTTCTAAGAATTCATCATAGGTTTCATCAATACGATCGATGACGCCGTTTTTAGATAAGACAATAATGTGGTTAGCCAAAGTTTGAATAAACTCATGGTCGTGACTGGCAAAGATGATGGACTCTTTAAAGTTTTTCAATCCATCGTTCAAGCTTGAGATAGATTCCAAGTCTAAGTGATTTGTAGGATCGTCAAGTACAAGAACGTTTGATTTCAACAGCATGAGTTTTGAGAGCATCACGCGCACCTTTTCTCCCCCTGACAAGACGTTGACAGGTTTGTTAACTTCGTCTCCAGAGAAGAGCATACGACCTAGGAAACCACGCAAGAAAGTGTTGTCATCTTCTTCTTTACTTGCGAATTGACGGAGCCAGTCAAGAATAGATTCACTGCCAGCAAAATCAGCTGAATTGTCTTTTGGTAAGTAAGAGCGACTAGTTGTAACTCCCCACTTGACAGTCCCTTCATAGTCAATTTCACCCATAATGGCACGAATCAAGGCAGTTGTTTGGATGTCGTTTTGTCCGATAAGAGCTGTCTTGTCACCTGGACGCAAGATGAAGCTGATGTTGTCAAGAATAGTTTCACCGTCAATCTTTACAGATAGATTTTCTACTGTCAAGAGGTCGTTCCCAATTTCACGTTCAGCTTTAAAGCTGATGAATGGGTATTTACGACTAGAAGGAACAATTTCCTCTAGCTCAATCTTGTCAAGCATTTTTTTACGTGAAGTTGCTTGTCTTGATTTAGAAGCATTAGCAGAGAAACGAGCAACGAATTCTTGAAGTTGTTTGATTTTTTCTTCTGCTTTAGCATTACGGTCTGCTAGTAATTTAGCAGCAAGCTCAGAAGACTCCTTCCAGAAGTCGTAGTTTCCGACATAGAGTTTGATTTTTCCAAAGTCAAGGTCAGCCATGTGAGTACAAACTTTATTCAAGAAGTGACGGTCGTGGGATACGACAATGACAGTATTATCAAAGTCGATTAGGAAATCCTCTAGCCAAGTGATGGATTGAATATCCAGACCATTAGTCGGCTCGTCCAAAAGAAGGACATCTGGTTTACCGAAGAGGGCTTTAGCAAGGAGAACCTTTACTTTGTCGCCATTTGCTAGTTCACTCATATTTTGGTAATGAAGTTCTTCTGGAATATTCAAATTTTGTAAGAGTTGTGAAGCTTCACTCTCAGCTTCCCAACCACCTAGTTCAGCGAATTCTCCTTCAAGTTCAGCTGCGCGAACACCATCTTCTTCTGAAAAATCTTCTTTCATATAAATGGCGTCTTTTTCTTTCATGATGTTGTATAGTTTTTCATTACCCATGATAACAACATCAATAACACGCTCATCTTCGTAGTCAAAGTGATTTTGACGAAGTACTGAAAGACGTTCGTCTGGTCCAAGAGAGATATGCCCAGTTGTCGGTTCAATATCCCCAGCTAAGATTTTTAAAAAGGTTGATTTTCCAGCACCGTTGGCACCAATCAAACCATAGGTATTTCCTTCTGTAAATTTGATGTTTACATCATCAAAAAGTTTACGATCACTAAAACGTAGTGAAACATCAGATACTGTTAGCAAAGTTTTTCTCCTATTATATGTAATACTCTAATTCTACTAGAAAATCATCAATTATTCAAATTTTTATTTGTCAATTTTTTGTAAACAAAGTTGACAACCCCTTTACGATTGAAAGGGGTAACATCTCTATTGTTTCAATAAAAAAATTATCTGTCTTTTTATTAAAAAAATGCTATAATTGAAAGGACCATATCAAAGGAGAATAAGATGAGTAAACCCATTATTTTAACAGGAGATCGTCCAACGGGGAAATTACATATTGGGCACTACGTTGGTAGTTTGAAAAATCGAGTCTTACTACAAGAAGAAAATAAATATGACATGTTTGTTTTTTTAGCTGACCAGCAAGCACTAACAGACCATGCAAAAGATCCACAAACTATTGTAGAGTCTATTGGGAATGTTGCTTTGGACTATCTTGCAGTGGGATTAGATCCTAATAAAGCAACGATTTTCATTCAAAGCCAGATTCCAGAATTGGCAGAGCTCTCTATGTATTATATGAACCTAGTTTCATTAGCTCGTTTGGAACGAAATCCAACCGTAAAGACTGAAATTGCTCAAAAAGGCTTTGGTGAAAGTATTCCAACTGGATTTTTAGTTTATCCAGTTGCGCAAGCAGCAGATATTACAGCATTTAAGGCTAACTTGGTTCCAGTAGGGAATGATCAAAAGCCGATGATTGAACAAACACGTGAAATTGTGCGTTCTTTCAACCATGCCTATAACTGTGATGTTTTAGTAGAACCAGAAGGAATTTACCCTGAGCACGAAGGTGCGGGACGTTTACCAGGTCTTGATGGTAATGCCAAAATGTCGAAATCACTTAATAATGGAATTTACCTAGCTGATGATGCAGATACTTTGCGTAAAAAAGTAATGAGTATGTATACAGATCCAGACCATATTCGTGTTGAGGATCCAGGTAAGATTGAAGGAAATATGGTTTTCCATTACTTGGATGTATTCGGTCTACCTGAGGATGCTCAAGAAATTGCTGAAATGAAGGAACATTATCAACGTGGAGGCCTTGGTGATGTTAAGACCAAACGTTATCTACTTGAAATCCTAGAACGTGAACTTGGTCCAATCCGTGAACGTCGCCTAGAATATGCTAAAGATATGGGTGAGGTTTATAATATGCTCCAAAAAGGTAGTGAAAAAGCTCGAGAAGTTGCTGGGCAAACACTATCAGAAGTAAAAGCTGCAATGGGTCTAAATTACTTTCAATAATGGATAAAATATGAACTATAAAACTATTTCTTCTTTAAAATAAGAGGGATAGTTTTTTATTTATTCTCTTATAAATTTAATTGACAAATTTTCATAGAATGGTATGATAGATACAATACAAAAAGCGTTTAGCTCAATAAAGAAAGAAAAGAGGAAACTTCAATGTCTAATTGGGACACTAAATTTTTGAAAAAAGGTTTTACCTTTGATGATGTATTGCTAATTCCAGCAGAGAGTCATGTGTTGCCTAATGATGCGGATTTAACAACAAAATTAGCAGATAATTTGACTTTAAATATCCCAATTATTACAGCTGCAATGGACACTGTAACAGAAAGCCAAATGGCCATTGCAATCGCGCGTGCAGGTGGACTTGGAGTTATCCATAAAAACATGTCTATTGAGCAACAAGCTGACGAAGTTCGTAAGGTAAAACGTTCTGAAAATGGTGTTATCATTGATCCATTCTTCTTGACTCCTGAACATACAATCGCTGAAGCAGATGAACTCATGGGCCGTTACCGTATCAGTGGTATCCCAGTGGTTGAAACTCTAGAAAACCGTAAGTTAGTTGGTATTTTGACCAACCGAGATCTGCGTTTCATTTCTGACTACAACCAACCAATTTCAAAACACATGACTAGTGAAAACCTAGTTACTGCTCCGGTTGGTACAGATTTAAAAACTGCTGAGAGTATTCTTCAAGAACACCGTATTGAAAAACTACCTCTAGTTGACGAAGAGGGTCGTCTTTCTGGTTTAATCACCATTAAAGATATTGAAAAAGTGATTGAGTTCCCAAATGCGGCAAAAGATGAATTCGGTCGTCTTCTAGTTGCTGGTGCAGTAGGTGTTACTTCTGATACATTTGAACGTGCAGAAGCCCTCTTTGAAGCAGGAGCTGATGCTATCGTAATCGATACTGCCCATGGTCACTCAGCGGGTGTACTTCGTAAAATCGCTGAAATTCGTGCTCATTTCCCAGACCGTACACTGATTGCTGGGAACATCGCTACTGCTGAAGGTGCGCGTGCTCTTTATGATGCAGGTGTTGACGTTGTTAAAGTCGGTATTGGCCCAGGGTCAATCTGTACAACTCGTGTTATTGCTGGTGTAGGAGTTCCCCAGGTAACAGCAATTTACGATGCAGCAGCAGTTGCTCGTGAATATGGTAAAACAATTATCGCTGATGGTGGAATCAAATATTCTGGAGATATTGTAAAAGCCCTTGCTGCTGGAGGAAACGCAGTGATGCTCGGATCAATGTTTGCAGGAACAGATGAAGCTCCAGGTGAAACTGAAATCTTCCAAGGGCGTAAGTTCAAGACATACCGCGGTATGGGTTCAATCGCTGCTATGAAGAAGGGTTCAAGCGACCGTTACTTCCAAGGTTCTGTCAATGAAGCAAACAAACTCGTTCCAGAAGGAATCGAAGGTCGTGTTGCTTATAAAGGTGCAGCAGCTGATATTGTTTTCCAAATGATTGGTGGTATTCGTTCTGGTATGGGTTACTGTGGTGCGGCTAACTTAAAAGAATTACATGACAATGCTCAGTTTATCGAAATGTCAGGTGCTGGTCTAAAAGAAAGCCATCCACACGATGTGCAAATCACTAATGAGGCACCAAACTATTCAATGTAATAAAAAATCTCCTGTTAAACGGGAGATTTTTTTATTTTACAAAGATGTAAATTTTAATTTACAGTTAATTGACCATTATCTACTGTAAAGACGCTCAAGTTATCAGGCAAGTTTTGAAGATGGTCTAAACTAGTAGTTGTAATAAAAGTTTGAATGTTATGAGAAATAGTTTCCAATAATTTAAGTTGACGAGTATTGTCAAGTTCACTCATGACATCGTCAAGCAAAAGAATGGGAGATTCTTTGGTAATGCTCTCCATCAATTCGATTTCAGCAAGTTTTATAGAAAGCACCAAGCTACGATGTTGCCCTTGACTTCCGAAACTTGCTTCCATTCCATTAATCATGAAAATCATATCATCACGATGAGGTCCAACTCCAGTATTCTTCTTAAATAAATCTCTGGATTTACTTTTTTGAAGTGCTATATGGAAAGATTCAGCCAAATGTCCCTTGTCAACAAAGTTTACAGAAGGTTGATAATGTATTGACAGTTCTTCTAACTGATCTGAAATGTCAAAATGTTTTTTCTTGCCAAAGAGTTCCATTTTCTGGATAAAGTCAGCTCGATGATTCATTACACGACAGCCATACTCTACCAGTTGGTCATCAAGAACAGATAGGAAAGTCTCATCTATGTTTTGTGTAGATTTGAGATAGGTATTTCTCTGTTTAAGGACGTGGTTATAACTTGACAGGTCTGACAAGTAAATCGGTTTAATTTGCCCTAATTCTATGTCAATGAATTTACGACGAATGGCCGGAGCGCCTTTGACAAGTTGTAAATCTTCTGGAGCGAATAAGACAACATTCATATGACCAATATAGTCTGATAGGCGATCTTGTTTTAAGTAATTCACTTTAGTAATTCGCCCTTTTTGTGTTAAGTCAATTTCAAGTGGAATGCTTGCTGTTTTCTTTTGTAAGATTCCAGAAACTTGCAGTTGTTCTTCTTCAAATTGAATTAAATTTTTATCAGTCTTTGTTCGATGACTTCTTGTTAAGGCTAAAAAGTAAATACTTTCGAGAAGATTGGTTTTTCCTTGAGCGTTTCGGCCAACAAATACATTTAATTTTGGATTAAAATTAACTTCGACATCTCGATAGTTACGAAATTGTTTAATGGATAAGTTTTTCAACCACATAATTATCTACCTGGGAAACGTGGTGCAGGTTTTGCTTTTGTTGACGGGTTCTTTTTCGCTGGCTTTTTTTGAACTTTTTTATTCATTTCCTTGACAAGTTTAGCTACACGTTCTTTCTCAAGCTTTTCTAGACGAAACTCCTCTAGTTCTTCTGATGTTGGTTTAACTAGAATAATTTGAGTTTTTAAATCAGGGATTTCAATAGAATCCCCGATTCTAATTTTCTTGCCTCGACGATTTTCTAATTCTCCATTAAAATATACAAGATGGTCCGCTAAAAAAGATTTAATAGCACCGCCACTTTGGATGATTCCAAGATCTTTCAAAAGAGCTTGTAGAGTAATAAATTCTTCAAATAATTTGTATTCCATAGTTCACCTCAATCTTTGGTATTATACCATATTTTGCTCAAAATAGTTGCGAAGAAACTACTGATATGAAAACGATTTTAATTTCAAAAGAGTCAAAGAGAACAGGAAAAATTTTCGTTTTCATGGTATAATAGAACTCTATGTAAAAGGAGGTAAAAGATGGAGTTATTCCCTGGAATTGCAGTGCATTTTATCCAATCTAAAAAGTTTAAGACAAATAAAATAACCATGCGTTTCACAGCTCCATTATCTCTGGATTTAATTTCTGGTCGCATGCTAAGTGCCAGTATGCTTGAAACTGCTAATAAAGGCTATCCAACTGCTCAGGTTCTTAGAAAACATCTGGCAGCGTTGTATGGGGCAGATTTGTCAACTCATGCTTATAGAAGGGGGCAAAGTCACTTAGTAGACGTGAGTTTGACTTATGTTCGAGATGAATTTTTAAGTAAGAAAAACGTATTAACTGCTCAGATTTTAGAATTATTGTATCAAGTCATATTTAATCCATTGTCAAATGAAGATGAATTTGAGAACGGTGCCTTTGAAATTGAAAAAAAACAATTGTTGGCGAGACTAGAATCAGAATTAGAGGATCCTTTCTTCTTTGCCCATAAAGAATTGGATCAGTTGTTTTTTCAAGAAGAATCAATGCAGTTAGTTCCTAGAGATTTAATTGCCAGAATTTCTGAAGAGACTTCTAAATCTTGCTATTCAAGTTTTCAAAAAATGCTGAAAGAAGATAGAATTGATTTATTCTTTTTAGGTGATTTTAATGAAATTGAAGTCTTAGAAAACTTGAAGAAATTTAACTTGACAGGTCGTAAAGAAACTGTAAACATTCAATATCAGCAAGGTTATTCAAATGTTCTTAGAGAAGGAATTGCTAGAAAAAACCTAGGTCAGTCTATTCTAGAAATGGGTTATCATAGCACAATTGGTTATGGAGATGATCAAAAGATGGCCTTGCTTCTCGTGAATGGTTTGCTTGGAGCTTTCCCGCACTCTAAATTGTTTACCCAAGTTAGGGAAAAGGAAGGGTTGGCCTACACTGTTTCTAGTCACTTAGATCTCTTTAGTGGATTTTTAAGATTGTTTGCTGGGATAAATCGTCAAAACCGAAACAAGGTAAGAAAATTGATGAATGATCAATTGTTAGCTATCAAAAATGGTAGATTTACAGATGCTGAAGTTAATCAAACTAAGGAAATGATTCGTAGGACGATGTTGTTGAGTCAGGATAATCAAGATTCGATTATAGATAGAGAATACTTAAGCCTCTTTTTTGGTAAATCGGTTTTAGACATGGATACTTTGATTGAGAGACTAGAGCAAGTTGACAAGGATGAAATCTGTAGGGCGGCATCTAGTTTGAAATTGCAGGCTATCTATTTTATGGAAGGAGCAGAATGACTAGAGTTACTTTTCAAGAGAAATATTATCCTGCTGTAAAGGAAACTCTTTATCAAGCAAAATTAGAAAACGGATTGACAGTTTCTTTACTTCCTAAAAATGATTTTAACGAAGTTTATGGTGTAGTAACTGTCTATGTTGGTTCAGTTGACACTGAGTTTACAGCTAGAGATAGTAAAAAGAAAACATATCCTAAGGGGATTGCTCATTTTTTAGAACATAAACTTTTTGAAAGAGAAAATTCTGAAGATATCATGGCTGCATATACCAAATTAGGTGCAGATAGTAACGCCTTTACAAGCTTTATAAATACAAGTTATCTTTTTTCAACCTCTGACAATGTCGCTGAGTGTTTGGACTTGCTTGACGAGCTTGTTACTAGCTTTAACATTACTGAAGAATCTGTTGAACGAGAAAAGGATATTATTCAACAAGAACGCGAAATGTATCAGGATGATCCTGATTCTTGCTTGTTCTTTAAAACACTTGCAAATCTATATCCAGAAACTCCACTAGCTTCAGATATTGTTGGGACTGAAGATTCGATAGAAGATATTAGTTTAGAGGATCTACGGGACAATTTTGATGAGTTTTACACTCCTGTCAATAGCCAAATTTTCCTCGTTGGAAATTTTGATTTAGAGTTGATACAGAATTATTTCTCGCAAAAGGATGTTGGAGGTTGTATAGTTCCAAATCCAAAAGAACCTATCGCTTTACACCCTGTAAAGAAGGTTGAGAGTATTCGTATGGATGTTGCATCACCTAAATTAGCAATAGGGGTTCGAACGAATTCTGATATGGGTCATCAGGACTGCTATCGATATAGCGTTTTATTAAGAGCGTTATTTACGATGATGTTTGGTTGGACCTCTAAAAGATTTCAGAGTTTGTATGAAACCGGGAAATTAGATTCTTCATTATCTTTAGAAGTTGAAATCAATCGACGTTTTAACTTTTTGATGCTGACAATGGACACGAAGGAGCCTGTGTCAATTTCGCATCAATTCCGAAAGGCGATTCAGAGTTTTGTTACTGATGCAGATATTTCGGAAGAACATCTTGATTTAATCAAAAGTGAAATTTATGGAGAATTTATCCATAGTATGAACTCTTTAGAATTTATTGCGACCCAATATCAGTCACATTCTGACGAAACAACCCTGTTTGATTTACCAAAGATTATACAGGAAATGACCTTGGATGATGTTCTTGAGGTAGGACATCATTTTATCGATAATAGTGAAATAGTTGAATTTACAATTTTTCCACTATAGCCATCGAAATATAAAATAAACTAGAAAGAAGGCATGGTAAGTATGAGAAAAAAAACAATTGGTGAAGTATTACGTTTAGCAAGAATCAACCAAGGTTTGAGTTTAGAGGAATTGCAGCGCAAGACAGACATTCAACTGAATCTGCTTGAGGCTTTAGAATCAGATGATTTCGACCAATTGCCAAGCCCTTTTTATACACGTTCTTTTTTGAGGAAGTATGCTTGGGCAGTTGAGTTGGATGAAAACCTTGTTTTAGACGCATATGATTCAGGGAGTATGATTACCTATGAGGAAGTTGATGTTGATGAGATAGAACTATCAGGTCGTAGACGTTCTAATCGCAAGAAACGTTCCTTGCTCCCTCTATTTTACTTTATTCTCTTCTCCTTATCTATTATAATTTTTGTTTCTTATTATGTTTGGAATTACATTCAAACACAACCGACAGCAACAAGTTCAGCCAACTATAATGTTGTGACTACGACAACAAGTGCAACAAGTAGTGAAACAACAACTAGCAATCAAACCACTAGCCCATCAAGTTCGAGCGACGCATCAACTGTGACGGTTTCTGGTCAGGGAGATGTTATATCGGTAGAATATAAAACTGCTAAAGATACTGCCGAACTTCAACTATCTGTGACGGATGCAACAAGCTGGATTAGTGTTTCAGATACTGAATTGGCTGGAGGAACTACTCTTGAGCCTAATAATAAGATGGCCAAAACAACAGTTTCTAAAGGCTCTCCAGTAACTATCACATTAGGCGTTGTCAAAGGCGTGAAAATCAAGATCGATAATCAGGAAATTGATACTTCGAAATTAACTGGCCAAACTGGCTGGATTACATTGAAATTAAGTTCAAATTAAGGAAGGATAACATGAAAAAAGAGAATATTCCTAACATACTTACGCTTGGTAGAATTTTATTTATTCCGATTTTTGTTCTCCTTCTATCATTTGGACAGTCTCCTGTGTTACATAAAACAGCAGCAATTATTTTTGCCGTTGCCAGTATCACTGACTATCTAGATGGCTATTTAGCTAGAAAATGGCAAGTAGTTAGCAATTTTGGGAAATTCGCAGATCCAATGGCAGATAAGTTGTTAGTTATGTCGGCATTTATCATGCTAGTAGGTCTAAATATGGCTCCTGCTTGGGTAGTAGCTATTATCATTTGCCGAGAACTTGCAGTTACTGGGTTGCGCCTACTCTTAGTTGAAACTGGTGGAACTGTTTTAGCTGCAGCAATGCCAGGAAAAATCAAAACATTTAGCCAGATGTTTGCGATTATCTTCTTGTTATTTCATTGGAATTTACTTGGTCAGATAACTCTTTATATCGCTTTGTTCTTTACAGTTTATTCTGGTTATGATTACTTCAAGGGAAGCGCGTATTTGTTTAAAGGAACCTTTCGCTAGATATGGAATCGATTATTGAAATTAAGAATCTGTCATTTCGATACCAGGCAGATCAAGAACACTATGATGTTCATAACATTTCGTTTCACGTGAAACGTGGAGAATGGTTGTCTATCGTTGGTCATAATGGTAGTGGAAAATCAACAACTGTTCGCTTGATTGACGGTTTGCTAGAAGCGGAATCTGGAGAAATTTGGATAGACGGTGATTGCCTAACTTCAGAAAATGTTTGGGAAAAAAGACGTAAGATTGGTATGGTCTTTCAAAATCCTGATAACCAATTCGTAGGAGCAACTGTTGAAGACGACGTTGCTTTTGGACTGGAAAATCAAGGAATCCCACTTGAAGAGATGAAGAAACGCGTTTCTGAAGCTTTATCATTAGTTGGGATGGCTGAATTTGCTAAAAAGGAACCAGCTCGCTTGTCAGGAGGTCAGAAACAGAGAGTAGCTATTGCAGGTGTTGTTGCTCTGCGACCAGATATTTTAATCTTGGATGAGGCTACAAGTATGTTGGACCCTGAGGGACGATTAGAGTTGATTAAGATAGTCCAGAAGATTCGCAAAGACCATCAGATGACAGTCATCTCCATTACGCATGATTTGGATGAGGTGTCCATGAGTGACAGAGTTTTGGTGATGAGAAAAGGAGAAGTCGAGTCAACTAGCACTCCTAGAGAGTTATTTTCTAGATCAGATTTAGATCAAATTGGCTTAGATCAACCCTTTGTCAACCAATTAAAAGAATCGCTACGTACTAGTGGCTTGAAATTACCAGAGCACTACCTAACCGAAGAGGAGCTCGAGGAGGCTTTATGGGAATTATTCTAGACAATGTGAGTTATACGTATCAGGAAGGAACCCCCTTTGCCTCAGCTGCCTTGTCCGATGTTAATTTGTCAATAGAGGATGGATCTTATACAGCAATTATTGGGCATACAGGAAGCGGGAAATCTACAATTCTACAACTTTTGAATGGTTTGTTGGTTCCCACAAAGGGAAGTGTTCGTGTCTTTGATACATTAATTACATCAACATCTGTCAATAAGCAAATTCGTCAAATTCGCAAACAAGTGGGCTTAGTCTTTCAGTTTGCAGAAAATCAAATCTTTGAGGAGACTGTCTTAAAAGATGTGGCTTTTGGACCTCAAAATTTTGGAGTTTCTGTAGAAGAGGCAGAAGCTATTGCGCGTGAAAAACTAGCTTTAGTAGGAATTGATGAGTCACTCTTTGGACGTAGTCCCTTTGAGCTTTCAGGCGGACAAATGAGAAGGGTTGCGATTGCTGGTATTTTGGCGATGGAGCCTAGCATTTTGGTCTTAGATGAGCCAACAGCTGGTTTGGATCCAATTGGTCGAAAAGAGTTAATGGCCTTGTTTAAAAAACTTCATCAGGATGGAATCACGATTGTTTTAGTGACCCATCTGATGGATGACGTGGCCGAATTTGCTGACCAAGTTTATGTGATGGAAAAAGGAAAGTTGGTCAAGAGTGGAAAGCCAAGTCTTGTTTTTCAAAATGTCGAATTCATGGAAAAAATCCAATTAGGTGTTCCAAAAATCACAAGATTTACTCAAAGGCTAGCTGAACGAGGAGTTCCTTTTAAACAATTGCCGATAACGATAGAGGAGTTTAAGGAGTTCATCAATGGATAACATGATTTTAGGTCGTTACATACCAGGAAATTCGATTGTTCATCGTTTAGATCCTCGTAGTAAGTTAGTGGCAATGATTTTATTGATTATAATCGTTTTTTGGGCCAATAATCCAATAACTAATCTGATCCTTTTCGTTGTAACAGGTATATTTGTAGCCTTATCTGAGGTTCCCTTATCCTTTTTCATAAAAGGTTTGCGGTCCATGTTTTTTCTGATTGCTTTTACAACCCTTTTTCAACTTTTCTTTATCTCTGGTGGAGATGTCTTATTCGAGATGGGGTTTATTAAAATCACGAGTCATGGCATTGAGCAGGCGGGAATCATTTTTTGCCGTTTTGTGTTGATTATCTTTTTCTCAACCTTGCTTACCTTGACAACCATGCCATTAAGCTTGGCTACAGCAGTTGAGTCCTTGCTTGGACCCTTGAAAAGATTTAAGGTTCCTGTTCATGAAATAGGGCTCATGTTGTCTATGAGTTTACGTTTTGTACCAACCTTAATGGATGATACGATTCGAATTATGAACGCTCAAAAGGCGCGTGGTGTTGATTTTGGAGAAGGAAATATAATCCAAAAAGTTAAGGCTATGATTCCTATTTTGATTCCTTTATTCGCTACGAGTTTGAAACGAGCGGATTCTCTTGCTACAGCCATGGAGGCTAGAGGATATCAAGGTGGGAACGGACGCAGTCAGTACCGGCAGTTGAATTGGATGAATAAAGATAGTGTGGCCTTACTCCTGGTATGTGTGTTGGGTTTGATTCTATTTTTGTTGAAATCCTAAAGTGAAGTATAGAATGAGATAGGGTAGAGGTATGAACCGTTTTAAAAAATCAAAATATATCATTGTTCTATTTGTCGTTGTGTTAGTAGTTTCTGTTCTTTTAGTAATGACGAAATCAAGTACAGTTGTGACAAAAGCTGGAGATGGCATTTCTCTGATAGATAGAATTGTGCAAAAACCATTTCAATGGTTAGAATCTACAAAGTCAGATTTAGGAAATTTGACGAGAGCTTATAATGAGAATGAAACTCTCAAAAAAGAATTCTATCAGATGGAAAAGGAAAAGAATGAAGCAGATCGCTTAAAAGAAGAAAATGAACAACTGCGTCAATTACTAGATATGAAGTCAAAATTGAATGCGACTAAGCTAATTGCTGCGGATGTTATCATGAGAACTCCGGCGACTTGGAAACAAGAATTAACAGTTAATGTTGGTTCGCAACAAGGTGTAACAACTAGTATGCTTGTTGTTTCTGGTGGAGGATTGGTTGGAAGCGTTGAAAACGTAGAAGATAACTCAACTGTGGTCAATTTATTAACAAATGCTGAAAATACAGAGAAAATTTCTGTTAAAATTCAGCATGGATCTAGTAGTATTTATGGTATTATCGTTGGCTATGACAAGGAAAAAGAACTACTGAAAATTAGTCAGCTAAATAATAGTGGAGATATTAGTCAAGGTGATAAAGTGGTAACTGGAGGTTTGGGGAACTTCAATGTCACAGACATTCCTGTAGGAGAAGTCGTATCTGTGACCCCTACCAATGATTATCTGACAAGAGAAGTTATGGTTAAAATGCATGCTGATCCAATGAATCTTAAAGTCGTAGAGTTAGTGGGGAATCCATCATGAGACTTTTTAAGCAAATAGGGATGTTTTTGCTCTTACCCGTAATCATTTTAATAGATAGCCACTTAGGACAATTTGTAAATAGCTTTTTTCCACATCTTCAAATTGTAAGCCACTTTATCTTCATCTTCTTATTATTCGAGACAATAGAAGTATCAGAATATCTATTTTTGGCCTATTGCTTGGTTCTAGGACTTACATACGATATCTACTTCTTCCATCTGATAGGGATAGCCAGTCTTCTTTTTGTGATTATTGGGGCAATCGTATATAAAAGCAACTCTGTTATTTTGTTAAATAGATGGACAAGATTATTAGCTATTTTAATGATGACTTTTACATTTGAATTTGGTAGCTTTATCCTAGCGCACGTGGTAGGATTGACTGCAGAAAATCTACCTGTTTTTATAGTTTATAGTCTGGGTCCTACTATGATATTGAATTTTATATGGATGATAGTTTTCCAATATATTTTTGAAAAAATATATCTATAAGAAAGAAACAAAACTGTAATAAAGGCGTAATATTTATTAGGCCTTTTTTTGATATACTAGTATTGTCTTTTTAAAGAAGGAGTATTTACATTTATGAAGAAAAAAATTCTAGCATCACTTTTGTTAAGTACAGTATTGGTTTCACAAGGAGCTGTTCTTTCAAGTGTTAAAGCTAATACAACAGATGAAAAAATTGCAGCTCAAGATAGTAAAATTAGTGAGTTGACAACGCAACAAAAGGAAGCTCAAAAACAAGTTGATGAGATTCAAACTCAAGTTACAGCTATTCAAACAGAACAAGAAAAGTTGCAAACTGAGAATGAAACTCTTCAAGAAGAATCTAAAAAACTTGAAGGCGAAATCACAGAGCTTTCAAAAAATATCGTAGCTCGTAATGAATCGCTTGAAAACCAAGCTCGTAGTGCACAAACTAACGGAACTGCTACAAGCTACATTAATACAATTATTAACTCTAACTCAATCACAGAAGCTATTTCTCGTGTAGCAGCTATGAGTGAAATTGTATCAGCTAACAACAAAATGTTGCAACAACAAAAAGAAGATAAAAAAGCTATTGCTGAGAAACAAGTTGCTAACAATGAAGCAATCAACACAGTTATTGCCAACCAACAAACACTTGCAGATGACGCCCAAGCTTTGACAACAAAACAAGCTGAATTGAAAGTGGCTGAGTTGAATCTTGCAGCAGAAAAAGCTACTGCAGAAGGTGAAAAAGCTACCTTGCTAGAGCAAAAGGTGGCAGCTGAGGCAGAAGCGAAAGCAGCGGCAGAAGCAGAAGCGGCTTACAAAGCTCAACAAACAAGTCAACAACAAACAGTTGCAGCTTCAGCAAACACAACATTTGCAGCACAAGTACAAGCAGCTTCAAGTTCTTCATCTTCATCAGATGATGACTCAAGTTACACACCTGCAGCAACTCCTGTAAGCCATCGTCCTACATATAGTACAAATGCTTCAAGTTATCCAACAGGTGAATGTACATGGGGAGCTAAAACATTAGCACCTTGGGCTGGAGATTACTGGGGTAACGGAGCGCAGTGGGCAACAAGTGCAGCTGCAGCAGGTTTCCGTACTGGTTCTCAACCACAAGTTGGTGCGATTGCATGTTGGAATGATGGTGGCTATGGACACGTAGCGGTTGTTACAGCAGTTTCATCATCAACCAGCATTCAAGTATCAGAATCAAACTATGGTGGAGATCGTACAATCGGTAACAAACGTGGATGGTTCAACCCAACTACAACTTCTGAAGGTTATGTTACTTACATCTATCCAAACTAATGAAAAAATTGAGACTCTTTCCGAGTCTCTTTTCTTGTCTTTAAATTGCGAAGTTCTGCTTAAAAACTATCAAAATAGCTTGATAATATTGAGAAATTGTGGTAAAATGAACTTTGTCGTGTGAACGATAATACTCATTCTTGATGAATTGTGAAACTGTTGCCTTTGGGTTGTTTTGCAAGCTGAAATCGAGAAGAGGAAAAAACAAAAAAGGAGAAATACTCATGGCAGTAATTTCAATGAAACAACTTCTTGAGGCTGGTGTACACTTTGGTCACCAAACTCGTCGCTGGAACCCTAAGATGGCTAAGTACATCTTCACTGAGCGTAACGGAATCCATGTTATCGACTTGCAACAAACTGTAAAATACGCTGACCAAGCATACGACTTTATGCGTGACGCAGCAGCTAACGATGCAGTTGTATTGTTTGTTGGTACTAAGAAACAAGCTGCTGACGCTGTTAAAGAAGAAGCAGAACGTTCAGGTCAATACTTCATCAACCACCGTTGGTTGGGTGGAACTCTTACAAACTGGTCTACTATCCAAAAACGTGTAGCTCGTTTGAAAGAAATCAAACGTATGGAAGAAGAAGGAATCTTCGACGTTCTTCCTAAGAAAGAAGTTGCACTTCTTAACAAACAACGCGCTCGTCTTGAAAAATTCTTGGGTGGTATCGAAGACATGCCTCGCATCCCAGATGTAATGTACGTAGTTGACCCACATAAAGAGCAAATCGCTGTTAAAGAAGCTAAAAAATTGGGTATCCCAGTTGTAGCGATGGTTGACACAAACACTGATCCAGATGATATCGATGTAATCATCCCAGCTAACGATGACGCTATCCGCGCTGTTAAATTGATCACAGCTAAATTGGCTGACGCTATCATCGAAGGACGTCAAGGTGAAGATGCAGCAGCAGTTGAAGCAGAATTTGCAGCTTCAGAAGCTCAAGCAGACTCAATCGAAGAAATCGTTGAAGTTGTAGAAGGCGACAACGCTTAATTCGTATAAATAGTAATTACCTAGGAGGGCGGGGCTTAGCCCGGCTCTCCTATTTTTAAAAAATATAGGAGAATCAAAATGGCAGAAATTACAGCTAAACTTGTTAAAGAGTTGCGTGAAAAATCTGGTGCTGGTGTTATGGACGCTAAAAAAGCACTTGTAGAAACTGACGGTGACATCGAAAAAGCAATCGAATTGCTCCGTGAAAAAGGTATGGCTAAGGCAGCTAAGAAAGCTGACCGTGTTGCTGCTGAAGGTTTGACTGGTGTTTATGTGAACGATAACGTTGCAGCAGTAGTTGAAGTAAATGCTGAAACTGACTTCGTTGCGAAAAATGCTCAATTCGTTGAATTGGTAAATGCAACTGCAAAAGTAATCGCTGAAGGAAAACCAGCTAACAACGAAGAAGCTCTTGCTTTAACAATGCCTTCAGGTGAAACTCTTGAAGCAGCTTATGTGTCTGCAACAGCAACTATCGGAGAAAAAATCTCATTCCGTCGCTTTGCTTTGATTGAAAAAACAGATGCACAACACTTCGGTGCTTACCAACACAACGGCGGACGTATCGGTGTTATCTCTGTAATCGAAGGTGGAGACGAAGCACTTGCTAAACAAATCTCAATGCATATTGCTGCGATGAAACCAACAGTTCTTTCATACAAAGAATTGGATGAGCAATTTGTTAAAGATGAGTTGGCTCAATTGAACCACGTAATCGACCAAGATAACGAAAGCCGTGCAATGGTTAACAAACCAGCTCTTCCACACTTGAAGTATGGATCAAAAGCACAATTGACTGATGAAGTGATTGCTCAAGCTGAAGCTGATATCAAAGCTGAGTTGGCTGCAGAAGGCAAACCAGAAAAAATCTGGGACAAAATCATCCCAGGTAAAATGGATCGCTTCATGCTTGACAACACTAAAGTTGACCAAGCATACACACTTCTTGCACAAGTCTACATCATGGATGACAGCAAGACAGTTGAAGCATACCTTGAATCAGTTAACGCTTCAGTAGTTGAGTTCGCTCGCTTTGAAGTTGGTGAAGGTATCGAAAAAGCTGCAAATGACTTTGAAGCTGAAGTTGCAGCTACAATGGCAGCAGCTTTGAATAACTAATAATAAAAAGAGGAAGCAAGTTTGCTTCCTTTTTCTTTTATTAAAAATTTAAAAAGCCCTATAACAAGGGCTTTGTGTATTTAGGAGACTACACTTCGAATTCATAGAGTGCTGTAGATAGGTAACGTTCTCCGTTATCTGGTGCAAGCGCAAGGACTTTTTTACCTGCCCCAAGTTTTTTAGCAACTTCGATTGCTGCATAGATAGCTGCGGCAGAAGAAATACCTACCAAGAAGCCTTCTTTTCCACCAATTTCGCGACCAAGTGCAAGAGCATTGTCTGATGTCACGCGAACGATACCATCATAAGCTTCTGTATCAAGTGTTTCTGGGATGAATCCTGCAGAGATACCTTGAATTTTGTGAGGTCCTGGTTTTTCACCTGACAAGATAGCTGACTCGTCTGCCTCAACTGCAAAAACTTGAATGTTTGAGTTAGCAGTTTTAAGAGCATGAGAAACACCTGAAATAGTTCCTCCAGTACCTACACCAGCAACAAAGGCATCTAAACCATCAGCTCCGAAATCAGCTAGAATTTCAGCTCCTGTTGTTCTTTCGTGAACTTCTGGGTTAGCTTGGTTATTAAACTGTAATGGTAGGAAACCATCGCGTTCAGCAGCAATTTCTTGCGCTTTTGCAATCGCACCTTTCATACCTTCACTACCAGGAGTGAGGACTAGTTCAGCACCATAAGCTTGGATAATCTTACGGCGTTCAACACTCATGGTTTCAGGCATAACGATAACAACTTTATAGCCTTTAGCAGCACCCACCCATGAAAGTCCGATACCAGTATTTCCACTTGTTGCTTCCACAATAGTAGAATCTGGTTTCAGTTTACCTTCTTGTTCTGCTTTTTCAATCATACTTAGGGCGATTCGGTCTTTAACGGATGAACCTGGGTTAAAAGCTTCTAATTTTACGTAAACATCTGCTGCACCTTCTGGTACAATGTTATTCAATTTAACAATCGGTGTTTTTCCGATAAGTTCTGTGATATTGTTATAAATAGCCATGTTAGCACCTCTTTATATAAGATGCTTCTAGTATAACGCTAACTTTGACTTTTGTAAAATATAGAAATCCTATCGAAGCGATAGGATTTTTTTATAACAATCAGAAAAATAGTCAGTGTAAATCTAAAAATTGAGGAAGATATTTAAAAGTGATTTACACAAGGTTTACAGGAACTTCAACTTCTCGTAAGCCTTGATCTGTTAGGATAACTTTCCCATTAAAAAATTCTATGAGGGCAGCTTTGGTATCCTCTTTATCTTCTTTATCGACAAAGATAATTGTGTCAACGTGATCTGTAAAGTTGGTTTCGAGTTCCATAAGATTATGTTCTTTAAGAAAATTCCCATACTCTTGATATTGAGCATAGCTCATTTGAATTTGAATTCCTGCTTGTTCTTTAATTTCAACAATTCCAATTTTTTTGACAGCTAAGGCTACACTACCTGCATAAGCGCGAATAAGACCTCCTGCTCCCAGTTTGATACCACCAAAATATCTGGTAACAACTACACAAACATTGGTCAAATTGTGATTTTCTAGAACTCCTAGCATAGGTACACCAGCAGTTCCACTTGGCTCCCCATCATCACTGGTTCGCTTGATTTCACTGCGCCCACCAATAATAAAAGCAGAGCAGTTGTGGGTAGCCTTATAGTGTTCTTTTTTGATAGCAGTGATAAAGGCACGAGCTTCTTCTTCACTATAGACACGTTTTGCATGACAAATAAATCGTGATTTTTTGATTTCTTCTTGGACTTGTCCGTCCTCTTTTATCGTTCTAAATTCCATATTTTTATTGTACTAAAAAATAGTCTAAAGTTCTAGATTTTACGAATAAAGAAGTATGAAAATAAATCCAAATTATCTTGGTCGACTTTTTACAGAACAAGAATTAAGCCCTGAAGAACGACAACTGGCGGAGAAGCTGCCAAGCATGAGAAAAGAGAAGGGGAAACTCTTCTGCCAACGATGTGATAGTATGATTCAAGATGAATGGTCTCTACCTATTAATGCTCATTACTGCCGAGAATGTTTGTTGATGAAGCGAGTTAGGAGTGATCAGGCCTTATATTATTTCCCTCAAGAAGATTTTCCTAAACAAGATGTTCTTAAATGGAAGGGACAATTGACTCCATTTCAAGAGAAAGTATCAGATGGCTTACTTCAAGCAATAGAGAACCAGCAACCGACTTTAGTTCATGCAGTGACTGGCGCTGGGAAGACAGAGATGATTTATAAAGTTGTTGCGAAAGTTATTAATGATGGTGGCGCAGTTTGTCTAGCAAGTCCACGGATAGATGTTTGTTTGGAATTGTATAAGCGATTGCAGAATGACTTTGCTTGCGAAATAGCTTTACTGCATGGAGAGTCTATACCATATTTTCGAACCCCTCTGGTTGTTGCGACAACACATCAATTATTAAAGTTTTATCATGCTTTTGATTTGCTAATAGTAGATGAAGTAGATGCTTTTCCTTATGTTGACAACAAGATACTTTACAAAGCTGTAAAGAATTGTGTAAAGGAAAATGGACTCAGAATTTTTCTCACTGCAACTTCTACAGATGAGTTGGATAAGAAGGTTCGCTTAGGGGAGCTAAAACGATTAAGCCTGCCAAGGCGGTTCCATGGAAATCCTTTAATTATTCCAAAACCCGTTTGGCTATCTGATCTGGATAAATGTTTGGATAAGTTTCGCCTACCACCAAAGCTAAAAAGATATATTGAAAACCAGAGAAGAACTGGCTACCCCTTATTAATATTTGCATCAGAAATTACAAAGGGAGTGAAGTTGAAGGAAATCTTACAAGAGAAATTTCCAAATGAGAAAATTGGTTTCGTATCCTCAGTTACTGAAGATAGATTAGAGCAAGTTCAAGCTTTTAGGGATAGGGAATTGACCATATTGATAAGCACAACAATATTGGAGCGCGGAGTTACCTTCCCTTGTGTTGATGTCTGTGTCGTAGAAGCAAACCATCGTCTTTTTACAAAATCAAGCCTCATTCAAATTGGAGGACGTGTAGGTCGTAGCATGGATAGACCTACAGGAGATCTAATTTTCTTTCATAATGGATTAAATCGTTCGATTAAGAATGCTATAAAAGAAATTAAACTGATGAACAAGGAGGCAGGCCTATGATTTGTTTACTATGTGCTCAACATTTGAAGAAAAATCTAACCTTTGGAGAGCTTCTTTTTTTGAAAAAGGAGGAGGGCTCAATTTGTTTAGCTTGTTACTCAAGTTTTGAAATGATTGGGGAAGAACATTGTCCAAATTGTCATAAAAAAGGAGCGTCAAGTTCGTGTCAAGACTGTCAACTTTGGTGTAAAGAAGGGATTGAAGTAAGTCATGAAGCGATTTTTAGTTATAATCAAGCCATGAAAGACTTCTTTAATCGTTACAAATTTGATGGCGATTATATTCTCCGAAAAGTTTTTGCTATGATTTTAAAAGAGAATTTAAAAAAATACAAGGGCTACGATTTTGTTTTAATACCGTTAAGTCCTGAGAGATACGCAAAAAGAGGTTTTAATCAGGTTGCAGGCCTAATAGAGACTGCAGGGCTTTCCCATCTGGATATATTAGGGAAAAGAGAAGAAAAAGCCAGTTCTTCTAAAAATCGTTCGGAGCGTTTGGCCACGGAACTTCCGTTTTTTATTAAAGAAGGCAGTAGGATTCCAAAGAAGATTCTATTGATTGATGATATTTATACGACAGGAGCGACTGTTAACCGTGTCAAGAGTATGCTAGAGAATGCAGGAGCAAAAGAGGTTAAAACATTTTCCCTCGTAAGATGAGGAAAAAGATTGCAAAAAGATTATGAAAGCGTTATAATAAATGTAGAAAAACAAATATGTTTAGAAAGAAGGTACTTATATGATTAAATATAGTATCCGTGGTGAAAACCTAGAAGTAACTGAAGCAATTCGTGATTATGTAGTTTCTAAACTCGAAAAGATCGAAAAATACTTCCAAGCAGATCAAGAATTAGATGCGCGTGTCAATTTGAAAGTGTATCGTGAAAAGACTGCTAAGGTAGAAGTAACAATTCCACTTGGATCTATTACTCTTCGTGCAGAAGACGTTTCTCAAGATATGTATGGATCTATTGATTTGGTGACAGATAAGATTGAACGTCAAATCCGTAAAAATAAAACTAAAATTGAACGTAAGAACAGAAATAAAGTTTCTACTAGCCAACTATTTACAGATGCCTTGGTAGAAGAGACAGATGCTGCTCAACCTAAAGTTGTTCGTTCAAAACAAATTGATTTAAAACCAATGGACCTTGAAGAAGCACTTCTTCAGATGGACTTATTGGGCCATGATTTCTTTATTTATATCGATGTTGAAGATGAAACAACAAATGTCATTTATCGACGCGAAGATGGAGATATTGGTCTTCTTGAAGTAAAAGAATCTTAATACTTAATATGCTTAGATTAAAAAGGTGGTTTACACTAGTGTAAACCACCTTTTGTGTTCATGAATACTACATTTGAGCACAAGTGCTATTCCTTCTTTAAAGGTCGCTTTTTTAGTGCAAATATGGTATAATATTGCGCAAGAGGTTTGTTAATGAAAAAAAATGAAATGAATCCCTTTTTTATATACATATTTGTTGGGATTGCCTTTATAATCATGACTGTATTGGTTATTTTTCTTCAAAATAACCTAGTCACAATAGCATGCTTATTTTTCTTAATGGTGGCATTTCTTTTGCTATTTTATTTTCAGAAGAAATCGTATCAAAAAACAGAAATTGAACAAATTCAGTACGTAAACCATCAAGCGGAAGATAGTTTAAGTTCACTCTTAGAACAGATGCCGGTTGGAGTTGTCAAACTAAACATGGAAAGTAGTGAGATTGAGTGGTTTAATCCCTACGCAGAGTTAATGCTGACAACGGAAGATGGAGAAATTGACCTTCCTCAAGTTCAAGAAATTATAAAAACATCCATATCTTCTCCTGGAATTTATGCAAATGTGGGGGAAAAACGTTATGCGGTGCATCTAGACAGAAATTCTGGTGTGCTCTACTTTTTTGACGTTTCTGGAGAGTACGAAGCCACAGTAGAATTGGTTACAAGTCGCCCTGTTATTGGTATTATTTCGGTAGATAATTACGATGATTTAGAGAACGAAACATCTGAATCAGACATCAGTCATATTAATAGTTTTGTCGCAAATTTTGTATCAGAATTTACTGGAAAATATCAGATGTTTTCTCGTAGAGTGACCATGGATCGTTTTTACTTATTTACCGACTATACGGTATTAGAGCAATTGATGCAGGATAAATTTTCTGTAATTGATACCTTCCGTGAAGAAGCTAAGCAGAGAGATTTAGCCTTAACCATGAGTATGGGCTTGTCATACGGTGATGGCGATCATGAGGGTATTGGTAAAGTTGCTTTATCAAATCTCAACCTTGCAGAAGTTCGAGGTGGAGACCAGGTCGTTGTAAAAGAAAATGATGAGACGAAAAATCCAATTTATTTTGGTGGTGGTTCTGCAGCTTCTATTAAGCGAACAAGAACACGTACAAGAGCAATGATGACGGCAATCTCTGAAAAGTTGAGAAGTGTTGACCATGTCTTCGTAGTTGGTCATAAAAACTTAGACATGGATGCTTTAGGCTCTGCTGTTGGTATGCAATTGTTCTCGAGTAACGTCTTGGATGAAAGTTATGTGGTCTATGATGCAGAACAAATGTCTCCGGACATTCATCGTGCCATTCAATTTTTAGAGAATGAGGGAGTAACAAAACTCATCCCTCTAACTCAAGCTATGGGAATGGTCACTAATCGTTCCTTGCTAGTGATGGTCGACCACTCTAAGACAGCTTTAACCTTGTCAAAAGAGTTTTATGATTTGTTTACACAAACCATCATTATTGACCACCATAGACGAGATCAGGATTTCCCGGAAAATGCTGTTATCACTTATATCGAGAGTGGAGCAAGTAGCGCGAGCGAGCTTGTAACAGAGTTAATTCAATTCCAAAACTCTAAGAAAGCACGCTTAAGTCGTATCCAAGCTAGTGTTCTTATGGGCGGTATGATGCTGGATACTAAGAATTTCACCTCTCGTGTAACTAGCCGAACCTTTGACGTGGCAAGTTATCTAAGAACACGTGGTAGTGATAGTATTGTAATTCAAGAACTTGCAGCGACTGACTTTGAAGAGTATCGATTGGTTAATGAGCTAATCTTGCAAGGACAGGCCGTACAACCTTCTATTCTTGTAGCTCAGGCCAAGGATGGTAAGGAGTATGATATTGTAGTGATTAGTAAAGCAGCTGATACTATGTTAGCTATGTCAGGTATTGAAGCTAGCTTTGTCATTGCTAAAAACAGCCAAGGGGATATTTCCATTTCTGCACGAAGTCGAAGTAAGATCAATGTGCAACGGATTATGGAAGAGTTAGGAGGTGGAGGCCACTTCAACCTGGCAGCTGCCCGACTGACAGATATGACTCTGCAAGAAGCAGGTGATAAACTAAAAACCGTTATTTCTAATGAAATTAGAGAAAAGGAGACAGAAGAATGAAAGTAATCTTTTTAGCAGATGTAAAAGGCAAAGGAAAAAAAGGCGAAATCAAGGAAGTGCCAACAGGTTATGCGCAAAACTTTTTGATTAAGAAAAACCTTGCTAAAGAAGCAACTTCTCAAGCAATTGGTGAATTGCGCGGGAAGCAAAAATCTGAAGAAAAAGCACATGCTCAACTTCTTGCAGAAGCACAAGAAATTAAGGCGAAACTTGAAGCAGAAGAAACAATTGTTGAGTTTGTTGAAAAAGTTGGTCCAGATGGAAGAACTTTTGGTTCAATTACTAGCAAGAAAATTGCGGAAGAGCTCCAAAAACAATTTGGAATTAAAATTGATAAACGTCATATTCAAGTTCAATCTCCAATTCGAGCAGTTGGCTTGATTGATGTTCCGGTAAAAATTTATCAGGATGTAACTAGCGTCATCAATCTTCGTGTAAAAGAAGGCTAAGCTAGATTTGAGTAATGATTTTGTAAAAGGAAGGAAAGTCTGATGGCAGAAGTAGAGGAACTACGAGTTCAGCCCCAGGATATTTTGGCAGAACAATCGGTATTGGGAGCTATATTTATCGATGAGAGTAAACTCGTATTTGTTCGAGAATATATTGACTCTCGAGACTTCTTTAAGTATGCTCACCGTTTGATTTTTCAGGCCATGGTTGATTTGTCAGATAGAGGCGAAGCCATTGATGCAACGACTGTTCGTACGATATTAGATGATCAAGGTGATTTGCAAAATATTGGTGGCTTGTCCTACCTTGTTGAGATTATCAACTCTGTACCAACCTCTGCAAACGCTGAATACTATGCAAAAATTGTAGCAGAGAAAGCCACGCTTCGTCGTTTGATTGCTAAGTTGACAGAGTCTGTAAACCAAGCTTACGAAGCCTCTAGTCCTGCAGATGAAATCATTGCGCGAGCAGAAAAAGGTTTGATTGATGTCAGTGAGAATGCGAACCGTAGTGGTTTTAGAAATATTCGAGACATCCTAAATCTTAACTTTGGAAATTTAGAAGCTCGTTCACAACAAACTTCTGATATTACAGGGATTGCTACTGGTTATCAAGATTTGGATCATATGACAACTGGTTTGCACGAGGAGGAGTTAATCATTCTTGCTGCTCGTCCTGCGGTTGGTAAGACTGCTTTTGCCTTGAATATTGCTCAAAATATCGGAACCAAGCTAGACAAGACCGTTGCAATTTTCTCACTTGAGATGGGTGCTGAGAGTCTGGTCGATCGTATGTTGGCTGCCGAAGGACTAGTGGAGTCTCACTCTATCCGTACAGGGCAATTGACTGAGGAAGAGTGGCGTAAATATACGATTGCTCAAGGTAATCTTGCAAAAGCAAGTATCTATATCGATGATACACCAGGGATTCGAATTACGGAGATTCGTTCACGCGCCAGAAAATTGTCTCAGGAAACAGGTAATCTTGGATTGATCTTGATTGACTACCTGCAGTTAATTACAGGGACTGGTCGTGAGAACCGTCAGCAAGAGGTTTCAGAGATTTCACGTCAGTTGAAAATTCTAGCCAAGGAATTGAAGGTGCCTGTAATTGCGCTAAGTCAGCTGTCACGTAGTGTTGAACAACGTCAAGATAAAAGGCCTGTACTATCAGATATTCGTGAGTCTGGATCTATCGAGCAGGATGCGGATATCGTAGCCTTTCTCTATCGAGATGACTATTATGAACGTGGTGGCGAAGAAGAGGAAGGTCTTCCAAATAACAAAGTAGAAGTTATTATTGAGAAGAACCGTAGCGGTGCGCGTGGAACGGTAGAATTGATTTTTCAAAAAGAGTATAACAAGTTTTCAAGTATTTCGAAGAGAGAGGAACAAAGATGACAGATGCATTTACAGATGTAGCCAAGATGAAAAAAATCAAAGAAGAAATTAAGGCACATGAAGGACAAGTCGTGGAAATGACCTTAGAAAACGGTCGTAAACGCCAAAAGAATCGCTTAGGAAGACTTATTGAAGTCTATCCATCACTCTTTATCGTTGAATTTGGGGATGTTGAAGGGGACAAACAGGCCAACGTCTACGTTGAATCCTTCACGTATTCTGATATTTTAACGGAAAAGAATTTGATTCACTATTTGGATTAAGGTTGAAAGTGGGAGTTTTCTCACTTTTTTCTTTTTCTTTCGAATGATATAAATGAGGTCAACCTCAAAAATTTATCTATTCGAAGGAGAATGAATGACATATAGTAAAAAGGGAACTTTTCTTAAGAGAACGACAGTGGGGACAGCTTCCCTACTGTTAGCAGGTGCTTTTTTGTTTGGTGGAGGAGCTGTTCATGCCAATCAGGCAAACAATGGCTCACTGGCACGAGGAGATGATTATCCCTATTATTATAAAAATGGAAGTCAAGAAATTGATAAATGGCGTCTATACTCCAGACAGTGTACATCTTTTGCTGCCTTTCGTTTAAGTAGTGTCAATGGATTTGAACTACCAGCTGCTTATGGGAATGCTAAAGATTGGGGTTATCGTGCTAAACGAGAAGGTTATCGTGTGGACAAGACTCCAACAATTGGTTCGATTGCTTGGGACGGAAGCGGAGAATATGGCCACGTTGCATGGGTTTCTAATGTTTTTGGTGATATGATTGAAATTGAGGAGTACAATTATGGTATTAGAGAGAAGTACAATCGTAGACTTGTGAAGGCAAGCTCTATGTCTGGTTTCATTCATTTTAAAGATGTCGGACAGGCTAGCACAGGAAATCATCAGTCAACCTTAGTATCTAGTGGAACCCATGTTTTTACAGAAAAAGCTGCTATTATGAACCAGCCATCACAAGCGGCTACGATTATTGACTATTACTATCCTGAAGAAAGTGTTCATTACGATCAGACTCTTGAAAAAGATGGTTATAAATGGATTTCTTATCTATCCCGAACTGGATATCGCAGATATGTCCAACTAGCTAAAACAGCAACTGCTAAGAATGGATGGGAAAAACAGGGGATAACATGGTACTACTATGAAAATGGGAAAGTCGCTCTTGGTTGGAAAAAGATAAAGGGCAGTTGGTACTATTTCCAAACTAATGGTGCCATGAGAACAGGTTGGCTAAAAGACGGTTCCAAGTGGTACTACTTGAAATCATCTGGAGAAATGCAGACAGGATGGTTGAAGGATAAGGGCATCTGGTATTATCTCGAAAGCTCGGGTGCTATGAAGGCTAGTCAGTGGTTCCAGGTCTCAGGGAAATATTATTACGTGAATGCATCTGGAGAATTGGCAGTAGATACGACTATCGATGGGTTCCAAGTTGACAGCAATGGTGCGCGAGTGGAAGAATCACCCCAATAAGCCTTGACCGATAATCTAACTCTTAGCAATGGTATTTTTCCCTGCTTTCCTTTATAATGGGTGTATGGACAAGAAAAAATTATTATTGATTGATGGATCTTCAGTTGCTTTCCGAGCATTTTTTGCACTTTACCAGCAACTGGATCGTTTTAAAAATGACAATGGACTACATACCAATGCAATCTACGGATTTCATCTGATGCTAAATCACCTACTGGAGCGTGTCCAACCGAGTCATATTTTGGTTGCTTTTGATGCGGGAAAAACGACTTTCCGTACAGAGATGTATGCTGATTATAAGGGTGGTCGTGCTAAGACTCCAGATGAGTTTCGTGAGCAATTTCCCTTCATTCGTGAGTTGCTAGACCATCTTGGGATTCGCCACTATGAATTAGCCCAGTATGAGGCGGATGATATCATTGGAACTCTTGGTCGCTTGGCTGAAAAAGAATCTTTTGATGTGACCATTGTCAGCGGAGACAAGGACTTGATTCAGTTGACGGATGAGCATACAGTGGTCGAGATTTCCAAGAAAGGTGTGGCTGAGTTTGAGGCCTTTACACCAGAATATCTCATGGAAAAGATGGGAATCACACCAGATCAGTTTATTGATCTTAAGGCCCTTATGGGGGATAAGTCAGATAATATCCCTGGTGTAACCAAGATTGGTGAAAAGACTGGGATCAAGCTCTTGTTAGAACACGGATCGCTGGAAGGTATTTATGAAAATATCGATGGCATGAAGGCTTCTAAGATGAAGGAAAATCTTGTCAATGACAAGGAACAAGCCTTTCTGTCTAAAACACTAGTTACCATCGACACGAAAGCGCCAATCGAGATTGGCCTAGCTGACTTGGTCTATAGTGGACCAAATGTGGAAAGTTTAGGTAAATTCTACGATGAGATGGGCTTTAAACAGCTCAAACAAGCCTTGAATGCTTCTCAGGCGAATCAAGCTGAGACTTTGAATTTCACCGTGGTGGACAAAGTGAGTGAAGACATGCTGAGTGCCGACTCTATCTTCCACTTTGAACTTTTTGGAGAAAATTACCATACAGATGATTTGGTTGGTTTTGCCTGGTCTTGTGGAGACAAGCTCTATGCTACAGATAAGCTGGAACTTCTGCAGGATCCGATTCTTAAGGATTTTCTAGAAAAAACACCTCTGAAAGTATATGACTTTAAGAAAGCTAAAGTTCTCTTAAATCGCTTTGGTTTGGACTTGCAGGCTCCTGCTTTTGACAGTCGCTTGGCCAAATACCTTCTCTCTACTGTAGAGAATAATGAAATTTCAACCATTGCTAGTCTCTATGGTCAAACTTACCTAGTCGATGATGAAACCTTCTATGGTAAGGGTGTCAAGAAAGCTATCCCTGAGAGAGATACCTTCTTGGAACACTTGGCTCGCAAGGTTGCTGTGCTGGTTGAGACAGAGCTTGTATTGCTTGAAAAGTTAAGTGAAAACGGGCAATTAGACCTTCTCTATGACATGGAGCAACCTCTGGCCTTTGTTCTTGCTAAGATGGAAATCGCTGGGATCAAGGTAAAAAAAGAAACTCTACTCGAGATGCAAGCTGAAAATGAGCTTGTCATTGAAAAGCTAACTCAAGAGATTTATGAATTGGCTGGTGAAGAGTTTAACATCAACTCGCCTAAGCAGTTGGGCGAATTACTTTTTGAAAAGCTAGGTCTCCCTATAGAATACACCAAAAAAACCAAGACAGGTTATTCAACAGCAGTGGATGTGTTAGAGCGCCTAGCTCCTATTGCCCCAATCGTCAAGAAAATTTTAGATTACCGTCAGATTGCTAAGATTCAATCGACTTATGTGATTGGTTTGCAGGATTGGATTTTAGCGGATGGCAAGATTCACACGCGCTATGTGCAGGATTTGACTCAGACAGGGCGTCTATCTAGTGTGGATCCAAACTTGCAAAATATTCCTGTTCGTTTGGAACAAGGGCGCCTTATCCGTAAGGCTTTCGTACCAGAATGGGAGGATAGTGTCCTCCTCAGCTCTGACTACTCACAGATTGAGTTGCGAGTTTTGGCGCATATCTCTAAAGATGAGCACTTAATCAAGGCCTTCCAAGAGGGAGCTGATATCCATACCTCGACAGCCATGCGGGTCTTTGGAATTGAACGTCCTGAAGATGTGACTCCAAACGACCGTCGCAATGCCAAGGCTGTCAACTTTGGAGTGGTTTACGGAATTTCAGACTTTGGTTTATCCAATAACCTAGGTATCAGCCGTAAAGAGGCTAAAGCATACATCGACACTTACTTTGAACGCTTCCCTGGTATCAAAAATTACATGGATGAAGTCGTTCGTGAGGCGCGTGATAAGGGTTATGTAGAGACCCTCTTCAAACGTCGCCGTGAGTTGCCAGATATCAATTCGCGTAACTTTAACATTCGTGGTTTTGCGGAACGTACAGCTATCAACTCACCTATCCAAGGATCGGCTGCAGATATTCTCAAAATCGCCATGATTCAGCTAGATAAAGCCTTGCTAGCAGGTGGTTATCAAACTAAGATGCTTTTACAAGTACACGATGAAATTGTTCTTGAAGTGCCTAAGTCAGAATTGGTAGCTATTAAAAAACTTGTCAAACAAACCATGGAAGAAGCCATTCAACTCAGTGTGCCACTGATTGCTGATGAAAATGAAGGCGTGACTTGGTATGAGGCCAAATAAAAAATAGACTATTAAACAAAAAGAAATCCCCTTGAACATTATGGTTCAAAGGGGATTTTTCTTTCAGGAAAAGACAAAAGTGAAACTATCTAGCTAATTGTAGAATTTATTTGATTTGTTTCTTTTGTTCTTTTTTTGCAAGGATTGGTAGAATAACACCTAAACCAATCAGAATAATTGGGGTCAAGATGTTTGTAAGAAGAGAGAATTGCCAAGCAGTTGGATTCTCAGCATAGCTAATTTTTGGAACCATACCTAGGATACAAGCAAAGGCAGTGAAGAGGAAGCACCAAGTACCGATCACAAAGCCAAGCTTAGGATTGTTAACAAACTTGTATTCGGCATTTTTGTATGTTTTCCAAGCGCGATTGAGCATCATATAGGCAAGGAATACCCAGAGATAACGCATTGGCATTACGATAGAATTGAGGTTGGTCATCCATTTTACAAGTCCGTCAATTTCCTGAATACCAAAAATTGGAAGGATGATGATAAGGCTAACGAGGACGCCTGTAAGGAGGTAGCCGTTAATGAGGACACCTTTTTCAGTACGTTTACGAAGCCAGCTTGGGATGTAGTTTTCATCAGCGTTATTGAGTAGGATTTGTAATGGTGCGTCAATAGAGAAGGCAAGCGCAGCAATTTGTCCGACCATATTTGTAAGAGCGTAAATCACAACGAAAAGATTTCCAACTCCCCAAGAATTTCCTAACATTTGGAAGGCTTGATAAGCACCATTACGCATGAGGTCTTCAGGGATGTTATTACCATCAAATAGCATTCCCATGGCAACTGAACCAAGGATAGCAGAGAGTCCTACCATGATGGCCATGACAATCATACCTTTTGGAAATTCTTTTGCAGGATTGCGAGTTTGATTCACATAAGGGGAAATTTTTTCACAACCACCAACTGCAAAGACCAGTAATGAGATTGTTGTGAAATAAGAAAAATCAAAGTTTGGAATGTAGGTACTCAGTTGATCCATGTGCGGTGTCGCAAACTGGATGTCTGGTTTGATGAAAGGCAGACCGACAGCCAAAAGCACAAAGAGTAAAGACATAATCAACATGGCACTTCCTGCCAAGCTACCGATGACTTTCAGTGTTGTCAATCCTTTTGTAGAAAGGTAGAGGAAAAGTCCAAAGATTAGCAAGCAGAGAATAACAATCCAGTGGAAGTCAATTTGTTTTAGAAATTGTCCATTACCCTGCAAGGCCCATCCAAGCGGGATCAGGATTCCTTGAGGTTTTTGTGCGAGGTAAGGAATGTGAACAACCCAGTAGGTCCAAGCAGCGAAGTAGGCTAGACGTTTGGTTGATGTTTTTTCAACCCATTCACTAACACCGCTTCCGCTTTCCTTGAAGGTAGAACCTAGTTGTCCGACGATGAGTGAATATGGGATAAAGTAGAGTGCGAGGATTAAAACCCAAGATACGACTACTGAAATACCCTGTTGAGAATAGTTGTTGACGACGTTTCCTAGCCCCCAAACCATGTTGAAAGCAATCAGAGAAACCATCAGCCAATTAAGTTGGTGTTGATCTTTTTTCATAATGTCTCCTTTTCTGATAATTTTAGTATATCATGTTTTTTTGAAAGCGCCTAACAAAATTTGAAATTTACTATAAAAAAAGTAAAAGCTAGCTAACAGATAGGGATCAGGATTGCTTAGTTGAGAAAGACTTATCCACAACCTGTGGATAAGTCGAGGTGAAAACAACAACGGTTTCTTTATGATTTTAATAGGAAAAAGAGAGACGAAATTTATAGAATAGGAAACAAATCAATCTTTTATGAACCTTGTTAGGACAAGGTTTATAGGCTTTATTCTCTTGTACATCCTATGAACTTGGATTGGATAGATATTTTGGAAAAACTTGAAAATATTTTCCGATGAAAGATTGAAGGTTATTCACAGTTTGTGGATAACTTTATATGGATAAGAAGACCCCTTTGCGTCTGACAAAGGGGTTAGGTTATTAATGCTTTGGCAACCAGCTGAGGGTAAAGTCAAGAGTCTTAGCATTGAGCAGTTCCTGATGGCTGATACTTTGTTTTTCTTTTCCGTCCAGTTGACAGTCTTGGACAAAGTGGAAGTGTTCATAATTTTGTTGAGTACGAACATCCAACCACTGATTTGTTTCTGCCAGATAGACACGAAGGTGGTCAAAGAGTGGAATTCCAAGGTCATAACTTGCTTTTCCTGGGCAGGTTGGGTAAAGCCCAAGAGCAGACCAGACATACCAAGCCGAAAGACTACCATTATCCTCATCGCCCGGATAAGCATCCCAGCTAGCTCGGAAGGCTTTTTGACGGAGGGTCTTGATTAAGAGACTAGTATATTGGGGATAATTACTGTAGCGGAACAGATAAGGGATGTGGAAACTTGGTTGGTTTGAAATGGCTAGTTGACCAAATGGCGCTGTTGCCATTTCGCTCATCTCATGAATTTCATAACCATAGCCCGTCGTTTCAAAGAGTGGGAGACTTTGACAAGCTTTCAAAAGATAGTTGCTAAAGGCTTCTTTTCCACCTATTAGTTGGCTAAGTCCAGAAATATCGTGTAAGACACCTAGACTGGCTTGAATAGCTGAACACTCAGCGTAGTCACGACCCCAACTATAGGGAGAAAAGTCAGGACGGAAGTTGCCATCTACATCACGCGCCCTCATGTAACCCGTCTCAGAGTCAAATAGATTCTGATAGTTTTTAGAATATTGAGCATAGGTTTGGGCTAGCTCTTCTTGACCTAATTTTGCTGCACATGTAGAGATACAAAAATCGCTGTAGGCATAATCTAGCGTATGACTGACACTTTCGTGGTAGTCTGTGGATAAATAGCCCAGTTCTTGGTATTGGCATATGCCGTGTCGCCCGTTGATAGCTTTTGGATCTGCCTTAGTAGCAGTTTCAATCATGGCTTTGAGAAATTCTTCTTCAAACTCAGGTGCCATGTCTTTGCAAGCACTATCTGCAAGAAGGCCATCAATCAAAGTCCCAGGCATCATTCCTCTTTCGTCAGGAGCCAGCCACTTAGGGAGATACCCGGTATCTCTATAGCTATTGAGGAAACCTTCAAGAAACTGACGATAGTGCTCTGGAATAATCAAGGCAAAGAGTGGGAATGAAGTGCGGAAGGTATCCCAAAAACCATTGTTGGTATAGAGTAGACCAGGCTTGATCGTTCCTGAAGCAAGGTCTATATGAATATTCTCGCCTTGCTCATTTACCTCATAGAAGGTTTGTGGGAAAAGAAAGAGTCTATAAAGACAGTGATCAAAAAATGTTCGGTCTACAGAGCCAGTTTCCACGACATCAAAACGACCTAGAAGGTTTTCCCAACTTGCTTTAGCCTCTGATTTCGTTTCTTCAAAGTCTTTTCTAGGCAGATTAAAGATGGCCTGTTCTTTAAAAATAAAAGAAGTAGCTAGTTGAACTAGAGCTTCTGCTCCAGCCAAGTCGATACGCCAGTCTTGCCCCACTTGATAGATAGATAGAATATCCGTAGAGAATGCGAGGGCAGTGAACATGACGAGGGGACTTTTGTTGGTTTCGGTTAATCCGCTTTGACCAAGGCTGACAGTCCGCTCATCTACTTGCTCTAATGATAAATCATCAGCTGCATGCAGATAGAGTGAGAGCTTCTTGCCTTGTATCTGTCTTAGTTGAATAGAAGCCCCATAGCAAGTAGGTGTGAGTTGGGTTTCAATCTGATAACGTTCAGAAAAAATTCTGAGATAATGGGGATTGAAAATAGCACGATCAAGGTTATAAGAAGACTGACGATGGAAGAGGGTGTCGCCACTGATTTCTCCTGTAACAGGAGTCAGTAGCAACCAAGAATAATCGCCAATCCAAGGACTAGGCTGGTGGGTTAGTCGAATACCCTGAAATATGGGAAGATGGGGATCGAAAAACCAAGACCCTTCATGGTCACTCGTTTGTGGAACAAAGTAATTCATCCCAAAAGGCACTCCAGTGTATGGTAGTGTATTGCCTCGTGAAAATGCATGTTTACTGGCTGTTCCAAAACGTGTATCTATGGTTTCAAGTATAGGTTTCATAGCGGTTTCCTTCAGTAGTTTTCTACATTATATCAGAAAAAGGATACTTTTAGAAAATGACTTCAAAATATAACAATTTTGTAGAATAATGACTAACATTTGTGTATATATTTTCTGGGCTAAAAGCTATATACTGAAAATGAAAATTTGTTTGAAAGAGGCAAAATAGTTTATGGTTTATTCTAAAGAAATTGTCAGAGAGTGGCTAGATGAGGTAGCGGAGAGAGCCAAGGGACATCCTGAATGGGTGGATGTCTTTGAGCGTTGCTATACAGACACTTTAGACAACACAGTTGAAATCTTAGAAGACGGCTCAACTTTTGTACTAACTGGGGATATCCCAGCTATGTGGCTCCGTGATTCAACTGCTCAGCTTAGACCATACCTTCATGTGGCAAAAAGAGATCCTCGTTTGCGCCAGACCATTGCTGGTTTGGTTAAACGCCAGATGACTTTGATTCTCAAGGACCCCTATGCCAACTCTTTCAATATTGAGGAGAACTGGAAGGGTCATCACGAGACAGACCATACAGACCTCAATGGCTGGATTTGGGAACGTAAGTATGAAGTGGATTCGCTTTGCTATCCCTTGCAATTGGCTTACCTTCTTTGGAAGGAAACTGGTGAGACTAGCCAGTTTGATGAGACTTTTGTTACAGCGACCAAGGAGATTCTCCATCTCTGGACGGTGGAACAAGACCACAAGAACTCACCTTACCGCTTTGTTCGTGATACCGACCGTAAGGAAGACACTTTGGTTAATGATGGTTTTGGTCCTGACTTTGCTGTGACAGGGATGACCTGGTCAGCCTTTCGTCCAAGTGATGACTGCTGTCAGTATAGTTACTTGATTCCGTCAAATATGTTTGCAGTCGTTGTCTTAGGTTATGTCCAGGAAATCTTTGTAGAATTGAATCTAGCTGATAGCGAGAGCATTATTGCTGATGCCAAACGTCTGCAAGCTGAAATCCAAGAAGGGATCGAAAAATACGCCTACACGACTAACAGCAAGGGCGAGAAAATCTATGCCTTTGAAGTAGACGGTTTAGGAAATGCTAGCATCATGGATGATCCAAACGTGCCAAGTCTATTGGCTGCGCCATACCTTGGTTACTGCGATGTCAATGACGAAGTGTATCAAGCAACTCGTCGCACCATTCTGAGCCCGGAAAATCCTTACTTCTACCAAGGAGAATACGCTAGCGGTCTCGGAAGTTCTCATACATTCTATCGTTATATTTGGCCGATTGCCCTATCAATTCAAGGCTTAACAGCTACAGATAAAGCTGAGAAAAAATACTTGCTAGACCAACTAGTTGCCTGTGATGGCGGAACAGGTGTTATGCATGAAAGCTTCCACGTAGATGACCCGACTCTCTACTCTCGTGAATGGTTCTCATGGGCCAACATGATGTTCTGCGAATTAGTCTTGGATTACCTAGATATTCGCTAATACTCTTCGAAAATCAAATTCAAACCACGTCAGCTTCACCTTGCCGTACTCAAGTACAGCCTGCGGCTAGCTTCCTAGTTTGCTCTTTGATTTTCATTGAGTATAAGGAGCACGTTTTCGCTCAACTGATTCTAGGAAAGAATCACAAATATATTTTTAAATTTAAGTTAGAATGAGGTTTTACTCATGGAAAATGTTGTTGTACATATCATCTCTCACAGTCACTGGGATCGTGAGTGGTATCTACCTTTTGAAAGTCACCGTATGCAATTGGTGGAACTTTTTGACAATCTGTTTGATCTTTTTGAAAATGATCCTGAGTTCAAGAGCTTCCACCTAGATGGACAAACAATTGTCCTCGATGACTATTTAGAAATTCGCCCTGAAAACCGTGACAAGGTGCAGCGTTATATCGACGAAGGAAAATTGAAGATTGGGCCTTTCTATATCTTGCAGGATGATTACTTGATTTCCAGTGAAGCTAACGTCCGCAATACCTTGATTGGACAAGCGGAATGTGCTAAATGGGGCAAATCTACTCAAATTGGTTACTTCCCAGACACCTTTGGAAATATGGGGCAGGCTCCTCAAATCCTTCAAAAATCAGGTATTCACGTAGCAGCCTTTGGTCGCGGTGTCAAGCCAATCGGATTTGACAACCAAGTTCTCGAGGATGAGCAGTTTACCTCTCAATTTTCAGAGATGTACTGGCAAGGTGCGGATGGAAGTCGTGTACTCGGTATTCTTTTTGCTAACTGGTACAGTAACGGGAATGAAATTCCAGTGGATAAAGACGAGGCTTTGGCTTTCTGGAAGCAAAAATTAGCAGACGTCCGTGATTATGCATCGACCAACCAATGGTTGATGATGAACGGCTGTGACCACCAGCCTGTTCAGAGAAATCTGAGCGAAGCCATTCGTGTGGCAAACGAACTCTTCCCTGACGTGACCTTTATTCATAGCTCATTTGACGAATATGTCCAAGCACTGGAAAGTGCCCTTCCTGAACAATTATCAACGGTCACAGGTGAGTTGACCAGTCAGGAAACGGATGGTTGGTACACCCTTGCCAATACCTCTTCTTCACGCGTTTACCTCAAACAAGCCTTCCAAGAAAATAGCAACTTGTTAGAGCAGGTCGTGGAACCTTTGACCATCATCACTGGAGGACACAACCACAAGGATCAATTGACCTATGCTTGGAAAGTACTTCTGCAAAATGCACCGCACGATAGTATATGTGGTTGTAGTATTGACGAAGTTCACCGTGAAATGGAAACTCGTTTTGCAAAGGTTAATCAAGTCGGGAATTTTGTTAAGACTAACCTTCTCAACGAATGGAAGGGTAAATTAGCTACTCAAAATGCGCAAAGCGACCACCTCTTTACCGTTGTCAACACAGCTTTACATGACAAGGTTGATACGGTTAGTGTTGTAGTGGATGTTGTGACTTGTGATTTTAAAGAATTGCATCCGACTGAAGGTTACAAGAAGGTGGCAGCCGTGACCTTGCCAGATTACCATGTTGAAGATTTGGATTGCCATGTCCTTGAAGCCAAGATTGAAGACTTGGGTGCAAGTTTTGGCTATACTTTGCCTAAGGATAAATTCCGCCAACCTTATATCGCGCGTCAAGTGCGCGTGACAATCCCAGTCCACCTTGCACCTCTTTCTTGGGCAAGCTTCCAATTGGTCGAAGGCCAAGTAGAATACAGAGATGGTATTTATCAAAATGGAGTCATTGATACCCCATTCGTAACAGTGAGTGTAGATGAAGGAATTACACTCTATGACAAGACTACAAACGAAGCTTACGAGGATTTCATCCAATTCGAGGACCGTGGAGATATTGGTAACGAGTACATTTACTTCCAGCCAAAAGGAACTGATCCAATCTATGCTCAATTGAAGGGATACGATGTCCTAGAAAACAATGCTCGATATGCTAAGGTATTGCTCAAACATGAGTTGACTATTCCAGTCAGTGCAGATGAAAAATTGGATGCAGAACAAAGAGGCATTATTGAGTTTATGAAACGAGATGCAGGTCGTTCAGAAGAGTTGACAACCATTCCTCTTGAAACAGAAATGACTGTCTTTGTGGACAATCCACAGATTCGCTTCAAGACTCGCTTTACTAATACAGCCAAGGATCACCGCATCCGTCTCTTGGTGAAAACTCATAACACTCGTCCAAGCAATGATTCTGAAAGCATCTATGAAGTTGTGACAAGACCAAATAAACCAGCAGCTTCTTGGGAAAATCCTGAAAATCCACAACACCAACAAGCTTTTGTCAGCTTGTATGATGATGTTAAAGGAGTGACCGTATCCAATAAAGGATTGCACGAATATGAAATTCTTGGAGATGACACCATGGCTGTAACCCTTCTTCGTGCTTCAGGCGAACTCGGTGACTGGGGTTACTTCCCAACGCCGGAAGCTCAGTGCTTGCGTGATATCGAAGTTGAATTTGCAGTAGAATGCCACCAAGCAGGGGAACGCTTCTCAGCTTTCCGTCGTGCCAAAGCCTTCCAGGTGCCATTTACAGCTCTTCAAGTTGCAAAACAAGAGGGTAGCGTTGCAGCAACGGGTAGCCTCTTTAACCATCCGGCACTCAGTTTGCCACAAGTCTGCCCAACAGCCTTTAAGGTGGCTGAGAATGAAGAAGGTTATGTCCTCCGTTACTACAACATGAGTCAAGAAAATATCCGTGTGTCTGAAAAACAACAAATCATTCTTGACTTACTGGAACGCCCATACCCAGTCCATTCAGGACTATTGGCACCACAGGAAATTCGTACAGAACTCATTCAAAAAGAAGAAATTTAATTTCAAAAAGTAAACATAAACAGAAAGGAGGAGCGAAAAAGTAAGAACCAACTGCTGATTCGCTCCTTTTTGCAGGTGAAAGCAATGACCATTGCAACAATTGATATCGGAGGGACTGGCATTAAGTTTGCTAGTCTAACTCCTGATGGAAAGATTTTAGATAAGACCAGCACCCCAACTCCAGAAACTCTAGAAGATTTATTGGCTTGGTTGGACCAACGCTTGTCAGAACAGGACTATCGTGGGATTGCCATGAGTGTGCCAGGTGCAGTCAATCAAGAAACAGGAGTGATTGAGGGAATTAGTGCTATTCCTTACATCCATGGTTTTTCTTGGTATGAGGCGCTAGCTCATCACCAGCTACCTGTCCATCTAGAAAATGATGCCAACTGTGTTGGACTTAGTGAACTGCTAGCTCATCCTGAGATTGAAAATGCAGCCTGTGTTGTCATTGGCACAGGGATTGGTGGGGCTATGATTATCAATGGCAAAATTCACCGTGGTCGCCATGGCTTGGGTGGAGAGTTTGGTTACATGACAACTATCGAACCAGCAGAAAAACTCAACAACTGGTCACTGTTAGCTTCTACAGGAAACATGGTTCGTTATGTGATTGAAAAATCAGGTCAGTCAGACTGGGATGGCCGTAAGGTTTATCAAGAGGCTGCAGCAGGCAATGCCCTTTGCCAAGAAGCCATTGAGCGTATGAATCGTAATTTAGCTCAAGGACTACTCAATATTCAGTACCTGATCGACCCAGATGTCATTAGCCTAGGTGGCTCTATCAGTCAGAACCCAGATTTTATCAAAGGGGTGCAAAAAGCGGTAGAGGTCTTTGTGGAAAGATATGAAGAGTATACAATTGCGCCAGTGATCCAAGCTTGTACCTATCAGGCGGATGCCAATCTCTACGGTGCCCTTGTCAACTGGTTACAGGAGGAAAACCAATGGTAAATTTTACCGGAATTAGCAGTAAACAACAGCAAGCTATAGACTTACTTAAAAAGCACATTTCTCTACCAGATGTAGAAGTGGCAGTCGCTCAGTCTGACCAAGCTTCTATCTCTATCAAGGGTGAGAGCGGAGAATATCAATTGACTTATCGCAAACCTCACCAACTCTATCGCGCCTTGTCTGTTCTCGCAACAGCTTTAGAAGAAGGTGATAAGGTGGAGATTGAAGAACAGGCGGCTTACGAAGATTTAGCCTACATGGCTGACTGTTCGCGAAATGCAGTTCTAAATGTTGCATCTGCCAAGCAGATGATTGAAGTCTTGGCTCTCATGGGTTATTCAACCTTTGAGC
>ERZ773062.98-NODE-98-length-64389-cov-9.894675_pt1 | contig 64389 bp, 55 predicted proteins | sample MGYA00580626_ERZ773062 | MGnify/ENA primary metagenome ERZ773062 (study PRJEB29015, sample SAMEA2738003) | human oral metagenome | biome: human oral; feature: human-associated habitat; material: dental | place: China | collected 2058 ... | reverse complement strand
ATCAGATAGATTTACTCATTTCTACAAAAAATAAAGTTTCTGACTTAATAAGTTACAGTGGAAATAGCCATGATACTACGATTTCTAACTATAATTTTTTAATTAGTGGGTTAGATACTCTTAATAGTAGAATAATTGTGTATGAGAAATTACATCAATCACAAGATTTAAAGCTTTTTAAGGAGTTATTGGTATCTACAAGAAATTTCATGGAAAACTATAGCAATAAAGCTCGTGATATAAGCACCTACCAATCAGGAGACTTAGCTAAAATAGACTTTGCAAAAGAATTAGCTATTGCTTTTGATAATTCTAATAGATATCTTTCCAATAGGAAAAATATAATAGAAGAGGCAGACAAAAGAGACAAAGTTAGATGGGAACAAATTTTAGCAAAAGAGAGAAGAAATAAAGGTATAAAAAACTTAATTGTCGGAGGAATTACACTTTTAGTTGGAACAGCAGCAATAGTAGCAACAGGGGGTTCAGCAACACCATTAGTAGTTTTAGCTGGAAAGATATGTGGAACAGGAACAGTAGCATATTCAGTATCTAATATGACAGAAGCTAGTCAGGATGTAATCTTAGGTTCTTTAGGCGACAATGAAACAAGAGCTATTAATCCTATAAGAGATACTGTATTTTTAGGAAATGATAAATTATACCATGGAACTGGACAAATTTTTACAACAGGTTCATCAATACTTATACCAATAGGAAAAACTAATAGTATTGTTAAAGGAAGTATTCAATTTTTAGCAGGAAGTGCAGGAGCATGGGTAGGAGGAAAAGTTGGCTATTATGGACTGAAACAACTTGGATTTTCAGAAGAAAATGCAAGAATTGGACAGTTTCTAGCTTCCATGCTAGGAGCGTATGCAGGTTCAAAAATTGCTAGTGATTTTACTTTGAATAAAACTTTCAAATTAGATGACTCATTTTCAAAAATTGATGTAAAAATAAAGAAAATTATAGTTAGTGACGAAACTTGGAACGATTTGCCTACATCAAGAGGAATAATAATTGATCGCATGGAGGGTAATAATAACTTAGGACATAACTTTCCGGTTATTGATAAGCTAAAAGATAGAACAATAACCAGTATAAAAAGTAGAGATTTATCGACAAAATCTTATTTAACTGGGAAAAGATTGGAATATACCATTAAAAGTGATATTAATAAGTTAATTGATTTTGAAAGAGCTAGTAAGAATAATATAGATGTTACTCCTGAAGATTATTCATTTAAATGCTTAGAAGTAGTAGTTCCAAATGTAACGCTTAACGAAAGTCAAATCAATTGTATTAACAATGCTATTGAATATGGGAAACTAAACAATATAATAGTAAAAATAATAGTTGGGGGAAATTAAAAATGATATCAAAAGCAAGCACATCAGTATATGTGAGTGATAATATATTAATAGTTCATAGTCTTAGAGATGAAAGAGGATTATGGGTAAGGCAATATCAAGATAAAATTTATTCATATTCAATGACTAATACAGAATTTGGAAATGAGATATTAACTAAATTAGAATATTCAGAAAATTCAAAACATAAAAATTCTGAAAAAGATTTTTGGACAGTAACAGGAATAAAATCTTACAACACATTTTGTAAAAAATATAAATTTATACAGATTTTAAAATATGATGATAGGATTAAGGTTGAACTTTGGGTTAGTATTGGGAAAGGATATATTGGAAGTAAGAATTCTAATAATATTGTAGAGTTATTGTTACCAATCAATCCGGAAGTTTTGGGAGAAACTGTACGTAATTTAGCATTAAATGCTAATGGTATAGATTTTGAATGTGGTGGATTTGAAACTGCAGATGATTCAAAAGTTAGTTATAAGCTACTTCCTGATGAATATATAGATATAGAAGATGGACATACAGATGCTTATCAAATATTTATTCACGAAGAATATGAAAATAACTATATAGGATTTATGATAGATACTGCATATGAAAGTTTTTCAAGTGAAGATATACAAAAAACATGGACAAGATGGCATGGGGATTTAAAATCTTTTAAGTATAAAGAGATTGACGATAAAGAATACTATGCAGAAATTACCGGAAAAAATAAAAAGATAGAAAAACATTCATATTTATATAAAGACGGAGAAGAAGTACTAGAGCTTACATTTGAAATTGATTTAGTAAATACTCCATTAGATTTGCAAGAAAAAATAAAGAAAGATTTTAAAAAATTTGTTAAGTCAGTTAAAGTAGTTAATAAATAACAATAGTAATGAAATTTTTACATTTTAAAAATTATGAAGAGAAGAAATCCCAAGATTTCTTCTCTTTTTGTGTTATTCTTAGATTAATGATATAATAATAAAAATATTAATTGAAAATTTTAAAGTAATATATTCAGTAAATTTACATAATGGAAATTTTTTAATGGGAGGTTATATGTTAATATCAAAATTTAATTCAGTAAATAATGTAGGAGAACAAGTAGAGAAAAAGTTTAATGTAAAACTACCTTTAAGTTATATTAAATTTTTATATAAGTATAATGGTGGAACTACTTATGATACTAAAGTAAAATTTGGAAGAAAAAAAGATGATATAACAGGTTTTTATGGTTTTGGAGATACAGATGGTGTATATAGTTTTGAAAATTTAGAAGATTATGGAGTAATAGAAACATTATCAGAAAAGAAATTATTTCCTATTGCATCAAATAGCGGAGGAGATTACTATTCAATTAGTTTAGACGAAAATAATTATGGAGAGATATATCTTTATTATCATGATTTACTAGGCAAGAAGACAAAAGTAGCTACTGACTTTATTGAATTTATTAATAATTCAAAAAGTGAAGAGATTGGACATATAGATACAATGGAAGAAAGAGAAAAAACAGCTATAGAAAATGGTTTTGGAGATGAAGTTGAAATGTTGCGTCCAATTTGGAAAGAAGAAATAGAATATTTTAGTAATCTTGTTCAAGAAGAGGTAATTTTATAGATTATACTAATTTTTGTAATGACTATTAAAATACAATAAAAAAGTTGTACTTAATTAGAGAAGAAATTTAATGATTTCTTCTCTTTTTGTATTATTCTTAGATTAATGATATAATAATGAAAATGTTGAGTAAAAATTTTAAGGGAATATATTTAGTAAGTTTACATAGTGGAAAATATTTTATAATTGGAGAAAATAAAATGTTAATATCAAAAAATAAAGTGATTCAAAATGCATCAAAAATATTAGAAGAAGATTTAAAAATTAAATTGCCGGAAGATTATTCTAAATTTTTAGACAAGTATAATGGGGGGAGAACATATAAATCAAAAGTAAAAGTTGGAAGAAAATGGGATGATGTATGTGGATTTAATGGAGTGGGAGAAGTAAATGAAAACTATAGTTTTGAATCAATGAAATCAATGGGTGTCCTAGATGATTATATAGAAAGAGGATTTTTACCGCTTTCTCACAATATGCTAGGAGATTACTATTGTTTATCATTAAAAACAGATGATTATGGCTCTATTTATTTATTATATCATGATTTACTAGGAAAAAAGAAAAAGTTGTTTTCTAGTTTTACCGAATTTATAAATAATATAAAGAGTGAAGAAATTGGACATATAAAAACTATGGAAGAAAGAGAAAAAATGGCTATAGAAAATGGTTTTGGAGATGAAGTTGAAATGTTGCGTCCAATTTGGAAAGAAGAAATAGAATATTTTAGTAAGATTGTCCAAGAAGAGGTAATTTTGTAGGATAATTTTTAGTATTAGCGATTAATATGAAAGGTTTAAAAACATTATAATAAAAAGAATAATTGGAGGATGTTGAAGATGACAAATGAAGCAAGTGTATCAGTTTTTTGGGGCGAAAATATTTTAATAATACCATTTTTAAGAAGTGAATTTGGTTTTGGGGTAGCTCAATATCAAGATGAAATTTATTCACTTACAATGTCTAATGCAGAACTTGGAAAAGAGATATTGTCAAAATTAGAATATAAAGACAATTCAAAAGGTAAAAACTCTAAAAAAGATTTTTGGACAGTAACAGGAATAAAATCTTACAATACATTTAGTAAAAAATATAAATTAGTAGATATTTCAAAATATGATGACAAGATTGAGGTTAGACTTTGGGTTTATGTTGGAAAAGGCTATAGTGGAAGTGAAAATCCGAATGACACTGTAGAATTAATATTGCCAATTAATCCGGAAGTATTGGGAGAAACTGTACGTAATTTAGCATTAAATTCTAAGGATATAGATTTTGAAAATGAATTTAAATATGGTGGATTTGAAACTGCAGATGATTCAAAAATTAGTTATAATCTTCTACCGGATGAATATATTGATATAGAAGATGGACATACAGATGCTTATCAAATATATATTCATGAAGAATATGAAAATAATTATATAGGATTTATGATAGACAGTGGATATGAAAGAGTAATTAATTCTGTCATAGAAAAATTATGTGAAAAGTTGTTTTATAATACTTTGAATAAGAAAATAAAAAAAACATGGACAAGATGGTATGGACCTTTAAAATCTTATGAGTATAAAGATGTTAATAATAAAATGTATTATGCACAGATTTTTGGAAAGACAGATAAAGTAGAAAAACATTCATATTTATTTAAAGATGGCGAAGAAGTTTTAGAGCTTACATTTCAAATTGATTTAGTAAATACTCCATTAGAATTACAAGAAAAAATAAAGAAAGATTTTAAAAAATTTGTTAAGTCAGTGAAAGTAATTAAAAAATAGAATTGAAATTATTAAAGGAAGAAATCGAAAAAATTTCTTCTTTTTGTTTGAATATAATTAAAAGCTTATTGGATTTAAACAATAGACAATCGTTTTTAAATATGATATAATAGCTTTGCTAAAAAATTAATAGTATATGATTTTTATTATGAATATGGTAATAGGTCGGTCATAATGCTACATTTTATGTTTTTGGTAAATTTTGAAGTAAAATATAGCTTAAATTAATTTTTTGTTATTATATTATTTGGAGGAAAAATATGTTCGGTTATTCAAAGAAAGAATTGAGCTGGATTTTATATGATTGTGCAAATTCTGCTTATTCTATGGCGATTACTACTGCCTTGTTCCCGATTTATTTCGGAATGGTCGGTGGAAATGAAATGAATTTAGGATATTACAATTCATTTGCCAGTATTATTATAGCTATTTTAAGTCCGGTACTTGGAACTATAGCTGATTTTAAGGGCATGAAGAAAAAATTATTTACATTATTTTCACTTATTGCAATTTTTTCAACATTATTTTTATCATTTGCAGGAGAATTTGGCTTACCTTTATTAATGGCTTTTTTTGTTTTGGGCAGCGTAACTTTTGCAGGATCTAATATTTTTTATGATGCATTTTTAGTTGATGTGACTAATGATGAGAGGATGGATAAAATTAGTACAGCAGGATTTGCGTACGGATACATAGCCAGTGTTATACCATTTATGTTTTGTTTGGGAGCTGTTTTGATTTTCGGGATGAAAAATCCGTTAGGTTATCAAATAGGTTTTGTTATAACATCCGTCTGGTGGTTGACACTTACAATTCCAATGTATAAAAATATTGATCAAATATATGGAGTAGAACCTGTTCCTAATCCTGTTAGAGAAAGTTTTAGTACTGTTTTTCATACTTTAAAAAACATTGAGAAAAATAAGGTTGTAGTTATATTTTTATGTTCTTATTTTCTATACATTGACGGAGTAGATACTATCATAAAGATGGTTATACCTTATGCTACATCTGTTTTAGATGCAGATAAGTTTAATACACTTGTACTTTTAGGAATTTTGATTTATGTTCAAATAGTGGCATTTCCTTTTGCTATTATTTATGGAAGATTGGCCAGTAAGTTTGGAACTAGAACTATGATTAAAGTAGGAATTATAACTTATATGGTTTCAGTAATATTTGCATATTTTATGAGCAACTTAGTTCATGTTTTCGTATTATCAACATTTATAGCATCTGCTCAAGGTGGAATTCAAGCGTTGAGTAGAAGTTATTATGCAAAAATTATTCCAAAAGAAAATGCAAATGAATTCTTCGGTTTCTATAATATTTTTGGTAAGTTTGCTGCTATAATCGGACCTTTTATTATGAGTTTGATAACTACAATAACACATAATCCAAGATATTCAATTCTTGGCATAATTCCACTATTTGTTGTAGGTTATTTAATAATGTTGCAATTACCAAAGGAAGAAAGATAATGGTTTTTAAATATGATTCAAAAAACACTTGGAAAATGAAAAGTGAATTTAAAAAAAGTAAGTTTGATATAGATTTTGAGGCTTTAAAGAAAAAAGAATTAGAAATTTTAAAAAATTTTATTTCTTGTTGTGAAAAAATGAACTTAACTTATTATATTGCTTTTGGAACTTTGCTTGGAGCGATTAGACATAAAGGATTTATTCCATGGGATGATGATGTAGATGTTTGTATGCCAAGAGAAGATTATGATAGATTTATAAGAGAGGGTGGTAAATATTTGCCTGAAAATTATTTTATTCAGACAATGGAGTCGGATCCGAAATACGCTTTGAATTTTGCAAAACTTCGTGATAGTAATACAACTCTTTTTGAAAAACATGTAATTGACGTGGATATTAATCATGGGGTATTTATTGATATTTTTCCCTTAGATGGATACATTAAAGGTCAAAATAGAGTTTTAGATTTAAGAGTTAAGGAAAAACCTGTTTTTGAAGAGGCGGATACTAATGCTTTTTCAAATGCATTAAGTGGATTTGGCAAGAAATTTGTTTATAAATTAGGAGAAACTATTCCTAATAAATTAAAGACTGATATTTCAAAATTGTCTGTTCCAAAAGATAATCCAAAGTTTGAAGACTGTGAGTATGTTGTTTGTTTAGTTGATAATTTTTATATAATGCCTTTTAAAAGAGAATTATTAGGAAAAGGAGTAAAGGTTGATTTTGAAAATATAAAAGTTAATGCTCCGGAAAATTATGATGAATATTTAAGAGTTTTATATGGAGATTATATGAAATTACCACCTGAAGATCAAAGAGAAAACCATCATAATTTTCATCTTGCAGATGTTAATAAAAGTTTCAGAGAATATCAGGAAAAAATTTAAGCTATGAGTAAAAACATAGCTTTTTTTGCTTGTTTTGTAGAATTTTTTAAAATTTTTTGATATAATAATTACAGTTTTGCACTATTTACTAATTATTTTAAATAAAAAATAGTATTATAAGTTTGTATTTTAAAATAAAGATTATTTTAAGGAGGTGTATTATGAAAGAAGTTGTTGATAAACTGGTTGAATGGCTTAGGAGTTCTGTTAAGGAAGCTAATTGTAAAGGGATAGTCTACGGTCTTAGCGGTGGAGTTGATTCAGCTGTTATTGCTGCACTTTCAAAACTAGCCTTTGATGATGAATCTTTAGCTATTATGATGCCTATAAACAGTTGTGAAGAAGATGAAAAAGACGCTAAGTTGGTTATAGATAAATTTAAACTTAATGCAATTAAGATTGACTTATCTAAGACTTATTCTATTTTTACAGATTCTGTTGAAAAAGGGGATAATTCAATGGCTTATGCTAATATTAAGCCAAGACTTAGAATGACTACTTTATATTATTATGCGCAATTAAAAAGATATTTAGTAGTTGGAACAAGTAACAAATCAGAATTTACTGTTGGATATTTTACAAAATATGGAGATAGTGGATCTGATCTTATGCCTCTTGTAGATTTTACAAAGAGAGAAATTTTTGAACTTGCAAAATTTTTGAAAGTTCCGGATAAAATAATTCAAAAGCCCCCGAGTGCAGGACTTTTTGAAAATCAAACAGATGAAGACGAGATGGGATTTTCCTACGATGATTTAGAAAAGTTTATAAATGGTGAAAAATTAGATAAAAATATAGAGGAAAAAATAAAAAAAATGGTGAAAAATTCGGAGCACAAGAGAAATTTTGCAAAAGGATTTAGGAGGTAATTATGTCAGGACATAATAAATGGAGTACGATTAAACATAAAAAAGGAAAAGAAGATGCAAGAAGGGGAAAAATATTTACAAAACTTGCGCGTTATATAATTGTTGCAGTTAAAGAAGGAGGAGCGGATCCTGAATACAATCCTTCTTTAAAAACTGCAATAGAAAAAGCTAAGGCAGAAAATATGCCAAATGATAATATTGAAAGAGCATTGAAAAAAGGCGCCGGAGATGGAGATTCCAGTAATTATGAAACTATAATATATGAAGGTTATGGACCTGAAGGTATTGCAGTTGTGGTTGAATGTCTAACAGATAATAGAAATAGAACAGCTGCAGATGTAAGACATGCATTTGATAAACATGGTGGAAATTTAGGGCAAAACGGATCTGTTTTGTTTATGTTTGAAAAAAAAGGTGTAATAGTAATTTCAAGAGATCAAGCAGAGGAAGATGATTTGATGGACTTTGCTTTAGAAAATGGAGCCAGTGATTTTGAATTAGATGAAGAAGTTTACACAATTTATTCAGAAGTTGCAGACTTCATTACTTTAAGAGATGCACTACAAGAAAAAGGATATACTTTTAGTGCCTGTGAGTTGGAATATGTTCCAAATAATAATTCACAGATTTCTAATCCAGATAATATAAAGAAAATGGTTAAGATGATAGACCAACTTGAAGATAATGACGACGTTCAAAATGTTTATCATAATTGGGAAATACCTGAAGATTTAGATATAGAATAATATGAAAAAAATATTTGCTTTTTTGATTTCTATTAGTATAATTTTATTTGTTTTATTATATTCAATAGATTTTATGGCTAAGGATATTTCTTATTATAATAATTTTCATAGAGATTATAAGATTGAAAAAGAGTCAGGACTTTCTAAAGAATGGATAGAAGGTGCAAGTAATTCACTGGTTGAATTTATTAAAAGTGGAGATAAAGAAGTTTTAAAAAATCATTTTAATAAAAAAGAAATTTCTCATATGGAAGACGTATATAGACTATTTAAACTTGATAGAATAGTTTATACATCTTTGTTTATAATTACCTTATTGGTAGTTATATATAAATTATTTAAAAATGATTTTTTGTTCTTCATATATATAAGAAAGTATATTTTAATAGCATATATATCTGTAATTTCTTTTTTAGGCATCTGTTCTTTATTTTTTTCTGAAAGTTTTGTGTATTTTCATAAACTATTTTTTAATAATGATTTATGGCTTTTAGATTATGAGACAGACTTAATGATAAGGATTTTACCGGAAGAATTTTTCTTTGTTTTATTTTTAAATGTAATTGTATTATCTACAGTGTTCGTTTTTTCAATTTATATTTTTCTTAAACTTAAAGATTATGAATACAATTAGGAGGAAATATGGAAGTTAAAATTGACAGAGTTGCCTTCTCCATATTTGGAATAGATATAATGTGGTATGCTATTATAATTTGTTTTGGAATTATGGCTGGACTTTTTGTAGCGACGAAGAACTCCAAACTTAGAAATATAGAAGAGGATGAAATTTCAAACCTTTTGCTCTTTGCTTTACCTATTAGTGTAATTGGGGCAAGAATATACTATGTAATATTTGAATGGGAAAATTATAGAGGTAATTTTTTATCTATGATAAATATTAGAGAGGGTGGACTTGCAATATATGGAGCTGTGATCGCAGCAGTTGTTGTAGTTTATTTTTTCAGTAAATATAAAAAAATTGATTTTAGAGATTTAGCTGATGTTTGTGCGCCGGGACTAATTCTTGGTCAAGCAATAGGAAGATGGGGAAATTTTATAAATCAAGAGGCTCACGGAACTGAAACTAATTTACCTTGGGCGGTTATAATAGATGGAAAAAAATATCATCCAACATTTTTATATGAATCAATTGGAAATTTTCTAATTTTTATATTTTTAATGATATATATGAGAAAATACCAAAAGAAAAAAGGTGAAATTATTCTCCTTTATGCAATTTTATATGGAATTGTAAGATTTTTTGTTGAAGGTTTGAGGACTGACAGTCTGATGTTTTTAGGATTTAGAGTTTCACAAGTTTTATCACTTGTTGGAGTTATTGTTGGAACTATACTTTTCTTTTTAAATAGAAAATATGGAAAAGACATTAATAATTAATAATTTAATACTTTTAAAAAATTTTTTAACTACATGGATTTATTCTATGTAGTTTTTTTATAAAATTTTTGTAAAAAAACAGTAAAAAGTTTTTAATTTTTTAAGATTTTTTAGTAAAATTACTCCACTTTTTTAATATTTTTTTATAATTGTTGGAATTTTAATGTTTTTTTCTAAAAAAATTTATAAAAATTTTTATTAAAAAGGGTTGCAAAATATGAAAAAATAGTATAAAATATAAGTGTAATAAAAAATGTGGTTCAATATGGAGTGAAATGGAGTTAGTTTTTTAGGAGGTGATGGCATTGTTTATTGGAGATTTTCCACATACTTTAGATGATAAAGGCAGACTGATTATGCCATCAAAATTCAGAAATGAATTAGGAACTAATTTTGTAGTAACTCGTGGACTTGAAGGCTGTTTATTTGTATTTACAGAAAGAAAATGGACTGAATTTACTGAGCAACTTAATTCAAAAGGTTTCAGTAAAAAAGATGTTCGTTCAATTACCAGATTCTTTTGTAGCTGTGCAATGAATGCAGACCTGGATAAGCAAGGAAGATTTTTAGTAAATAAAAATTTACGTGAATTTGCAGAAATTGAAAGAGATGTAATGATTATCGGAGTTTCAGATAGAATTGAAATTTGGTCTAAAGAAAAATGGGATGAATATAGCAAAGCAGAATATAGTGATGATAATATTATGTCTGAAAGATTTGATGGTCTTGATTTTTAAAGGATTTATTTATGGAATTTAATCATATACCGATAATGTTAAATGAAGTAATAGATAATTTGAATATTAAACCTAATGGAATTTATGTTGATTTGACTGTTGGTGGTGCAGGTCATTCAACAGAAATATTAAGAAGAATAAAAAATGGAAAACTTATTTGCGTTGACCAAGATGAAGAAGCATTGTCAGTTGCTAGAGATAGACTTTTAAAAATTTCAGATAATGTTTTGTTTTATAAAAGCAATTTTGAAAATTTTAAAGAAATATTAGATTACTTTGGAATTGATAAAGTTGATGGTGTTTTATTAGACATCGGTGTTTCTTCATATCAAATAGACAATGGTCAAAGAGGTTTTTCTTATATGATAGATGCTCCGTTGGATATGAGAATGGATAGAGATCTAAAAAAAAGTGCATTTGATGTTGTAAATTATTACAATTCTGAAGATTTGGAATATATTTTTTATAATTATGGTGAAGAAAAATGGACAAAAAGAATTGTAGAATTTATTGTTAATTATAGAAAAGAAAAGTTAATAGAAACTACCTTTGAATTGGTTGATATTATTGAAAGAGCAATTCCAAAAGCAGTTAGAGCTAAAGGAGGACATCCTGCAAAGAGAGTGTTCCAAGCTATAAGGATTGAGGTTAACAGAGAATTAGAAGTAATAAAGAAAGTTATTCCAGATATAGTAGAAAAACTAAATAAAAACGGTAGATTATGTATTATAACTTTTCATTCTTTGGAAGATAGGATTGTTAAGGATTCGTTTAAAGAATTGGCAAGAGGTTGCATTTGCCCTAAAGAATTATATGTATGTGTTTGTAATAATAAACCAAAAATAAAAATCTTAACAAAGAAGCCTTTAGTACCTTCCGAAGAAGAAACGAATAGAAATCCCAGATCAAAAAGTTCAAAATTGAGGATTTGTTCAAAAATTTAGGAGGATGATTTATATGAGCACGGCTCAAGTAAAATATATCAATGTTTCAGGCGAGAGAATTTCAGAGAAAAACAAAAAAGCCTACGGAATTACCAGAGAATCCAGTTTATATAAAAATATTACACTTTTTATATTCACTTTTATTACATTAATTTTTAGTGTAGTAATTTTATATGGATATCTAAATATTGCTCAACAAAATAGAATAATAAATACACTAAACTCTGAAATTCGCTCGTTGGAAACTGAAAGAGATGATAATAATATGAAACTTGAGCCTTATAAATCTGTAGATAGGATTGCGAAACTTGCAAGGCTTAACTATAATATGGATTTTCCTAAGAAGGAACAAGTTAAATATTTGGATAAGATTGATTAATTTATTAAACTTAGACAAGAGGAGTTTAAATGAAAAACAAGAAATATATTATTAAAAATAAAACAGTCTCTTCTCGTTCGGCTGTTTTATTTTTTATTTTTATAATAATTTTTAGCACTATAATTGCTAAATTAGCATATTTACAGTTGTATTCAAAAAATAAATATAGTGTTGAACAATTTAAAGATTCAGTTAGCTATACACCGCTTGAAGCAAAAAGAGGTTCCATTTTTGATAGAAATGGGAACACATTGGCTAAGAGTATAAGTGTATATAATGGTTATTTTTCGACTCTTGATTATAACCGCTATAAAAAATCCAATGGAAAGATTAAAGATACAGAAACAAAAAAATTGGATAAAATTTTTGATATATTGCAGTTGAATAAAGAAGAAATTTTTGAAAAAGCTGATCAATATAATAATTTGTTAATAAAAAAAGGTATTACAGAAGAACAAAACGCTACTATAAAATCAAAAAATTCGCTTATAGTGAGTGTTAATAGTAATAAGGAAGTTTATTTTTCTGTATTGGAATATGACAAATTTAAACTTTATTCTCAAAAAGCTAAAGAGACAGAAGAAAAAAAATTAGATGAAATTTTTTCTGCTCTTGAGCTTGATAAGAAAAAAGTATTCGACAGAGCAGATAGAGGAACTAATTTTAAAATAAAAAAGAGTATAAGTCCTGAATTAGCAAAAGAAATTAAGGATATAAATTCTTCTATAATCAGTGTTGAGATTGAACAAAGCAGAAACTATTTAGATGGAACTTTGGCACCTTTTGTAGTTGGACATGCTAACGAAAACGGAGGACAAAGCGGCATTGAAAATTTTTTGAATGATACTCTTTCAGGAACAAACGGATCTAAAAGAGTTATAAGAGAAAATCTTAACAAATCTGTTGAGGACGTCATTGAAGCAAAAGATGGAAAAGATTTATATTTAACTATAGATAGTACAATACAAAAGTATGTCGCGGAATATGGGCAAAAATATTTTGAAGAAGAAAAACCCATCAAGATGAGTGTTATAGTTTCAGATGTAACAAACGGTGATATAATTGCGATGGATAGTTTTCCAAAATATGATAACAATAATCCTACAGTTCCACTTGATAACAATGCGATTAAAGAATTTGAAAATTTAGATGAAAAAGAAAAATTGAAAAAAATATTTTCAATGTGGAGAAATCCTGCTGTCAGTGATGTTTATGAACCAGGTTCTGTATTTAAACTTATAACAGCATCTTCATCTTTAGAGGAAAAGACAGATACTTTAGATTCAACTTTTTTTTGTAATGGATTTATAAGAGATATTCCGGGAGTTACACTCAGATGTTTTAATTGGCAAAATCCACACGGGAAAGAAACTTTTACCGAAGCGTTAGATAACAGTTGTAACCCCGCCTTTGTGCAAATGGTTAGACATTTGGGAAAAGAAAAATTTTATAGATATATTAATGGCTTCGGATTTGGCAATAAAACAGGGATAAATTTGCCGGGAGAATCTAACGGGAAAATTCCGAAGTCTTTATCAGATATAGGAGCAGCAGAACTTGCTACAATGAGTTATGGACATGGAATTTCTGTAACTCCTATTCAAATGATTATGGCTGCAAATGCTGTTGTTAATGGTGGGTATTTATTAGAACCGCAAATTAATGTTAAAAACGTCGAAAAAGATTCAGATAATAAAATTAAAATAAAAGAAAATGAAGCTATTGTTAAAAATCAAATTATTTCAAAAGAAACAAGTGATAAAATGAGAGTGTTAATGGAGCATGGTGTAACTGACGGAATAGTAAACAAGGTTTATTCTAATAATGTCAGAATTGGAGGAAAGTCCGGCACAACAATAAAAGCTGTAAATGGTAAATATGATGATAAAAAGACTGTTGCCTCATTGTATATTGCTTTTCCTATTGAAAATCCAAAATACAGTATTTTAATTGTGTTTGATGAACCTAAAGCAAATTCAGGTGGTACCAGTGTTTGTGCTCCTTTAGCTAAAAAACTAGCCGAAGAAATAGCTGAGTATAAACAATTGACTAAAAAAAATGATAATAACAGCATAGTTAGAAAAACAAAAGTTCCGGATGTTAGAGGACTTACATTAGAATATGCTACAGAACTTTTAAAAGGACAGTATTTAAATTACAGTATAGATAGTTCTGCTTCGCCAAAGTCTATAGTTACCAGACAAAGTGAGGATCCTGAAAAGAGTTTGGTTGAAGGAAGTACAGTTAAGCTAACCGTTTCAGATGATGAAGATACAAAGTTACGTGTTGTCGATTTTTCAAAAATGAACTATCAACAGGCTATAGACGTCGCAAATAAGATGGGATATAAATACAAAACTTCAGGTGGTAAAGGAAAATTTGTGTCTTCGAATAAAGAAATAGGAAGTTATATTTCAAAAGATGAAGAAATAGTATTGACCTTTGAAGATTAATTTAGGAGATGGAATAAATGAGAATATCAAATTTTACAATATGGAGTATTTTATTTAGCTTTTTTTTAACAATTATTATAGCAAAATATTCTATTCCATATTTAAGAAAATTTAAATTAGGTCAAAATATAAGAGATGACGGTCCTCAGAGTCATTTATCCAAAGCGGGAACACCAACAATGGGAGGAATATTTTTTGTAATTGCAATAATTCTTACGACATTTTGTTTAGGCAATTTTTCTAAAGAAGTATTTGCTGTATTAATCGGTATGTTAGGTTTTACGCTTATTGGATTTTTAGATGATTTTTTTAAACTTGTTATGAAAAGATCTTTGGGTCTTACAGAAATTCAAAAATTGATAATCCAATTTATAATAAGCATAGTTGTAATTTTATTTATAGAAAAAGTAGTAGGAACAGATTTAAGATATCAGTTAATTCCTTTTGTAAAAGGAGCAGTTAATTTTGGCTGGATTATTTATCCTATACTGATTTTTGTAATGATAGGAACTGCAAATGCTACTAATTTAACTGATGGATTGGATGGACTTTCATCTTCTGTATCAATTCCCGTATTTTTAGGACTTGGATTGATAAGTTTTTCAAGATTTCCGGGTGTTGGAGTATTCTCTTTAGCTTTTATGGCAAGTTTAATGGGCTTTGTTATGTTTAATTCATATCCTGCCAGAGTTTTTATGGGCGATACCGGATCAATGGCTTTGGGGGGAGCTATAGCAACAATATGTATATTAAATGGAATAATTTTTTACTTGCCTATTATTGGCGGGATATATGTTATGGAAGCATTATCTGTTATTATTCAAGTTGTTAGCTATAAAACAAGAAATAAGAAAAGAGTTTTTTTGATGAGTCCGATACATCATCATTATGAATTGAAAGGATATAAAGAACCGCAAATAGTTACAGCTTTTGCTGTAATTAGCGGAATGTTGTCAATTATATCTGTATATTTATTTTTTAGTATTTAATTAGGAGTTAGTTTATGGAAATTGTAAATAAAAGAGTTTTGGTTATTGGATTAGGTTTATCAGGAATTTCAACCATAAAAACTCTTAGTTCTTTGAAAGCTGATGTTTATTGTTATGATGATAAAGACGAATCAGAATTACAAAATGTTTTTGAAAAACTTGAAAAATTTAATTATAAATTTATAAAAAATTACAAAGATTATTATTTTGATTTTATAGTTAAAAGTCCCGGAATTAAACCTACTAATGAAATAATCGAATATTTTTATAATAAAAAAGTTCCAATATATACGGATTTGGAATTAGCATATACTCTATTTCCAGAAAGAAAAATTATTGCAATTACAGGAACTAATGGTAAAACTACCACAACAAGTTTAGTTGGAGAAATTTTTAAAACTGCAAATATCAAATCAAAAGTGGTAGGAAATATTGGCGTAGGAATGCTATGGGAAATTTTTAATTCAGATAAAGAAACTGTAAATATTATAGAAGTTAGCAGTTTTCAATTGCATAACATTGAAAAGTTTAAACCATTTATAGCATCTATTGGCAATATAACTCCGGATCACATTGATTGGCATGGAAGTTTTGAAAATTATATAGAAGATAAATTAAAAATATTTAAAAACATGGATAAAAATGGGAATCTAATTTTAAATATTGATGATGAAATTTTGAATAAAATAAATGTAGAAAATACAAATGTAACAACAATTTCATTAAAAAATAAAAAGGCAGATTTTTATTTGAGTGAAAATAATTTTTATCATAATGATAAAAGACTTTTTTCTATGAAAGATTTGAAAATTTTAGGAAGACATAACGCTCAAAATGTTTTAATTTCTTTGGCAATCTGTTATAATTATGGTATAATCATAGATACCATAATTTTTGCATGTAAAAATTTTGGTGGCGTTGAACATAGAATTGAGTTTGTTAGAGAATTAAATGGGATAAAGTTTTATAATGACTCTAAAGGAACAAATGTAGATTCAACTATAAAAGCTATTGAAGCTTTAGAAAAGCCTATTATATTAATCGTAGGTGGATATGATAAAAATGTGGATTTTAATCCGTTGTTTGAAAGTTTTAATGGTAAGGTAAAGACACTAATTTTAGTTGGAGATACAAAATATAAATTTTATGATAGTGCAAAGAAAAATGGATTTGAAAATAATATAATTGTTAATGATTATAGAGAAGTTGTAGAAAAATGCTTTGAAATTGCGGAAAATGGAGATAATGTTTTACTTTCTCCGGCATCTGCAAGCTGGGATATGTTCAAAAGTTACGAAGAAAGAGGAAATTTATTTAAAAAATTGGTAAATGAATTATAATGATTAAGTTTGATAAATACACAAAAAAAATGGTTATGGTTGTACTGTTTTTACTTCTTTTTGGAAGTATAATGGTTTTTAGTACAAGTTGGCCTTATAGCTATAGACTAAAAGGAAATGAGATAGATATAATAAAAAAACATGTAATATTTGTGTTTCTATCTATTTTATTTATGTTTTTGGTTTCGTATGTAAATATTGTAAGATTTAAAAAATATAGCAAAAGAATTTTTATATTTTCGTTTTTTGTGGGATTTTTAGTATATTCCCCGCTTGGAATTAATATTTATAATGCAAGAAGATGGATAGGAGTAGGTGGTTTTACTTTTATGCCTTCTGATTTTATGAAGATTGCTTCTATAATGCTAATGGCATATATTATTGATAAGTATAAAAATAAATTTACTTTTAAAAATGTGTTTTTTAAATATTTAGCGATAGTCGGGTTAGCTTCGTTTTCTGTTATGATTCAGCCGGATCTTTCAAACACATTGATAATAATCGGAACTTTAACTGCTATGTATATAATTGCAGGTATGGACAAAAAAGCAATATTGTTCTCAGGAATGGGAATATCAATTGCAAGTTTTGCAGCTGTATATTTTTTAAATTCTGGATATAGCAGAACGAGTAGAATTCAAGCGTTTATCAATCCATTAAAATATAGAGATTCAAAATCTTGGCAACTTATAAAATCACTTTTTGCAATAACAAATGGCTCTCTTTGGGGTGTTGGTCTTGGAAATGGAAGACAAAAATATACTTTATCTGAGGCACACAATGATTTTATTTTTGCAACTATTGCAGAAGAATTTGGATTTATAGGTTCTGTGTTTTTAATTGGAGTGTATATTTATTTAGCATATTTAGGAATAATGATTTCAAGATATATAAAGAATTTATATGGAAAAATGATAGTACTGGGAATAACATTCTCAATCGGATTACAAACATTAGTAAATATAGGAACAGCTACTGGAACGATTCCTCCTACCGGAGTAACTTTACCTTTTGTCAGTTATGGTGGCTCATCTTTAGTTATGACTTCAATAATGATTGGGATTATTTTAGGAATTGTCAGATATGATATTAAAGGGAGATAATATGAGAGTTGTAATATCAGGGGGAGGTACAGGAGGACATATATATCCTGCTGTTGCAATAATTGAAGAATTAAAAAGAAGAGACGAAAATATAGAAATTTTATATATAGGTTCTAAAAACAGTATGGAAAGTGAATTAATTCCAAGTTTAAATATAAATTTTAAATCTATTGAGGTTATGGGGCTTCCAAGAAAAATTAATAAGAAATTTTTTAAATCAGTTTTTATTTTATTTAAAGGATTATCTCAAGCAAAAAAAATATTAAAAGAATTTAAACCTGATGTTGTTATAGGAACAGGAGGTTTTGTAACGGGACCCGTTTTGTATAAAGCTCATAAACTTGGTATTTATACAATATTTCACGAACAAAATAGTTATCCGGGAATTACGAACAGAATCTTATCAAGATATGTGGATTCAATGGCTGTTACTTTTAGAGAGTCAATTAAGTTTTTTAAAAATAATGAAAAATGTGTTGTTACAGGAAATCCTATTAGAAATAGATTTCAAAATTTAGATAGAAAAGAATCTCTAAAGTTTTTTGAACTTGATGAAGATTCCAAAAATATTTTTTCCTTTGGAGGAAGTAATGGAAGTGAAGAGCTTAATAAAGCAATTTTAGGAATTTTGGAGAAATTTTATGACAATAATAAAATTTCTTTAATCCACGTAACAGGAAAAAGTAACTATGATAAATTTTTAGAAGAAATAAAAAATAAAGATATAAAAGTAGGTAGAAATGTAAAAATTTTACCATATATGATTGAAATGGATAAAGCTTATGGAGTTTCAGATTTGGTTATAACAAGTTCCGGAGCAATAACATTAGCTGAGATATCAAAAATAGGTTTGGCAAGTATACTAATACCAAAAGCATACACTACAGAAAATCATCAAGAATTTAATGCGAGAGCATATAAAGATATTGGTGCATCTGAGCTTATACTCGAAAAAGAGTTAAATTCTGATTTATTATGGGAAAATATAGAAAAAATAATTTTTGATAATAATAGACTTGAACAAATGAAGGAAAATACTAAAAAGTTTGCAATGCCTAATGCAGTAAATGATTTTGTTTCAATATTTTATGATAAATTTAAAGGGAGATAGATATGTCTGGCAATAACAAAGGAAAAAAACCTAAAATATTTGTAAAAAAGAGACCTGATAAGATTGATGCAGTACATGATGAATTTTATGAATATGACAACTTAAAATCTAAAAATAACACTTTAGATGAATCATTTTTTGAGGATTTTAAGAGTGTAGATTTTGACCAAATGAATTACGATAAAGAACATGTTCCTTCTGAAGATATAGGAGATGAAGATGTTCCATCAGCAGACATCATAGAAGATGAGGTTATTCAAGAAATTTCTGAAAAAACTGTAGATGCAGGAGAAAATACAGATAAAATTGTGGAAGACAAAACAGATAAGATTGTGGAAGATGTTAGTACATCGGAACAATTTGATTCTGACGATGACGATTTTGGAAGTTTAGAATCAGAAAATGAAGATTTTATTTTAAAAGAAGAACCGAAAGCTGTATTATCCGACGAAAAAAGTAAAGATGAAGCTATTGCTTTTGAAGATAAAGATGAAAAAGATTCAATATTTGATCAATATGGGATATCTAATGATGAAGAGTTAGCAAAAGAGGAAAATTATGATTCTTTATTTGAAAAAGATAAAAGTACTGACAACGAATTAGAAGATGATGAAGATGACGATTTTGGAAGTTTAGATGACGAGATTAAAACCGGTCAAATAAATTACGTAAATGTTAGTCAAAAGCCAAATTATTATAATGAATTAAAAGATACTACAGATGAATTAGAAGATGATGAAGATGACGATGAATATTATATAGACAGAAAAGGCAGAAAGAAGAAAAGAAGAAAAGGAATTAGAATATTTTTTAAATTCTTATTGGCATTTTTGTTAGCTTGTATGGCAATAATGGTCTATTTTGGATTAACCCATGATTTGTTTAAGATTGATTACATAAATGTAGTTGGTAATGTTGCAAATGAAAGAGAAATTTTAATTTCTAAAAGTGGTGTTAGCGTTGGAGACAATATATTTCTAGCATCTTCAAGTAAAATTAAGAAAAATTTAAAAGAGCTTTCAAATATTGAGGATGTAAAAGTAAGAAAGAATTATCCAAATATAATTGAAATAGAAGTAAAAGAAAATTATGTTAGTGCCTATATAAATACAGCAAGCGGGCTAACAACTATTGATAATTACGGTAAAGTTAAGGAAGTTGCTACGGATAACTCTAAAGCATCAGGAGCACAATTAAAAGGAATCAGCGAAACAGGATTAAAGGTAGGAGAAGATTTTTCTAAGGATGAAACGAAAGTTAAGTTTTTATTGAATATTTTGACTAAAGAATATTATTCTGACATTGTTAGTATTGATTTTACAAATGATAAAGAAATAATAATAGAATTAAAAAACTCTTTAAAAGTAACTTTTGGAGATTTAAATGACTATACTAAAAAGACGCAAATAATTGGAATTTTAATTAAAAAAATTCAACTTGAAGGAATAAATGCAAAGGAAATTATACTAAATGTAGGAGATAATCCAATAATTGTAAAAAAATAGTAGAATTTTATTTAAAAATTTAGTATAATAACATTGGTTACCTAAAAAATAAATATAAAATAATATAGGAGGAAATAAAAATGGCATTTGAGATGGAAGTATATGGAAATGACTTAGCTAAAATTAAAGTTTTTGGTATTGGTGGTGGTGGAAACAACGCCATCTCAAGAATGAAACAATCTGGACTAAGAGGAGTTGACTTTGTAGCAGTAAATACAGATAGACAAATTTTAAATTCTATTGATATAGAAACCAAAATTCAAATAGGGGAAAAATTAACAAGAGGACTTGGCGCTGGTGCAAATCCATCTGTTGGTGAAAAAGCTGCAGAAGAAAGTAAAGAAGAAATAATGAGAGCTCTTGAAGGAACCGATATGGTTTTTGTAACTGCCGGTATGGGTGGTGGAACAGGAACGGGTGCTGCTCCGATAGTTGCTAGTATTGCTAAAGAAATGGGAATTCTAACTGTAGGTGTAGTTACTAAACCATTTACTTTTGAAGGAAGAAAAAGAGCAATTCAAGCAGAACAAGGAATAGAAGCACTTAAAGAAAAAGTTGATACATTAATAACTATTCCAAATGATAAACTAATCCAAATTTCTGAAAAGAGAACTACTATGTTAGAAGCATTTGCTAAGGCAGATGAAGTTTTGATGAATGGTATTCAAGGTATTTCTGATTTAATTGCTGTTCCTAGCGTAATAAACTTGGATTTTGCAGATGTAAAATCAGTAATGCAAGATCAAGGCGTTGCTCATATGGGAATTGGTATAGCAAGCGGAGAAAATAGAGCTATTGAAGCTGCAAAAATGGCAATTAACAGTCCATTGCTTGAAACTTCTATTGATGGTGCCAAAGCTGTTCTTCTTAATGTTACAGCTGCGAATGTCGGACTTTTTGAAGCACATGAAGCTGCAGAGTTAATTAGAGAAGCCATTGATGGAGATGCTAATGTTATTTTTGGTACAGGAGTTGATGAATCACTTGGAGACAATATCAAAATTACTGTTATTGCAACAGGATTCGATCCGCTTGTAGCCGGAGGGATTAGAAAATCATCAGGTGTTGAAAAAAAATCCTCTTTAGATAAAAAAGATGATGGATTAGATTTAGATATTCCAAGTTTCTTAAGATAATGAAGTGTCCTAATTGCGGAGCGGAAACTACGAGGGTTTTAGATTCAAGAAATTCGAATGATAAAACTTATGTCAAGAGAAGAAGAGTTTGTGAAATTTGTAATTATAAGTTTACTACTTATGAAAAAATGCCGGAGTTTGTAATTTTTGTATTAAAAAAAGATGGTTCCAGACAAATTTTTTCGAGGAATAAAGTTTTTGCAGGTATAAAAAAATGCTGTGAAAAAAGAAATATTCAAGATAAAGAAATAGAGTCCGTTATAGATAGTATTGAGATGGATATAAGGCAGAATTATAAAAATGAGATTAAATCTACTCAGATTGGGGAGTTGGTTTTAAAATATTTAAAATCACTTGATGAGGTTTCTTATATTCGTTTTGCCGCGGTATATAAAGAATTTAAAGATATAAAGGCATTTTTGGAATATTTACAAAAAGAATTTTAAGGGGTGAGTGAGAAATTCATCTCTTTTTTTATGAAATAATATAATTTTATAGAATATATTTATCAATAAAGTAACAAGAGATAGCTAGTCATTGTCAATTTTAATTTATTTTTTTTTCAAATTATGATAAAATAATAGTGGATTATGGTTAAGATTCTAATTTATTTTTGACTTAAATATCGGAGGGGTATTTTATGAAAAAAAATATTAAAAATATAATTATTCTAGTTTTAATTATAGAAATTGTGGGATTAGGATTGATTTTTTATCAATCAAGTCTTGAAAGAGCAAAAGTGAGGAAAGAAAGAGAAAAATATTATATAGTTACAGATATAAATAATAATGATGTCTTAAAAATTGAAAAAAAATATTTATCTTCTCAAGAATTGAATAAGATAGTAATTACTAAAGCCGGAAATGATAAAAAATATATTATAGAAGATAAAAAATTAATGGGGGATATTATTTCAAAGTTTGAATTTAGTAAATTCGTTTCTAATTCCGAACTTACTATGGGAACAGAGGATATAACTATAACTTTTGAAAATAATAATAATGTATTCAGTATTTCTTTATCTGCAGAAGACAGGACGGCTACTTTAAAGTATAATGAATATTCTTTTCTAGTAACCGTTACTGATGATTTTTATAATTTTGTTTATGAGTTGTATTCTAAAATTTCTTAGAATTGGAGTTTATTATGAACATAAAAGAATTAATTGAAAAGCATGGGGGCACAAATGAAAATTGGTTAATTTTAGAGTACTTAACGGGAAAAAAGTCTGTTGAATTAAAAATGGATTTAAGATTTTGTGTTGATTCTATATATAATGATTTTTTAGAAATAATTGAAAAAAGGAAACAAAATTATCCTTTACAATACATTTTCGGAAAATGGGAATTTTATGGTTTGGAGTTGTTTGTTGATGAATCTGCTTTAATTCCAAGATTTGAGACTGAAATTTTGGTTGATGAAATTTTAAAATTGGATTGTAAAAAGGATAAAATTTTAGATATAGGCTGTGGAAGTGGAGCTATAAGCCTTGCACTTGCAGATAATTTGAGAAAATCACAAATTTATGGTATTGATATAAGCAAAGAAGCAATAAATTTATCAAAAAGAAATAAAGAAAAATTAAATTTAAAAAATATGAAATTTTATGAAAGTGATATTTTTTCAAACGTAAAGGAGAAAAATTTTGATATTATAGTTTCAAATCCTCCTTATATTGATGATGCTGATATGAAAACACTGGAAAAAGAATTATTTTTTGAGCCTCAAAATGCCTTATATGGTGGAAAAGATGGATTATTCTTTTATAAAAAAATAATTTCGGGTTCTTTGGATTATTTATCTGCAAATGGAGTTTTAGCTTTTGAAATAGGACATAATCAAATGAAAATTATTTCTAATTTACTAATTGAAAATGGATTTGAAATTTTACTTCAAAAAAAAGATTTTGCAGGTTTTGATAGAATAATAATAGGTAAGAGGAGATAAAATGAGTTTAATTAGCTTGTTTTTAGTGTTTTTATTCATTGGAGCATATAATTTTGGTGGAGGATATGCAATGATTCCACTGATTATATCTATGGTTGTAGATAAATATGGTTGGATTGGAATGAATGACTTTATAAATTTTGTTACAATTTCACAAATAACACCAGGTCCAATTGCGATAAATCTTGCAACATTTGTAGGATATACTGTAGGTAACGGAGTTATTGGATCTATTATAACTACTATGGCAGTTGTTTTACCAAGTTTTATTTTAATTACTTTAATTGTTTTTTTTATGCAAAAATTTAAAGATAATGTACATATAAAGAACTTTTTTGTTGGGATCAGACCTGTCGTACTTGGATTGATTGCATCTAGTTGTATAGCTGTTATTGATTCTGATTTTTATACAATATATTCAATTATTACTTTTGGAATAATATTTTATTTAACAACTTATAAAAATTTACATCCGATAGTTGCGATTTTTTTAACCGGTATTATAGGAATGTGGATTGTTTAGGAGGTAAATATGTTATTTCAATTATTTAAGACATTTTTATGGATAAGTACTCTAACTGTTGGTGGTGGAGCTGCGATGATTCCGGTTATAAATAAAGAAATTGTGGAAAAAAGGAAATATATGACTCAAGAAGAATTTTTAGATGCACTTGGAATAGCACAAAGTGTTCCGGGCGTTTTAGGTTGTAATATAAGCATTATAGTAGGATATAAGTTAAAAGGCTTGGCAGGAGCATTAGTTTGCTTGTTCTGTTCAATTTTTCCCGCTTTTTTGTCAATTCTTATAATTGCTATATTTTTCAAAGATATGAGTGCGAATTACTATGTAAGTAAATTTTTTGTCGCTGTTAAACCCGCTTTAATTGCAGTTTTAGCATCAGCTGTTATAATACTTGGGAAAAAGACGAAATCTCAAGCTATTCATTATTTAATTAGCTTTATAGTTTTAATTTTAGTAAGTTATTTTAAAATAAGTCCTTTTCTTGTAATATTTTTGGGCGGTTTTGGATATGTTTTATATTGCAAGTATTTAGTGGATAGACATTAACAAATATGATAAAATATTTGTATAAATTTGGAGGAAATTATGATTGATGATAGATATGATGAAGAAAAAGATAATATAATGCAGGAAAAGAATGAAAAGAATGAAAAGAATTTTGGAAAAATATTCTGGGATTATGCAAAAGTTATAATTCTTGCACTTTTAATAAGTTTTGGAATAAAAACATTTGTCGTTACAAGCACTATTGTAGATGGAAGAAGTATGAATCCGACAGTAAATCATGGAGATAGACTTATGGTTAATAAATTGTTTTTTATGAAAAAGAATATAACTCGTGGAGATATAATCGACTTTTATGTTCCTGATGCAAAGAAATACTACTTAAAGAGAGTTATTGCAGTTGAAGGAGATACTGTTGAAATAATTAATGATAGAGTTTATTTGAATGGAAAAATGTTGGAAGAGAACTATGTAAGTACAAATGTTACAACTCCACATAATAATACTACAAAATGGGAAGTTCCTAAAGGATATGTTTTCGTTTTGGGGGATAATAGGTCAAATAGTAGAGATGGTAGAGATTTAGGAGTTATTCCAAGATCGGATATTGTTGGAAAAATTATATTTAGATATTATCCTTTTAATAATTTTGGAGGGTTAAAATAATTTATGAAAATAGAACAGAAGAATATTAGAAATTTTTCTATAATTGCACATATAGATCATGGAAAATCAACTCTTGCTGATAGATTAATAGAAAAAACAGGAATGATGACTAAAAGAGAAATGGAAGAGCAGGTTTTAGATAGTATGGATCTTGAGAGAGAAAGAGGAATTACTATTAAGCTAAAAGCTGTAAAACTTTTCTATAAAGCAAAAAACGGAGAAACTTATGTTTTAAATCTTATTGACACTCCGGGACATGTTGATTTTACTTATGAAGTATCAAGAAGCCTTGCCGCTTGTGAAGGAGCTATTTTGGTTGTTGATGCAACTCAAGGTGTTGAAGCTCAGACTCTTGGAAATGTATATTTAGCATTAGAACAAGATTTAGAAATTTTACCGGTTATAAATAAAATAGATTTACCGTCAGCTAGAATTGATGAAGTAAAAGATGAAATTGAAGAAATAACAGGCTTTGATACAGAGGGAATTCCTTTAGTTTCTGCAAAAGAGGGACTTAATATTGAAGATGTACTGGAAGATATTGTAAATAATGTCCCTGCTCCAACTGGAGATGAAAATGCACCACTTAAAGCACTTATCTTTGATTCGTATTATGATTCATATAAAGGTGTTGTTTCCTATGTTCGTGTAGTTGAAGGAACTTTAAGAGAGGGAATGACTATTTATATGATGGCAACTAAAGGAAAATTTGAAGTAACTGAAGTTGGTTATACTGCTTCAGGAAATGTTCAAACTGGAGAGCTAAAAGCCGGAGATGTAGGTTATGTAGTTGCAAGCATAAAGAATGTAAAAGATGCAAGAGTTGGGGATACTATTACAGATTTTGAAAATATGACTGACTCAGCTTTACCTGGATATAAAAAAGTTATTCCAATGGTTTATTGTGGAATTTATCCCGCAGAAGGAGAAGATTTTAACAGTGTAAGGGAAGCATTGGAAAAACTTCAAGTAAATGATGCTTCATTATCCTTTGAGCCTGAAAGCTCTGTTGCACTAGGCTTTGGATTTAGATGTGGATTTTTAGGACTATTGCATATGGAGATTATTCAAGAAAGACTAGATAGAGAGTTTGATTTGAATATAATTACAACAGCTCCATCTGTAATCTATAAAGTTGCCAAAAAAACAGGAGAAATACTTGAAATCCAAAACCCAAGCAATTTGCCTAAAGAAACTGAAATAGAATATATGGAAGAGCCTATTGTTGAGGCAAATATTATGACTCCAAAAGACTATGTCGGAACTATTATGGACTTATGTCAAAACAAAAGAGGAGTTTTTGAAAATATGGAATATCTCGATCAACATAGAGTAAGTCTAAGATATATTTTGCCATTGAATGAAGTTATTTACGATTTTTTTGATGCATTAAAATCAAAAACTAAGGGTTATGCTTCACTTGATTACGAGTTAAAAGGATATCAACGTTCAGATTTAGCTAAATTGGATATTTTAATTAATGGAGATTTAGTTGATGCCTTTTCAATAATTGTCCATCGTGAAAAATCTTACGAAAGGGCGAGAAATATAGTTGAAAGACTTAAAGATGAAATCCCTAGACATCAATTTGCAGTACCTATTCAAGCTTCAATAGGTTCAAAAGTAATTGCAAGAGAAACTGTAAGAGCTTTGAGAAAGGATGTACTTGCAAAATGTTATGGTGGAGATATTTCAAGAAAGAGAAAATTACTCGAAAAACAAAAAGAAGGTAAGAAGAAAATGCAACAAATTGGTAGCGTAGAAGTACCTCAACAAGCATTTTTAGCTGTATTGAAATATGATGAAAAATAGATAAGAAAGCCTATTATAAGATAGGCTTTTTGCTTAATAGGAGAAAAAATGAAAAGATTGGGATTATATATTCACATTCCTTTTTGTGATAGAATATGTAATTATTGCGACTTTACAGCATTTCAAGGTGCAAATTCTAAAATTAAAGAGTATGTAGAAGCTTTAAAAAAAGAAATTGAATTAAAAGGAAATAAAAACTTTTTAATAGATTCTATTTTCATTGGAGGAGGAACTCCAAGTTTTATTGACGGAAAATATATCTTTGAAATTTTAGAAAAAGTAAAGGAAAATTTTACAGTCCTTGATAATATTGAAATATCAATTGAAACAAATCCGAAAACTTTTGATGAGAAAAAATTGGAATACTATAAAAGTGCAGAAATAAATAGAGTATCAATAGGAGTACAAAGTTTTAATGATAAAATCTTAAAAGAATTAGGAAGAAATCACAACTCAAAAGAAGCATTAGAGAGTATTGAATTGGTAAAAAAATTCGGTTTTGATATAAATTTAGATTTAATTTTTGGTTATCAAAGTCAGACTATTGAAGATATTTTGTATGACTTGGAAATGGTAAAAAATATAAATCCCGAACATATCTCCTATTATGCTTTGATTATTGAAGAAAAGACGAAATTTAAAGCCTTACAAAATGCAGGAAAATTGAATTTTTTAGATGAAGAAACTGAAAGAAAAATGTATCATCTAATCGTAGAAAAATTAGAAGAAATGGGAATGAATCAATATGAAGTTTCAAATTTTGCTAAAGTCGAGAAAGAATCTGTTCATAATAAAAAGTATTGGAATTGTAAAGAGTATTTAGGACTTGGGATTTCTGCTCATTCCTGTTTAAACGATGAAAGATTTTCTAATACAGTTAATCTATCAAAATACATAAAAGAATTACACAATGGAAATATTCCTGTAGATTTTAGAGAAAAATTGGATATGCCTACAAAAAAATTTGAATATATCATAATGAATATGCGTTTAAAAGAGGGGTTTTTAATTTCAGATTATAATAGACTTTTTGAGTCTGACTTTTTAGAAGAGAATAAAAAAGCTGTAAAAATAGGATTAGAAAATAATGTAGTCGAAATTAAAGATGATAGAATATATTTTACAAAAAGAGGTTTTGACATAATGGACAGCTTTTTTGTAAATTGTAATTTAAAGGAAACAAGGTGATAAAATGGTATTACTTAGAAAAAAATTAGAAAATATCAATTTAAAATATGAAAAAATACTAAGAATTATTAATACCATATTTAATATTTTATGGGTTTTGGTATATTCAATTTATTTTATAATTTCATTTTACTTATTGGATTTTCAATTATCCTATGTGTTTGATTTTTTACAAATTTTATTAGGATTTATTTTTATATTTAACAGTATGAATATGATTTATTTTATGTTAATTAGATATACTAAATTTAAACTTAGTTTTATAAATCCATTAAATATATTAGTAAAAATTTTAGCTTTTTTAAATATGAATTTACTATTATATATTTCTATTTTTAAATCTGAGTTTTTATTTTACAATCACTTTTTAACTTTATTTAATTATTCGTATATTATATTTTTAAGTTTTGAGTTATTCTTTATCTTATATAATATTAATGATGTAAAATTTAAAATTAAGGATAATGAATTTCCAAAAAATAATGATGTAAATAAATGGTTTGACAACGAATATTTCGGTTATAGTTTACAACTTAAAGAGTTTCTTAATAGAGATGTAAAAGACTATATTAAGACAAATCACGAGAATTTACAATTTTTAGAAGAATTTATTTTTAGTAAATTTCCAACTGAAAATGATTTGATAAGAGAGAAATTTTTACTTGAAAAAAATAAAAATATTGATATAAATTCATTTGAGCTGATTTCAAAAGCTATAAATAAAGGGGTAACTATAGCTATAGCATTTATAATAAAATCAGGATTAATATCTATAATTATTATTTCATCGTTTATTTCTGCAGTTTTTGCGACTATAAGATTAATTTTGACATCAATAGCCGTTAAAATATCTCTATTTATTGGAAAAAACAATATTACAAAAGCAGAAGATTTAAAAACATATTTAAAAGTCGGATTTTTAGTTTTTTTAATGATGATTTTAATATTGGCTTTGGATAATTTAAGTCTTATTATTAAAAATTCAATAAAAAATAAAAAGAATAGAAAATATAAAGAAAACTATTTAAAGCTAATAAGATATATATGTGATAATTATGATTGTTTAAAAAATAGAGGTAAATAATATGAAAGCTGTACTTTTTGATATGGATGGAGTCATTATAGACTCGGAAATGTTTTATATGAAGGGAACTTATGACTGGATTTCCAAGAGAGGTTTTAAAGGAAAACTTGAAGATACTTTTAGACTAATCGGTACGAATATGGAAGGAACATATAATTTACTTTATGAGATGCTTAATAAAAAATATTCAATTTCTGAAATTGATGAAGAAAATAGGAAATATTTTTTAGAAAATCCTATAGACTATAAAGCTATTTTAAATCCTTATGTAAAAGAAATTTTAATATTTTTAAAAGAACATAAAATAAAAACTGCTGTTTGCTCATCAAGTCCTAAAAAGACAATTGAAAAGGCACTAAAAGATTGTGAAATTTTAGAATACTTTGACTTTATAGTAAGTTCTGATGAAGTTAAAAAAAGCAAACCAAATCCCGATGTTTATCTAAAAGCCTGTGAATTTTTAAAAGTTTCAAATGAGGACTCCTTTGTAATAGAGGATTCAACAAGGGGAATAGAAGCTGGAAAAAACGCAAATATAAAAGTAATCGCAATAAAAGATAAATTCTTCGGACAAGATCAGGCAAAAGCAGATTATATCTTTGAAGATTTGGGAGAAGTTTTAGAGTTTTTTAAAGGAGAAATATAATAGATAAAAAATGATATGATTTTTATTTACATATTTTATTATATCTGTAGCAATTATCATATTACATATAGGAGAAATTTATTATGGAAAATTTTTTAGGATGTATAAAAAATAATGGCAAAAGAATAATTAATCTTTTAGGAATAAATATAGTACATTTGTTTTCGCTTTTTTATGTTATTTCTACTATTATTTTTGAAAAAAATTTTGTTGAATTTATTTCCTTATTGATAGTATCTGTTATTTTATCTTTTGTTATTTATAAAAATATTAATTTTAACTATTTAAATAAAATTAATTCTATTATTGGAGTACTTGTTCCTTTAATTTTACTTTTTTTAATTATTTGTTTTGATATTAATAATATTTTTAATAAATATAATCTATTATATATTACTTTAACAGAAATTTTAAATATTTTATTCTTTTTCGTATTTTTTATTATTTCTTCTTTTTTACTAAATATAAGTAAAGTAAAATATGATTTTAGGATTTCATTTTTTTCTTTGTTTGGAAATGTTTTAAAATGTTTTTTATTTATAATTATGTTATTAAGTGTGTTTAAGAATAAAGAAATTAGTGTTACATATAATTTGGCTAAGTTAGTTAGTATATTTAATATTATTGAATTTATTATTTATATATTATTAAAGGATAAGTATTTTACATTAGATAAATGGTTTAGTTATGAATATTTAGGATTTTATGAGAATATTAAAAATTTTTCAAAGAATTTTAATCCTAATTTAACTATTAGTAGAAATCATACCATGTCAAAATGCATTGAAAAGAAAATATTAAATAAGTTCAAAACTAAAAATGGATTATATAGAGAAAAATTTTTAATCACAAAGAGACATAAATATTTAATTGCAACTAATAGCACATTTTTAAAAATATGTAAGGAACTATTTACATCTTCTGTAGTTATTACATTATTATATACATTAGCAAATAAGTATTTAGATAAGTCAAGTTTAATATTTTTAGAAATATTAAATAGGATAATAGAGAAAAACGATATTGTTACTTATATTTTTATTTATTTTTATATTATTAGTTTAGTAATATTACTTTCATTTTTAATTTTTGAAAAAAATAAACTTTCTAGAAATAAAAAAAGATATTTAGAAATATTAAATTATATAATTGAAAACTATGAAAATTTATATATTGAAAATTCTATAAAACAATTATGTATAGGAGATGTATCATATCCTAAAAATTATTATTTAAATACAGTAATAATTGAATATAAAAAGTTAATTGATATTGAAAACTTAAAAGATTTATTGGAATTTTTTGTAGATAATGGAATACAGGTTTTATTTTACTCTTATAATTTTATGAAGAAAAAAATAGAAAAGGATTTAAATACTGCAAGATTATATAATCATGAATATTTTATTATAGGTAAAAAAGAGATTGAGAAAATAAAAATAGAAAATTATATAAAAGATAAAGAGGATGATAATGAACTTTATCAAATATTATCTGAAAAATTAGGAATTTCTACAAATGAAAAATTTATAATAAGTGAAAGTGAAGAAAAAATCAAATTAGAGTTTGTTGATTTTGAAGATAAATTTTTTTCTAATTTCAAAGAAGTGTTAGAATTTTTACAATCAAAAATGGAGTAAAATTTTAATAAGAATTCTTTATAAATAACTAATATCCATTAATAAAATCTATTTTACATTATATTTTCTTTGTTGTAAAATATATGCAGGTATTTATTTTAGGAGGATATTATGAAAAAATATTTAAAAAAATTAACGGCTCTTTTAGCAGTTTGTATTATGTTTACTGCTTGTTCAGGACAAAAACAAAATACTGAAAAGAAAGAGGAAACAAATAAAACTGAAAGCAAGTCTGATGCTGTTAATGCACAAATTAGTTTTAGTGGTTCTTCAACTTTAGCTCCTGTAATCAATAAGATTGCTACAGATTTTATTGAAAAATATACAACTTGGGATAAGGTTGATTCTTCATTGCCAAAAGAAAATATAACTATTTTTGTTTCATCTGGTGGTTCAGGTGCAGGAGTTAAGGCTGTTCTTGATAAAGTTGCAAATTTTGGAATGCTTGCTCGTGATATTAAGGATTCAGAAAAAGAAAAGGTTAAGGATTTGGAATCTTATACTTTAGGTCTTGACGCTCTTTGTATTTGTGTTAATCCTGATAATAATATTTTAAAAGCTAAAAATGGAAATTTAACTAAAGAAGAAATCATAAAGATTTTTTCAGGAGAATATAAAACATGGAAACAAGTAGATCCATCTTTACCTGATGAAGAAATTGTAGTTGTAACCCGTGATTTAGGTGGTGGAGCTCATGAAGTTTTCCAAAAGAAAATAATGAAAGATGTTAAGGTTAGAAAAGATGCGATTCAAGCTCCTTCAATGGGTGCATTAGTTTCAAAAATTATTGAAAATAAAAATGCTATTGGATATGCATCATATGGTATTACTAATCAAAACCAAGGAAAGTTAATTCCTATGAAAGTTGATAATGTTGAACCAACTGAAGAAAATATTTTAAATAACAGTTACTATATTTCAAGACCTTTAATCATTATGAAGAGTGGAAAATTAACTGCAACTGAAAAAGTATTTGTTGATTTACTTCAATCAGAAGAAGGAAAGAAAGTTATAAAAAGTATGGGATTCATACCAAGCAAATAATATTGGACAACCTTATTGTTTTGCAATAAAATTTAGAAAATACTGAGGAATACTTTTTGTATTCCTCTTTTTTGGAGTAATTATGAAAAATAAAGTTTTTAAATACACAGTCTATATTTTTACATTATTTACAATTTTACTTTTGTTGACTCTAATAGTCTTTTTGTATAATCAGTCATTACCATTTTTTCTTAAAAATAATTTTCTAAAATTTATTTTTGGAAGAGTTTGGGATGCAACAGAAGTTTCAGGAAGTTTCGGAATCTTTAATATACTATTAGCAAGTGTATTTATATCTATTCTAGCTTGTATTATTTCACTTCCTATTGCTATTGGAACAGCTTTATATATATGTTTTTATACAAAAAATTCGAAAGTTTTTCTCATATGGCTTATAAACATTTTGGCAGGTATTCCCTCAATAATTTACGGCTTTTTTGGAATGATTATAATTGTAAAAAATATAGAAAGAATATTTAAGATTTCTGCTGGAGAAAGTGTTCTTGCAGGTAGTATTATACTATCAATAATGATTTTACCTTATTTTGTTTCTAATCTTATTGAAACAATTGAACTTATTAAGAAAAAATATCAAAGAGATTCTGATGCTTTGGGAATAAGTAAAGAGTACTTTATAAGAAAGGTAGTTTTAAAGAAATTACATTTTTCAATTTTAACAGGCTTTATGATTTCATTCTCCAGAGCAATAGGGGAAACAATGGCAGTTATGATGGTTATAGGAAATGCACCGATTTTTCCAAAATTATTGTCAAAAGCACAGACTATTCCATCGATTATTGCACTTGAAATAGGGATGAGTGAAGTCTATAGTGAACATTATTATGCACTTTTTGCAAGTGGATTTATACTTTTGATTTTAGTTTTAATCATTAATATTTTATTATTTGTTATCAACAGAAAGAGTAAAAGTTATGATAAGATTTAAAGATAATTTAATTAAACTTTTTGCATATATATCTATTTTTATAGTTATGACAGCAATTTTTTTGATATTTTCTTTTGTGTTTTTTAATGGAATTTCAGGAATAAATTTAAAATTTTTAACGGAAAATCCTAAAGGAATGCCACTTGGAGTAGATGGTGGTATAAGAAATGCGATAATAGGATCATTTTTGTTGATGATATTATCTATGATTTTTTCAACAGCTTTAGGTATTTGTTTTGCAATTTACAATAAAATATTTTGTAAATCAAAAATTATTAAAATGCTTTTGAGTTTTCTTATTCAATGTATTTCATCAATTCCGTCGATTATAATTGGACTTTTTGTCTATGGATTTTTTATAGTAACTTTAAATATTCCGAAGAGTTTATTTACAGCAAGTATAGCTCTTTCACTAATGGTTTTTCCTTTTGTGGAGCTAAATGTTGAAAAATTAATTGAAGAATTTGATAGACAATGTATAAGAGATAGCTATGCTTTAGGAATTGATAAAATTTATATGTGTAGGAAGTTAATTTTACCTACTATTTCCAATAAAATAGTTTCAATTTCGATTTTAGCAGGTAGTTATGCCGTAGGAGCAACTGCACCTTTGCTTTTGACGGGAGTTGTATTTATGGCAAAACCAAGTGGATTATTTAATCCTGTTATGGCTTTACCATTCCATTTGCATATGTTACTTAGTCAATCAGTCGCAACTGAAAAAGCTTATGCGACAGCTATGGTTTTGATTGGACTTTTAATAATATTAAATTTATTATCTGAAATAATAATGAGAAATATAGGAGGTAAAATAGTTGAATATATTAGAAATAAAAAATCTTAGTATCTTCTACAAAGAAAAAAGCATTTTAGAAGATGTCAATTTAGATATAAAGGAAAATGAAATAATCTGTATAATGGGAAGTTCAGGCTCCGGAAAATCTACTTTACTTTCTTGTTTGAACGGATTTTTAATTGAAAATGGTGGAAATTATACGGGAGATGTATTTTTTAGAGGAGAAAATATTAAAAACATCAAACCAATTGAATTAAAAAGAAAAATCTCTACACTTTTTCAAGACTCTAAACCTTTTGACTTTTCAATAGAAAAAAATATTACCTATGCAATGGAATTTTATGAGAGAAAAATCAAAAACAAAAAGGAAAAAGTTAAAAGTTTATTGGAAAGTGTAAATTTATATGATGAAGTAAAAGATAATTTAAGTTTATCTCCTTCAAAATTATCAGGGGGGCAAAGGCAAAGACTTTGCATTGCAAGGATGCTTACAACTTGCCCAGAAGTTTTGATTTTTGATGAACCTTGTTCTTCTTTAGATGAAAAAAATTCCATAATAATTGAATCTCTTATAAAAGAACTTTCAAAAAAATATACTATAATAATTTCAACACATAATGAAAAACAAGCGAATAGACTTGCAGATAGAATAATTAGAATAGAAAATAAAAAATTAGTTTAAATGTTTAAAATCTTACTTTAGTTGGGTATACATTTAAAATGATATTTTTAATTCAAAAATTTATAAAACTTAAGTATTTTTATATTTAAGTTTTTTCATTGGTACATATTACGGAGGAAGTTTATGGTAAAAACATTGAGTAAAAGTATAAGAGAATATAAAAAAGACTCGATTATGTCTGTTATTTATATTGTCTTTGAAGTTATTATGGAATGTATAATTCCTTTTATTCTTGCAAATTTGGTAAATGGAATAAGATCAAATATTCCAATTGGAGATTTGTTTAAACAGGGTTTGATTCTTGTAGTTATGGCAATGCTTTCTTTAGCTTTTGGAATTTTGGCAGGTAAAAAAAGTGCGGTTGCATCTGCAGGATTTGCTAGAAATTTAAGAAAAGATATTTTTGAAAAAGTTCAAGGATTTTCTTTTGAAAATATAGATTCTTTTTCTAATTCGTCATTGCTTACAAGACTTACAACTGATGTTACAAATGTTCAAAATGCTTATATGATGACAATTAGAATGGCAATCAGAAGTCCATTTATGTTTGTTTTCTCTTTTGTTATGTCATTTATTATGGGTGGAAAACTTGCATTTATTTTTGTTATAGTTGTTCCAATACTTTTAATTGGACTTGCATTTATACTTATAAAGGCGATGAAAATTTTCAAAAAAATATTTTATAAATATGATAATATGAATAATACTATTCAAGAAAATATAAAGGCTATAAGACTTGTAAAATCTTTAGTCCGCGAGGATTTTGAAATTGAGAAATTTGATAAAGTTGCAAGTGAAGTAAAACATGATTTTACAATTGCAGAAAAAATAATATCATTGTATGCACCTTTAATGCAATTTTGTTTATATGTAGATACTGTTTTGATTTTGTTTTTAGGTTCCTATGTTATAGTAGCTGGAATTAATCCAAATTTCAATGTTGGACAGATATCTGCACTTATGACTTACAGTTTTATGATTTTGAGCAGTCTAATGATGTTTTCAATGGTTCTTGTTATGTTAACAATGGCAATGGAATCTTCAAAGAGAATCTCAGAAGTTTTAAATACAGAATCAACTATAACAGACGAAAAGTCATTGCATAAAGTATTAAATAGTGGAGAAATTGAATTTAAAAATGTAATTTTTAGATATTCAGAAGACGCAAAAGAAAATGTAATTAATGATGTTTCATTTAAAATTCCTTCTGGAAGTACAGTTGGGATAATTGGAGCCACCGGTTCTGGAAAGAGTACATTAGTTCAATTAATTCCAAGACTTTACAATATAAATTCTGGAGAAATTTTAATTGACAATATTAATATCGAAAATATTGACATTGAATTATTAAGAGAAGAAGTAGGTATGGTTCTTCAAAAAAATACTTTATTCTCCGGAACAATTCGAGAAAATTTAAAATGGGGAAACAAAAATGCAACTGATGAAGATCTTGATTTAGTTTGTAATATTGCACAAGCAACTGAAATTATAAATAAAATGCCTAATGGATACGACGAATATATTGAACAAGGTGGAGCAAATCTTTCAGGAGGTCAAAAACAAAGACTTTGTATTGCAAGAGCATTACTTAAGAAACCGAAAATTTTAATTTTTGACGACTCCACTTCAGCTGTTGATACAAAAACAGATGAATTGATAAGAAGAGGTTTACAATCCTATATGCCTGAAACTACAAAAATTATAATTGCTCAAAGAATATTATCCGTACAAAATGCAGATATAATTTTGGTAATTGAAAAGGGCAAAGTAGTTGCTAGTGGAAATCATGAAACTCTAGTAAGACTAGAGGGATTATATCGTGATTTATATTTAACACAAGGAGGAGTTGTAGATGAAAAATAGTAAAAAATCAATTTTATTCAGAGTAATAAAAGAAGTATTTACAGCTTATCCTGTACTGTTTCCATTAGTTTTAGTTGGTATTGTTTTTACTGCCGGGGTTAGCTCAATTCCAAGTTTATTTATTCAAAAAATTGTAAGTTTACTTGAAGCTAGAGATCCTTCAGTTTCATGGTCTGTTTTTTCAAAACAAATGATTACTTTAATCTTAATATTAATTGGAGTAGATATACTTTCTTTGATACTAACAGCCGTATATAATCTTGCAATGGCTACTATAACACAAGGAACTCTTTATCATATGCGAAAAAAGATGTTTGTAAAAATGCAAACTCTTCCTTTAAAGTATTTTGATACTGAAGGTCATGGCGATATAATGAGTTATTATACAAATGATGTTGACGCTTTAAGACAGATGATTTCACAAAGTTTACCAAATGTCTTAGCATCATTAGTTGTTGTTATAACAGTTTTTGGCATAATGTTATATTTTAGTTTTTGGATGACACTTACCGTTCTACTAGGTGTTGTTGCCATGTATTTTGTAACAAAGTATGTTGGTAAACATTCAAGAAAATACTTCATTGAGCAACAAAAATCATTGGGTAAAACTGAAGGTTATTTAGAAGAAATGATTTATGGACAAAAGGTTGTTAAGGTTTTTAATTATGAAGATGAATCAATGAAAAAATTTAATAAAGTAAATGATAAATTATTTGATGATTCTCAAAAGGCGAATTCTTATGCTAATATACTTGGACCGATTTTAAATAATATCGGAAATATTCTTTATGTTGTGGTAGCAATTGTTGGAGGTCTTTTAATATACTTTAATGTATATAATTTAAGTCTTTCAGGTATGGCAATTAGTATAAGTATAGTAGTTCCATTTTTAAATATGACAAAGCAATTTTCAGGAAATATCAACCAAGTTTCAATGCAATTAAATTCAATCATTATGGGTTTAGCAGGTGTTGAAAGAGTTTTTGCTCTAATTGACCAAGAGCCTGAGGTAGATGAGGGTAAAGTTGAAATAGAACAAGAAAATGACAAATATGAATTTGTAAAAGAAAATGGAGAAAAAGTAGAAGTTCTAGGAAATATTGATATAAAAAATATTGTTTTTGGATATAATAAGGAAAAAACAGTTTTAAAAAATATCAGTATTTCTGCTAAACAAGGTGAAAAAATTGCACTTGTAGGAGCAACTGGAAGTGGTAAAACTACAATTGCCAACCTTATAAACAGATTTTATGATGTAAATAGTGGAGAAATTTTATTTGACGGAATAAATGTAAATTCAATAAAAAAAGCTGACCTTAGAAAAAATGTAGGTGTTGTTTTACAAGAAACAAATCTATTTACGGGAACAGTTTTAGAAAATCTTAGATACGGGCATTTAGAAGCTACAAGAGAAGAATGTATCGAGGCTTGTAAGAAAACAGGTGCTCACGAATTTATAATAAAACTTCCAGAACAATATGATACAGTATTAAGAAGTGGTGGAGAAAATTTATCTCAAGGTCAAAGACAGTTGCTTGGAATTTCAAGAGCATTACTTGAAAATAAACCTGTTCTTATTCTTGATGAAGCTACTTCTTCAATAGATACGAAAACAGAAAATGTTGTTCAAAAAGCTATGTATGTTTTAATGGAAGGTAGAACAGTATTTATAATTGCTCATAGACTATCTACAATTTCAAACTCTGATAGAATAATTGTTCTGGATAATGGAGAAATTTTAGAAATGGGAACTCATGATGAATTGATTGAAAAACAAGGAAGATATTACCAATTATATACAGGAAAATTTGAATTGGATTAAAAATATATGAAGATAGTGTGGCAAAATTTTTTATTTTGACATACTATCTTTTTTGTTATATAAAAATATGATAAAATAATCATATCAGATTGAAAGAGGTAATTATTGTGGCAGTTGGATTTATAACAGGAAGATTTGGAGCAGATAGGACTGATAAGATTTTAGAGCTTTGTTTTGAAGAGGCTAAAAGAGAAGATAAAAAGCCTATTTATATTTTAGTTCCGGAAAAATTTACATATGAAATGGAAAAAAGATTAAGTGAAAAGCTTGAAGATGAAAAAAATATTGACCCTAATTTTAGAATTAGAGTTGTAAGTTTTTCAACTTTAAGTAAAATTGTCTTTACTAATGTTGGAGGACTTAAGGAGAGAAGACTTACGACAAGTGCTAGAAGTCTTTTAACTTTTAAGGCTATGGACATGGTTTCAAAAGATTTGATTACTTTTAAATCTGACGATTTTAAAATGGGTTTTGTAAACAATATTATGGATATGATAATAGAGTTTAAGCAAAATGATTTTTCGGTTACGGATGTTTTTTCGCTTAAAGAAAATGTTAAAGATGAGTCTTTGAAATTTAAAATGCAAGATTTATACAATATTTATAAATCTTATGAAAATTTGATTGATAAAAAATACTCTGATACTGAAGATACTTTAAATATTTTTGCTGAAAAACTTGATGATTTTGAAAGTATTAAAGGAGCAACTATTTTCGTTGACGAATATATGGACTTTACTCCCGCTCAATACTTGGTAATTGAAAAGTTAATCTATTTTTCAAAAAATATTTATTTTTCTCTTTTAACTGATTTTAAAAATTTACATTCAAAAATGAATATGTTTTTAAGAAGTAATTCAACAATTTTAAATATTAAAAATATTTGCGAAAAGTATAATATTCCATTGTTTGAAAATATTTCACTTTCAAATGAAAGCTACTATAATTCTAAAGATTTATCGTTTTTGGAAAAAAATATTGGTACTTTTTCTCCAAAACCATATTCTAAAGATTCTGAAAATATTAGACTTTTAAAATTTAAAAATATATATGATGAAGTTTCTTTTGTTGCAGAGGAAATTTCAAAATTAGTTAAAACTAAAGGCTATAGATATAATGATATAACTCTATGTATGAGAAGTTTAGACGAATATTCTTATATTATTGAAAGAGTTTTTGACGATTACAATATTGATTATTTCTTGGACGAAAAGATTTCAATTATGGAAAATCCGATTGTTATTCTAATTTTATCCATTTTGGATATGAAGGATAAAAATTATTCCTATGATTCTGTTTTTAGATATTTGAAGAGCGGACTTACAGGAGTTTCTGATGAAGATATTTTCCTTTTGGAAAATTATGTAATTGCAAATGGTATAAAAGGTAATCGCTGGTTTGACGAATCTTGGAACAAGTCCATCGTCCATAGTGTTGAGGAAGAAAGTGATGATGAAAAACTTGTAAAGATAAATGAGATAAAAAATATGGTGATAACTCCGATAAAAAATTTACATGCTAAGTTAAAAGGGAGAAATACCGTAAAGGATATTTGTAAATATTTATATGAATTCACTTTGGAAATTGGACTTTTTGATAGAATTAATGAATTTGTAACTAATTTTCAAAATGAAGGGAATTTATATAAGGCTAAAGAGTATTCTCAAGTTTGGGGAAGTTTTACAGCTGTTTTAGATGAAATGGTTGAATTTATGGGAGAGGACAAAATTGCCTACTCAAAATTTATAAATTTAATTAAAACTGAACTTGAAAATATTGAACTTGGAATTGTTCCACCTTCAAAGGATGAAGTCTTTATTACAACTGTTGACAGAATGAAAAAGCCTTCTACAAAAATAGCTTTTGTATTGGGAGTTAATGATGGGAACTTCCCAAAAAATATAGTGGATAATGACTTAATTAGCGAAAATGAAAAAGAAAGTTTAAAAACTTTGGGCTTTAATTTTTCTAATAACAATTTAATTAAAACTACAGATGAACAATTTTTAAGTTATAAGACTTTTAGCATTGCAAAAGAAAAATTGTATATAACTTTTCCAATTTCAGATTTAGAGGGAAAGAGCCTTTTAGTTTCAAGATTTGTGAAAAAAATTAAATTCATTTTTGGAAATTTGGAAGTTGTAAGTATAGATTATTTAAAAGATTTTTCTATTATGGATATTTTTGAAACTTTTTCTAAAGAGAGATTGTATCAAATTTTAGTTTCCAATATTGAGGCTTTAAATTCAAATAAATTGAGTGAAAATGACAAATTCAATTTTAGAGAAATAATTGATTTCTTGATAGAAGATAAAGATTATAAATACAAGATTGAAATTTTAAAGGATAAATTGAACTACAAAAAAGAAACAGAAAATATAAAAGATTATACATCATTTCTTTATGAAAGTGGAAATGTAAGTATTTCAAAATTAGAGAACTTTATGCGTTGTCCTTTTTCATATTTTATAAATTATGGACTTAGAGCGAAGGAAAGAGAAGTCTATGACTTTTCTCCTGCAGATTATGGAACTTATTGTCATAAGATTTTTGACGACTTTTTTAAGGGAGTTTTTGAAAATAATATTGATTGGAATACAATTGATAGAGAATTTATCCAAAGGGAAGTAGAAAAATTAACGAAAAAAATGTCTGAAAAGTCTAATTTTATTCTTGAAAGCTCTCCAAAATATAAGTATTTTTCAAGTATTACACACAAAAATATTGTTGAAAGCATAGAAATTATGGCTGAACAAGTAAGACGTGGAAACTTTGTTCCAACAGGTTTTGAAACAGAATTTGGAGATAAGTCAATAAAACCTATCACTTATACTTTAAAGAATGGGAAAGAAATTAAATTAGCTGGTAAGATTGACAGAATTGATGTTTTTAAAGGAGAAAATTTTGACTTTTTAAGAATTATTGATTATAAGTCTTCAAAAAGAGATATTGACTTAAATCAAGTCTATGCAGGTCTTCAGCTACAACTTTTTGTCTATATGAATGCAATTTTATCTTCCAATAAAGAAAGATATAAACCTGCAGGACTATTTTATAGTGATTTTACAACAAATTTTGTCGGATTTGAAACTTATTCCAAAATGCTTGATATGAACGACGAAAGTTATCATAGTGAAAAACTTAAGAAAAATAAACTTACCGGTTTTGTTATAAAAGATATGGAACTTTTAAAGAATTTGGATAGGACTTTGGATGCGGATAATTTGGCTTCTGAAATCCTGCCTATTAAATTAAAGTCAAAAGGTCAAGAAATCGGAGCAAGTACATTGGGCTTAACTACTGATGAATTTGAAATTGTAAATGAATTTGTTTTAAATAAGACTAAGGATATCTGTGAAGAAATTTATGCAGGAAATATTGATATAAAGCCTTTCAGATATAAGAATAAAAAGCCTTGTGATTATTGTAAATATAAATCCATTTGTAGATTTGATATTAAGCATAATAAATATAATAACGTCAAGAATTTATTGACAAAAGATAGACCGAATGAGATTTTTGAAAAAATGAATTCGGAAAATAAAGAGAAAAGAGGTGAGAGATAGTGAGTGAAGTAAAGTGGACTAAAGAGCAAAGACAGGTAATTGAAAGTAGAAATACAAATTTACTTGTATCTGCAGCAGCGGGTTCTGGAAAAACAGCCGTACTTATCGAAAGAATTATAGAGCTTGTTTTAGATGAAAAAAATCCGATTGATATCAACAAATTACTTGTTGTAACTTTTACAAAATTAGCTGCATCTGAAATGAGAGAAAGAGTAAGTAAGGCTATTGAAAAAAAGCTCGAAGAAAATCAAGCAAATGAACATTTTCAAAAACAATTATTGCTCCTTAGCGGTGCTGACATCACAACTATTGACTCTTTTTGTAAGGATGTTTTGATATCTTATGCTCATTTGGTAAATTTGGATAGCAATATAAAAGTTATAGATCCTAGCGAAAATGAAGTTTTAGCAAAAGAAGTTATGGAAGAATTATTTGAAGAGCTTTATGAAAATAATGATGATAGCTTTTTGAGATTAGTTGATTGGTATGCTAAGAAAAATACTGATGAAGGACTTTTACAACTTTTATTGAATGTAAATAATTTTGTGAATTCTCATCCTTTTCCAAAAATTTGGCTAAATGAAAAGGCAGAATTTTTTAATACAAAGACAAAGGATGATTATTTTTATTTAGAAAATTACATCTTGGATATTGCAAAAGATGTAGATATGGATTTGGAATTTTTTGAATTGAGTATAAAAAACAATTTGAAAAAAATCGAAGATTATCCTGAACTTGAAAAATATGTAAATATGTATAATGATTTGTTAGATGCTCTATCTGTCGTAAAGGAAAATTTAAAGAAATTTTTAAAAGACAATACGAAGTTTTATGAGCTTAAAAAATCATCTTATGAATTCTTAAATTCAAACTTTGTAAGTTTTAAAATTTCAAAATGTGATGAAGAAGTAAAAGAGATATACAATAAAGTTAAAAAAGAATTGGATAGTATAAAGTCGGAAATTTCAGAATCACTTAAAACTTTAAATTTAGATATAGAAAATATCAAAAGAGAAAGTGATTTAATTTATCCTTATGTTCGTTCTATTTCTGATGTTGTAATTAAATTTAAGAAAAAATTTTGGGATAGAAAACAAAAATTTAATTATGTAGATTTTGCCGATATTGAACATTTGGCATTAGAGATACTTGTAGATATTGATGAAGATGGAAATATTAAACCGTCAAAAACTGCTTTGGAATATCAAGAAAAATATGCTGAAGTTTTTATTGACGAATATCAAGACAGCAACCTAGTTCAAGAAATTCTTTTATCAGCAGTTGCTAAAGAAAATAATAGATTTATGGTTGGAGATGTTAAACAGAGTATTTATAGATTTAGACAGGCAGATCCGAGTATTTTTATGGAAAAATATGAAAATTATAATAGAATAGAGGATGATATTGACAGTTTTAATCGAAAGATAATGCTCTATGCAAACTTTAGAAGTCGAAAGGAAATTCTTGAGGGAACAAATCTAGTTTTTTCAAAAATAATGAAAAAAGAAACAGGAGAACTTGACTATACTGTTGACGAAAGATTAAATCCTATGGCAAGTTTTAAAGAAAGTGATGAAAATGTCGGGGGTGCAGTTGAAATTCTTTTAGTTGATGAAAAATCTGATGATGAGGACGAAGACGAGATAATTTTAACTGATGAATATTCGGAAGATTTTGAAGAGATGAAGTCTTTTAAACTTGAATGTATAAAAATTGCAAATACAATCTATAATATGATGAACAATAAAGAAAATTCTTTTAAAGTTTATGATAAAAATTTGGATGATTATAGGAAAGTTGATTACAAAGATATTGTTATTTTGATGCGTTCTCCGAGTAGTAATACAAAAATTTTAGAAGAAGTATTTTTAGAATATAATATTCCGATTTATGCAGAGAGTACGGGTGGATATTTTGATACTTTTGAAGTTGATACTATAATTAACTTACTAAAAATTATAGATAATCCTATGCAGGATATTCCTTTAATTTCTGTAATGTATTCTCCAATTTATAATTTTACGTCAACAGAATTAAGCGAAATAAGACTTGTAGATAGAGAACTAAAATTTTATGAGCTTTTAATGAAAATACTAGAAGATGAAGATATTGAAATTAGAGTAAGTCTAAAGGAAAAAATTGCAAAATTTATTTCCGATTTAAAATTATTTATACAAAAAAAATCTTTAGTTTCAGCTGATGAGTTAATATGGTTTTTATATAAATATACAGGATACTACAATTATGTCGGACTTTTGGATATGGGAGAGCAGAGAAAAACAAATCTGATGTTACTTTTTGAAAAGGCGAAAAACTATGAAAAAAATTCTTATAAAGGATTATTCAATTTTGTAAATTATATTCAAAAAATCAGTTTAAAAAGTGATATTTCAGAGGCGAAATTAATTTCTGAAGATGCGAATGTAGTTAGAATAATGAGTATTCATAAGAGCAAAGGCTTGGAATTTCCTATTGTATTTCTCGCAAATACGAATAAAAAATTTAATTTCAGAGCTGACGACAGCAATTTGGTTTTACATCAAAAACTTGGTTTCGGTGCAGTTGTTTATGATATGGATAAAAAAACTTCTTTCAACAGCATTATGAAGAAAAAAATTGAAAAATTCAAAAAGAACGAACAAATTGCTGAAGAAATGAGACTTCTTTATGTTGCAATGACAAGAGCAAAGGAAAAACTTATAATAACCGGAAGAGTAAAAGATTATGAGAATTTAAGAGAAGAAATAAGCTCCGGAATTGATGAAAGAGGAAATATAAGTAATTATAAAATTCTAAAAATAAATAATTATCTTGATTGGATATTAAGTTCTATTGATAATCTTACAGTTTATGGAACGAGTTTGAATTGTTTGGGAATAGAAGAAAACTTTTTAGGAAATGAAGACTTGAAATTTCAATTAAATGTAAATACTAAAACAGAGGAATTTATAGAATATCAAAGAATTAAAGAAGAAATAAAAACAAATGAAATAATTTCGGAAGAAGATGATATAGAAGTTAAAAATGAAATGCGAACTGTTAAACAATTTTTGGAAGATAGATTTAACAAAGAATATATTTATAAAAATGTCTTGAACAAGCCTTCAAGCATTACTGTTTCTGAAATCAAAAAGATGATTCAGGAAGAAGACGAAGAAAAACATCAAAAATATTATAAAGAAAATTTTGTTTTAAAAACTCCGTCATTTATTCATCAAGGAGAGGAAAAAGTCGGATTTAATTCTGCAGAAAAAGGAACTATTTTCCATTTGGCTATGCAACTTTTAGACTTTTCAAAATTTGATACAGAAGATATTTCAAAAATAAGAGAAGAAGTAAAGTTGCAAATAAATTCATTCGTTGAAAAGAATATTATGAGTTTGGACGAAATAGAGACAATAAATATTAATTGGATTGTAAAATTTATTCAGTCGGATATTTTTAAGGAAATCTATATTGCAAATAAATTTGAAAAATTATTTAAAGAAAAAGCCATCGACTATAATATAAAATTGAAAAATTTATTTAAAGATGAAAATATTTCAGAAGACGAAAAAATTATGGTAGTCGGAATAATTGACCTTTTCTTTGAAAATGAAAATGGAGAAATAATTTTATTGGATTATAAGACGGATTATGTAACAAAAGAAAATCTTGAAGAAGTAAAGGCAAGATACAAAGTACAATTGGATTTATATAAATCTGCAATTGAAGATATTTCCGGAAAAAAAGTCGCTAAAAATGGATTATATTTATTTGGAATAAATGAATTTGTTGAAATTTAGCAAAAATCAAAGTCATAACTTGACTTTGATTTTTTAGTGTGATATTATAAGCTTGAAAATGTATTATATAATTATGAAAATCATTAAAATATTTTACTTAAGTATAATTATATGGAAATAATATAAGTAGGGAGTTGAGGGAATTAATGAAGTCATTCATTCAAGTTTTTAAGAATTGCATCAATAAAAAAATAATTGTTATTTTTGCTTCTTTGATTGTATCACTAGACAGATTAATTTTAATTTCAATATTTCCATTGATTATAACAATAAAGAGAAAAGAAGATATATTCATTTTATTATATATTTTATTGTTTTTTATTATTGGAGAATTTTTTAATATTTTTGTAAATTATAGTTTGGAAAAGCATGGAGAAAAGCATAAAAAAGTACTGAAATTAAATATGTTAAAATCTTTTGAAAATATTGAGCTTAAAGAATTTGAAAGTGTAGATTTTAAGAATAAAATATTTGTAGTAAATAATTATATTGAAAATTATATAAAAATTTCTAAAGATTGCTATAAAACCCTTATAAATTTGTTTTTAGCTCTTTTTGTGTTGCTTATTATTTTTTATATTAATGTATATATGTTTATAACTTATTTATTCGTAATTACTTTTATTTTGTATTTAAAAAATAATCAATTAAAAGCGTCTAAGGATATTTGGATTAAATATATGGAAAATTGTAAGGAACACAATATAATAAATAATATATTGATAGATAAAAAACATTCCAATGAAAGAAAAATATTTAATGTTTTTAATTTTTATAATAAGATATTTTTACATAAGTATGACGATGCCATTGATGAAAATTTAAAGGATGCTAGAAATCGTCTGAAATTTGATTTTTTATATGAAGTTTCAAATTATTTTCTTGTATTATTTATGCTGATTGTAAGTTTATATTTATATAATTCGGGAAGCATTAATATTTCCTATTTTTACTTGTTAAATAGTGGATTAATTGTAATAACTGAAATAATTGGTACTGAATTAAATAAAATATCAGATTATTTTAATTTTACAAATGGTATTAATTTATATCACGAATTTATTACAAAGAAAAAATTAGTAAAAAAAGATGTAAAATTAAGTAATTATAATATAGAATTTGATAGAGTTTTCTTTAGATATCCTAATTCAGATGAATATATAATTAAGAATTTTTCATTTACCTTTGAGTTTGGAAAGAATTATTCAATTTTAGGTAGAAATGGTTCAGGAAAAAGTACTTTAATTAAGTTGCTATTAGGATTGTATAGAGTTGAAAAAGGTAATATAAGAATAGGTGGTGTTGATATAAATGATATATCATTAGAACAGAAGTCAAAAATATTTTCTGTGCTTTTTCAACATCCTAAAAAGTATCCATTTACTATTTTTGAAAATATAACTTTAGAAGAATCTCAAAAAGGAGATTTAGACATAGATAAGAGCATTATTGAATTTGTTGAAAATTTTAATGATGGAATAGATTCATACACCAGTATTAATTACAAGAATAATGTTAATCTTTCAGGTGGTCAGTGGAAAAATATATTTTTTAATAGAGTTTTTTTGAGAAAATCAAAAGTTTTTATTTTTGATGAACCTACTTCTAATTTAGATCCTTTTTTAGAATTAGAATATTATAAAAATATACAAGATAAAATTTCTGGAAGCTTAAATATATTTATTTCTCATAGACTTGGAATTGTTAAATATACTGATATAATTTTATTGATTGAAGATGGAAATTTGATTGAATCGGGAACACATAATGAATTAATTTCTTATGGAGGAAAATATTTTGAAATGTATGAAATTCAAAAATCAATTTTTGACTAATATAAAAATGATATCTAGGTGTATTAATCTATTTTATAGTACATATAAGAAAGAGTTATTTATTATGATATCGGTTACAATAATAACCGCTTTGACTTATATGTTTGGGATGATTTATACTAGAGAATTCTTTAAAAGAATAGTTATTTTTAAAAACGATAATTTTAATATTTTTTTTAAGAATGTTTTGTTTTCGTTTCTTCCATATGTTACATATTTATTTATAATATCCTTAAAGAAAATTTATTTTGATAGATATTATATACAGTATATGCTAATTCCAAATTTTGAAAAAATTTTAAAAACAAAAATTCAAAAGAAGTGTTCTGAAATCGAAATTATAGACTATGAGAAAAATAATATAAATGAAAAAATTCATGAAGCAACAGTTTGTAGTACAAATATATTTAGACTTGTAGAGACTGTTATTTCATACTTTGGTTTAATTTTGAATATTGTATTAATTTCAAATTTTATTATTTTTATTAATATAAAATATCTATTTTTTTTGATACTAATATTATTTCCTTTAATTTTAGAAAACTATTTTAAAGGAAGATATATTACTAAATATCGTTTAGACCTGAACTTATATGAAAGAAGAGAAAAAGAGATTGAGAATTGTATTTTAGAAGATTCAACTTATGCAGAATTTAAAATATATAATACTTTAGATTTTGTTTTAAAAAAATTAAATAAGGCATTCGATGAACACAATAAGAAGTTTTCTATTTTGAATAAGAAGATATATCTCATAGAATTAATTTCAAAATTATTAGTATATTTAGGAAAAATATCAATATATATATTGGCTACATTCGATTATATAAATACTAATGATATCGGCAATTTAATTATAGTGATAGTCGGTGTAAATATAATTTCAAAATTTATTGAAGAAATTTTTTCGCTACAAGGATATATTATGATGTTCTCTAAATTATCTGTACCATACTTTGAATTTATGAGCTTAGAATTTGACAAAGAAAGCTTATATAATGATGATTCTATGGAATTATCTAATTTGAATTTTAAATATCCAAATGCTAAAAATTATTGTTTAAAGAATATAAATTTGAAGATAAATAAAGGAGAGATTATTGCTATAGTTGGTAAAAATGGTTCTGGAAAAAGCACTTTAGCAAAGATTTTACTTGGATTATATAAGTCTAATGAGTCTGGAGGTACTAGATTAATTTCAAAAAATTCAGTTGTTTTTCAAGATTTTTGCAAATATCCTTTAGATGTTAGAAATAATATCGAGTTAGGCAGTGAATCTAGTCAAGATTCTTTTGCTATTATGAAATCAATGGGATTTAAAAATGAATACTACAAAAAACTATTAGGAAAAGAAATTGGAGGACTAGAACTGTCGGGAGGGCAGTGGCAAAAACTTGCTATATGTAGGGGAATTTACAAAGATAGTGATTTTTTAGTTTTAGATGAGCCAACAGCAGAAATAGACCCTATTTTTGAAAAAGATATTTACGATATTTTTAAAAAAATTTTGTCTGACAAAACAGGTGTAATTATAACCCATAGATTAGGTAGTATAAAATTTTCAGATAAGATTTTAATATTAGATGACGGAGAAATTTTAGCTTATGATACTCATAACAATTTATTAAAAAATTGTGATTATTATAGAAAAATGTGGGATGCACAAAAACAAAATTATTTATAATCAACACCTTATATATTCAAAAGGAGGTTTTTTATATATGAAAAATAAAAGAAAATTTAAAATTTTGAAGAAATCAAAATTAAATCAAAAAAAAGAAGTAGAGATGTCAGTGGTAAATATTCATAAAACTAAGTATATTTCTCCACTAGATGCTTGTACATGTACAGGGAATTGTAATGGAGGAGTTGCACCAAGTTGGAATTAGTGACAAGTTTTAATTAAATAAGTATATCTAGTAAAAATTATAAGGTGTTGATTATTTAGTATTATTGAGGAGGTCTTATGTTTAAGGAAAGTAAATATAATATTATTACTAAAATTAATGGGGAAGATGTTATGTATAATTCTATATCAAAATCTTTTTTAAGGGTATTTGATGGTTTTAATATTGATGATATTATAAAAAGTATTAACAAAAATAGTAACGTTAGTGAAGAAATTAAACTATTGATAGATAATGGCTTTATAGTTGATGAAAATTCTATTGAAGTTGATAATTTAGAGTTTTTATTTAATAGAAATTTTTTTAATAACTCTCAACTAAATATTATCCTTATGCCAACATTAAAATGTAATTTTGATTGTCCTTACTGTTTTGAAAAATCTTATAGGAATATGAAAAGTAATAAAAATTATTTTGATATACTAGGATTATATTCTAAAAAATACTTTAAGTATTATAAGCATGTAGAGATTAGTTTATTTGGTGGAGAGCCATTGCTTTTATCTGATAAAATATGGAACTATTTTAATAAAGTTCAAGAACTATCTGAGAATAATAATTTTACATATTCTTCATCAATAACTACTAATGGTTCATTAATCACAAATGAGATAATAAACAATCTAATAAAATACAAGTGTAAGTCGTTACAAATTACATTGGATGGTTCTAAGAGAACTCACAATTTAACAAGATGTTATAGAGGTGGAGAACCTACTTTTGATAAATTAATAGATATAATAAATAATGTCGTTGGAGTAAAAATTTTAGAATCTAATCTAAATTTTATATTAAGGGTAAATCTTAATAATAATTTTATTGATGAAATAGTAGATACTTTAGATTTGATAGAAAAACGAATAAGAAATAAAGTTTCACTTGTGCTACGTCCTATTTATAATACAAACTCCTATAATTGTTATAATAATAATAAATTTGAAGAAATAAATAAGTATTATAAGATTGCAAAAGAAATGGGATTTAAAGTTATGAAAAACAGATATTATTATAGATCATGTGAAGCGTGTGGAGATGAAAACTTTTTTTATATAGCACCTGATTTAAGTCTCTGGAAATGTGTAAATAATTTTGACATTAAAGAAGCTAATATAGGATTTATAGATAATCTTGGAGATATAAATATTAATGCTGAAAGACTACTTAAATGGTATAAGGCATCCGACTGTTTTAGAGATAATAAGTGTTTAAAATGTAAAAAATTACCAGATTGTTTAGGAGGCTGTATTTTGTTCAATGTGAAAAATGGAATAAGAAAATGTTCTCCTTTTGAACTAGTTTCATTACCTTACTATTATGATTGATATAGAATATTTATACTATAATAAAAAATATGATGCTTTATTTAATATTTATAAAAAATATAAAGATGATATGACATTTACTGATAAACATTGTTTATTTTTAGGGTTAAGCTTGTTTGAATTAGGATTATATAAAGAGGCATCATGTTTGTTGTTACAAAGAAAAAAAAAGAATTCGTTTTGTTATGAAAATTATATTGCAGATATGTATTTAGGGTTGTATTATTATTCTATTGGAAATTATGATTTATCAAAAAAGTATTTTTATATATCGAAAGATGTAATTTCTCAATCCTCAGATTGGTGTAGTTTTTTGTTTCCAAAAAATAAATTGAAAATTATAGGAAAATCATTTCATTTTTATTTTGAAAAAGACTTCACAAAAAATGATATAGATTTTTTTATACTAAAATATGAAAAAGCATTTGATAGAATAAATTCTTTTTTTAAAATTAGATTGAAAAAAAAAATAGATGTATTTGTCTACTATGGGTATAAAGATGAATTTGATAATAATTTAAGCTATTCAAATTCTTTTTTGAATACAATAAATGTTAATCATATAGATGAGAATGGGCATGAAATTACACATATATTAAGCAGAAATTTACCAGAATTTGATTATCGTAAATTATTTTTTTTCGTTGATGAAGGGATAGCAGAATGTTTTAATGAGAAAATATATAGCTATAAAAATATTAATTATTATAAATTAGATACTGTCTTTTCTATGTGGGAGTATTATAAGGATTATGATATAAACTTTGTTAGATTAATTGCTAAAATTTTTATTACAAATTTATTTAATGTTGGGAATAGAGAACAATTTTTTAAAATTATAAAAAATCAATCTTTTGAGAATTTTAAAGAAGTATATGGAAATGTACTCAATGAGATTGACGATTTAATTATTTATAATTCAAATAGCATGAGATTAATAGATTTATATAAAAATCTTACATTGAAGAGTTTTTAGAATTAATATTTAATAAAGAATATGTTTATAAAAATGTTTTAAACAAGCCTTCAAGCATTACTGTTTCTGAAATTAAAAAGATGATTCAGGAAGAAGATGAAGAAAAACATCAAAAATATTATAAAGAAAATTTTGTTTTAAAAACTCCGTCATTTATTCATCAAGGAGAGGAAAAAGTCGGATTTAATTCTGCAGAAAAAGGAACTATTTTCCATTTGGCTATGCAACTTTTAGACTTTTCAAAATTTGATACAGAAGATATTTCAAAAATAAGAGAAGAAGTAAAATTACAAATAAATTCATTCGTTGAAAAAAATATTATGAGCTTGGACGAAATAGAGACGATAAATATTAATTGGATTGTAAAATTTATTAAATCAGAAATCTTTAAGGAAATTTACATTGCAAACAAATCCGAAAAACTATTTAAAGAAAAAGCCATTGACTACAATATAAAATTAAAAAATTTATTTAAAGATGAAAATATTGAAGAAGATGAAAAAATTATGGTAGTCGGAATAATTGACCTTTTCTTTGAAAATGAAAATGGAGAAATAATTTTATTGGATTATAAGACGGATTATGTAACAAAAGAAAATCTTGAAGAAGTAAAGGCAAGATACAAAGTACAATTGGATTTATATAAATCTGCAATTGAAGATATTTCCGGAAAAAAAGTCGCTAAAAATGGATTATATTTATTTGGAATAAATGAATTTGTTGAAATTTAGCAAAAATCAAAGTCATAACTTGACTTTGATTTTTTAAATTAAAACAATAGTTGTATATTAGTGATATTGAAATTGAAAAATTAATATTTTTTTACTGAAAAAATCTGATTTTGGTTCTTGATTTTATAAAAACTAGGGTGTATAATATATATGTTTTAAGAGATAACGAAAATAATTCTTTAAAAATATATTGTAATTTTAGTAATGAACTTTAGTTTGAGGCACGATAAAAATACTGGATATAAAATTTGGCATTTAGTATGAAAAATGATAATACTATGCGAATTTAAGATGAATAGTAAAGAAATAGGATAAACTAAAGAAAAATGTAATTGTAAAAGTTGTAATAATCAAAGAAAATGGACACTTTTTAGGAATAGAAGGTGATTTACATTATTTTTATCCATCTTTTTCTAATATCAATAAAGCAATTTTTAGTGTGTCCGGTTTGTGAATGTGGAATTACGGTAGATAAAAATAATAGTGATGAAATAATATTGTTAGTATAATTATTTGACATTGTTTGTCGAGTGATAAAATATTTTTTAAAATAGGGTAAATAATAACTGATTGAACAATTAAAATTTTTATATTTAAAATTGTTGGTTAAGGCGAGATTAAGTTTGTTTTATATGAACTTATTGTAAATTAAATTTAAATATTATATTAGAGAATAAAATTTCAAAATTGTTTACAATAATTGAGCTTATCATTCCGTGAACAATTTTCTAATTTTTTATCGCAAAATTGGAAGTGCATTTTTACGGATGCGCTTTTGTTTTGGAGAAATTTTTTAAAAATTTAATATTTTTAGAAAGGAGGCATTTATGGAAAGTTTTATAAAAAATATATTTGATATTGATAAAGGTGCAGAGGATTATCAACAAAGATTAGAAGTTGAGAAACAAAAGTTACTTAAAGATAGAAAAGATAAGATGAAAGTTATAGATGACGAGTATAACAAAGTTTTGGAAGAAGAACAGGAAAATCTTAAATTACATCTATCTTCAATAGAAAATGAGGATAAAAATAAGCTTGTTGAATATAATGAAAAATCTGAAGCAATAAAGAATGTTTTTGAAGATAAAAAAGAAATCTTAATTAAAAATTTTGCTGATTCTCTTTTAGAAAGCGGTGAGTTTTATGGGGAATAATTTTCATTCAATTAATGCAAAAATTGGAGTTTTAAGAAAAGGAATTTTGAAACAGTCCGATTATGATAAAATTTTATCTTTTGAACAAAGGCATGAGATTGTGGATTATTTAAAGAATAATATATTATATAAATATGAAATTCCTATGTATGAAGAAAAATCTATGAGAAATAGATATGATACAGAATTTATGATTAATAAGATTGAGGCAGAATTGCTTGAAAAATTAAAGTTTTTCCTTTTTGGTGATGATAAAAAGATTATAGAAGCTATGCTTATGAAGTATGAATTTAAAGATATAAAAATAATTCTTAGAAGTATTGTTGAAAATGAAAAGATAGACTTGGAAAGAGATACAATAATGTATAAGAAAAATAAGCATATTGATTATTCTAAACTTGTAAATTGTGAAAATTTTAATCAGGCTCTAGATGTATTGAAAGGTACAATTTACAAAAAGGCAATTGCTTCTCTAACTGATGAAGATATATTTAGATTGCATTTTCATGTTGAAATGAAATTGGACAGTTTATATTTTTTAACTATGAAAAATGCTATAGATAAATTATCAAAATCAAGTCAAGCAATTTTTAATGATTATTTTTCTACTTTAATAGATACAATAAATCTTCAATGGATAATCAGAGCAAAAAAATATTATGATTTACCGAATGAAGAAATTTATAGCTATAGTTTACGATATGGCAAATATATTAAAGGAGATTTTTTAAAGGACTTGATATATAGTGATAGTGTTGAGGCTATTGTTGAGAAGATAAAGAAAACTAAATTAAGACATACTCTTGAAGATGCAAATGGAAATACTATTGTTTCGAATAGAAATATTAAAGAATATGTTTATCTTAGCCATTTAAAGAAACTTAAAGACTATGATAATTCGATTTCAACTTTACTTAAGTTTATTATTCAGCTGAATATTCAAAATGAAAATTTAATTAGAATAGCAGAATCAAATAAGTATAAACTAAGTAAAAGTGAAGTAAAAGAATATTTAATAAATATTCATTGATTTAGTTAGGGGGTGCTAAATTGGCTGTTGAAAAAATGAAAATGATGAATCTCGTTGCTTTAAAACAGGATACACACAGTATTCTTAGAGAAATTGTTTTGAATGGCTCGATTCATATTACAAATGCAGGAAATTCAGAAAATTTCACAATGAAGTATATGGATTCTCAAATAGGAATTTTTAATGATATGGGTGTTGCTGTTGATAAAATAAGACCATATCATAGAGAAAAAGTTTTTAAAAAGAGAAAATATAAAGAACTTTTAGATCAGATGTTTGATTTCTTTAATATTAAAGAAGATGATGTTACTTTAAATGATTTAAAGAATTTAAATTATAGTGAAAAACTTAAATTATTAGATGATATATCTTTGAAATCTTCTTCAATAAAGACTAGGGAAGATGAGAATAGAAAAAAGAGAGCAGAAATTAAAATATTATTAAATGCCGTTGAATATTTTTCTGATAGTGATATGAAAATATCTGAGTTTTACAATTTAAAACATATTAATTTTGATATGGGAGAAATTTCAAAAAATTCTTGGATAAAATTAAAGGCAAATTATGAAAATATTAAGGGAATAGTTGTGCATTTAGGAACTAGTAGCTATGGGGAAACTGTTATAATCTTTACTCCTTCCGTTTATGCAAAAGATACAAAATATTTTATTCGTTCTTTGTCCTTTGATAGAATTGAACTTTCTAATGTAGATATTTCTTTTAAGGATTTTATAAAGAATAAAAATGCTGAATTGGAAAGTTTAGAAAGAGAACAAGATGAAATTTTAAAGGAAAAAGCTGAATTTAAGGATAAATATTTGCAAGATATTTTAGGTTTCTATTACAGATATAAAATTATTGAAAAGATTGAGGAACTTGAAGGACATATTGCGGAGAGTAAAAATTTTATTTTATTAAGTGCTTTTGTTCCTGAATCTAAAGTTGAAAGTATAAAGAATTCAGTAGAAAAAGTTTCTGAAAGTGCTTTGATATATTTTGAAGATGATAATGAAATTCCTTCAAAATTTAAGATACCAACAAAGTTAAAAAATAATTTTATTTTAAGACCTTTTGAAGCATTGGTAAAGATGTATTCAATTCCAGATTATAAGGAAACGGATCCGACACCATTTTTTGCAATAACATATTTACTTTTATTCGGAATGATGTTTGGAGATGTAGGACAGGGTTTAATTTTTGTAATAGCAGGAATGTTATTATCTAAAAAATTTGGTGTTATTGCTAAAATTATTCAAAGAATTGGACTTTCATCAATGTTTTTCGGATTTGTATATGGAAGTGTTTTTGGAATTGAAGAGTTAATTCCTGCATTGGTTATAAGGCCGATGAATGATATTAACACAATACTTGTCGCAACAATTGGACTTGGTATTTTAATGATATTAATTGCATATATTATCAACTTTAGAAACTTAAAGATGAGAAGAGAATTTGGAAAATTATTTTTTGATAAAAATGGATTATCAGGATTTTTATTCTATATCTCATTTATAGTAATTGTTTTAAATACTGTTTTGTTAAAAAATTATGTAAGTGTAAATGTATCTTCAATGATTACAATAGTAAGTGTTGTAGTTTTGGTTGTAACTTCAACATTGATGTTTATGAAGCCAAAACTGGTTCCGATAATTAGTAAGACAGAAGAAAAGGAAGAATTTTCTCCTGTTGAAAGTGGTTTTGAAATGTTTGAAACTGTTATGGGATTCTTTTCCAATACTCTTTCTTTTATTAGAGTTGGAGCTTTTGCGATTAACCATGTCGGACTTTTTATGGCATTTCACGCTTTAGGACAAATGCTAGGTTCAAGTTTTGGAAATATATTTATGATTGTTTTAGGAAATATATTTATTGTTTGTCTTGAAGGACTTATAGTTTTCATTCAAGCAATAAGATTGGAATATTATGAATTATTCAGTAAATATTTTAATGGCGAAGGAATAAATTATGAACCATTAAAGGTAGATTTAAAAGAAGAAATTTAGGAGGAAAATTATGAAAATTACTTTATTATTAATAACATTAGGAATAGGAACAACTATTTTAACAGGTATATCTTATTTAAGAAAAGGAAAGAAAACAACAAAATCAGGATTAAAAAAGGCAATAGCAATTAATGTCGTTTCAATTTTAGCTTTATTTTTAATGGGACTTGTTCCAGATATTGCATTTGCAGCTGAAACTACACAAAAAACAGCAAGTTCAGCGAGTGGAATGGGATATTTAGCAGCTGCTTTATCAACTGGTCTTGCAGCAATTGGTACAGGAATTGGTGTTGGTCAAGCAGGTTCAGCAGCAATTGGTGCAGTTTCAGAAGATTCTTCAATTTTAGGTAAAACACTTATTATTCTTGGACTTGCAGAAGGTATTGCTATTTACGGACTTATAATTTCAATTATGATTTTACAAAGAGTTTAGGAGAATTCTATGATAAGTTATCTTATATCTGATAATACAGATACACTTGTAGGAATGAGATTAGCCGGTATAACTGGAGTTGTTTTAAAGACTAGGGAAGAGGCTTTGGAAGAATTTAATGATTGTCTAAATAATAAGGAAATTGGAATTTTAATTTTAACTGAAAATATTTTTAACCTTATTAGCGAAGAAGTTATGGAAGTTAAATTAAAAAATACTTTTCCACTTATAGTTGAAATACCGGATAGAACAGGTTTGAAAAGAGATCCAAATTTCATTACAAACTATATAAATGAATCAATAGGAATTAATATTTAAGGAGAAATCTTATGATAACAATTGAAGATAAGATAGAGTCATTTAAAAGAATACTAAATGAAGAAATTGATGAAAAATATGACGAAGAATTGAAAAAAATTGCTTCTGAAACTGAAAGATTAATTACAGAATATAAAGCTAAAAAATATGAAGAAATAGAAAAATTAAAGAGAGACTATAGAACAAAACTTGAAAATAAATCAGATAAAATTCGTTCAAAGACTTTAAAAGAAGGACAAGATATCATTTTAAATACGAACAAAGAAATTTACGATGAGTTTTTTAAAGCCCTGAAAGAAGAATTAAATACCTTATATATGACTGAAAAAGGTGAAGAATATTTAAAAAATACATTAAAAAATGTAAAATCAGAAATAAATTCTAATGATGTTGTTTATGTTTATGAAAAAAGTTTTGGAAGAGATAAGGAAATAATAAAAAATGTCTTAGGAGATATTAAGGTTGAAAAAAGTCTTGATATAAAAGTTGGTGGTTTTGAAATAGAAAATGCGGAAAGAACTTATAGATTAAATTATTCACTTGATTTTCTATTGACTACAAAATACCAAAAAATTTTAGCTAAGTTGAAAAAAGAATTAGGAATAAACAATTAATTAATAATTGTAATGAGGAGAAAGGTAATGTGTAATATACCTAAAATAATTGATATAAATGGTCCTGTTGTTAAAGCAGACAGTATGGGAATTTACAAAGTTAGAGATATGGTTTTGGTTGGAGATAAAAAGCTAATCGGAGAAATCATATCTATTGACGAAGATATAGCGACTATACAAGTTTACGAAGAAACACAAGGACTAAAAGTTGGAGAAACTATAGAAAGTACAAATGTTCCACTATCAGTAACATTAGGTCCCGGAATTATAGGAAATATATTTGATGGAATTCAAAGACCGCTTGAACAAATTTATTCAATGACAGGAGAATTTATTGCAGAGGGAATAGGACTTGTTTCCATTGATAAAGAAAAACAATGGGATGTTGAAATGCTTGTTAAAGTTGGTGATAAATTATCTGCAGGAGAAATTTTTGCAACAACTCAAGAAACAAGTTTTATAGAACATAAAATTTTAGTTCCACCAACTGTTAGTGGTGAAGTAATTGAAGCTTTACCATCAGGAAAATATAATTTAGAAACTGATTTAGTGACAATAAAAGATGAAGATGGAAAAATTCATAAATTAAAAATGTATCATCAATGGCCTGTAAGAATACCACGTCCAATAGATGTGAGAATGCCAATATCAAGACCTTTGGTAACAGGACAAAGAGTACTTGATGTTTTCTTTCCAATAGCAAAGGGAGGAACTTCAGCACTTCCGGGTGGATTCGGTACAGGAAAAACTATGACTCAACATCAACTTGCAAAATGGTCTGATGCAGATATTATAGTTTATATCGGGTGTGGAGAACGTGGTAATGAAATGACAGATGTTCTTGAAGAATTTCCAAAGTTAATTGATCCAAGAACTTCAAAACCGCTTATGGAAAGAACAATTTTAATAGCAAATACTTCAAATATGCCGGTTGCTGCCCGTGAAGCTTCAATCTATACTGGAATAACTATTGCAGAGTATTATAGAGATATGGGTTACCATGTTGCAATAATGGCTGACTCAACTTCAAGATGGGCAGAAGCGTTAAGAGAAATTTCTGGAAGACTTGAAGAAATGCCTGCAGAAGAAGGATATCCAGCATATCTTCCTTCAAGAATTGCACAATTTTATGAAAGAGCAGGTTATGTTGAAACTCTTTCCAAAAGAGAGGGTTCAATTACAGTAATTGGTGCTGTTTCTCCACCTGGTGGAGATTTTTCTGAACCGGTAACTGAAAATACTAAAAGATTTGTTTCAGCTTTTATAGGTTTGGATAAGAATTTAGCATATATAAGACACTATCCTGCTGTAAACTATCTTACAAGTTATAGTGGATATACTACATTGATTAAAGAATATTATGATGAAAATGTATCTCCTGAACTTTTGAAATTAAGAGCAAAGATGATGGAACTTCTTTCAGAAGATAATAAATTAAATCAAATTGTTCAATTAGTTGGTGAAGATGTTTTACCAAATGATCAAAGAATTGTTATAGAAATTGCAAAAGTTTTGAAAAAGGGATTTTTACAACAAAATGCAATGCATGAAACAGACAGTTATGTTCCTTTAAAAAAACAATTTGAAATGTTAAAAGTGATAGATAATTTATATATGAATTGTACTTTAGCTGTAAAACAACAAGTTGCCCTTACTCGTATAAAAAATGATGATTTATTTGAAGAAGTTATTAAGATGAAATATAATATTCCAAATGAAAACTATGATGAAGCATTTGAAAAGTTAAATGCAAAAATCAATAGCTATTATACTGCTTTGATAGACGAAAATCAGGGAGAGTAGGTGATAATTATGCAAAGACAATATTTAAAACTAGAAAAAATAGATGGACCTTTGATTGTGCTTAAAGGTGTAGATAATGTCAGCTATGATGAAATGATGGATATAGTAATAGATGGAAGTGAAAGAAGAAGAGCCAAGGTTGTTAGAATTCAAGGAGATAAGGTAATTGCTCAAGTTTTTGAAGGAACAACTGGAATTTCAACACAAAATTCTGCTGTTACTTTTACAGGAACTCCACTTGAAATTTGTCTTAGTAAAGATATTTTAGGAAGAACTTTTAATGGTGTAGGAGAACCGATTGACAATGGAGATTATATTATTTCAGAGAAAAAATATAATGTTAATGGAAGACCTATGAATCCGGTTGCAAGAGAATATCCAAGAGATTATTTGGAAACTGGAATTTCAGCTATTGATACCCTTACTACTTTAATTAGAGGACAAAAACTTCCGATATTTTCATCAAATGGTTTGACACATAATGCATTAGCGGCTCAAATAGTTAGACAATCCAAACTAAAAAATTCTGATGACAAATTTGCAATAGTATTTGCAGGAATGGGAATTAAATATGATGATTATGAGTTCTTTAAAAGTGCATTTGAAGAATCAGGAGCATCATCCAGAGTTGTTTCATATATAAATCTTGCTGATGCACCAATTGTTGAAAGAATTTCAACACCTAGAACTGCATTAACTGCTGCAGAATATCTTGCATTTGAAGAAGGAATGCATATTTTAGTAGTTATGACTGATATTACAAGTTATGCAGAGGCTTTAAGAGAAATTTCTTCTGCAAGAGAAGAAGTCCCTAGTAGAAAGGGATATCCTGGATATTTGTATTCAGATCTTTCTACTTTATACGAAAGAGCTGGAATGGTAAAGGGAAAGAAAGGTTCAATTACTTTAATTCCTATATTAACAATGCCTAATGATGATATAACACATCCAATTCCTGACCTTACAGGTTTTATTACTGAAGGACAAATAGTTTTATCAAGGGAATTATTCCAAAAGAATATTTATCCACCTGTAAATATTTTGCCTTCATTGTCAAGACTTATGAAAGATGGTATTGGAGACGGATATACAAGAGAAGATCACGATCAGGTACAATCTCAATTATTTGCTCTTTATTCAAAGGTTATAGAAGTTCGTTCTCTATCACAAATAATTGGAGAAGATGATTTAACAGAAATAGATAAAATTTATATGGAATTCGGTAGGGAGTTTGAACAAAACTTTTTAAACCAAAACTTTGATGAATCCAGAACTATTGAAGAATCACTTGATATTGCTTGGGATTTATTCAAACTATTCCCTAAAATTGAACTAGACAGATTGGAAAGTAAATATATAGAAAAATATGGAAGGTGGTAATATGATTCAAAATATTGCTCCTACAAAATCAAATCTATTAAAAATAAAACAGGATTTAAAATTATCTAAGGTAGGCTATAATCTAATAGATAAAAAAAGAACTGTACTAATAAAAGAAATGATGCAACAAATTGAAAAGGCGAAAGAAATTCAAGAAGATGTAAAAGTACTATTTGAAAAGGCATATTCAACATTAGAAGAAGCAAATATAACTATGGGAGTTATGAATGTTCAAGATATTTCTTTATCAATAGATAAGTCGGAAAATTTTGAAATTTCTTATAAATCCATTATGGGACTTGATGTTCCAAGTGTAAAATACGAGCATGGAACTTTAAGACCACATTATGGAATGTATATGACAAGTCCTGCAATTGATGAAGCTATAAAAATGTTTCAAAAAATAAAAAGACTAGTATATAGACTTGCAGAAACAGAAAATACAGTTTATAAATTGTCCATAGAAATAAAAAAGAATCAAAAAAGAGCAAATGCTTTAGATAAAATTCAAATTCCTAATCTTGAAGAAACGGAAAAGTATATTTCAGAAGTTCTTGAGGAAAAAGAAAGAGAAGATTTTTATAGATTAAAAAAGATTAAAAAAAAGAAAAATGCGTAATGTTAAGGAGCAAATGCTCCTTTTTTTCTTGCTAATATATGTTTAATGTGTTAAAATACTTTTATAGATTAATAGTAAAAGGTGAAGTTATGAAAAGATTAATTAATATATTCTTTAATGACAATATAAAGTCATTAGAGGCATTCATAAAAACGAAGGAACTATTTGAAAAAAGAGGTTTTGAAGTTTCTGAAACTTTTAAAGAAGAAGCTGAATTGAGTATTTGCATAGGTGGAGACGGTGCTTTTTTAAGAGGAGTTCATAATTCCGATTTTCCAAAAGTTCCATTTGTCGGAATAAATACCGGAACACTTGGTTTTTTTCAAGAAATTAGTTTTGATAAAATAGAAAAATTTATAGACGATTATATAGATGGAAAATATATTGTTGAAAAAATTAGATTACTGGAGTGTACTTTAAAGACAAACGATATTATATTTTCGAATAAATGTTTAAATGATTTTGTTATTAAATCAAACAGTTCAGAAATAATTCATTTAGATGTTTATATAGATGATAATCATCTTGAAACATTTGCAGGAGATGGTTTAATAATCTCAACACCTTCAGGAAGTACTGCTTATAATATGTCTGCAGGAGGAAGTATTATGTATCCAACTTTGAGAGGTTTTCAATTAACTCCTTTGGCTCCTATATTTTCTAAAGTATATAGGACGATTTCAAATTCATTGGTGATTCCTGATACATCAACCTTAAAAATAGTTCCGTTGGAAAATCAACACAAAAAAATTAGTTTTGTTGCAGATGGGATTGAAAAAGACTATACAGATGTATCATATTTTGAATTTAAAAAATCAAGATTTAAATTGTATAAATTGGTATTCAATGAAAACTGGTACTGGATAAATATGAAAGACAAGTTCTTATAAAAAAATCTTATAATTTTACGAATATCCATAGAAAATTAATATAAGTAAATTGTTGAAATTTTATATAAATATGATATAATATAGATAGATATAAGGCGTAAATAAATAATTGTATTACATAAATGTATAATAATGAGTTTATTTAGTTGCTTTTTCATATAATGTTCCGATATAAAACAGAGAAGATAAGTCGTTTGTACTTGTCTTTTTTGTTATCTTAAGAAAATAACAAATAGGAGAAAGTTTATGGAAATGAGAAGAAAAGACAGAGAATTAAGTATAGAAGAAGGAAAAGAATTACTAAAAAATGGAGAATATGGAGTACTTTCAACGTCCGATAATTGCAATCAGCCTTATGGTATACCGTTGAGTTATGCATATTTTGATGGTGTAATATATATTCATTGTACAAATCAAGGTGGATATAAATTAAAAAACATAGAAGAAAATTCTAAAGTTTCTTTTACGGTAGTAGATAAACTTGAAAGACAAGTGAGTCAATTTTCTACAAAATATATGTCCGTTATTGTACTTGGAGAAATAACTATAGTTAACAATGAAGAAAAACTTAAAGGTATTAAATCAATATTATAATATTATATAAATATTCACCTGATTTTATAGAATCTGGAATGAAATATATTGAAAAAAGTTTCGATAAGATTCATGTTCTAAAAATAAATATAAAAGAAATAACTGCTAAAGGTAAAAAATAATTGATATTATATAAAAATTTTATAAAAAAACTTAAAAATATGACAAAAAGGTATTGACTGATAGGGCGAAGGCTGATATAATATTAAGGCACTTAAAGAGCGGCATAATAATAAGTTATCATAATATAAGTTTTAAAAGGTTTGAAGGCAAAAAAAGATAAAAAAGTGTTGACAAACGAAAATAATAGTGATATAATAATAAGGTCGCAACAAGAGTGACACGAACCAAGAAAAGTAAACAGTGATAAGAACTTTGAGAGTACAAAGAGAAACAATAATTTAGGTGTAACAAAAA
>ERZ773062.96-NODE-96-length-67075-cov-20.894241_pt1 | contig 67075 bp, 82 predicted proteins | sample MGYA00580626_ERZ773062 | MGnify/ENA primary metagenome ERZ773062 (study PRJEB29015, sample SAMEA2738003) | human oral metagenome | biome: human oral; feature: human-associated habitat; material: dental | place: China | collected 2058 ... | reverse complement strand
GACGGAGATGTTTGTTTAGGCGGAGCCATAATTGATGAAGTTTATAAAGACGGGGGAAAATTGCAAGTATAAATAATAAAAAAGATAATTACGAAAAAATCGTAGTTATCTTTTTTGTTATGGTATTAGTCTAAGAAATAAATTTTATTCTTTTAAATCTAGTACCACTTTTATTGTTTTGGTGTTATAATATAAGAGACTGGGGGAATAATTGTGAAATTTAATAAAGAAGAAATAATTTTGTTTTTAAAACAAAATTTTAAAATTATAGCAGCTGCATTTTTATGTAGTGTGTTATTTGTAGCGGCAGGGTTTTATTATTTCAGTAGTTCATCATCGGGTAATAATGATAATATAAACTTTAATGTTCAAAAATCCTCAGAAGATAATCAAAATGGGGAGCAAAAAGAGGATGAAAACAAAATTTTTGTTGATGTAAAAGGTGCTGTAAAAAATCCAGGTGTTTATGAGACTACAAAAGAAAAGAGAGTCAAGGATATAATTGAAGAGGCTGGAGGATTATTAGAAGATGCCGATACATCTAATATAAATCTTAGCCAAAAGTTACGAGATCAGATGGTCATTTACATTTTGAAAAAGGGAGAGAAGCCAAAGCAAATTGGGGAAGCTTCTAGTGTAGGTAACTCAAATGATGCGATTATAAATATAAATACAGCAAGTAAAGAACAACTTATGAAAATATCTGGAATAGGAAAAACTAAAGCTGAGGCTATACTTGCCTATCGAGAAAAAAATGGGGAATTCAAAAAGAAAGAAGATATAACAAAAGTAAAAAGAAATGTACAAGAGTATCTACTTAAATTCAATATCAATTATATTAATTGTACTTCTGTTTAATACGTTTCGTTTTTCTGTTTTAATATCCGTTTTTATCGATTTTATTATCGTGTTTAAAAATTCTATTTTTTCGTTATTATTCATTCCAAGATATAGCGTTTCAAAGTTTGCAGTAACTTTTGAAATATTGGCTTGTTTTTTTGCGTTTTGTAAAATCTTTGTATGTTCTTTTTCTTCGTTTTTGACACTCTCTATTTGTTCGTTTAATTCTTTTTGTAATTTTTTTAATTCTTCATCTGTAAGTAATTCGTTTAACCATGCTTTTTGTAATTTAAATTTCTTATTTTCTAAATTTGTTAGTGTTTTTGAAAAGTCTTTTTTTTCTATTTTTGATTTTTCGAAGTCGATTTTAAAGTCGTATTTTAAAAACTCCAATAATTTTTTTTCTATTTTCTTTTCGGTAATTGAAAAGTATTTTTTATTTTCGATTGGGCAATAAGTGCATTTATAATATACGACATTACCATTTTTTAATTGTTTTGTAGCTGGAGATAATTTTCTATGACAGCAAGGACAATTCACCAAGCCACGATATATAGCGGTTAATTTGTTTCGGCCACTTTTAGAACTGTGATTTTTTCGTTCTGTCAATAGTTCGTTTATGTAGACTTGTTCGGCATCTGTAATATATGCTTCATGAGTGTTTTTATTTAATATCCCCATTGTTTCGGCATGACCGCAATACACTTTATTTCGTGCCATACGATTTATCATCGTAAATTTCCAATTTCTCAATTTGCCGTGATTTATTTCTAGTATTTTAACGATTTCAATTAAACTTTTCCCTTCTAACAACAATTTAAATATAAGTTCTACACTTTCTTTTGTTTCGTCATCCTTCTCTAATTTCCCGTTTATTTTTTTGTAACCAAACGCTGTTTTATTCAAATTTTTTCCGTTTTTAACAGCTTGTATTTTCCCCGCTATCATTCTTTCTTTTATCGTTTCACGCTCTAATTGCGCGAAAGTCGATAACATTCCTATAGTCGCCATTCCCATTGCTTGCGAGGTGTCGAAATTTTCCGATAAACTTATTAAATCTATATTATTAGGTTTGAAAATATCTTCAATCAAAAGCATAGTATCTTTAATTGAACGAGATAATCTATCTAATTTATAGATTAACACAATATCTATTTTGTCTATATCTTTCTTTAATCTACTTAATGCTGGGCGTTCTGCTTTAGCACCACTTACTCCAGCGTCGATATATTCTCCTACTATCTTCAATTCATGAAGTTGGCAATATGATTTTAATTTGTCTATTTGAAATTCTAACGAATTACCATTCTCTACTTGCTCTTGTGTAGACACACGAGCGTATATTGCTACTCTTTTCATAAGAAATTCACTTCCTTTGTTGATTTGTTAAGGAGTGTATGATATACTATTGTTATTAAGTCTTTTGTGTATATCACGCACAATTTTCACTCACAACATTTCGCCAAAAATAGTTGTGAGTTTTTTATTTTGTATAAACTGGTCGAATTCGGCTAGTTTAGATTTAATTTAATGATTTTTTTTGGTTTTTGCGACATAAAAGGCCTTACTTCAAGTTCAAGTTCCCCATCTTCATTTACAGCAAATGCTTGAGTTGCATTTTCTAAAATTCTATTAGCCGAGATTGTTTCTAAAGTAACTTTAATATGATAAGGTTCAGCCTTTTTCCCATTGACATATAAATCCGTTTCATAACCGGCAGAATAATCTTTGTCAGTTAAATTTTTAACATCATAAGTGACTAATAACACTTTTTTAGCCTCTATATCCGCAGCTAGATTTCTTTCGTTTGTCCATTCGGCTTTTTTAATCGTTATTTCAGCTTCATTCTCAAATATTAATTTTTCTCCTAATTTAGCTTCATTACTACTTTTAACTGGCGTTTGTGTAGGGGTAGAAGAATTGTTGTTTTTAACCTCTTCTTTTTTCTCACTTGAACAACCAGTCAATGTTATTGCTCCTGTTAGTACTAAACTCAATAATAAATTAGTTTTTTTCATTGTTTTTCTCCTTTATATGTTTTTATTAAATTTTAATATTTCTGTCTTAACTCTACAACTTTTCCCAAAATAACAACGGGTAGTTCGTTAATTTGTTCATTAGAAAAGAACATAGGCGCGTATTTTGTGTTAGTTGATATTAACATAATACCGTTATTTGTCTTTTCTAACTTCTTACAAGTCGCTTCATTTCCGTTTACTAACGCTATTACTATATCTCCGCTATCAGCATCAGATTGTTGTTTAACTATTGCTACATCTCCACTTATCATACGTGGTTCCATGCTATCGCCTTTTATCTTTAAAGCGAAAAATTGACCTTGATTTGCCCATGATTGAGGTATTTCCTCATAGTCCAGTATATCCTCAACAGCAGATATAGGTATCCCTGCGGGAACAGTTCCCAAAACGGGTATTTTAATTCCTTGTGATAAAGTTACATTAGTTTTTTTCTCTATCAAATCAGACTTTTCTATTTTAAAATAATCAGCCAATAACTGTATTTTTCCCATGCGTGGTATTGCTTTACCTTGCATCCATGTATTAAAAGTTTGTGGAGATACATTTATTCTTGTTGCTATTTCTCTTTGTGATAAATTTCTACTATTAACTAGTCTATTTAAGTTTTCAGCAAAAATTTCTTTTTGTTCTTCAAACATTTTAATCAACTCCTTTTCTATAGTATATCAATTTTTAATTTAAAAAACAATACAAAAAGTAAAAAAAATTTTGATTTTAGTATTGACATCAAATTTAATTTGATATATAATAATAATTGTCAAGCGGAAGAAAGGAGGGAAAACAATTTGAATAAACTTGAAATTTCGTTAAGCGCTGCTAGAGAGAATGCAGAACTTACACAAGAAGAAGTAGCCAAAAGGCTGAGAGTAACCAAACAAACAGTTGTTAATTGGGAAAAAGGAAGACAAGAGCCAACAGTTAATAAGGCAAAAAAATTAAGTGAACTTTACAAAATCCCATTAGACAATATAAGATTTTAATTTTTTTTAAAATAAATATCAAATTTAATTTGATAAACGAGAAGTATAAAAGGAGATAATATGAAAAAAGAAAAATTAAAAACACTTATGAAAGAATATAAAGAGATAAGTGAAGATTTAGCAAATATTGAATTAAGAGAGGTAGATTCACGCTACGAAAATAAAAAAGAAGAAGCGGAAAAAGTCGGTAAGGAAGCTGACAAACTAAACAAAAATCTTGACGACAAATACAACGAAATAATGGAGTTTATAGAGGAGGTTTTTTAATGAAAGTAAGAATACAAACCAACTTACCTATTTCAGATTTAGCGTTATTAAACTTAGAAAAGTTTTTTGAAAGATACTTTAATTTATATCCCGAAAAAATGAAAGGAGCATAAACAATGATTAAATATTTACAAAAAAGAACACTAAACTTGATGTACTGGACATTCACAATTATATTTTTATGTTCGTTATTGATGACAGATATAGATGGCGTTAAAATCCACGCCGTATACGCGTTAGTTATGGTCTCAACATGGTGTGCATTTGATAAGAGATACGACAAACATTTTGAATAGGAGGTAAAAATTTGAAAACAGAACACTATGATTTTTTTACACCAATTATAGATTGGGCGAAAGAAAAAGGAATATTAGAAAATGGTAGGCTTACTAAACAGCTTTTAAAATCAACTGAAGAGTGTTTAGAATTAGAAACAGCAATAGAAAGCTATGAGAACGGTAATAAAGCAGCGTTAGAGGAAATTAAGGACGCTATAGGAGACGTTTATGTAACATTGGTTATATCAACTCAAATGAAGCTTAATCATCCTTATATAGTCTTTAGAAAGATTAAATTAAGAGAAAATAGCCTTATTATTCCAACTGATTTTAAATTTTACACAATTGAATTAAAAAGGTTAGATTTAGATTTATACACTTCTTTTACAGGAGAGATAACTTATGATTTAGATTTAAAAATTGCCAAGTATGTGGAGTTTTTAGACTTTTTAGCAAAAACTTACGATTTAAAACTTACAGATTGTATAGAATTTGCTTACAATACAATTTCAAAGCGTAAGGGTAAAATGATAGACGGTAGTTTTGTAAAAGAAAAGTAAAAAAGCAAAATAAAAAAACGTTTGAAAAAACAAACGTTTCTAAATGTAAAAATCAATATGTATATTATAGCATATTGATTACAAAAAATCAAATAATGAAAGGAAAAAAGATGATTGAAAAAAATTTAGTGATTGATAAAAAAGCGGTTGGTTTGCGTATTAAACAAATACGACTTAATAAAGGTTATACTTTAGAAAGTTTCGGGAAATTATTCGGTGCTAGTAAAGGAAATGTTCAGCAATGGGAAAACGGCGTTTCACTCCCTAATAAAGAAAGATTATCTACTATCGCTAAAATAGCTGATATTACTGTTAATGAATTATTGTACGGAAAGAAAGATTTAAACTTTGATGAATTATTCGAAAAAATAATGACAAGACCAAAAGAAGAAATAATTGATTTAATAACAAAATTGACTATAGCTTTAGAGGTTAACGAATTTTATAAAAATAAACAAAATAAACAAAATAAGCAAAATAAACAAATAACAGAGATTTATACATGGAACGGCGAAAAATATGCGGAAATAATAGAAGATATAGAAGATGAAGAAGAAAACAATAGTATTTCAGTCTTTAGCAAGTTATCTAAACTAAAAAAATTAAACGATAATCAACAATTAGTGCTAGATACATTAAAAGAAGAATACGGACAAGAATATATTTTTGACGATATAGCACATTTTGCAGATTGCTATAGATATGAAAAGCCTAATAGTGCAGTATCAGAAGCGTACCTTGAATTAACTGAAGAAGAAACAAGAGAAGTATTAAAAGAATATATCAAACATTTAGAAACAAAGGAGAATGAATAATGATAACATCACAAGAATTGATAGAAGAATTAAAAGAATTAGGTTACAAAGTATATGTAGATAGTCTAAGAATGAATATTTATAGACCTTTTGTAGGTCAAAAAATATTCATAGGGCATATTTTTTTTGGAGAACACAGATATAATTTTTTAGAAGAGTTACCAGATAAATTTTTATCGCTTTTAACTGAATATATCTTAACACCTTTAGAAAAAAGGGGGGAAATTGAAGTTCCTTATTATAGAATACCTCTACCACATTTATTTACTACAGACGGAAACCAACAATATCTTACATTTAAAGATGATACTTATTTTGTTAGCAAATTCAATGAAAAATTAAAACAAACGTTTGATGAGGAAGAATTGGAACATGTTCCAAAATTCTATAGAAATCTAGCAGTAAAAATAAAAGATTAAAAAAGGAGATAAGAAAAAATGTTATCAAACAAAAAATTTAAAAATAGAGTTATTGAGTTAGGTTGGGATATTCAAGAGTTAGACGGAGAATATATCATAACAAAAAAAGGCGTGGTATATGCAAAAGTAGGTATTAACGAGCAATACTCAACTACATTTAGAAATACACCGTTAGTACTTAAAAAGTTAGTCAGACACTATGAAGATACAAGAATAGATGAAAGAACGGGATTTTTTGAAATACCGTTAAAAAACTTAAATTTAGGGGGACAACAATATATCACATTTAACAGAATTTCAGAACAGTTCAAAGCAATGGATAAGTTAACCTTTCATAGTGAAGATATAATTCAAGTATTTTCTAAAGAAGATATAGAAAGCGACTTTTTCAAAGAAAAAATAGGCGATTATCTGAAATATGTAGAGGAGGCTTAACAAATGATTGAAGAAAAAATATTAAATCAAGCTAAATTGAACACAGGAAAATTATATAAAAAACTACAACAAGCAAGATTAGAATTACAGAATAAGAAATTAAAAAAGACAGGATATAATCCATTTCAAAAATTTAACTACTTTGAATTAGGCGACTTCCTCCCTCATGTAAATAAGATATTTAGTGATTTACAGTTAGCCGACCACATCAATATATATCGTGATAAAGCAATAGCTGAGTGTTTAATTATCGATACTGAAACAGGAGAACAAGCAGCGTTTTATACACCTATCCAAGAACAACTAGCAAAACAACAAGATATAGGAGCAGTAATAACATACGCTAGAAGATACGCTTACAACGTGGTACTAAACATAAGTGAAAACGATATTTTAGACGCACAAAATTTGCAACCGCAACAACCTCAACAAAATAAAAGAATGCAAGCAACGGCACAAAAATCGGGATTGACACCTAAAAATAATGATAGACAAAAGATATTACAAATGTTAAATATGAACGCCGATATAAGTCAGATACAAGGTTGGTTATCCCAAAATAATATTAACGCAAGTAAGTTTGAAGATTTAACAGATAGTCAACTTAATCAAGTATGGAATTTATTTAATCAAGGAGGAAAATAAGAAATGATAAATAATGTGGTATTAGTAGGTAGAATAACAAAAGATTTAGAGTTGAGATACACAACAAGCAACAAAGAAACAACATCTTTTACGGTAGCAATAAATAGAGCATTTAAAGGTCAAGATGGGCAAACGCAAGCTGATTTTATAAGTTGTGTAGCTTTTGGAAAAACAGCAATAAACTTATGTAGGTATTGTGGGAAAGGTAGCTTGATAGGAGTAGAGGGAAGAATACAAACAAGAAATTTCCAAGGTAAAGATGGAAATACAGTTTATGTGACAGAAGTAATAGCTGATAGAGTTCAATTTTTAGAAAGCAAAAATCAAAGTCAGCAAGGTCAACAAGCACATTTCAACAACAATTTTAATCAACAAAATAACGGATTTAATCAAGGTTTTGGAAATCAAAGCCAGAACAATTTCAACCAGCAACAAATGGAGTTTAACAACACAGGATTGAGAAATAATAATACTATGTTTGATGATTTTGGAAATAATTTTCCAAGTAGTATAGATGACGTTATAGGGGATATAGTCAATCCTTTTAAGGAGGAATAACTATGAATGGAAAGAGAACTATTTAAGAATGATGGCAAGGTATTAGTGGTCAATTTGAAATTATTAGAAGTGTTGCAAAATAAAATAACTTTTAATGAAGCTATTATACTTCAACAAATAGACTACTGGACAGAGATTGCGAAAGCAAAAAAAGAAAAAAAGAATTTTTTAGATAATAAATATTGGTACCACTCTTCAGTCAAAAAAATGCACGAAAGAAATTTTAAATTTTGCTTCAGTATTGACGTTTTAAAAAGAAATTTAAAAACGTTAGAAGAAAATAATTTTTTGATAACAATAAAAAAAAATAACGCAAAATATTATCGTATCAATTACGAAGAAATCAACAAATATTTTAATATTTTTGAAAAAGAAAACAAAAAAAATGAGGAAAAAGAGAGTTGGGGCAAAATGCACCAACCTAAAAAAGAGTTAGGGCAAAATGCACCAACCAGTTGGGGCAAAATGCACCAACCAGTTAGGGCAAAATGCACCAACCAGTTAGGGCAAAATGCACCAACTATAAAAGAGATTAATAAAGAGATTATATATATAGATTATAAAATAGATTTATCAAAAAAGAAAATACGTTTAAAAAATATAGGTGATAAATTTATTTTAAAAAAAATCAAAAAACAGGAAATTTCTAAAAAATCAACTCAAAAAACAGCTAAAAATTCTAAAAACGAGAAATTAGACTATGAATTTAAAACGCAAATACCGAAATTAGACGTTTTAAGGTATGAATTAGGCGTTTCAGAAGATTTTGCGAGTAAATATACCAAAAATGATTTTTCGAACGTTACAGACGGTTTAAATGGGCAATTTGAGATTTCAAAAAAAGATGTAAATATAAAACAGCTTATAAACGACACTATACAAGAGGTTTTAAACGATAATAGGAAGTTTTTCACAATCAACAAAGAAAAAGTAAAAAGTGAAATTGTAAAAGAAAAATTTAAAAAACTTAAAAAACAAAATATTGATTATTGTTACAAAAAATATTTTGAAGAAAAGACAATAAAAAATTCTAAAAATTTCATTATTTCAACTTTATATAATTCAGCGATAAAAGAAGAAAATAAAAAATCAGAAGTAACTAATTTAGGTTATGACTGGTTTAACAAATAAAAAAAGAAAGGAGGTGTATTGATGTTAAATGAAAAATTAAGTTTCTTTACTTACATGGAAATTGTACCGAAAACTACTAATCAACAAAAGAAATTTTCTACCAAAAGCAAGACGTTTTACAAAACGCCAAAAATGCTAGAAGCGGAGTATAGATTAGTAAGAGCGTTAAGCGGACACCAACCAAAAGAAAAATTCATAAGACCAATTAAACTTACTGTTTATTGGATTTTCCAAAAAACTCAAAAAGCTAAAGACGGAGAGGTTAAAGCAGTAACTCCCGACTTAGACAATTTACTAAAAGCGTTACAAGATATCATGAAAAGGCTAGGTTTTTACAAAGACGATAGTTTAATTGTGGAATTGCACTCAAAAAAAGTAATGCACGAAAAAAGCGGTTTGTATGTGGAGATAGAGGAAGTGCCGAAAATAGATGAAGAAATTAATAAATTATTGGAAAAGTTTTAAAAAGAGGAATAAAAAATGTTTGGATTTGATAAAAAGAAGATAGACAAAAAAGAAGTAGGAGCAAAAATAAGAAAGATAAGACTAGAAAAAGATTTAACTTTAGATGAATTTTCAAAAAGAATAGACGCTCAATTAAATAGCGTGTATTTGTGGGAAAAAGGAAAATTTCTACCGAGAAAAGCTACGATTTTAAAAATTTGTGAATTAGGAGGAATAACTCCAGTTGAATTATTAAAAAAATCAAATGAAATAGACAAAAAAGTAGAGAAAATGATAGAAGATTTTTTAGGGTTGCCTGCTAAAAAACAACGTGAGTTTTTGGAAAAGATAATAGCAGCGGAGAAGAAAGAGCAAAATTTAAAATGACTAAACTACAAAAAATAATGGATGAAATAAAAATAACCGATAAAGAATTGCACAAAGTCTCAGGAGTACATTTTAACGTAATTAAATTAATCAGAACTGGCGAAAGATTAAGCCCACGATTTAAAACGTTGAAGAGATTAGCGAACGCATTAGGATGTAGTCCAAAGGATATAGGAGGGTAAGGAGGTATTAACTTGATAGAACACAATAATAGAGAGATTGCTAACAAACATGCCGAATATATCACAGGCAAGGAATTAAGGCAATATGTAGCAGAAAAAGTAAAGAAATACGTTGGTGAAAATCCTAGTGTATTTGATGGAGCAATAGGAAGTGGACAACTTGAACAATATATCCAACCTAGTAATCTTGTAGGTGTTGAAATTCAAGAACTAGCTTGTAAAACTTTTGAGCAAAACAGCGACTTATTCCCAAATAGAGAAATATTTAATATGAGTTTCTTCCAATTTGATGAAAATATAAAAACCGATTGTGTGGTTATGAATCCACCTTTCTCACTCAAATTTAAAGAACTTCCTGAAGAAGATAAGTTAAATATTCAAAAGGATTTCCCTTGGAAGAAGAGTGGCGTTGTTGACGATATATTTATTTTAAAATCATTAAACTATACTGACAAATTTGCATTTCATATTTGCTTCCCTGGTATTGCATACAGGAAGACCGAGCAAATGATGAGGGATCTAATCGGAAATAGATTAGTAGAGATAAATTTAGTATATGGAGCGTTTGAGGATACTGCTATTTCAGTATTATTTCTGATAATTGCAAAAGAAGGTAATTACGATAAGGTTCACAAGGAAATATATGATTGTAAGACTAAGAAAGTGTTACATACCGAAATTTCCGATAATGCGGATGATAAATGGAGTAGTCCAGTAATACCAGCAATAAAAGAAAATATAGATATAGATGCAATAAATAAAAATTTAGATGATATGGTTATTTCTAGGTTAGAAAATCATTTAAAGATAACTTTAGGAATAATCAGAGAATTTAATGCCGATATTGACTATTTAGGGTTTATTGATAAAGTTGAGAGTCTTTGTCAAGAATACAGATTAGCTTACAATTTCGGTGTAAATACGTTTGGAAAATATTAAAGGAGGCTAGAAAATGAAAGATGAATTAATGATAATTCCAATATTTGTTATAAGTCTTATATCAGCGTTTTTGCTGGTAACGGCTTTGTACATACAAGAAATTGACAAAGTAGAAAAAGAAAACAAAGAACTAAAAACGCAAAACGAAAGATTACAAAAAATCGTAAAAGAACTGGATAGAGAACAAGCAGAACAAACTAAAAGAACAGCGGAGAGAAATGGAGCAGGAGGGTAGGAGATGTTACAGCCGAAAGTGTACATTAAAAGATATGATGAAATATTCAACGTTGTTAATTATTGTTACAATAAAAAAATATTCACAATAAATAATAATGGCAAAAAAGAAAAATTTAAACCTAATCAAGTTATTTTGATGAAAAAAAGCGGTTATTTAGATATTAACGATAAAGTCATTTATGAGTTTGACAGACTAAAATTTAACGATAGAGATTTAAGAGGAAATGAAATAATTAATTTTGCAACTTTAGAAATATACAAAAATAATTGTTATTTGGTAGATTGGGATAGACAAGACACTTGTTATTTTCAAAATTACAAAAATGGGTTAGATGTAACTTGTTTATTGTTTAATTATAAAAAAGCACAAACAGAAGTAATTTACAACGAATTAGAGAGAAAAGAAAAAGTAGGAGGATAAGGAGATGCCAAATTGGTGCGAAGGATATTTAAAAATAAGAGGTAAAAAGAAAGATTTAATTAACTTTATAGAAAATGAAATTGTTTTGATAAAACAAGAGTCGATTATATCAGAACCTCAATATATCGATGTAAAAATGAAAGACGACGGTATAGATTGTAGTTTTAAATACGATAAATCATTTAAAGAATTTTTATATTTAAAAGGTACTAGAAGATTTTTTATAGAAAGCGAAGAAATAGCATTTTATTATGGATACGATGAAGATGAAGTTTGTTATTTAACTTTAGATATAAAACAAGCGTGGGGTATTATCGTTCAACCTCTTTTAGTAGAACACAGTAAAAAATATTCTCTTGATTTTAATATATTTGCTAGTGAATATGGAATGGAATTTGAGCAATATATAACTGTTGTTGGCGGAAAATTATTAAAGAACGAAAAAAGAACTTATATAGATTTTAGATTTGAGGCAATTAACCCAGATTTAGGAGGATAAAAAATGTTACAACCAAAAGTTTACATTAAAAAATTTAACGATGTGCAGTATGTTGAAAGTATTAGGTTTGATCCCGAAGTTGTTGAAGTTTACGACGAAGGCAGATGTTGTTATTCGTTTTGTGATTTTGATGAAGTTGAATTTATGGAAAATACAGGATTAAAAGATAAGAACGGAAGGTATATCTATGAAGGTGATATAGTTACAGTCAATGGCACTTGGAATTGTATTATCAAATATAAACAAAGTAGTTGTGCATTTGTTCTAAAGTCAATAGATAGTCGTTGGAGTGTGGGATATTTCGGTAATTACGATGCCATAGAGGAAATGTTGGAAGTCATCGGCAATATTTACGAAAATAAGGAGTTGTTGAAATGATGTACAAACTTTTAATCAAAATGAAGAACGGAGAAGTTTTGGAATTTATAACGGACATAACGACTATTAATAAATTGAAACTTCGTTATGGAATTAGAAACAAATATTCAGCCATTGAAATAGTAGGTCAAACTATTAAGATTAGTGAGATAGAAGACTATAGATATATGAAAGTTGATTTTACTGATTTTTAAAAAAAGGAGAAAAGGTAATGAGTAAATTAATAGAGGTAACAGGTAAGAACGGCAAGAAGTATTGCACGGATAGAACATTAATAACTGGGATAGATTATTTTTATTACGAAAAAGAAGAAAAAGAATATACGCTTTTGATTATTAAAGATAAACCTTGTTTAATCGTGCAAGAAACATTAAAAGAAGTGTTGGAATTAATCGAAAAATCAGAAGCGAAAGAAAAAGCACCTATTATTAATTTTATAAAATTAACTGATGCTGAAAATAAAAGAGATGTTTATATCAACGCAAACAAAGTAACAGCAATAGGTTCACAAACTAAAAATACAAGAATTGTTAGCGCTGTTGATAATTTAGTAGTAGTAACTGAAACCGTTGAAGAAATTTTAGCAAAAATTGAAGAAGTAACAAAATAAAGAAAAAGAGGAGAATAACGATGGTGATAGAGATAGGAAATAATATGACTTTAGTTTTACTAGCTGCAATGTTTAGTGTTGTGTATATAATAAAAAAATTTATGGATAATTAGGAGAATAACGATGAATAAAGAACAAAAGATACAAGAGTTAAGCAATAAAATAGAAAATTCTCAAGCAGAGATAGATGAGCTAAAGAAAGAGTTAGAGGAGTTGCAAGATAAACCTTATGAGATAAGTTATCCGATAGGATACGCACTCATGTGGTATTTAGATGATTGTGCTAGTGTTACTAGCTATCAATATTACAACACAGCTGTTGATAGAGTGTTTTATGAATCAGGACTATTGTTTGACACCAAAGAAGAAGCCGAGCAATTCCTAAAAGAGCAGACTTTAATTAAGAAGATAAAATGTTGGGTTAAAGAACAGCAAAGAGATTGTCAGTCTGATTGGAGTAATACAAATCAACGTAAATATTGTGTTGGTGTAGACCGTTTTATTAAAGAAACAATTTGCGATTGGTGTCGGGGACACGATAAGCCCCCTAAATTACCTCACTTCAAATCACAAGAAATAGTCCAAGCGTGCATTGACGAGTTTGGAGATGAGATATTGGAGGTGTTTTGTTAATGATTAAAATTTTAGATAAAATTGATGCATTTTTAGAAAAAGTTGGATATATGATTATTGATAGATATTTCAGAATAACAATGACATTCTTAGGTTTGTTAGTCCTAATCTCATTTATATTCTTTGTTTGGGCGGTAGGTCGAATATAAATGCTAGAGGTAGAATTATGTTAATTAATTACGAAAAGTTAAAGAATTATAGGTACAAAAAAGCATCTAACACTAATCACTATTGTCACAAGTGTTGTGGTCAATTAGATTATTGTCTGATTGAGAAGAACGTGTATTGTGTCAGATGTGAGGATTGTGGCACTCATACGTTGATAGAGGCTACAAGTGGAGAAATGGCACTCAGAAAGGTTGGAGAGAATGGTTAGAACTAAAGAAGAACAAACAGTATTTAAAAAGATAAAATATTTAAAAAACATAAAACACATTCAATTAATGATAGAATCCCGTGAAAGAAGTTTAGAAGCTGATGAACACAAAAAATCACAAGTCAAAGCTATAGACTACGCAAAAGAACAGATTAAAGGCGGTAATAAGAATAGTTGGGAGTGTTTGATTGATAAAACTGATGAACACAAAAGATATATCGTAGAAAAGAATATAGAATATTATCAAATTAAACTAGATATCATGAAAATAATTGATAACGTAAAAGATATGGAATTAAGATTATTGCTTCAACTAAAATATGTTGAGTGTTTAACATGGGATAAAATAGAGCAAATTATGGATATCTCACAAAATACACGAATAAGCAAACATTCAAAAGCATTAAATAAGATTTTTATCAAAAATCTATATTAATACATCAAAAAATATATAAATATATCAAAAAATATGTAGATATTTACATTTATGTATTTAAAAATGATATAATGATAGTGTGAAAATTTTAAATATTTTTTCATATATCTCTTTTTATATAAATTTTTTTGTTAGCAGTAATTGTGGTAATAAAATTTTCACTAACTTTTTTCTTATATTAAAGAAGCGTTCAATACGCTTCTTTTTTGTTTAAAAAATAAGGAGGTTAAAATGCAAATAGAAAATATTAAAATCAACGATATTAAACAATACGAAAATAACGCTAAAATCCATACAGAAGAACAGATTGAACAAATCATCAATTCTATTCAACGTTATGGGAACAACGACCCTATCGCTATTGACGAAAACAACGTGATAATAGAGGGACACGGGCGTTATATAGCATTAAAAAGGTTAGGTATTGAAGAAATACCTGTTATTAAATTAAAACATCTAACAGAAGAACAGAAACGCGAATATATTTTAGTTCACAATAAGCTAACCATGAACACTGGATTTGATATGGAGAAATTACAAGCCGAATTAGAACTTATTGACTACGATATGACAAATTTCAGTTTTGATAACGTAAATTTCAACGAAGATGATTTACATGATTTATTTGAAGATGTAGAAGAAGAAAAGAAAGCTAAAGAAAAGGAAGTAATTATCTGTCCGCATTGCGGAGAGGTTATTGACTAAATTATGTTTAGCAATTAGCGGGGGAGAGATTAACATTTACGGAAATGAGTTAAAAAACTCTAGGTATATTTTAACGTCCTTTTACTACTTTAGAGAAAAACTCCCTTTTGATGTTGATTTGCATTTAGTAGATAGCGGAGCATTTACATTTTTTTCATCTAAAAAGAAAATAGATATTGACCAGTATTTAACAGAGTATATCGAATACATCAACAAATACGACATTAAATACTTCTTTGAGTTAGATATAGATGTAATTGTTGGTTATGAAAGAGTACTTGAATTAAGGAAACGTTTAGAGCGTGAAACTGGCAAGAAATGTATTCCTGTTTGGCACATAAGCAGAGGTAAAGAAGAATTTTTAAAAATGATAAAAGAATACGAATACGCCTCAATAGGCGGAGTAGTTAGCAAAGAAAATATAATCAACCACAAAGACAAATTTCATCTATTAAACAAAATGGCAAAAAAACACGGTTGTAAATTACATGGTTTAGGAATTACAGATATGAATGTTGAAAGTTACGGATTCTATAGCGTGGATAGTACCTCATGGGGAATGGGCGGAAGGTTTGCTAAAATTATGAAATTTGACGGCAAAAAAATGATTGGTATAAATAAAAAATAAGGAACTAGATTAGTTGATTATCACAAATTAAACAAACTCAATATTTCAGAGTGGTTAAAATTTCAAAAATATCTAGCAAGGAATGACGTATGATAGCTTTAATAGGTTGTGTAAAATCTAAAAACAAAGGAATACACAAAGTTTGCGACCTTTACAATTCGCCATTATTCAAATATCAATTAGAATACGCTAAAAGACAAACAAACAACATATATATATTAAGTGCTAAACACGGCGTATTAAAATTAGATGATAAAATAAGAGATTATGAACAAACACTTAACAATATGAGTGATAGGCAAATAAAAGAGTGGAGTTTTAAAGTTTATAATCAACTAACAGAATTAGGTGTAAGCAAAAAAGAAAAGATTATATTCCTATGTGGAAAAAATTATTACAAATATTTGAAAAAAATTTTCACAAATAACGAGATACCTTTTGAAAATCAACCATTAGGCAAGAGGTTATCTTTATTAAAGAAGGAGTTAAACAAACAATAAATGAAATTAAATAAATTAATAATGTTAAACGGATTTTTTATAATGAGTTTGCTAGTATCAAACGTAACAGCAAGCAAAATAATCAGTATTGGAAATTTAATAGTGCCAGCAGCGGTTGTAGCTTACGCTATTACTTTCTTATGTACTGATGTTATCGGAGAGTTATATGGCAAAGAAGAAGCAAATAAAACAGTAAGATTAGGATTTATATTGCAGTTGTTCTCAATCGGATTGTTATATATAGCGATTAAACTTCCGCCAGCGCCATTTATGATAGAATACAACGAAGTATTTCAACAAGTGTTAGGACAAAGTTTAAGAGTGGTTATTGCGTCTTTAATAGCATATACAATATCACAATTCAATGATGTGTATATTTTCCATAAACTAAAAGATATACACGGAAGTAAGCACAAATGGTTAAGAAATAACTTATCAACAATAACAAGTCAATTAATCGACACGAGTATTTTCATCACAATAGCATTTTACGGAGTTGTTCCTAACTTGTGGGCCTTAATATTAGGACAATTCACTATTAAAGTTGTATTAGCGTTGTTAGATACGCCGTTTTTCTATTTATTAACTAAAAAATCTAGTAATAAGGTAGCTTAATCAAGTTACCTTATTTTTGTTTAAGCTGAGGAGGTGAGGGCGATTGCGAAAGGAAAATATCAAGAATGGTTAGAAAAAGATAATTTAATATTGATTGAAGATTGGGCAAGACAAGGGCTAACAGAAGAACAAATAGCAAAAAATATGGGAGTTGGATTTTCGACTTTAAAAGAGTGGAAAAAGAAACATCCAGCTATTTCAGACTCCCTAAAAAAAGGGAAAGCACCTATTGACTTTGAAGTGGAAAACGCCCTTTTAAAGCGCGCCTTAGGATTTGAATATGAAGAAACCGAAACTGTATTTGAAGATGTGGACGGCAAACCGAAGAAACGTATCAAAAAAACTATTAAGTACGTTCCACCTGATACTAGCGCTTGTATATTTTGGCTTAAAAATCGCAAACCTAACCATTGGCGCAAGATGAATGAAGCTGTTGAAAATAAACTAAAAGCTGAAACAGAGAAACTACTAAAAGAAGCTGAAGCACTTAAACTACTTGAAACAGATGATACCAACATTACTATTAATTTTTCAGGAGTAACAAGAAATGAAAGTTGATGTTAGTGTTAACCAGCATTTCATAGACTACATTCAAGACTGGGAACATTACTACTACATTGTAGTTGGCGGATATGGAAGTAGTAAGTCCTACAATACAGCTATTAAGTTAGTAACAAAAGCGATACAAGAGCCTAAAAGAAAGATATTAGTAGTAAGACAAGTGTACGAAACGATAAGATACAGTTGTTTTGATTTACTGATTGAAGTTTGCGAAAGTTTAGGTTTAAAGAAAGATAAGCATTACACAACAAGATTATCTCCATTAAATATTAAGTTTGCTAATGGTAGTGAAATAATCTTTAAAGGTTGCGACAATACAGAGAAACTAAAATCTATAAACGCCGTGTCAATTATTTGGGTAGAGGAATGTTCTGAAGTTAACTACGGAAGTATTAAAGAATTAATAGGACGTTTAAGACACCCTAAACATTCTAACCATATCATTTACACAAGTAACCCAGTAAGTAAGTCTAATTGGATATACAAACATTTCTTTATTGATAAAGACCCGCAAACGTTAAAGCCTGTAATTAAACTGAATGATGTAGAGTTGTACGAGAAAAGAACAATCAAGATTGACAATAAATATTATCATCATAGCGTTTGCTACGACAATGCTTTTTCTCCCGCTACTTACATAGAGCAGTTAGAGGCAATGAAAGAGTACGATATTGACCTATATCGAGTAGCATTATTAGGCAAATTCGGAACAAATGGTAAAAAAGTATTTCCACAAGCTAAAATCATGCAAGCTGAAGAAATGGCAGAGTGTATTAACAAAATTAAGACACCTAAATATTTCAACGGTTTAGACTTCGGATTTGTAACTTCTTACAACGCATTAGTAAGAATGGTAGTAGACCACGACAAGAAAGAGTTGTATATCTACTCAGAATACTACACGAGAGATAAGACAGATGAAGAAATAGCAAACGATATTAATCATCTGAAGAAAGAACTTATCAAGGCGGATTGTGCGGAGCCTAAAGCTATAAGATACTACAAGCAACAAGGATTTAACATGAAAGCTTGTAGGAAGTTTAAAGGTAGTAGGAATACTTATACTAAAAAGGTAAAACGTTTTAGAAACATATACATATCCAATGAGTGCCAAAACACGATAAGGGAATTAATGGACTTAACTTTTAAGGTCGATAAGGACGGAGAAATAATAGAAGATGAGTTTAATATCGACCCACATACATTATCGGCGATATGGTACGGACTAGATAATTACGAAGTAACGGACTTGAAAAACAATTTCAATGTAGGAGGTATGAAGTTCTAATATGGGAATATGGCAGAAAAGGAGGCTAATAATGAGTTTTTTATTTGGTAGTGATGAAACTACCTTAGATACAAACAAGATTAGATATTATATTGACGAATTTAAGAAGAGTAATAAATATAAATGGATGCACTTAGGTCAGAAATACTATGATGTAGACCACGATTATTTAGAAATTAAGACAAACTACAAAGACCAAAAGAAAGCTGATAATAGACTAATTCATGCAACCTACAAAAACATCATTGATGAAAAGGTTGCTTTTTCATTTAGTAAAGACGCTACTATCAAAGGTCAAGATACGGAGTATATCGAGCGTATTACTGAATTATTAGGAAAAGATTTCCAAAATAAATTAGAGATGTTAGCCTATGAGGCTTCAAACAAAGGTATTGCATGGTTACATCCTTACGTTGACGAGGAAAACAACTTCAAACTAATGGTAATACCGTCAGAACAGTGCATTCCTATATGGGAAGATGCAACGCACGAGAAGTTAAATTCATTCATTAGAATATATCCCGAGAAAATATGGACTTTTAACGAAATGAAAACTTTTGAACATATAGAAGCGTGGACAAGTGACGGGAAGATAACTCACTACAGAATGGACAGTAGCAACAGCGAAATAATGCTGTTAGGTGACGTTAACTATCCTTTAAGAATAGACAACCAGCCTTATTATTGGGCGAGCGGTTTACCTTTTATACCGTTTAAAAACAACTACAGAGAGTTATGCGACTTAAAATTTATTAAGTCTTTAATCGATAACTACGACTTAACACGTTCAGAGGCTGCTAACTATATTCAAGAAGTTAAGAATATAATCTATGTACTTAAAGGTTATAGCGGAGATAATGAGAATTATATCAAATTAAGGCAAATGATAAATGAAGAACGTATTATCACGCTAGATGCTGATGAGGGGGATTATAAGTCAAATGTTGACGCCTTGACACCTGAAATGGATATAACCGCAATTAAAGACCATTCAGAGCAGTTAAAACGAGATATTCAAGAGTATTCACAGTCGGTTAATAAAGATATTGACAAGTTCGGTAATGCTCCTAGTGGTGTAGCACTTAAATTCTTATTCAGCGGTTTGGAATTAAAATCAGATAAGTTTGAACAAGAGTTTTCTAAAGGCTTTGATAAATTATTAATGTTTGTCAATGATTTCTTAAATATTACTATTGACCCAGAAGTTGAAATTATATTTTCACATGATATGGCAACAAACGAAACTGAAATTATAGAAAATTGCTTAAAATCTAAAGGGCTTATTTCAGATGAAACTATCATAGCCAATCATCCATGGGTTACTAACTACCAACAGGAAAAAGAAAAGCTAGATGTTCAGAATGAAGCAGAAATTGACAATATTCAACAAAGAATAACAAGGAAAATAGAAGATGAAGACGGAGAAGCTTAGTTATTTTGAAAAGCGAGTAGCGAATAATCAGTGGCAAGTATTTAATGAAGCCGAAGAAACGTACGCTGAAATAATAGAGGTGTATGACCGAGTAACAAGAAATATAGTTGATGAATTGTTAGCTTTAAGCGAGGAAATAGAACTTAAAGGCTTAACAAGAAGTAGGGCTTACCAATTTAAACATTTAAGACAGTTGGAGGAGTACTACATTGAAGAGTTAGCGAAGTTAGGACAGGTAGTGGAAAAGACTTACACAGAAACGTTGGAAAATGCTATTAACTCTACTATTATCAATACGTCAACAGAGTTAGGAATTAAACTAACAAATGACGCTAATATTGTTAAAAAGTTGATGAAGTCTAAATACAAAGGTGTCACATTCAGAGGGCGTTTAGGAAATAATAACGCTAAATTAATCAAAGAATTGTCTGAGATATTAGAACGTGGATTAACAACTGGTAAGAGTATCACTCAAATGACTTTGCAGTTAAGAAACCGTATGAACTCTAATTTAAACGACACAATGAGATTAGTTAGAACGGAAACAATGCACCATTTAAATGATATAAAATTGCAAAACTACAAGAAAAGCAAAGTAGTTAAGCAGTTAAAAGATGTTGTAACGCTTGATGAAAGAACAAGCGAACAATGTGCGGAGTGCGACGGTAATATATACGACGTTGACAAAGCACCTACATTGCCTAGACACCCTAATTGTAGGTGTGTTCTAGTGCCTTATTTTGATGAAGATAAAATTTAGTCCTTAGTACGACGTTAAAAGGCTAAATACGTAAGCAAAAACGACACTTAGCAAACTCTAAACGTGGACTAGCCCACGTAAAAAAATGTAAAGGAGAAAAAACAAAATGAAAAGAAAATTTCTAGTTGATTTAGGTTTAGAAGCAGATGTTATCGATAAGATTATGGCGGAGTACGGTATCTCAATTAACGCCATTCAATCTATTAGCGAAACACATGAGGACACTATCAAAGACCTACAAGACAAACTTGAGAAATTCAAGGGGGTTGATATTGATGACCTTAACTCACAAATAGCGAATTTAACAAAAGAAAAAGAAAATATTGTTATTAATAATGCTATTGAAACAGCATTAAACGGAGTTAAGCACAAAGAACTATTAAAAGGTCAATTCGATTTATCAAAAATTAAATTGGATAAGGACGGAAAAGTTAAAGGAATTGACGAACAACTAACAACTATCAAAGAGAATTACAAAGATTTCTTTGAACAAGAACAAGGGCAAACGGTACAAGCACAGAGTGGATATATCCCAGCTAATCCCGAGCCTATTAAACAAGTTGACACATACGACAACTTAATGAATAACGCAACAAACATGACAGCGGAACAAATCGCTGAAGCATTTAACAAAATTTAGGAGGATAACAAATGGCAGTAACAAATTTTAAACCAACACTTTGGGAAGGAGCTTTATTATCACAATTTCACAGCGTATCAATCGCTGATGCAATGGTAACGAAGCCTACAGATATTCAAGGTGAAAAAGTAATTTTTAACAAAATTAAAAAAGGAGTAATTAAAGACTACACAGGAACGGTAGCATGGGACGAAGTTGACACTGAACAAGTTGAAATGACTTTCCCGAAACAAAAATACTTTGCTATTAAAGTTGATGATGTAGACAGAGTGCAACAAAAGAAAGATACTCTTAAACCTATCGCTGATGAACACGGTATGGTATTAGCAGAAACTTACGACGCTGATTTATTCGTAGCATTAACTGGAACAACAACAGCTGCGACTATTGGGTCTAAAACAGCACAAAAAGATATTCACGCTAAAAACGTATATGATTTCATTGTTGACTTAGGAACAGAATTAAGCAAGAAGAAAGTGCCTAAAGCAGAGCGTTTCGTAACTGTATCAGCTGAAATTTTAGGTCTATTATCAAAAGACCCACGTTTCACTAATAATCCTGTTATTTTAGCAAACGGATTCGTAGAGGGACAAAAAATCAACGGACTACAAGTAATGACTTCAGAAGAACTACCAAAAAATCAAGTTGTAGCACATCACAAATCAGCAGTTGGTGGAGCTAAACAAATTGACAAGACTGAAGCGTTACGCTTAGAAAATTCTTTTGGTGACGGGGTACGTGGATTAATGAAATACGGCTTTAAAGTGTTAAGAGATGATGCAATCGCTATCTTACACTACAAAGTTGTAGAAACTCCACTAGTTAAATAGTCATGAAACAAGAGATTTTAGAGGAATTAGCAAAAAGACCTGGGGTAGCGTCTGAAATAGTGGAATCTCTATACGAGGACGCTATCCAAGATATACAAGAATTTTGTAATTTAAAAGAAGTAAATCAAAAGCATAAAAGCAGCATTAAAGATTTAATCATGTTCAGATACAACACACTAGGAACAGAGGGGATAAAATCTGAAAGCTATCCTAGTGTGTCTTACACTTATGAAAGAGATATACCAGCACGCATTAAAACTAAATTAAGGTCATTTAGGAGGCTTAGTTATGAGCTTAATGACTAACTTTAAGCAAGCAACTTTAATGACCTTTAAAAGCGTTTCTACTCCCTCAGGAGCTACTAAAAAAACGTGGCAAGAGGAGAAACCAATTAAAATTGCAATTCATAAAGTAGATGAGTTCTACAACCCCCAAGGCTTCAAGCATTCTGAAGTAACACATATTGGTTTAACGTTTGAAAAAGATATACAAGCTAGAAAAAATCGTATATTAATCAATAACGTACAATATGAAATTCTAAACGTTGACAACTCCCACAGACTAACTCACTTAACTTTGAAAGAATACATCAATGGACAATAGCGAATTTGAAAGAGGAATGCGAGAAGCTACAGCAAAACTAATTGCAATACAGCAAGAAAGAATGGAAAAAGCGACAAAATTTCTTGAGGGTAAGGCGACTGAGAACGCTCCGTCAGATACAGGGAAATTAAGGGCAAGTATGATGAGTGAAACTCGATTAAAATCTGATGAAATATACGGTATAGTCGGGAATACCTCATCATACGCACCTTACGTTCACCAAGGAACAGGTCAGTATTCAGTAACGGGAAACGGTCGTAAAACACCGTGGCGTTACAAACTTATTGACGGTAGTTGGAGAACAACAAAAGGTCAGAAACCTCAACCATTCTTAAAAGACGCTAAAGAAAAGAATTTAGGCTCAATAATGCGAATGCTAGGAGGTAAGTAAACATGATTTCACATATAGTCAAGAAAATGCTTGATGAAGTTACAGGACTTAACTTTAAACCTATTCACAGTGATAAAGCGTGGTATAGTTTAACTCCTATACAGCGTGATTATATCAACGTTGATACGTTGGAAGTAAGAATAGTAACAGATGACTTTGACGAATTAGAAAATTACAGAATGAAAGTAGAAAGTTTAATTAATAAGCAACATGAGAGTAACCATTTAAAAGACGGTTACTCTCTACGATTTTCTGTAAGTGGCGGAGGAATATTGCCGTTACAAGACTTTGAATTGTACGACAGTACTCAATACTTGCAGATTACATGGTTCAAGAAAGAGAGGTAAATAAATGGCAAAGAAAATTGATGAAATAATCTTAGGTGCTGGGGAACTGTATTTACTATCAGCAACTGATGGGGAAATTCCAGCGGATAACGTGATAGAAACAGATGATAATAATGTAGGTCACTGTTCGGGTGGTGCTAGTTTGGAGTATAAACCCGATACATATGACGTTAAGAACCAATATAATAGAACGGTTAAACGTTTCATTAAAGGTGAAGAAATTAGTTTCAAAACTGGTGTGTTAACGTGGGATTTAGGATTATTAACTAAATTATCAACGGCAAAACTTACAGAGGATACGCCGAAGAAAACTAAAATATTAACATTTGGAGCAGGAGGAGCGTTAGCAACTAATATTGTACGCTTTGTACATACAAAAGAAAATGGTAAGAAAATTCGTGTAACGCTTATCGGACAAGCTGGGAACGGGTTTTCTATTGAGTTTAATGCTGAAAAAGAAACAACTATTGACGCTGAATTTACAGCAGTTGAGAAGAAAAAAGGCTTCTTAGCTGAAATTAGAGATGAACAAGAATAATAAAAGAATAATAAAAGAATAATAAAAGAAAGAGGAGTGTAACAAATGTTGAATGATATCCTAAATAGAAGAATAGAGGTCGATTGGAAAAACGGCAAAAAATTACAAATTAAAGAACTTACTTTCAAAGATTGGAAAGAAATGATAGAAATTGAAAAAATCGAAAATCCCGTGAAAGAGGTAGAGGAGAGAGTTAAATTTGTTGCAAAATGCCTCGACCGAAATTTAGAAGGTATAAGAATCAAGGTCAAAGACTTAGAGGACGTTAACGTGTCATATATTAACGCTATATGGACGCTATTATTAATTCAAATGAACTCAATCGCTAACGACCCAAACTAAAAATCCCGCTACCCGATGACCCTGTGGTAAGGGAAGCGATATTTGAAAAATATTTCGCAACGGAAGAGTGGGAACAAAACCTTGATAAGAGAACTGCGGAACTTAAAAGAATGTCAGATTATTGTGGTTTAAATTTCCTAGAAATAGAAGATTTACCATTGTACACTTATTTACAGATTAGGCGTGATAGCTGGTTGGACAGCATGCAAAAAACAGAAGAAGCTAAAGAAGTGTTAAAAAACATAATCAGATTAGGAAGAAAAGACGCAGACAAGAACTTAAAGAGGGGCTAGTTTTTAGTCCCTCTTATTTTTTTAGGAAAGGAGGAGAAATATGACAGTAGGTAGTTTAGGTTTACCTCCGTTATATACGGAAATGAGGGTAAAACTAGATACTTTTAAAAGCGAAATGAACAAGGCTACAGCGTACGCTACAGCAAAAGCTAGTGAAATAACTAGACACATGCAACGAGCAAATAAAGTAGCTGATAACATGGTTAGTTTTGGAAAAAAAGCGACTTTAGGAGTTACTTTGCCTATAGCGGCTGCAAGTGCAGGAGTGTTTAAATTTGCTAAAGACTATGAAAGTGCATTCGCTGGAGTTCGTAAGACTACTGACGCTACAGAAGCAGAATACCAAAAATTAAGTAAAGGTATTCGTCAAATGTCTAAAGAAATGCCAGCTAGTGCTGTTAGTATTGCACAAGTAGCAGAAGCGGCAGGGCAATTAGGAATTAAAAAAGAAGATATTCTGAAATTTTCAAAAACAATGGTTGACTTAGGAGTTGCAACTAACTTAACAGCAACGGAAGCGGCGACCTCTCTTGCGCGTTTCAGTAACATCATGGGAACAAGTGCCGACAATGTTGACCGTTTAGGCTCTACTATTGTTCACTTAGGTAACAATACAGCGACTACAGAGCGTGAAATTGTTGAAATGGGAATGAGATTAGCTGGGGCTGGTAAGCAAGTAGGATTAACCGAAGCACAAGTCTTAGGTTTAGCAGCCGCTATGAGTTCAGTTGGTATAGAAGCTGAAATGGGTGGTAGTGCCATGAGTAAGCTACTTGTTCAGATGAAATTAGCAACTACACAAGGCGGAGAAGCGTTGGACAATTTCGCAAAAGCTAGTGGTGTGAGTGCTTCACAATTCAAACAAGCGTTTGAAAAAGACGCGTCACAAGCACTATTGATGTTCTTAAAAGGTTTGAAAAATGCTTCAGCACAAGGTAAGTCGGCTATTGAAATTCTTGACGATATGGGAATTTCTGAAGTGCGCTTGAGAGATACTATCTTGAGAGCGTCAGAGGCAAGCGACAAGTTCAGCGATACGCTACAACTTGCTAATCAAGGTTGGCGTGAAAATACAGCTTTACAAAAAGAAGCACAACAAAGATACAAGACCACAGAAAGTCAGTTGCAAATAGCGAAAAATAAACTTATCGATATTGCTATCACGTTAGGTACTAACTTCTTACCAAAAGTCAATCAAGTATTGAATGTAGTTGGTAAATTTGCTGATACATTGAATAATATGAGTCCGACAATGCAAAGCGTGGTCGGTTGGACAGCACTTGCAGCTGCTTCTATTGGACCACTAACTTTTGGTGTAGGTAAAGCAATTAAGGCGTTTGTACTATTCAAAAGCGGTATAGGTGCGGTATCGACCTTTGTTGGTAAAGTATTCAAGAAAGATATTTCAAGTATTGGAACTCAATCAACTAAAAGTGCGACAGAGTTTGGAAGAAGTGCTAATTTAATTGTTAAAGCTAGTGATAGTGTTAAATTATCATTATCTCAAATTGGTAGTACTTATCAAACACAGTCAAACTCAATCAGTAGAAATAGTGATGTTATTATTGCTAAATTGAAAGCTATTCAAGTTGAAGCAAGAAACACAGCGACAGCACTTCGTGGCGTTCAAATGAACAACACAGGCGGAACTGTTAAGACCTCAAACAAAAAGACTAAAAAAGAGTTTGATAGCAGAGGAATTGACGTTTATACAACTAAAACAAAGCAATTAGGAGAAACTGCTAATAATACTGGCAAAAAAGTTAAAGGTCTAGGAAATACAACAACTGTAGTAAGCAATACTGTTAAAGCTAATTCCTCAAAAGTAGTAACCGCAACTACAACAGTAGCGAAAAGTGGTTCAAGACTTGCAAATATAATGTCTAAAGGAACAACAGCCTTACGAACAATAGGAAGAAGTGCATTAACTGCCACACCTTTATTATTAGATTTAGGATTAGGCTTAGGCGGAACGGCAACAGCAGTAGCAAGCATGGGCGGAAGTCTATTAGCAGGTGCAGGAGCGTTAGGAAGCCTTGCCGTTGCATCAGCACCAGTTATTGCTGGAGTTGGAGCAGTAGCAGCTGTTGGATACGGGGTTTATAAAGCGTTCACGCAAAGTGCAGTGCCAGCGGTCGACCTCTACAAATCTAAAACGGAAACCGTCTTTAATGAAGCTACTGGAAGAATGGAGCGACACGTTACCAAGATTAGCGAAGAAACCAAGAAGGAGTATCAACACTTCTACGATATGTCAAACAAGATTAGACAAGCGTCGGAAGGAATGTATGTTGGTTTATACAAAAACGCAAACGAAGGACACCAAGAAATCCTTAAAAGTGTTGAGCAGTACAAAACTGACTATATTAAAAAGGTTAATGAAACTAAAGAAGAAAGTATTAAAAAATTTAGTGAGTTATACGGAAATTCAAGTAATTTAAGCGCAGAAACAAAAGCAAAAGTAGTTAAGGATGCAGAGGAAACAGCAGAAAAAACTATTAAATCGGCTGAAACAAGACTTACAGAAATAACTAGACTTTCTGAAGAATTAAAAAACGCAAGTGGAACTAAAGCAGAGGAGTTGAAACGTCGAATAATTCAATTAACTGAAGAACAAGACTTTGAAACAATAAAAGTTGTTGCCAAGAACAAAGCCGAACAAGAAATGCTATTTAACAACCTATATAGTAATGTTGATGGAGTAACTAAACAACACGTTTCAGATATGGTAATTAAACTTAATGAATTAAGGGATAAGTCAGTTAGTGCCGCTAAAGAAAATAAGGACAAACAACTAGAATACGCTGAAGAATGGCGCGCTAAAAAAGAAATCCTTAACGGACGTCTTACTAAAGACGAAGAGGAAACTTATAAACAAATGAAAAAAGCAGCAGTTGAAGGATACGAAAAAGCAACTAAAGAGGCTGAGAAGTTGCGTACAGACGGAATAGACCGTTTAAGAAAAGAATACGGACACCTTGACAGTTCTCTAGATTGGAATACTGGAAAAGTGAAATCTTGGGCAAGACAAGTAGCTGAAAAATTAGGATTGATTAATAGTACTCCTTTAGAAAATAAATATGCAACGTACACTATTTCTGGAGCAGTAGCTGGAATGGGGGCATTAAGCCAAGTGTTAAGTTCTCACTACAATGGACTTGATTATGTTCCTTACGACGGTTATTACGCAAGATTGCACCGTGGAGAACGTGTATTAACAGCGGAAGAAAACAAAGAGTACATGAGCGGTGGCAAAGGCGGAGATATTAACGTAAGCATAGATAAGGTCTACAATAATACTCCGAATGATGCTAGAAAGATAGCCCAACAATTAGGATTAGAGATTAGAAAACAACGATTAGGAGGTGGTTTGGCGTGATAACTTTTAAAAATAAAAAAAGTGATAGTTTAGGAATTGTATTTAATGAACTTCCTAACATTCCTACTGGCAAAAAAAGAACTCAATTCTTTACTGTTCCAGGTCGTGATGGGAAACTGACTGTAGAAGATGACAGTTTAGAGCCGTTTCAATTAGCGTTTGAGGGGCATGCTGAATGCACTAGAGATGAGTTGTTAAGTTATTTTAGTGGTAAAGGTCGATTAATCTTCGATGAATTACCGGACCGCTATTACAATGTTTCAATCGTTGAGGGGGTAACAATAGCTTACCCCTTAGGCGATAAGAAATTAATCAAGTTTTTAGTGCCTATTGAGTTTGAGCCGTATGCTATAGCAATTAATAATCCGTTAGTGTTAGCTGGAACTACATTAACTATCAACAATATATACGGCATCAGGGCGTTTCCTTATTTCAAAATAACAGGTAACGGCACTTTCACTATTTTAAAAAACGGTAAACAGATTTTAGAAATAAAAAATGTAAATGGATATATTGAAATAGATAGCGAGTTAGACGCTATATTCAAGGATAATACGTCCTTTGAACGTAATTCGGTAGGAAAAGTACCCGTCTTAGATGTAGGAGCAAATACACTTGCTTTTAGAGGCAATATAACCAAAGTAGAAATTAGATATAATTGGAGGTATCGCTAATGGTTAACATATACGAATACAACGAAATAGATTTTAACCACAGAGGAACGCCTCTAAAGAATTTTTTAAAATGTGAAATAACTGAAGCATTAAACGGCGTATATGAATTAAATTTTGAGTACCCACTAGAAAGCGACGATAGTCACTTATTAGAAAATGGAAAGATTTTAAAAGTTGATAACTATGACGGAAAACAGCTGTTTAGAATTTTGTACTTACAAAAAGACCTAGATACAATTAAGGGATATGCTTTGCACATCTCTTATGACTTGCTGGGTAACTTCATAGAAGATATTTACTTGCAAGGAATGAACGGAACAAGAGCATTGCAAGAAGTTCTTAATCGTTCAACTGATCCGCATAATTTCGTGGGAGTAAGTAACATCACTAAATTAAGAAATTCAAGATTAGTCCGTAAGAATACGCTAGAGGCAATAATGGGAGATAAGGATAACAGCTTGCTATCACGCTGGGGTGGTGAGTTGTATCGAGATAATTTCCGCATTAATTGGCTTGAAAAAATAGGCAGTGATAAAGGTGTAACTATCAAATACGCCAAAAATCTTACTGGGATTGAGTACAAAGTTGACACTACTAATTTAGTAACACATTTCATTCCAAAAGGTTTTGACGGTCTATTATTACCCGAAAAATACGTAGTTTCTCCTTTGTCTGAGAAATATAAACCTATTGTGAAGCGTAAGTTACTTGAGTTAGAAGATGTAAAAAGTAAAAAAGTAAGTCCTACACAAGAAGACGCTGTAGACCATGAACAAGCATTAGCTTTGCTTCGTGAAAAGTCTGAAAAAGCGTTTGAGTTAGGTGCAGATAAGCCTGAAATAACTTGTACGGTTGCTTTTATTGATTTATCGCAAACAGAAGAATACAAATACTATGCCGTATTAGAAAAAATCTATTTAGGTGATACTGTAGGCGTTCAATACAAAGGAATTAACATCCTAACAAGATGTGTAGGATATACTTACGACTGTTTACAAAATAGATACATTCACGTTGAATTAGGGAATACTCCTCAACAAAATCTATTAGCGAACGCTATTAATAACCAACAAGCGTTAATTACAAAAATTGAAGAAGTTGAAAGAAGCAACGTTGAAAAGGCAAAAGAAGCTATCAAAGATAGTTTAAATGACGGATTAGGAAGTAACATCAAATACTATTCAGACCGTATTTTAATAATGGATACTAACGACGAAGCAACGGCAAAAGTTGTATGGAAATTCAACTCAAACGGTTTAAGTGTTAGTACTACTGGAGTAAATGGCAATTTCAGATTAGCAACTACTAAAGACGGTAAGTTTTTCGCTGAAATAATCACGGGTTTAAAAATTAATTCTGAAATGATTGAAACTGGTGCTATTGACTTCAAACACTTATCATCAACGGTATTTAGCAAGGTCAGAGAAGGATTAATTACAGAAAGTAAACTATCTGAATTTTTAATCACAAACGAAGGCTTGAAACAAAAGCTAACAGAGGAAGTACAAAGGCAAATAGAAGCTAAAAAACCCGAACTAAAAGGTAAAGACGGAAAAGTGCCAGCATTTAACCAATTAATCGGAACTAGATTTCCAACGTTAGATGTTGTTAAACCAGTTGGAACTACGCAATTAAAACTTAATAAGAAAGACTACAACAATCAAAATTCGATAGAGGTATTGCCGAACGCAAGTAACGAGTTGCAAGGGTTTAGCCTAAAAGCAAATATCAGAGATATAGCACCTGGAAGAAAATATGTAATGCGAATACCAATATATGTTTTCTCTGACAGTGCGAACAACACAAAAGTTAATTTAGGTCTTGAAGTGTATGGGAGATACGATTTATTATTTTCAATACCGCTATTAGAAGTGCCGAAAGGTGAGAATAAGTGGGTTATCGTTGAAAAAGAAACACCAGTTGGTGCTGGAGAAGAAACACAAGACTTTTTGCCGAGGGATTTCGCTTTCCTTTCAACTGGCAACGCACATTTCAAAATAGCTGAGCCGTATATGGCTGTAGATGAGAAACCCACGAATAAATGGCTTCCTGCTATTGAGGATATGCAAAGTTACTCGCTTACAGCTTCGGCGAGAATAGAGGGAAGCTATTTAAATGAAAATCTAATGAATTGTAAGGTCTATTTGGACGTTTACAGTAACGGAGAGATAGTCCGTGCTTCAACTACTGAAACACCTTTAAAGATTGAGATTAAAAAGCTAGTTGCTAGTGGATATACAACTTCTGGAGAAGTAACACTTGACAGCAACGGTCTAGTGCAAAATATCAACATTCCCAATGGCAAAAAGGATGGTCAACCAATAGAAGTCGTTTTTGAGGTTACTTGCGGAGAGAATAAGACGGTAGCAAGTGCTAGGTTGAACAATACTATTGACAAGCAACTTTTGAGTGAAACAATTAGTAAGGTTAAGACTTTTGAAAGCACTATTGATAAGTTTGAGAGTAAGATTGGCGAGATTAACAATAAAAAATTCAAAATGGCTTACAATATCGAAAATATTTGCTCTGAAAGTGGAGTTGAGAAGAAAGGGAACGACCTTTATTTTAACGCTAAAACTCCGCTTATAAAAGATAAAGAATACTACATCTTAGCTGATTTGGATGACGTGCCAGAAAATCAAAAAGTAGGTATTTTCGGAACTAAAATCGCTAATCATATCTTCGCTACAAATGGATTGAATGTTTGGAGAGTGACTTATGCAGGCGACCAAACGAAAATTAATATCTACCCTCTTGGAACAAATACTAAGGTCAAAAACGTTGAAATATACGAAGTTCCCGAGTTTGAGTCTGAGCGCGTTGACATAATCAACTACTCACAAGGTAATTACAACGGAAATTCTTTGTCAATCTACGCTAAAGGAAAATTAGAAATTTCAAAAATATACACGCTAGAGTTTGAGGTGGTTAATGTACCTCCACAAGGAAGCTTTATTTCGATGTACGAAAATACAAAGACAAAAAGTTATTTCAAGAAAAAACCACTTGTGAAAGGTATCAACAAGCTTACATTTAGAAATAGCAGCGAGTATAACGCTTTTGGATGCACTATTAAAGAAAATCTTCAATTAAGAAATGTTAAATTCTACAAAGAGGATTTTAACGTGGGTTACAAAAATGAATACAATATTTCAGAAATGGAGAGTAGGATTGAACAAACTAAAAATCAGATTGAACACGCGGTTAAAGAAGATAATTTCGGAACTTTGCTCACTCAAAATGCATATCACTTGAGGCTTGCGTGGAACAATATTTCTAAATTCATTCAATTTGAATATGGAGATATAGCGTTTTACGAAAAAGGAGAAATAACAGAGAATAAATTAACAGCTAAATTGACAGATACAGGTTATCAATTTTGGCGAGATGGATATCATTTAGGTAATATGGGAGCTAATAGATATATTGGTGACGAAAGCAAAAAAGGAATTGTATTTGATTTAGAATATGATGGATGGTTCATGGGTTGGGGTTACAAAAAAACCAGAGACGCCAATCAATACACATGGAAATGGCTTTATTCGTCGGGTAGCTTTGCATCTTACGACGCCAATACATTAAACGCTGGTTGTGATATTGATATGCATTGGAACAAATTAAGAAAAGCGTCAATTAACCTTGACGAAATAAGTATTCAACATACAATAACAAGTGGATTTCATTTTGCATTGCCGGCATCATTTACAAGCGACGGACGCGCTTCAGAGTGGTTTAATGGTTGCTATTTAGAATTTAAGAACGGAATTTTAATCAACGCCACAATGCCACAGTAGAAAGGAGAAATTAATATGACAATGCCAATAGAAGCTAAAATAGCTAATGTAAAGAGCGATTTAATTAAATATGTTGAAATATCAGCAAGAGAATACGGCTTACCGCCGTTCATTATGGTTGGAATAATTGCTGATATATTGAGTGATTGGAAAAGCAAGGAGTTAGTTCAAATGAACGACGGATTTAATGAAATTATTAAGACGTTTAACGAACAAATCTCGAAAGGAGAAAAAGAAGATGTACAAAATTAATTACAAAGATAGAATTTTCAATGATAGCGCAACAGTAACCGGTTTAAGAGTGCAAATTCAAGACGGTCAAACAATCATCACTAGAATTTTAAGTGGCAACCACGACCACAAAACAGATGAGGATTTAATCGAGTTAGTTCTGGAGCAATTCTATCAAGAAACGTACCCTAACCGTGCTGAGAACGAGAGGTTTACCAAGGTTGATGCGAAGTTAAAACTTATGGATGAGCAACTAGAGGAAGTAAACAAGATGAAGAAGGAACTTGAGGTAACTCAAGGTTCGGTTATGGAACTTATCACTCAACTGGGTGATAAATTGGCTAAAGGAGATGGACAGCATGAAGAAGCTGAGAAAACTCAAAAAGACGGCAAAGGAGGTGAAAATAATGATGGCAATGTTATTCGCAATTAATATCGCTAAAGGCAAAAGAACATTCGCAAGCGTTCCAGCGTTCTTAAAAGAACAAGTTAAGGAGTGCTTAATCGATATGGACTTGGAGCATTTAGCACACGAATAGTATCAAGGGAGCTTAATTGCTCCCTTTTAAAATTTGTAGAAAGTGAGGTCATTTAATGCTTGATTAGCGAAGGAGTTATAGTTGCAGTTGTTACTACTATCATTGCTCCCACGATAGCGTGGTTGTTGAAGCGTAGTAACAAGAATTTAGAAAATATTGATATTAATTTAACTGAAATAAACAGTAAAATTCAAAAGACAGCAGATGGAACGTTGGCAATAACTAGATATAGACTTTTAAAAGAAATGGCTAGGATTTTAGATAGAGGCACTATTGGAGTGCATGAATTAAAAGAACTTTCCTTGCTTTATGAAAGCTACAAAAATCTAGGTGGCAATTCAATAGTAACTGAATTGTTTGAACGTTGCCAAGATTTGCCGTTAAAAAAGGAGGATAAATAATGATAAATTGGAATGTAAGATTAAGAAATAAAGGCTTTGTATTAGCGCTTGTGAGTGCGTTAATCGTAGCCGTTCAGATGGTATTTAAAATGTTAGGATTGCACTTAAATTTAAACGGATTTTCGGCAAATGTAATAGATGTAATTAACTCTATTTTCGTTGTATTGACTATATTAGGAGTAGTAACAGACCCTACTACACAAGGTATTTCTGACAGCGAACAAGCGTTAACTTATGACAAACCTAAGGAGGACAAATAACATGGTAATAAACACAGAACAAGCGATTAAATGGATGAACGACAGACGTGGTGTAGTTACTTACTCAATGGCAAGTAGATTAGGACCGAACTCGTACGATTGTTCAAGTTCAGTCTATTTTGCATTGAGAAGCGCTGGAGCAAGCGACCATGGTTGGGCTGTAAATACAGAATATATGCACGACTGGTTAACAAAAAATGGATATACTTTAATCGCTGAAAATCAAGGTTGGGATGCTCAACGTGGAGATATATTCATTTGGGGCGCTAGAGGACGTTCAAGTGGAGCGTTTGGTCACACAGGGATATTCGTTGACGCCGACAATATTATTCATTGTAACTACGGCTACAACGGAATTACAATCAACAATCACGATGTAATTTGGGAAGCTAACGGTTGTCCGTATGTGTACGCTTATCGTTACACAGGAGAAGCTCCACAAGATGATATTTCAGATGATTTCGCTCATGAATTAGACGTAAACACAGAATTAAAAGCCTCTGATATGCCTTACTATGAGGCGGAATTATCTGAGGACTATTTTGTTGAAACTTCGCCTGATGTTAATTCAGAGGATAAGGAATTATTAAAAGCTGGAACAAGAGTTCGAGTTTATGAAAAACGCAACGGTTGGGCTAGAATTAACTATCCAGAATCAAATCAATGGGTAGAGGACGCTTACCTTGTGAATGCAGTAGATATGTAAATTTAATAATAAAGACGCTATTACACCCCCTTTAATTAGGGGGTTATTTTTTTTGTTGACAAAATTAAAAAATAGTGTTACATTAAAAATACCCAAATACCAATGCTCCCACTCCTATTTTAAAGGCAGATACGCTCTGACGTGGGAGTTCTTTTTTTTATTGACAAAAAATAAAATTAGTATTACAATAAAATTAGTTCTTTTAATAATAATAATAGCATTTTTTAATTCAAGTATTCATAGTCCCTATGATGAATACTTTTCATAGAGATGCTCCCTTGTATTCCCCCGTTTCCCTGCGGGGGTTTATTTTTTATTGACAAAAACTGTAAGCGGTTGTAGAATTAATGTAAGGGAGGGTATTAGTATGAAACTAACTATAGAAGATAAGTTAAAGATATATAAATTAAAAAAACGGGGGTATACGTTTAAAGAAATAGGCAAACAATTTTGCGTAGACCCCTCTAATTTAAATTATATTTGTGATTTGATTGACTTACACGGAAAAGGAGTAGTTGATACTAGGCACAGAAGAAAATATACTAAAGAATTTAAACAAGAATTAATAAATAAGGTTTTAATTGATAAAGAAAGAGTTTTCGATGTAGCTTTACATCAGGGGTTACCCGCATATTCTATATTGCAAAATTGGATTACTGATTACAAGAAAAATAATAATAATATCGTAGAACGACCTCAAGGTATGCACAGTCACAAAAATATAAATAAAACTTTGGAAAACGTGTTAAAAACTAAAGCTAGAACAAAGCTTTTAAACGATATAAACTGGCGAGAAGTTCGCTTTACAACTCCTCAACGTTTTATAAAAAAAAATAAAGGTAAATTCTATTATGCTATAAGGTTTGAAACTTTTGAGAAAAGAAAATACGAAATGACATATTTTTTGAACGATATTCAACAGAAAAATAATTTTAAACCAACTCGTATATTTGATGTCTTTTTAAATGTTGTAAGTTTAAAGAAAGTTTAAAAAATTAGACCTCACTAGATTTAGTGAGGTTTTTTATTTTTTTAAAAAAAGTTAAAAAAACTTTAAAAAAAGGCTTGACTTTATACACAATATTGTGTATAATAAAAGTACAAAGTAAGAAAGGAAGTAACAAGCAATGAAAAAACAACATATTTTCAAAACAGCACACAAAATAGCAAAAGGAATTGTAAAAGAAGTAGGAAATTATCAAATCGCATTGAGTTTAGCATTGAAAGAAGTGTACAGACAAATCAAATTATACGACAAAAAACGCTTCGGAAATGAAGCAGTTGAAAGTGCAATTTACAGATTAGGAACAGCACAAGAAGTTAAAGACTTTGACAAAGAAAGCGAAAAATACATTCACGGTATCGCTAAATGGTTCTACAACAAAGAATTTACAAATACACAAGCACAAATGCTTATCTATTTAGAAGATGAAAAAATAGTTAAAGAAACAGAAAAAGCATACAAAATAGCATTCTTTACAGAATATGGATTATTTGAAAAATGGATTCCAAAAAGCGTATTTAACAAAAATTACGCTAACGTATCAGTAGCATAGGAGGAAATGAAAAAATGGAAAAAAATAACGTATTATATAATATGATTAAAAACGGCAACGCACTTATAGAAAAGGAAAGAGAATTTTTATTAAAAAATGAAAATGCAAAAAAATTCTATGAATTTGTAGAAGTAAAAGCAAGCGACATATTTCAATATACAGATTTAAGTTTTGAAGCTCTTGAAATTTTAATAAAGAACAACTTAGAGGGCGACGCTTTAGCAACAATGCACGATTATACATCATATATTAGACGACAATTTGAGAAATTTTGCATAGCAATAGCAATGGGGGAAATTTAAATGATTGAAGCTATAGAAAAATTACTAAAATCCGATTTAACGAGTTATAAAATCGGTAAAGATACTGGAATTTCAGTTCAGCAAATAGACCGCTACAGAAAATCAATGAAAATAGGAAACATAACATTAGCTAATGCTTTAAAATTATATAATTATTATCAAAAAATAAATAAAAAAACTTCATAAAAAGGCTTGACTTTATACACAATATTGTGTATAATATAATTGTAAAGGATGATAAAACTTTACAAAGTCGGCAAAAGAAAAAAGCCCTAACAAAAGTTAGGACTCAGTAACAAGCTAAGTACTATCTTAGCAGAAAATAAGCAAAAAGTCAAGATAGGAGAAAAACAATGATAACATTAAGATTTAAACACAATGGGAAAATAAGAGAATTTAAAGAGGAAAAATACTCAACAATCTACTATCAAGTAGGAGAGCTTTTAAACGTAGGAGAACCAACGTTTGAAGAAGATATGTACATTCAACAAATGGAAGAATTCGATAGAGAAAAATATTTAAACTTAACAGATGAAGATTTTGAAAAATCTATTGAATACTGGGAAGATTTAAAAGAAAAAATAACAGAAGAAACTTACAGAGATTTTATAACAACAGCATTAGAGGGAAGCAGAGTATTTCAATACGATATAATCGCTGATTAAAAAAATAAATAAGCCGACTTAAAAAGAGGGTATAAAAGCCCTCTTTTATTTTTATTTGAATTATGCTAAAATTTCTATGAGGTGATATAGAATGAAAAAACATTATTTAACGAATTTTGGCAATATTAAAATGAAAGATTTCTTATTGAGAAATGGAGATGTTAAAGAAGATAATAACGGCGTATATGTTACAGACTTAATAGAACATCAAGAACTACAAGAACAATTGGACGCTTTACAATATTTTAAAACAATAGAAAGTTTTGTAAATGCTTTTGAATTAGAATATTTAATAACACAAGGGGATTGTGAATACTACGCAAGAGTTGTTGAAGATGATAATAATAGAGTGTTTTCGTTGATATATCAAGGTAACAATGGCGATATTAATGACGTTGTAGAGATAAGAAGTGGCGATATATTTGAATAGCACTCTTACACATCCGTAGAATTGAAAAATAAATAAAAAAAGTAGTAACTCTTATACATTAATTAAAGGTATAGGGAAAGCTACTTTTGATAAAATTAAAGATAAAATAGAGGTATAATTATGCAAAGAATTAGTTGGGATGAATATTTTATGGCACAAAGCCACTTATTATCATTAAGATCTACATGTAGTAGATTATCGGTAGGAGCGACTATCGTTAAAGATAAAAGGATAGTATCTGGAGGATACAATGGATCAATAAAAGGAGATGAGCATTGTATTGATGTTGGTTGTAAAGTTGTTGAGGGACATTGTGTGAGAACAATACACGCTGAAATTAATGCGATACTTCAATGTTCAAGATTTGGAGTAGGGACAGAAGGTGCTACAATATATGTAACACATTTTCCTTGTTTGAACTGTACAAAATCAATAATTCAAGCTGGGATAAAAGAAATTTGCTATGCAAATGACTATAGAAATAATGAATATGCTCGAGAGTTATTAGAAAAATCTGGGATTATAGTAAGAAAAGTAGACTATGATGTCAATTCTGTAGTAGAAAGGCTTTTGGATAATAAGTAATGTATTACTTACAATTAGCAATACTAGCATTAGGGGCGGTATTATTAAATTATAATTTTTTAATATCTATGCTATGTATAATTATTTTTCTACTAATAACTTGGAAAAATAAAAACCTTAATGCTAGGAAAATTATTATTTGTATAATAGTTTTCTTGGCATTTTTTATTCGGGGAGCATATGAACAGAAAACAAATACCACACATATATCTGATGAAAAAAATATAGATATAATCTTAACAATAGATGATAGAATTCAAGTGAATGGCAATTATTTAAAAGGTATTGCGAAATTAAATAAGGAAAAAGTTCTATTCACTTATATTCTTAAAGATGAAAAAGAAAAAACATTTTTTAAAGAACACTTTCAGGGTGGAATGCTAAAAGTAAACGCTGATATAGAAGATATTGGTGAAAAGAAAAATTTTTATTCCTTTGATTATAAAAAATATAATGAAAATAAGGGTATTTTTAAAAACGTAAAAGTCAATGATATTAAGAATTTTGAAGAAAATAAAGGAATTATTTCGAAAATAAAAATATGGAGAATTAGTCTAGGAAATAAAATTCATAAAGAGATTAGTTTTGATAAAAGTGGCTATATAGAAGCACTTATTTTTGGGGATAAAGCATATTTAGAAAAAGATGAGATTATTAACTATAAAAATTTAGGAACAAGTCATTTACTAGCAATTTCTGGCTTGCATCTAGGGGTATTGATTTCGCTGATTTATTTCATTTTGTTAAGGTTACGATTTAGTGTAGAAATAATAGAGAAAATAGTATTTTTAGTTATCCCATTTTATATGTTAATAAGTGGTTTTAGTCCATCTGTTTTACGTGCAGGGGGCATGATTATGCTTTATATTATTTTCCGAAAGAAGGATATGACAAAACTGGAGGCGTTACTGACAACGTTTATCTTAATGTTGTTTATTAATCCATTATTTATATTTGATATAGGATTTGAGTTATCATTTTTAATAACGTTTTGTTTGCTTATGTCGGATGATTTTTTAAGTGGATCAAAAAATATCTTTACTTCAGGGTTTAAGATTAGTTTAGTTTCATCTTTGGCTAGTTTGCCAATTTTAGTTATGAATTTTTATACCTTTTCTTATATTTCTATAATAAGTAATGTATTCTTGGTTCCAATATTTAGTTTAGTAATTTTTCCGTTAGTTCTTATAAGTTATGTTTCATTTTTATTTAGCATTACGCTGTTTAATGTAATTTTTAAACCAATCTTAAATATTTCCTTTAGTTTTTTTGATAAAATTCAGGATTTATTTTTAAATTCCTCACCAATGCTAATAGGAAGACATAATAATTATGTTGGAGTTATAATTTTTATTTTTATCTTGTGTATATTAATTTATCTTAATAAAAATAAATTTTTACTAGCAACTTTAGGAGTACTATTACTATTCTTTACGCTTTTAGGTTTTAGCTATATAGGAGAAGATAAAATAGAAGAGGTGAAAATTGGTAAAGGGGATGTTTATTATGTTAGAGAGGGACGAGGTAATTTGTTGATTAATACCTCTAATAATATACAAAATTTTTATAAAGATTTTCGAAAAAAAGACGTAGAATATGATATAATAAACGAATATAATCAAATGTTGAATTATGAAGGGAAGAGAAAAATTGATTATCTTGTTTTAACGAGTTTTAAAAGAGATAAGGTAGGGTATGCAAGCGAACTTGTGGGAAAAGATATGGTTAACGAAGTAATAGTCCTAGATAAAAATAAACACAAGCTCAAAGAAATAATCGAACTTGCAAAATTTAAAGGTATAAAGGTTATTGAAATAAAAGAAAATACAGGTTTTGATTTAGGAACAATAAAATTTTATTACGATGAACGACAGTTTAGTGTAAAAGGAAAAGATAGAGAATTTAAAATAGAGGTAGATGATTGATGAAAAATGTTTATGTGATTTACGGTGAAAATTTTGAAGCGGTAAATGACTATGAAAAAGAAATTACTAGAAATTATCTAAAAGAAGTAGATGAATTTAATCGTGTAAAAATAAATATGAATGACCATACACTAGAAACATTAGTTTATGAGTGTAGAAGTAGTGGTTTATTCGGTAATGAGAAAGTAGTAGTAGCTGAAAACTGTAATTTCTTACTGGCAAAACCGAAAAAACTTAAAGTTGAACATAACGTAGACGTTTTGACCAAATATTTAGAGAATATAAATGATGAAGTTATTTTAATTCTAAAAAATTCTGAAAAAATTGATAGTCGAAAAAAAATAGTTAAACAATTAAAAGAAATTGGTGAAGTAAAAGAGTTTTCTAATTTTAAAGAACATCAACTTATTGATTACATAGTAAAACAAGTGGGAGAATTGGGATTAGAAATATCAAAAGCTGATGCTCAATTTTTAGTAGACTACACACAGTTGGATTTAGCTAATATAAAAAAAGAATTAGAAAAACTTGTTCTTTATTGTGGGAGAATAGGCCGAATTTCTAAAAAAGATATAGAGTTGTTATGCACGCGAAGTTTAGATTATGATGTCTTTAGTTTAACAAATGAACTTTTTGGGAAAAATTACAAAAAATTACGTGAAGTATATAATTCACTAGTTTTGAAGAGAGAAGAGCCGATATTTTTACTTTCATTAATTAGCGGGCAACTTAGACTCTATTATAAGGTAAAAGTATTTCTAAACGAGCATTATTCTCAAAAAGAAATCGCAAAAGAATTGGGTATTCATCCATACAGAGTTCAGTTAGCTGCACAAATGGTTTCTCATTATGATTTAGAAAAAATTATGAGAAGCATGATTATTGCTGCAGACTATGATAAGTTGCTAAAGTCATCTTACATGGATAAATATTTGATTTTAGATCTTTTTATAAATAAGTTAATAGATGAATTTAAGTAAAAAATAAAAACCATTATTTTAGACTGATATAGAAAAATATTCTTAAGAAAGTCTAATTTAAGATAGAATTGATGAGAATTTTTCGTCAATTCTATTTTTCTTAAAATAAAAAACTACTCAGAAAGCTGAGTAGTTTTTTTATTATTTAGCTAGGTTTGATTTGTATCTAGCAGCTGCATTTTTGTGAATTAAATTAGTTTTAGCAGCTTTATCGATTTTTTTGTAAGCAAGGTTTACTAACTCTGCAGCGTTAGCAGCACCTTCAGATTTAGCTAATTTAGCTTTTTTAATAGCTGTACGCATTTCAGACTTTTTAGCTGTGTTAGCTGCGTTAGTTTTAGCATCTTTTCTTACGCTCAATACTGATGATTTAATGTTTGGCATTCGATTCACCTCCTGATTATTAGTGATATTACTAAGAAATATTAATTAATATTCTTAATTACAATGAATTAAGTGTTGTTAAATACAACTACCTCATTTTATCATAATGAAAATGTAAATGCAAGGAGTTTTTTTAATTTTTTATATTGGATTAGCAAAATTCACTAAAAATTAATATTTTTATTGACATTAGATTTAAGAATATGATAGTATATAAGACGTTGATATTTAATTTTACATAAGTAAGGTTATTTGTCTTCTGACTTTATTATAAATAAAAGATGTTTGAGAGATCCATCTATAAAAAAAACTGCGAAACGCTGATTTCTCATATCAGTGTTTTTTTGTTCTCTTAAACAAGATAAGGAGATATATAATGAGAAATAATACAGTTAAGGTTTTAACTATTCAAGCATTATTAGCTGCAATCTACGTTGTATTAACAGTTGCTATTGCTCCATTTTCATACGGAGCAATTCAATTTCGCATAAGTGAGTCTTTATCACAATTAGTAGTATTTAGCAAAAAGTATTGGTTCCCAATTACTCTTGGGGTAGCGATTGCTAATATTTTCAGCCCCTTAGGAATTGTTGATGTGTTTTTTGGAACACTAGGAACAGGTCTTGCACTTGCAATTAGTATTTTTGTTTTAAAATTTATAAAAAACAGAATAGTAAGGCACGTCATTAACATTATTTTATATTTAATTATTTGTATGCCAATAATTGCATATGAGATAACAATATTTGGTGGTGAAAATTTTGCGAGAGTTCCATTTAATTTTGGAGCATTTACTACGACTTATGGCTCATTGCTATTATCGCAAGCGATTGTTATGGTTATTGGTATTGTAATTACAGAAGCGCTAAATAAAGCAGTGGATTTAAAGAAAGTTTTTGAAGCCTAATTAAATTGTCTTCAATATAACATTATAGAAGAAATCAATCCTAAATTTTAAGGATTGGTTTTTCTTTTTTCTCTTGACTATAACGTATTGTAATAGTTTATAATGATATTATCACCGGTAGATAAATACAAAATTGGGAGAGGAAAATGAAAATTAATGAAGTTGCCGAAGTAAGTGGGGTTAGTTCTAGGACTTTGCATTATTATTATGAAATTGGTTTGCTAAAACCAACAAAACTAGAAAATGGGTATAGAGGCCATACAGCAAATGATTTGGATAAATTACAACAAATATTGTTTTATAAATTTCTAGGCTTTAAATTAAGTAAGATTGCTGAAATTTTAAATAATAAAAGTAATAAACTTGAAATTTTAGAAGAACAACGTCAATTAATATTAAAGGAAAAGAGTCATTACGAACAAATATTAAATACAATAGAGAATACAATAAAAAGTCATAAAGGAGAAGGAAATATGTCAATTGAAGAAAAATTCTCTGGTTTTAAACTAGAGGATGTAAAAAAATATGAGCAATCTGTAAAAGAAAAATATGGAAAAGAAGTAATAGAAGAAGCTAAAGAACGTCAAAAAGGAAAAGAAGATATTGTCAATGAAAAATTTAATAGTATTTTTTGAAAACTTGCTGAATGTAAAAAATTAGGATTAGAGCATTTTGATGAAAAAGTCCAGAATCAAGTTGATAGATTGTATGGTTATTTTCGAAAATATGGATTTGATTGCACAATAGAGGTGTTTTCTTATATCGGGGAAGGCTATTCGGCTAATTTTGAATTTAAAAATAATATTGATAAATTTGGTGAAGGGCTCGCTGAGTATATAAGTGAAGCAATAGAGTATTATGTTAATAGACATAAATAATGTTATTATTTAAAACAATACCAATAAAAAATAAAAAAAACTATTGACAAAAAAAGAAATATATACTAAAATATATAAGTCAGTTGAAAATGTACCGTAGACAGTAGGGGGAGAAATCCTTAATTAGCCTACCGAGGACAAAATTCGAAAAGAAGCTTATGTGCCTTTTTGTATGTTCTCGCATGCAAAAAGGTTTTTTATTGGTACTGAAATTGATAAATCTACTTAGGAGGAAGTTCAATGTCTAAAGCTATTGAGAGAAAACAAGAGTTAGTAAATCAAATCGCAGAAGAAATTAAAGCAAGTTCTTCAGTTGTTATTGCTGACTACCGTGGTTTAAACGTTGCGGAAGTAACAGAATTACGTAACAACATGCGTAACGAAGGTTTAACTTTTAAAGTTTATAAAAACTCATTAGTTCGTCGTGCGATGGAGCAAGCAGGAATTGAAGGATTAGAAGAAGTTCTAACTGGACCAAATGCTTTTGCTTTTTCAACAGACGATGCTGTAGCTCCTGCTAGAGTTTTAAACGATTTCGCTAAAGAACACGAAAACTTAGAACTAAAAGCTGGTGTTATAGAAGGAAAAGTTGCAGATCAAGCTGAAATTAAAGCTATCGCTACATTACCAAGTCGCGAAGGATTACTTTCAATGTTACTATCTGTATTAACAGCGCCAATGCGCAACACTGCTTTAGCTGTTAAAGCTGTAGCAGACCAAAAAGCTGAACAAGAAGCTTAATAAATAAAAATCATAAAAAATATAATTTAAAATCGGAGGAAATTTATAATGACTAAAGAACAAATTTTAGACGCTATCAAAGAAATGTCAGTTTTAGAATTAAACGACTTAGTAAAAGCAATTGAAGAAGAATTCGGAGTAACTGCTGCTGCACCTGTAGCTGTAGTTGGTGGAGCTGCTGCTGGAGCTGCTGAAGAAAAAACTGAATTTGACGTAGTATTAGCATCTGCTGGTGAGTCAAAAATCAAAGTAATCAAAGTTGTTCGTGAAATCACTGGAGACGGACTAAAAGAAGCTAAAGAAAAAGTAGACGGAGCGCCTGCAACAATTAAAGAAGGTGTTTCTAAAGAAGAAGCTGAAGAAATCAAAGCTAAATTAGAAGAAGTTGGAGCTTCTGTAGAAGTTAAATAATTTCTAATCTAAGTAGATAAAAAGATAGATGTAAATAAACACTAATATTCTATTTGAGAATATTTGATACGATGATAATAACAAAAAATAGTATATCTCAAGTGTCTAACTGGGGATATACTATTTTTCTTCTATTATAAGAGGTGTCTTTATTATGGAACATTATTATACAAATAATCCGACAACGAAAAGTTGTGAACAAATTATAAACTCTAAAATATCCGGAGAAGATTTTAAATTTTATACTGATAATGGAGTTTTTTCGAAAGATGGAGTTGATTTTGGGACTAAGGTGTTATTAGAAAATTTTAGTAGTCAAAAAGAAGTTGCTAATGTAGCAGATATAGGCTGTGGATATGGAGTTATATCAATAGTCTTAGCTAAGCAAAATCCAGGTTATAGTTTTACTATGGTTGACGTTAATAACAGAAGTCTTGTATTAACTAAAAAAAATATTGAACTTAATAGAATTGAAAATAAAGTAGAAATAATTGAAAGTAGTTCTTTTGATAATGTAAAAGGTGACTTTGATATAGTATTAACAAATCCACCTATAAGAGCAGGGAAAAAAATTGTCCATCAAATAATGATAGATAGTTTTAATCATCTTAGTGAGTCAGGAGAACTATGGGTTGTTATTCAGAAAAAACAGGGGATGGCAAGTTGTAAAAAACTTCTTGAAGAAACTTTTTCTTCTGTCGAAGTTATCGCAAAAAACAAAGGATACTATATTTTGAAAGCCTCAAAATAATTGACAACTTGCTATAACTATGATAAAATGATAAATTGCAAGTAATTCTATTTTCTAGTAAATGGAATTACAAAAATTATATAAGTAATTAAGAGAAAATAGTATATTTTCTTTTTAGTTTTATAAGAGAAAAGCTGAGAGGTGACACAGTTGCAAAAAGTTAAATTTGGTAAGCACAGACAAAGACGTAGCTATGCTAGAATATCAGAGGTAATTGATTTACCGGACTTAATTGAGATTCAGACATTATCTTATGAAAAATTTTTAGAAACTGGTATAAAAGAAGTTTTTAGAGATGTTTCACCAATTGAAGGTAATAATGATAAATTAAGCTTAGAATTCATTGATTATAAATTAGGAACTCCTAAATACAGTGTTGATGAATCTAAGGAACGTGATGCTACATATTCAGCACCTTTAAGAGTGCGAGTACGTTTGATTAATAAAGAACGTGACGAAATTAAAGAACAAGAAGTATTTATGGGTGAGTTACCATTGATGACAGAAACTGGAACGTTTATTATCAATGGAGCAGAGCGTGTAATTGTATCTCAATTAGTGCGTTCACCTTCTGTTTACTTTACAGAAGACGATAAATTAAAAATTAAAAATATTCCTAATGCTTATAAAACAACTGTTATTCCTAACAGGGGTGCTTGGTTAGAGTTTGAGAAAGATATAAAAGGTCTAGCATACGCTCGTATAGATAGAACTAGAAAAATACCTTTGACAACGCTTATTAGAGCACTAGGTTTTGAATCTGATGAAGCAATAGTTAAATTGTTTGGTGAGGACACAGAACTTTTAAATACTTTGGAAAAAGATGAAAACTTAGATACAGGAACAGCATTAAAAGTTATTTACGATAAACTACGTCCAGGAGAGCCTGCAAACGTAGAGACAGCGAAAGCTACATTACATGGTCGTTTCTTTGATCCAAGAAGATATGATTTAGCCAAAGTAGGGCGCTATAAATTAAATAATAAACTTCATGTTGGAGAAAGATTAGAAAACCAAATTCTAGTAGAACCAATCGTTGATACAGAAACAGGTGAAATTTTAGTAGAAAAAGGAACTAAATTAACTCGTGAAATTATTGATGGTATCTATGAGGAACTGGGAACTACTGCTAACGTTGTAGAGTTTGATATGAATGAATCATTAGATGGGACTGATAGTTTGAAATTACAACTTTTCAAAGTTGTAAATCAAGTTAAAGTTGGTAATGAGTTTAACATAGATGAACTTACTAATGATCAAATCCTTCATGTTATCGGTAATGGTGCGCCAAACAAAGATATATTAACATTAACAATCGCAGATATCGTTGCAAGTATCAACTACTATTTATTATTAATAAGAAATAGAAGAAACAGTGATGGTTTCGAGTATGAATTAATTGGTCGCGTTGATGATATTGACCACCTTGGTAATCGTCGTCTTCGTTGTATTGGAGAATTATTACAAAATCAAATTCGAGTAGGTATTTCTCGTATGGAGCGTGTTGTACGTGAGCGTATGAGTATTCAAGATACTAATGAAATTACACCTCAACAGTTGATTAATGTTCGTCCAGTAACAGCTATTATTAAAGAATTCTTTGGAAGTTCTCAACTTTCACAATTCATGGACCAAACTAACCCATTAAGTGAGCTTACTCACAAACGCCGTTTATCAGCGCTTGGACCTGGTGGTCTAACGAGAGAACGTGCAGGAATGGAAGTGCGTGACGTTCACTATTCACACTATGGTCGTATGTGTCCAATTGAAACGCCAGAGGGTCCTAATATCGGATTGATTAACTCACTTTCATCATTTGCTCGTATTAATGAATTTGGATTTATAATGACTCCATATAGAAAAGTAGAAGTTGACAAAGATGGGCGTCCATATGTAACAGAAAATGTTCAGTATTTAACAGCTGATCAAGAAGATAAATACGTAGTAGCACAATCAAATTCAAATATAGATAAGAATGGATATTTCTTAGACGATGAAGTAGTTTGTCGTTTTAGAGGAGACAATACAGTTAAACCAAAAGAAATGATGAATTATATGGATGTTTCTCCAAAACAAGTAGTGTCGGCTGCAACAGCATGTATACCGTTCTTAGAAAATGACGACTCTAACCGTGCGCTAATGGGAGCGAACATGCAACGTCAAGCGGTCCCTCTAATGTTAACAGAGGCACCATTTGTTGGAACAGGAATGGAGCATCTTGCAGCACGAGACTCGGGAGCTGCAGTAATTGCTAAGTATCCTGGTATTGTAGAGTATGTAGACGGAGCTAAAATTAAAGTTCGTCGAATTGAAACTTTAGATGGAAAAGAAATACAAGGTGATTTAGATACTTATGTAGTTCATAAATTTGTTCGTTCTAACCATAGTACATCATACAATCAAAAACCAATTGTAAAAGTTGGGGATAGAGTAGAACCTAAAGACATCCTTGCGGATGGACCTTCTATGGATAAAGGAGAATTAGCTTTAGGTAAAAACTTAGTTGTAGCATTCGTAAACTGGGATGGATATAACTATGAGGATGCTGTTATTATGAGTGAACGTCTTGTAAAAGATGATGTTTATACTTCTATTCACGTGGAAGAATATGAAACAGATGCGCGAGATACAAAATTAGGACCAGAAGAGATTACACGAGAAATCCCTAACGTAGGGGAAAATGCATTAAGAAATCTTGATGCACGTGGTATTATTCGTATTGGTGCTGAAGTTAAAGACGGTGATATCTTAGTTGGTAAAGTAACTCCAAAAGGATTAACTGAACAGACTCCAGAAGAAAAATTACTATATGCTATTTTTGGTGCGAAGTCTAAAGAAGTACGTGATACTTCATTACGTGTACCACACGGAGCAGACGGAGTAGTAGCAGATGTTAAAATTTTCAAACGTGAAGATGGAGCAGAATTAGCTAATGGTGTAAATGAACTTGTTCGAGTATTTATCGTTCAAAAACGTAAGATTCGCGTTGGGGATAAAATGGCCGGTCGTCATGGTAACAAAGGGGTTATCTCTAATATCTTACCTGAAGAAGACATGCCATATTTACCAGATGGAACACCTGTAGATGTTATGTTAAACCCACTAGGGGTACCATCTCGTATGAACATTGGACAAGTATTAGAGCTTCACTTAGGAATGGCTGCTAAACAGTTGGGTATTCATGTTGCTACTCCAGTGTTTGACGGGGCTAATGATGATGATGTTTGGGCAACTATCGCAGAAGCAGGAATGGCCAAAGATGCCAAGACTGTTCTTTATGATGGACGTACAGGTGAACCATTTGACAGCCGTGTATCTGTTGGTGTAATGTACATGATTAAACTTGCTCACATGGTTGATGATAAACTTCACGCACGTTCAATTGGACCATACTCATTAGTTACTCAACAACCATTAGGTGGTAAAGCACAATTTGGTGGACAAAGATTTGGTGAGATGGAGGTATGGGCATTAGAAGCTTATGGTGCTGCTTATACTCTTCAAGAAATTTTAACATACAAATCAGATGATACTAACGGTCGAGTGAAAACATATGAAGCTATCGTTAAAGGTGAAAATATTCCAAGACCTGGAGTGCCTGAATCATTCCGTGTTCTTATGAAAGAACTTCAAGCTTTAGGTATGGACTTTAGAGTAATGGATAAAGATGATAACGAAGTGGATATGGGTGATATTGATTTAGGAGATACTATAGAATATCATGGTTCTCATGAGAATAAAGAAAACGATAAGGAAAATGATGTGCAAGAAGAATCAAAAGCTGAAAGCGATGAGTCTTCAGGTTATGAAAATTTAGCTAACTTATTATTATCAGATACAGATGAGTATGATGATGTAGAAGAAGATAGTGAGCCAAGCGAAGAATCTTCAGGTTATGCAGCTTTAGCTGATATATTACTATCAGATATAGATGAATATGCCGATGTAGAAGATACTGATGAAGAATAATATGAATTTTACAATTAATCACAAAGAACTATTCAAGGCTATTATACAAAAAAATAAAGGAGGTATGCTCCTTGATAGACGTAAATAATTTTGCATATATGAAAATTAGTTTAGCTTCTCCTGAAAAGATTAGAAGTTGGTCTTATGGAGAGGTTAAGAAACCAGAAACTATTAACTATAGAACTTTAAAACCAGAAAATGATGGACTATTCTGTGAAAGAATATTTGGTCCTACAAAAGACTGGGAATGTGCTTGTGGAAAGTATAAGAGAGTAAGATATAAAAACATAAAATGTGATAAATGTGGTGTAGATGTTACTTTGGCAAAAGTACGTCGTGAAAGAATGGGGCACTTAGAATTAGCTGCCCCAGTCAGCCATATTTGGTATTTTAAAGGTATTCCAAGTAGAATGGGACTATTATTAGACCTTAGTCCAAGACAACTTGAAGAAGTTATCTATTTTGCTTCTTATATCGTAATTGATCCAGGTGAAACTGACTTTATGAAGAAACAAATTGTTTCTGAACGTGAAGTTCGTGAAGCGCGTAGCACTTTTGGAGCTAACTCATTCGTAGCAAAAATGGGAGCAGAAGCAATCCATGACCTGTTAACTGAGTTAGATATCGAAAAAGAACTAAAAGACTTAAAAAATGAACTTAAAGAATTAAGTGAAAGTAATTATAAATCAGGACAAAAAGTTGTTAAAATTATTAAACGTGTGGAAGTATTTGAAGCGTTCAAAAATTCTGGAAATAAACCAGAATGGATGATCATGACAGTACTACCAGTTATTCCACCAGAACTTAGACCAATGGTTCAATTAGATGGTGGTAGATTTGCAACAAGTGATCTTAATGATTTATACAGACGTGTAATTAACCGTAATAATCGTTTGAAAAAACTTATTGAGCTTAAAGCTCCGGGATTAATTGTACAAAATGAAAAACGTATGTTACAAGAAGCAGTTGATGCTTTAATTGATAACGGACGTCGTGGTCGTCCAGTAACAGGGCCAGGTAATAGAACACTTAAATCATTATCTAATATGTTAAAAGGTAAACACGGGCGTTTCCGTCAAAACTTATTAGGTAAACGTGTTGACTACTCTGGGCGTTCTGTAATAGTAGTTGGTCCAAACTTAAAAATGTACCAATGTGGATTACCAAAAGAAATGGCGCTTGAATTATTTAAACCATTTGTAATGCGTGAATTAGTTAAACGCGAATTAGCAAACAACATTAAAAATGCAAAAAATCAAATCGAAAAAATGGAAGATCATGTTTGGGATATTCTAGAAGATATTATAAAAGAGCACCCAGTACTACTTAACCGTGCTCCGACTCTTCACAGACTTGGTATCCAAGCTTTTGAACCAATTTTAGTTGAAGGACGTGCAATTCGTCTTCACCCTCTTGTTACAACAGCATTCAACGCTGACTTTGATGGTGACCAAATGGCCGTACACGTACCTTTATCAAAAGAAGCGCAAGCAGAAGCGCGTATGTTAATGTTAGCAGCACAAAACATTCTTAACCCTAAAGATGGGAAACCAGTTGTTACACCATCTCAGGATATGGTACTTGGTAACTACTACCTAACACTAGAAAGACCAGGTGCAGTTGGGGAAGGTATGATTTTTAAAGATGCAGATGAAGCAAGAATGGCATATCAAAATGGATATATTCATTTGCACACACGTGTAGGTATTATGGCTAAGTCATTTGAAAATCCTACATTCACAGAAGAACAAAATAAAAAATTACTTATCACAACTATTGGTAAAGTAATTTTTAACGATATTCTTCCTGAAGGATTCCCATATTTAAATGAACCTACTAAAGAAAACTTAGAAACTGCAACACCAGATAAATACTTTGTAGCTCCATCTGAACTAACAGAAAGTGGCTTAAAAGGATATATTGAAGAAAAAGAACCTGTAACACCATTCAAAAAAGGTTTCTTATCAAAAATTATCTCTGAAATATTTAATAGATTCCACATTACTGAAACATCAATGATGTTAGACAGAATGAAAGATTTAGGATTTAAATATTCTTCAAGAGCTGGTATTACAGTAGGGGTTAGTGACGTATTCGTCCTACCTAACAAATATGAAATTTTAGCAGAATCACAAGAAAATGTTGATAAGATTACCAATCTGTTTAGACGTGGATTATTAACAGAAGAGGAGCGATATCAAAACGTTATTGCACAATGGGCAAAAGCAAAAGATATCATTCAAGATCAACTTATGGACTCTCTTCCAGCTACAAACCCAATTTATATGATGAGTGATTCTGGAGCACGTGGTAATGCATCAAACTTTACACAGCTTGCCGGAATGCGTGGATTGATGGCTTCACCATCAGGGCGTATTATGGAAATGCCAGTTCGTTCATCATTTAAAGAAGGATTAACAGTATTAGAATACTTTATTTCTTCACATGGAGCACGTAAAGGTCTTGCAGATACAGCTCTTAAAACAGCTGATTCAGGGTACTTAACTCGTCGTCTAGTTGATGTTGCACAAGATGTTATCGTTCGTGAAAATGACTGTGGAACTTCTCGTGGTTTACGTGTAGCAGCACTGAAAAATGGTACAGATGAAATCGAGAGCTTACAAGAACGTCTTGAAGGTAGATACAGTAAAGAAACTGTTGTTCATCCAGAAACAGGTAAAGTACTTGTCGAAGATGGAGAATTAATTACATTAGATACTGCAAAAGCAATCGAGGCAGCAGGTGTTGAAAGTGTTGTTATCCGTTCAGCATTCACATGTAATAGCCGTCACGGTGTTTGTGAAAAATGTTATGGTAAAAACTTAGCAACAGGTGAAAAAGTTGAAGTTGGAGAAGCAGTAGGTACTATTGCAGCTCAATCAATTGGAGAACCTGGTACACAGCTTACAATGCGTACATTCCATACAGGAGGGGTTGCTGGTGCCGATATTACCCAAGGGTTACCTCGTATTCAAGAGTTATTTGAAGCACGTAATCCAAAAGGTAAGGCACTAATCTCAGAAGTTGATGGAACAGTTACTAAAGTAGAAGTAGATACTAACCATGTTCGTAGAATCTATGTTCTGAGTGAAATTGGTGAAGAAAGAGAATACCAAGACTATGGTGCAAGCCGTATGTTAGTAAAACAAGATGATAAAGTTAAACGTGGACAAGCATTAACGGAAGGTTCTATTGAACCAAAAGAATTATTAGCTATTGCAGGGCTAGAAGCTGTACAAAGTTATTTATTAACTGAGGTACAAAAAGTTTACCGTATGCAAGGGGTAGAAATCAGTGACAAGCACGTAGAGGTTATGGTTCGTCAAATGTTAAGAAAAGTACGCGTAATCAATGCGGGAGATACTGATTTACTTCCAGGTTCACTAGTAGATATTCACAAATTTACTGATGAGAACAAACGAATCCTTGAAAAACGTGGGAATATGGCTACAGCTAAACCAGTTATTCTAGGTATTACAAAAGCATCTCTTGAAACAGAAAGCTTCTTATCAGCGGCGTCATTCCAAGAAACAACACGTGTTCTTACAGATGCAGCAGTCAAAGGGAAAGTTGATAAGCTTATGGGGCTTAAAGAGAATGTTATTATAGGTAAACTAATTCCAGCAGGAACAGGTATGACTAGATATAATAATATTGATATAGAATCAGAAGAAGATTTAAATAAGCCAATTGAAGAAGAATTACAAGAAGAATTAGATGCAATTTAGCAAAAAAATGTAGAGTCAATAGAAATATATCAAAAAATGATATATTTCTATTGACAAAACTAGAAAATAAATGTAAAATGAATAATGTTGAATACAAAAGTAGAAGCACCCGTTTCTCACCTGCCAATTTTGATTGTTCAGGTCTATGTAGATGAAATGTAGAATTTTATGCTGGGTGTTTTGCACCCAGTTTTTTTAGTACTTTTAGTATTTAATGAATTTATAAATAGGAGGTGCTGATCATTAGTAAAGATACTGCACAAGTAAATGAAGGTATTAAAGCGAAAGAGTTTCTTTTAATTAGTCAAAATGGAGAACAATTAGGAGTTAAAACAAAAGCAGAAGCAATGCAGATAGCAGAGCGTCTGAGTTTGGATGTAGTCTTAGTAGCTCCAAATGCTAAAACACCTGTTGCCAAAATTATGAATTATGGTAAATTCAAATTTGAACAACAAAAGAAAGAAAAAGAAGCACGTAAGAAACAAAAAATCGTGACAACAAAAGAGATAAGATTATCTCCAACGATTGAAAAACATGATTTTGAAACTAAGTTGAAAAATGCACGTAAATTCTTAGCAAAAGAAGACAAAGTTAAAGTTTCTATTCGTTTTAAAGGGAGAGCAATCACCCATAAAGAAATTGGACAGAAAGTTTTAGAGAACTTTTCTAACGAAGCTAGCGATATAGCTACTGTCGAACAAAAGCCTAAAATGGAAGGTCGCAGTATGTTCTTAGTTCTAGCACCAAAAAAAGAGAAATAAAGGTTTAATATAGGAGGAATTTGATAATGCCAAAAATGAAATCTCACCGTGGTTTAGCAAAACGTGTGAAAAAAACAGCTAACGGTAAATTAAAACGTAGCCGTGCTTATACTTCTCACTGGTTTTCAAGAAAAACTACTAAACAAAAACGTCACTTACGTAAAGCTTCATTAGTATCTCGTGGTGATTACAAACGTATTAGAACTTTATTAGTTAAATAATATTAAAGAAGATTAATTATAGCGTAAATACTTATTTAAGTTATACATAAGGAGGAATTTGATATGCCACGTGTTAAAGGTGGAACTGTGACTCGTCGTCGCCGTAAAAAAGTTTTAAAACTAGCTAAAGGATATTTTGGTTCAAAACATACATTATTCAAAGTTGCTAAGCAACAAGTTATGAAATCTGGTATGTATGCGTTTAGAGATCGTCGTCAAACTAAACGTAATTTTAGAAGATTATGGATCGTTCGTATTAATGCAGCTGCAAGATTAAATGGATTATCTTACAGTCGTCTAATGAACGGACTTAAAGTTGCTGGTATCGATATTAACAGAAAAATGTTATCAGAAATCGCTATCCACGATGCAGCAGCATTCACAAGTATTTGTGAACAAGCTAAAGCAGCTTTAGCTAAATAATTAATTTAAAGCTAACTACATAATTGTGTAGTTGGCTTTTTTTATAGTTTATTTTAATATAGGTAGAAGAAGACTAATATAAATATAAAATTTAGTGTTAAACGCTAATATATTTGTGTGTTAAGAGTGAATAACTTACAATAAATGACAAAAATTTCAAGAACAAATATATAATATAAAATCCCCATAAAAAATACTACTCTTTAATAACTAAATATTTAAATAAATTATTAAAATGTAATTAAAAATATAATATATTTATCTAAAAAATTCATAGTAATAATAGATTGACAAAACATGCTCTTTTCTCAATAGACAATATATCTAAAGTATTATTTCTATTGCCAGTTTCTTGAAAAAAAAGCTGTTTTCTGATATAATTATAAGGTATAAAATATATTTATATACATAAAGTTTCATTTCAAATCAATTTGGAGGTGTAAAATGAAAAAAGTTTTTATTAATAGTGAATATATTACACTGTCTCAATTTTTAAAACTAGAGGGTTTTATTGCTTCAGGAGGCGAAGCTAAATATTTCTTAAAAGAAGTAGAAGTAGAGTTAAATAATGCATTCGAAGACAGACGAGGTAAGAAGCTATATACTGATGATGTTATTAAAATAGATGGACAAGAGTTTATTATAGTTAATGAAAATTAAAGAGTTAAAACTATTATATTTTCGTAACTATACATCTTTAAATATAGCAACACATCCATCCCTTAATATTTTTTTTGGTGATAATGCTAATGGAAAGACTAATATAGTTGAATCTATTTTTTGTTTGTCTTTGGGAAAAAGTTATCGAACAAAAAGTGATACCGAGTGTATTATGTTTGGAGAAGATGCAGCAGCAATGTCATGTGTTTTAAATAAGAATAATAAAAATCTCGATATTATGCTAGGGATAAGCAATAAAGGAAAAAGTGCAAAAATTGCTGGCGTAAAAAAAAATAAGCTAACGGAGTTTGTAGGAGAATTAAATGTAGTCTTATTTTCTCCAGAAGATTTACAAATAGTAAAAGGATCTCCATCGCTAAGAAGAGAGTTTATTAATAGAGAATTTTATCAGTTTTCTCGCATATATCATAAATATCATTTAATGTATCAACACCTTCTGAAACAGAGGAATTCTTATTTAAAAGACATGAAAAAGAATCCTAAAGATGAAATAAGTCTTACGTATTTAGAAACACTTACTAGTCAGTTAGTAAAAATAGCAATGTATATTACTCGAGAACGAGTTTCGTTTGTAAAAGATATAGCTAAGCTTGCTTATGAGAATATGCTGAATATTTCTAACGGTAATGAGATTTTGGAAATTAAGTATAAGAGTTCGATTTTGGATGTTCTAGGAGTCTCTAGTGTTTCAGATGCCAAATTTAGTGAAGAAAATATTGTCGAGTTAATGATGAAAAAATCTTTCGATGATATAATGCGTGGTAATACTAAAATCGGACCGCATCAAGATGACTTAGAGTTCTTTATAAATAATCTTGAAGCAAGAACATATGCGTCTCAAGGCCAACAACGTAGCATAGTGTTGTCACTTAAGCTTTCAGAAATACATTATTTAAAACAAAAAACAGGAGATTATCCTATACTTTTATTAGATGATGTATTAAGTGAGTTAGACAAAAATAGACAGTTAAAATTATTAGATGCAATTGATGAAAATGTACAAACATTTATAACAACACCATCCATAACAGATATAAAGGAAGATTTATTAGAAAAAGCAAAAGTATTCAAAATAGACAATGGTAATATTAATGTATTTTTGCCAAAATAGTTATTAAAACAATAGATGATAAAAATGAAAGGAAAAATCATGGTAGAAAAAAAACAAATTCAAGAATATAATGCCGATCAGATACAGGTTCTTGAGGGATTAGAAGCTGTTCGTGTAAGACCAGGTATGTATATTGGTTCGACATCAAGCAGAGGGCTACACCATTTAGTGTGGGAAATCGTAGATAACTCTATCGATGAGGCTTTAGCAGGATACTGTAATACAATTACAGTTGCTATTGAAAAAGATAATTGGATAAGAGTAGAAGATAATGGTCGTGGTATCCCAATTGATATACAAGAACAAACAGGAAAACCTGCACTTGAGGTAATTCTTACAGTACTACATGCCGGTGGTAAATTTGGTGGAGGAGGATATAAAGTATCTGGTGGACTTCACGGAGTTGGTGCCAGTGTTGTTAATGCTTTGTCTACTAATTTAGAAGCATATGTACATCGTGACGGTAAAATTCATTCAATGAAATTTGAACGAGGAGAAGTTGTTCAAGGAATTACAGTTATCGGTGAAACTGATAAAACGGGAACAACGGTCCGATTTAAAGCAGATCCAGAGATATTCCAAGAAACAACAGTATATGAATACGATATTTTAAGATCACGTATTAGAGAGCTTGCTTTCTTAAATAAAGGTATAACTATTGTTCTGAAAGACGAAAGAGAAAACCAAGAGAAAGAAGAAGAATTTTGTTATGAAGGTGGATTATTAGAATATGTAGAGATGTTAAATGAAAATAAAGATGCTTTACACGAAGCAATTTATGTTCATGGTGAGATGGAAGGTAAGGAAGTAGAAATCTCAATGCAGTATAATACAGGATATTCTAGTAATATTTTGAGTTATGCGAATAACATCAATACACACGAAGGTGGAACACACGAAAGTGGATTTAAAACAGCTTTAACACGTATTATAAATGCGTATGGCAAAAAGAATAAGCTAATTAAAGAAAAAGAAACACTGACTGGTGATGATGTTCGTGAAGGTTTAGTTGCAATTATTTCTATTAAACATCCGAATCCACAGTTCGAAGGACAAACAAAGACTAAATTGGGTAACTCAGAAATGAGTACAATTACCAATAAGCTATTTTCTGAAGAATTAGATAGATTCCTATTGGAAAATCCAAAAGTTGCAAAAATTATTGTAGAAAAAGGATTACAGGCTTCTCGTGCGAGAATTGCTGCTAAAAAGGCACGTGAATCTACTCGTCGTAAAAATGCTTTAGAATTCACAAACTTACCAGGTAAGCTTGCAGATTGTTCTAGTAAAGATGCGGCTGAATGTGAATTATTCCTAGTCGAAGGGGATTCTGCGGGAGGAAGTGCGAAACTTGGACGTGATAGTAAGTTCCAAGCCATATTACCATTAAAAGGTAAAATTCTTAACGTAGAAAAAGTTAGAATTGATAAAGTTTTATCAAGTGATGAAATTAGATCTCTTATAACGGCAGTAGGTATGGGAATCGGTGAAACATTAAATATGGATAAATTACGTTATCACAAAATCGTAATAATGACCGATGCCGATGTTGACGGTAGCCATATTCGTACATTATTATTGACATTTTTCTTTAGATATATGAGAGAATTAATAGATGCGGGATATGTATATATTGCAAGACCACCACTATACGGTCTGAAAGTAGGTAAAAAAGAATACTATTGTCATACAGAAGAAGAACTAAAACAACATATTGAAGAATTTGCTGGTGATAAAAAATACGCAGTTCAACGATATAAAGGTCTTGGAGAAATGAATGCTGAAGAACTTTGGGATACAACAATGGATCCAAAACATCGTTTAATGTATCAAGTAAGTATAGGAGATGCGCAACGTGCAGATGCTGCTTTTGATACTCTAATGGGTGAAAAAGTTGAACCAAGACGTAAGTTTATTGAAGAAAATGCCTTAAATGTTATAAACTTAGACATTTAGTAAGAAAGGATAAAACATGGAAGATAATAAAAATAATATTACCTTGAGAAATATAACAACTGAAATTGAAAATTCATTTTTAGATTATTCAATGAGTGTTATTGTTTCACGTGCCTTGCCAGATGTAAGAGATGGGCTAAAACCAGTTCATAGAAGAATATTATATGCATTTAATGAACTAGGATTAACTCATGACAAGCCGTATAGAAAAAGTGCTGCTGTTGTAGGGGAAGTTATGGCGAAATATCACCCTCATGGTGATTCGGCAACATATGGAACAATAGTTCGTCTTGCTCAAGATTTTAACAGTAGATATCCAATGGTAGATGGACAAGGGAACTTTGGATCTATCGATGGTGATGGAGCAGCGGCAATGCGTTATACAGAAGCTAGAATGAGTAAAATAGCTTCAGAAATGCTAAGAGACATCAACAAAGATACTGTTGATATGCAAGAAAACTACGATGGGACTAAACAAGAACCAAAAGTATTACCTGCTCGCATACCTAATTTACTAGTAAACGGTAGTAGTGGTATTGCTGTAGGTATGGCTACTAATATTCCACCACATAATCTTGGAGAAGTCATTGATGGAGTAGTAGCTCTTGCAGATAACTCTGAAATTACTATTGCAGAACTTATGACTAAAATTAAAGGACCAGATTTTCCAACTGGAGCACACTTATTAGGTCGTAGCGGAATAGTTAAAGCATATACTACAGGTCGTGGTTCTATAGTTATGCGCGGTAAAACAGAAATCGAGCAAATGAAAAATGGTAAGGAACGTATTGTGATAACAGAAATTCCTTATCAAGTTAATAAAGCAAAATTAGTGGAAAAAATTGCAGAACTAGCTCGAGATAAAAAAATTGAAGGTGTAACAGACTTACGAGATGAAAGTAACCTAAAAGGGATGCGTATAGTAATCGAATTACGTCGTGATGTAAATAGCAATGTTATTTTAAATAATCTATATAAATTAACACCACTTCAAAGTTCTTTTGGTGTTAACATGATTGCCCTTGTTAATGGGGTTCCAAAATTACTTAACTTAAAAGAAGCGTTATATCATTATCTAGAGCATCAAAAAGAAGTAGTTGTTCGCAGAACTAGATTCGATTTAAATAAAGCAAAAGCTCGTGCTCACATTTTAGAAGGATTAAGAATTGCGTTAGATAACATAGATAGAATTATTAGCTTAATTCGTGGTTCACAAACTACAGAAGAAGCTAAAACAGGCTTAATGGAACAATTTTCATTAACAGATGTTCAAGCACAAGCGATTTTAGATATGCGTCTTCAAAGACTTACTGGTTTAGAACGCGATAAGATTGAAGAAGAATATAAAAAACTTATGGAACTTATTGCTGATTTAGAAGATATACTTGCTAAGCCAGAGCGCGTAATTGAGATAGTAAAAGAAGAACTATTAGAAATTAAAGATAAATATGGTGATAAACGTCGAAGTGTTATAATTGAAGGACAAATTGATCAAATCGATAATGAAGATTTAATCGAAAAAGAGCAAATAATTATAACTTTATCACATAATCAATATATTAAACGTCTAGCAGCAAGTACATATAAGAGTCAAGGTCGTGGTGGACGAGGTGTTAATGGTATGACTACTAATGATGAGGATAACGTAGCTTATATGCTAAGTTGTTCAACTCATGATCATATTTTATTCTTCACCGATAAAGGAAAAGTATATACTCTTAAAGGTTATGAAATTAATCAAATGAGTCGTCAGTCTAAAGGTATACCGATTATTAATCTACTTGAAATAGAAAAAGAAGAAAAAGTAAATTCTATTATTGCTATTTCTGATCTTCAAGAAGAGGACACAAGCCTAATCTTCTCAACTAAGTTTGGTATTATTAAAAAATCTAAATTAGGAGATTATGCAAGTATCTTGAAAAAAGGTAAAATAGCACTTAAATTGGATGATGGTGATTCATTAATTGATGTTCAAAGAATTACTGATGATCAAGACATTATGATTGTAACTGCAAATGGTCAAGCAATTAGAATTAATGCTAAAAAAGTACGTCAAATGGGACGTGTTAGCCGTGGTGTTAAAGGTATAACACTTTCTCCAGATGATTATGTAGTAGGAATGGAAGTAGTAGATGAATCTAAGAAAATTTTAACTGTAACAGAAAATGGTATTGGTAAAATTTCTAAATCTACAGAGTTTAATGTAATTAACCGTGGCGGTAAAGGTGTTAAAGTAGCGAAAGTTACTAAGAAAACTGGTAAAATAGTTGCGGTTAAATCAATAACTGGAAACGAAGACTTGATGATTATGACAGATCAAGGAATAATTATTAGAATAGATATTTCTACTATTAGTACCTTAGGAAGAACTGCTACAGGAGTTAAAGTAATTAACTTAGTTGACGATCAAAAAGTAGCAACGGTGACATTAGCAGAAAAAGAAGAAAATTATGAAGATGATTAAGAAGTACCCGAAAAGCATTTTAGCTTTTCGGGTATTTTTCTAAAATAAGAACATTAGTAAAGAAAATTTATAAAAAGTTAGTAATTTAATAAAAAGACATAGAAAAATCTTCCAAAGCAATTGTTTTATATAGAAAAAAGTTTTATAATGGAATATGTGGCTATTGTTGATAATAAAATTACAATGGTAATCTTATTATCAAAATCAAAGTAAGGAGTAGTTTAATGCAAAGTAAAAGACTAGAAAGTAATGTAAATGAAAATATTGTGCATGAAGAAATAGAAATATTAACACAAATTTTGTTAAAGGCAACAGAGAAGATGACTTCAAAAGAGACTTTTAATAAAATTATCGAATTAAAACGATTAGCTGATAATAAAGAGTATGAACAATTAAACAAAATTATAAAAAGTTTAAATCAAGAAGAGATGGAAATAGTAGCTAACTTTTTCTCTACGTTACCGTTATTAATCAATATTTCAGAAGATGTTGATTTAGCTTATGAGGTAAACTATAAAAATAATTCTGGAGAAACTTATGTAGGAAAATTATCTGATTCAATGTCTAAATTAAAAGATGCTAATATTTTGGAAAATATTAATGTAGTACCTGTTTTAACAGCGCATCCTACCCAAGTTCAAAGAAAAACAATTCTAGATTTAACAGAAAAACTACATAATTTATTAAGAAAACATCGTGATGTTAAAAATGGACTAATTAATAAAAATAAATGGTATAATGATTTACAAAAACACATTGAAATTTTGTTACAAAGTGATATAATACGTGAAAAAAAATTAAAAGTAGTTAACGAAATTACGAATGTATTAGAGTATTATAATTTATCATTTATAAAAGCTATCTCTAAACTTATGACTGAATATAAAAACTTGTTAAAAGAACATAATATACCATTGGAAAATGAAACTCCTATAACTATGGGGATGTGGATAGGTGGAGATAGAGATGGAAATCCCTACGTAACAGCAGAAACACTAAAACTGTCTGCTATGAAGCAATGTGATTTAATCACAAATTATTATTTGAATAAGTTAGATAATTTGTATCGTACATTTTCTATGTCATCGCAATTGATAGGAGAAAGTGAAGCTCTTCGTGAGCTTGCCGATAAGTCTTTAGATTTATCAGAATATAGAGAAAAAGAATTTTATAGAAAAGCTATATTTTATGTAAGATGTAAATTAGAAAATACTCGTGAATATTTATTAAATGATACAATACATGGTGATATTTACTTAAGTGCTGAGGATTTCGAAAAAGATTTAAAAATTATGGAAAAATCTCTTTTAGAGAACAAAGGGGAAATTTTAATAACTGGAGAATTTGAAGAATTATTGAATGTAGTTAAAATCTTTGGATTTTATCTGGCAAGCATTGATATGCGTCAAGATTCTAGTGTTCATGAGGCATGTGTAGCTGAACTTCTAAAATGTGCTAATATTGAACAAAATTATAATTCATTATCAGAAGAGGAAAAATGCAAATTACTATTGAGACAGTTAAATGAAGATCCACGACCTCTTAGTATAGGGGACGATAGCAGGCAATCTGAAGAATTGAAAAAAGAACTTGAAATTTTCCGTACAGCAAGATATTTAAAAGATAAACTAGGAAACAATGTAATACGTCAAAATATTATATCTCATACTACAAGTATTTCAGATTTGTTAGAACTTGCAATAATGTTGAAAGAAGTAGGGTTAGTAGGAAAAGATTTTGCAAGGTTACAGTTAGTACCATTATTTGAAACTATAGAAGATTTAGAAAATTCTTATGAAATTATGGATAATTATTTAAATCTTGATATTGTGAAAAAATGGGTTAGTGATAATAAAAATTATCAAGAAATTATGTTAGGATATTCTGATAGTAATAAAGATGGTGGATATTTATCATCTGGATGGTCACTATATAAGGCCCAACAAGAATTATCATCGCTTGGAGAAAAGTATGGTATAAAAATTACATTCTTCCATGGTCGTGGAGGTACAGTAGGTCGTGGAGGCGGACCAAGTTATGATGCAATTATTTCTCAACCACTAGGTAGTGTTCAAGATAGAATACGTCTTACAGAACAAGGAGAGATTATTGCAGCTAAATACGGTAATAGTGATGCAGCATATTACAACTTAGAAGCGCTGTTTTCTGCGGTGATTCAAAGAATGAATGCTGATAAAGTTAACACAGATATTAGAGATATTCCAGAAATTCAAGTTATAATGGATGAAATTGTGGCGGATAGTTATGAAGCATACCGTAAACTTGTATTTGAAAATCCGAATTTCTATAACTATTTCTTTGAAGCAACGCCAATTAAAGAAATTTCAAGCCTAAATATAGGTTCTCGCCCAGCTTCACGTAAAAAAATTACAGATATTGGGGGATTAAGAGCCATTCCTTGGGTATTTTCATGGTCACAAAGTAGAATAATGCTGCCAGGGTGGTATGGAGTAGGAACTGCATTTTCAAACTTTATTAATAAAGATAAAGAAAATATTGATAAACTCCGCAGTATGTATAAAAATTGGCCGTTCTTTACATCGCTATTATCAAATGTAGATATGGTTATGTCAAAATCAGATATGGGAATAGCAAAAGAATATGCAAATCTTTGTAAGGATCAAAAAACAAAACAGGTATATGATGAAATTTTAAAAGAATGGCAACTAACAAAAGAGGTAGTTTTAAAAATTTCGGAACATAAAGAATTTTTAGAAGATAATACATATCTAACTAAAAGTTTAGATAATAGGTTACAATACTTCAATACATTAAACTATTTACAAATAGAATTAATAAAACGTGCTAGAGAAGGTAAGCTTCCAGAATCACAGGTTAACACTATTCATATTACTATTAATGGAATAGCAACAGGGCTAAGAAACTCGGGATAATAAAAAACTTTCGCAGTTAGAATTACAAACTGCGAAAGTTTTTTTATTTAATTTTAACAGCTATATAACTACTTGGTGGAATTACTACACCATATGGAGTGACGTATATTTTATTATTTCCAAATATTTTTTCTCCATTATATTTTGGTATAAAATGTGCTTTGTTATCTAGATTAATAATACAAAGAATATCATTCCTACGGTATGCGATACATTTGTCAGCAATATAACTCATTTCGAATCCAGTTATGAAGTTTTCTTTATTATCATGTCTAAAATTAGACAGCTCTATATAGTGATTTAGTAGATTAGAATCTTTTTTATCATGAGCAAAACCTAAACGATTGTATGGATCTCTAAAGCCATACATACCAATTTCATCTCCATAGTAAATACATGGGACACCAGGTAATGTAAATTGAATAAAACTTGCAAATTTTAATAGTTCTCGAGCTTTAGTATATTGTTCATCTGATAATTTGTATGTTGGACGTTCATTTACTGGAATACTTTCTGGATTATCAAATGCAAGTAAAGTAAGCACACGTTCAGTATCATGACTATCTAATAGGTTCATAATGCAATCAAGAGCGGGTTGTGGATAGTTTTCTACCAGTTTTAATATTTCAACTGAGAATTTCTTGGCATCATTGTACTTAACAAAATTAATAATTGCATCTTTCCAAGGATAATTCATAACACTATCAAGTTGTTTTCCTAAGAAATAGCGTCGACGTGTATTATAAGAAATTTTATTCGTTGCATCTTCCCAAACTTCTCCGATAATTAAGGCGTCTTTATCATAATATTTTGCTGTTTCGCGAATACGATCAAGGAATTCATCAGGAAACTCGTCAGCCACGTCAAGTCGCCAACCAGAGATACCTAACTTTTGCCAAAAATTGACAACGCCAGTATCTTTATTATTAATAAAGTCACTATATTCTTTATTTTCTTTTACTACAGTTGGTAAATTATCAAATCCCCACCAAGAATGATATTCATTAGGGAAATTAATAAAGTTAAACCAAGAATAATAAGGGGATTCTTTTGAATTAAAAGATCCTATGCTATCATAGTGGTTATATCTGTTAAAGTAAATACTATCAGAGCCTGTGTGACTGAAGACACCATCTAAAATTATTTTAATATTGTCTTGTTTAAAGTTGTTACAAAATTCTTCAAATTGATCATTTGTTCCAAAATACGGATCCACTTTAAAATAATCTGAAGTAGAATAACGGTGATTTTCAGGGCTTTCGACTATTGGATTTAGATAAATACTTTCTATATTTAATTTTTTGAAATAATCTTTTTCTTCTTCAATACCTAGCAAATTACCCATTAGGAAATCTTTAGCACCATAGTCTTTATGTGTTATTGATGAATGGGGGATAGCATCCCATGATTTATGTCTGATTCGAATATTTTCATTTTTTGCAGCAGGTGCGACATATTTTTCGCTACGTTTAAACCTATCAGGAAAAATTTGGTACATTATAGAACCTTTATACCAATCAGGAGTGGTAAAGTTTTCATCATAGACTGTCAATTGCCAATCAGGTAATTCGCTATTTTCACGTACTAATTTAGCATCTAAATTATCATTTTTCAAATAAGCGGTGAAACTATCAAATACAACTTCAAAATGATAAAAATATAATCCTATATCAAAACCACCGAAGTCAACAAAATATTTTGAATAATTAGATGAGTTTTTCTCAAGAAAAGTTAAGCTTTTAGAAAATGAAATTCCTGTAAATTCATTTTTTATTACTATTCTAAAATCATTAAAGTAAAAATCATCTCTAATTAACACTTCAAATTTTAAACTTTGTTTATTTATAATTGCTCCATGAGGAAACTTGTTATAAATGGGGTTAAAAATAATCATAATTTTATTTTCTCCATTAATGTAATATTTTTTGCATTAAATTTATATGTGAATTTTTCAACAATATAATTGTAATATAAAATAATATTATTGTAAATTAATTGAATGCGAAAATATAAAAAAACTTTTATATATTTTTTATTTTGTAAGTATAAAAAGCAATTATCATTTTGCAAGAAAACATTTACAGAAATTGGGGTATGTGTTATAATATAAGTATAAAAAAGCAAAAGAAATCCAATAATAAAGTAATTAAATTTATTTATTATTTTAATGTTTCTTTTTTTTATAACAAAAGAAAACGTTTACTTTAATTGGAAAAGGGGGTTATATTGTGAATAGTATGGCGGAATACTTATTTCATGAAGGAACTAACTACCATAGTCATAAATTTTTAGGATCATTTTTAGAAGATGGAGCATGTACCTTTAGAGTTTGGGCACCAAAAGCCAAAAAAGTTTTTGTGACAGGTGAGTTTTGTTCGTGGGATCCACATGTTTATGAAATGCAACCTTTTAACGATAAAGGAATTTATGAGATCACAGTACCTGATGTGAAACAATTTGATTCATATAAGTATATTATTGTAACAGAAAGCGGTCAGGAACTATGGAAAGCAGATCCTTATGCGGTACATGCAGAAACTAGACCTCAAACTGCATCTAAGGTTTATAGGCTTCCAAAATATGAATGGGAAGATGATAAGTGGATGGCTAAGCGAAAAGTTCCTTACCATGAACCTATGAATATTTATGAAGTACATTTGGGATCTTGGAAACATAAAGAAAACGGCGATGAATTTAGTTATCGCGAGTTGGCAGATGAACTAGTTAACTATGTAAAAGAAATGAACTATACTCACATTGAATTACTTCCAGTAACTGAGTATCCATATGATAAATCTTGGGGTTATCAAGTAACAGGATATTTTTCACCTACATCAAGATATGGAACTCCAGAAGATTTTATGTATTTTGTTGATAAGTGTCATAAAAATAATATTGGTGTTATTCTTGATTGGGTGCCAGGACATTTTACAAAAGATGCACATGGATTATATGAATTTGATGGAACACCTTGCTATGAATATTCAGATACAAGAAAAATGGAACACGAAGGGTGGGGAACTAGAGTTTTTGACTATGGACGTAATGAAGTTAAATCATTTTTAACTTCTAGCGCAATATCTTGGATTGAAGATTATCATATTGATGGATTAAGAGTTGATGCGGTTAGTTCAATGATATTTTTAAACTATTGTCGCGATGAAGAAAAATCGGCAAGGAATATCTATGGAGGTTTTGAAAATTTAGAAGCGATAGATTTTCTAAAAAATCTAAATCTATATGTTAAAGAAAATTATTCTGGAGTTAGTATGATTGCAGAAGAATCTACAAGTTATCCTAAAGTAACGGCCGCTGTTGAGCACGGTGGACTTGGATTTGATTTCAAGTGGAACATGGGATGGATG